>Ga0307513_10001142_pt1 | contig 38542 bp, 32 predicted proteins | sample 15_EM_MG_FD_202174 | JGI IMG/M metagenome (GOLD analysis project Ga0307513, IMG submission 202174) | Populus trichocarpa ectomycorrhiza microbial communities from riparian zone in the Pacific Northwest, United States - 15_EM | ecosystem: Host-associated > Plants > Roots > Unclassified | place...
CTTGTCTGTCCCAATTAATTGTTTTCTACCCTTGTAATTGTGGCTTGAAACTTCACCCCTGTCATGGTATATCATGGTATTTTAAACATACCCCCCCTGTTTTTCATGGTATTTTAAACGTTCGCTCTTGGAACACCCTCGCTAAGCCTCCCTTTCTTACTATTTAGTAAAAGTGAAAAATCGTGAAAATATCCCGAGAAACATGCGAAAAAAGTTAATAGGCTCTTGCTGCCCGCCCTGCTGCCTGTTGATAGGTATTGTTCCTGAGGTGCAAGGGGGATACGAGAACTTTACGGACGCAGGTGAGTAACTTAGGCCTTGATGGATCGCAGAGTGTGTAGTACTCGAGTATAATACTGTTTTTTTTTTAAAATTCTTCAGAAAACAGTGGCATTTAATTTAAAGGAAGTAATAAGGGGCGGAGAAGCACATAGAATAATACCGTAAAAACCGAAATAATTGGGCATGGCGCTAGGACGTCCAGAATTGCCCCTTTTGATTAGGGGGACAAAACACACCGCGAAGATTCTCCTTCAGCCCTCACCTGAGACAGCAGACCTTACCAGGAGAGGCAACTCCAACGTCCTAGCGTGATGCCCAATTATTTCGGTCTTTACGGTAGTCGGGGGGGGAGCGGGGAGCAGTGGAAAAGAGAATAGACAGGGATACTCCGGGGGGGGGGGGGTCGTTAAAAATCGGAAAACATAACCATTGTCTCCATGGCGATTTGTATGGGATTAGCGGAAACAGTTTTCTAGTTTTTACTGACCCCCGAGCACGCAATGAAGTAAAGATTTCTCAATCATTCTGCTGCTATCAAGGTTTGGTCCCTGTACTCTGATAGCTTCTCCGTCTGTACGATATACAGTACTCGTACTGAAAACTCTAGGCCGCAACGCTCCTCGCACCTAACATGATAAAAGGTGGCGTTGGCCCATTTCCCCCAAAAGTATCATAGTATTTTCAGTGCTCTCCGGGGATGGGAGGTTGGTGTCGAATTCGCCAATGAAACAGGTAGGATCATTGCTTAGACGGTAATTCCTTTGTAATCCACTTCTCCCTCCAGACTGCGAGGAATAAATATTTCTGTATTCTTTGATGAGATATTAAAAACAAAGCATAAATTAATACCACACATAACACACTGTCATCAAAACAGGCAAATGTTTTGAAAGAAACCTCATTGCAAAATCACCCTCAAATAAAGGAAAACATGGTCCAACTTGCTGGATCCCTCGTAAATGGGGGTGGATGGTACACCACTTGTACCCTGGTTTTGTACGCCACCGGAAACTACCTTGTGCTCGTCAGAACCTTACCTCCGCACGCCATTGCGTGTTAGCGTAGCGTATACGTTAGGATTCTGATGACACGCAGACTCTTGAAGGCATATTCGAAGTGCTTGCACTACTGTGCACTCATAGTCTTTCGAGCAGGGCATCTAGCCTGGTTGAAGGGTGGTTTTTGGGTTTCAGAGTTTGAGCTGACCTGTCAGCTCGATGTGCGAAAGGCGTTACACACACCAAAGTTCCTCAACTCCAGGGCTGAATGCCTCATATTGCTGCTCTAGAACTTCCAGTATCGTGGGGGCTCGTGAAACACACTCTCCAGCAGCCTAGGATAGGATTAGTTTGTCAAGTTAACGGAGCTGGAGATACCAGTTAATGAGATGCAACATGTCCTCATGGCAGACTTTATTGTGCCAGGAAAAAGATAATGCTCCTCAGGAGCTTTGTCTCAGAATCCGGAGATTACAGGGCTGACGGAGATAGTGGATTTTAGGAGTGTTTATTGTTTTGAAGTGCGTGAGATATCAGAGCTCGGGTTACATGCGATCTCGCTCGCCGCCTCTAACAACAGCCTGATATCTTTCTTGCTTTTTCGTGCGTAGCGCAACCCCGCGCCCGTCAGACGTTGACTACTCCGATCAACCCCCTCCGGCCAGGCCCAGTGCCAGCTTTGTTCAAATAACAAAGGCTGCTCCGTTTACGCTCATCACTATTCCAGTTCAGCAAACATGAACCCAAACCCAAACCATTACCAAATCAGTAACAACCACGATTCCTTTAATGTCACCACCATCACCAACCACACAACTATCATAGAGGACGAAAGACGGCAGATTCTCTCTTGGCTATCGCCTCTAAAGTCATGGAAGAGACACAGCGATGTGGCTGGTGCTCGTGCCCGAGGGGTAGGGGACTGGGTACTGAAGACCGCCGAGTTTCAAGCATGGCAGCGAGACGCAGATGGCCAACCATCTGATGCAGTCCTGTTTTGTCATGGGGTCCCCGGAGCGGGAAAGACCCCCGTCTGGTGGGGTTCGCAATTCCAAACACACTCGAATCACTGCTTATTTTATCAGCTCCTTGGTTATCGATACCCTATGCGATGAGACTGCGAGTCAGAATGTGGCAGTCGCTTGTCTATACTGCGATTACCGCGGCCAAAAAGAGCAAACGCCAACAGGAATGATCGGGAGTCTCCTAAAGCAGTTTGTCAATGCGCTTCCGAAAATTCCTGAAGAGATCGCTGAAGCGTTCCTGGCCGAGCGGGGGCACATCGGAGGACGGGCGCCTCGGCTTTCTCAGATTCTGGGGATGTTCCCCCGAGTATTGGCACGCTTTCGCCAAGCATTCATTTGTGTGGATGCACTAGATGAGCTTGTGGCGGAGCATAGAGTCGAGTTCCTCTGTGGTCTGTGTGAGATCCTGGAGAAATCGCCCAATACGAGATTGTTTCTTACTGGGCGGTCCCCTATCCAGCCTGAACTGGAAAGTCGTATACCACGCACTATAAGTGTTATCTCTATACAGCCTAGCATGGATGATATCAAAAGCTACCTGGAAACAAAACTGGATAGTGATCCGGACCCTGAGGCAATGGACACTAGCCTCCGGCGGGAAATAATGACGAAAATTACTCAAGAATTTTCCGAAATGTAAGGGACCCATGAGTAATATTAGCGCGGCCCTAGAAGCTAACTAGTACCTAAAGTTTTCTTCTAGTTGCTTTGCAAATCGATTCGATATTGGGGGAAGTAACTGTAGGTAGAAGGCGACAGAAGCTCCACGAAATGACAAACGGCTTGAGTGATGCCTACAACGCGACTCTGGACAGAATAAAGCGGCAGCGGGGTGCCAAAGCAAGGCTGGGCATTGCAGCACTGATGTGGATATCGTTTGCGGAACGACCTTTACTTGTCAATGAGTTGGGCCATGCACTAGCGGTGGAAGTTGGATCTCAGGATATCAATACGGGGCTGGTCCCTTCGATAGAGACTATTGTAGGATCTTGCATGGGGCTAGTTGCTATTGACTGTGCAACGTCAACAGTCCGTCTAGTACACGCGACTTTACAGGAATATCTGCGCAGACATCACGAAAATATTTTTGAAAGTCCTCATGCCACTATTGCCGAAGCTTGCTTGAGCTATCTTGGCCTTCAATCTGTACTGGAGCTCTCGCCAGATCTTTACGCCGCGCCGCCAACCCTCCCGCTCGTTCCCTACGCCTCCTGTTACTGGGGGTCTCATGCCCAAAAAGAGCTTACAGCATCCGTAAAAGGCCTTGCGCTAGGGGCCCTGGAGCGATACCCCGAAAAAGCAGCTGTGAATATTTTTTTGCTGAACGGAGGAGCCCCATGGACCATGAATATCGGGTATGAGGGATTTAGTGGATTGCACTACGCTGCGTACTTTGGCATAGATGGACTTACGGAGGCGCTAATAAGCATGGGGTGCTCCAAATTAAACCAAATGGACCAATGGTGCCGCACACCTCTGAATTTGGCTGCTGCGAATGGACACGAAGGAACCGTAAGGATACTACTAGATCAACCCGAGGTCAACCCCGACATCTCGGACCAGTTTGGCCGCACACCATTAATTTTGGCTACCAGGAATGGGCATGATGGAGTAGTAAAAGTACTACTAGGTCGAGCCAATCTTGACCCTAGAGTCGCGGATCATTCCTGCCGAGTGTCACTCTTTTTAGCTGCCAGGCATGGTCACAAAGGAGTGGTAAAGATCCTACTAGACCGAGGCGGCCTCAACCCCGATCCAGTAAATGAAAATGGCAAAACCCCACTCTCTTTGGCTGCTGAAGAGGGGCACGAGGGGGTGGTAAAAGTGCTACTAGACCGAGCCGATGTAAACCCCGACTCAGAAGATCATCTCGGCCGGCCGCCGCTGTCTTTTGCCGCCGAGCAGGGCCATGAAGGTGTGGTAAAGCTGCTAGTGGCCCAAAATGGCGTCAATCCTGACTCGAAAGACCAGTTTGGGCGAACACCACTCAGTTGGGCTGCCAGGAATGGACACGAAGGGGTGGTAAAAATCCTCCTAGGTCGGGCCAACGTATATCCCAACTCAGTAGATGGATATGGTCAAACTCCACTCTTTCTCGCTGCCAAGTATGGGCATGAGGCTGTGGTAAAGATGCTGTTGGACCGACCCGATGTCAAGCCCGACATAGCAGATCATTACGGCCGAACACCGCTCCTTTCTGCTGCGATGAATGGGCATGGAGGAATGTTCAAGATAGTACTGGACCGAGCTGATGCCGATGCCGACTCAGCTGACCGCTGGGGGAAAACGCCGCTCTCTTTTGCTGCCAAGTGTGGACATTCAAGTGTGGCGGAGATCTTGCTAAACAGGGCCGACGTAAACCCCAACTCGGTAGACGAAGATGGCCGAACACCGCTCTTTCTGGCCGCCAAGTATAAGCACAAGGTTGTGGCACAGATGCTACTAGACCGATCCGATGCCAGGCCCAACATAGCAGATCGCTGGGGTCGAACACCGCTCTCTTCTGCTGCCAGGAACGGGGATGAAGGGATGGCAAGGATAATACTGGACCGGGCTGATGCCGATGCCGACTCAGCTGACCGCTGGGGGAAAACACCGCTCTCTTTTGTTGCCAAGTGTGGACATGCAGGTGTGGCGGAGATCTTGCTAAACAGGGCCGACGTAAACCCCAACTCAGTAGACGAAAATGGCCAAACACCGCTCTTTCTAGCCGCCAAGTATAGGCATGAAGGTTTGGTAAAGATACTACTGGACCGAGCTAATGTCGACCCCAACTTGACAAATAATTTTGGGCGAACCCCGCTCTCTTCCGCTGCCAGAAATGGGCATGAAGGAGTGATAAAGATACTATTAGGTCAGCCCAGCGTTAGCCCGACAATAGGAGATCATTTTGGCCGATCAGCACTCTCTTTTGCTGCCGAAGAGGGGTACGAAGGAGTGGTAGAGGCGCTACTACGCAGAGTTGAGGTCAACCCCAACTTACCAGATCATTACGGCCGGTCACCACTCTCTTTTGCCTCCGAAAAGGGGCACGAAGGAGTTGTGAAGCTACTCCTTGATCGACCTGACGTCAATCCCGACTCAGGAGATCAGTTTGAGCGAACACCACTCAGTTGGGCCGCTGAGAACGGGCATGAAGGGGTGGTAGAGATGCTGCTAGGCCGGGCCGACGTGAATCCCAACTCGCCAGACGAAGATGGCCACACACCACTCTTTTTTGCCGTCTGGGACGGGCGCGAAGGGGTGGTAGAGATACTGCATGCCCGAGGAGTCTTTCAACATATCATCTACCGCTGGCAGTACCCGGTGCTCGCGTTGCCAAGCCCTTCCCCTCTCACAATTTTACCCAGTGGAATCACTGGCATGGCACTCACCTTTCAGCATCTTCGCTAAAGCCACGCTCTAAACCTTTCCCTTATTTACTTACAGTGCCCTATGTCCCCCCCCCCTCTCTCCCGCTGCTCCCTGGGTCGAGGGTCAGGGGGATTACCTCACCACCCTGCACTACATACCCACCACAACAAGTGACCCGGCCAGTATTGAAGTCACGACCCTACACTGCACCCCGGTGAAGCTGTCGGGGGATCATGCTGCTGCTGCCCGCCAAGGGAGTGAAGCATTTCAACACATTGTACTTTTACTTATTTCTTTCGGCAATTTCCAGGACAATTTCTTCCTTTTCTTCCCTCTCTCCTCCTCTTTATACCTTTCTATATTATTATCATATGCGCATCTCTTACGTACATTTTCACCCTCAGCCTGCCCCTTAGAGGTCCTATTCGGCATTTCGTTCAACGGCGCTTCTGACATTTCCGGCGTTTTTCTTTTTCTGATGGAAAGTGCTTAAATAAGAGTATTTTCATTAGCATGCGTGACACCGTGCTACTGTGCTAAAGGGCCCTAGACTTTTTTTCCCAAACTCAGGTCTGATATGTCAATTTGTTGGCTGGGGAACCGATCCTCGTCCTATCGTTCTATGTGTAGTCGAGTTATAGTGTTGGCGCTAGCGTGTCGGAAAAGTAACACATTTTAAATGAAGGCAGCATCTCGAATCCTGTTCGCCCTAGCTTTTAGCACTCGATCCAGCGAGGGTGCAGGCCGTTCGGAAATCATAGTATATCACTCGGTCGTTGGTTAAGGTGCGAATCAGCAGCAGTCAGAGAAATGGCCCTCACAGATGAGCAAATTAGGAAAGCGATCAAATAACGTGAGGCGAAAGTCATATACAGCACGGATGTGTCCCTATCGCCCACTCTCGCCTACCCCCTATTCACACAACGGCCCGTACCCTATCCCGCCACCCTGAAGCCCCTTGCCGGTACCTCGGAACCCATACGCACTCACACGCACAACCACCCACCCTGATCCCACCGCAATACGGCACTAACGCCCGGATACTATACCATACCTCCAGAATCCTACAACACGACGCCTCGGATTCCAAAAGTATAGGCAAACAATCTCCCCACCCTTTCCCAGCTCAGATTGAGAGGGAGTACCAGGAATAGTTCTCCTAGCAGAAGCGGGAGAGAGATCCACCGGAACGACCAACCATCTCCCTTCCGCCGTTGAACTGATTTTAAAACACGTCCCCTTTGGGCTTATATACAGTACCATCATCACGACCGAGCCAATGGGTGTTCCCTACACTCCAACCAAGCACTGCCAACTCCAACTAACAGACGCTCAGAGAACGCGATGATTTTAAAGGGCTATTCCAGGCGGGTTACCCCCTAAACGCCCAACAAGTTATCCCAGCGAACTTTGAAAAAAAACTCAACAACCATTTCCCTCCCTCCCTCCTTCCTTCCTTCCTGAATTTGCTATTAATCCCCCTTGTTCGTTCCTTGTTGGTTTTTTTTACTTTTCCCGACCCTCCCCCCCCCCCAAAAGGCACCACGCCCGTGATTCACAGATGGCCTATCATACCCAGTAACTCCTGTATAATTCGGCCGCAATTATTGTTCTGATATTGCTATCCCAAATTACCTCCGCCCTCCAAAATCCAATTAGTGTCTTCTCTCATTTCGTCCTCCTAGGCCCATGCCTAATCAACCACCGTGCCCAGCCTTCAATGCTAAGCTCTTACCAACAGGTATTCTCCTATCCCGGACTTGAGATATTCCGTGGGGAATGCATACCGTAGTTTTAGTTCAAGGCTTATATCACTCTATTAGCCAATCTATCTATCTCTTATTCCCTTGTATTTATGTCCCCGCCCCAACCCGGGCCTCCCGAGAGTGCGGCTGAGGATAGAAATGAGGGTGGTTTTTCGTGATGAGGTCAATGGTCTAGTATGTGATGTGATGTGGTGGTGGTGTTTCCTTTTCATAATATCGTGCCCCCTTGATAGACACAGTATTCATGCATGACTCGTGATAATCCCCTTCAGGTCATTGTTTCAGACCCCCCGAGGCGGGCGTCGCGAGTATTTTGGTCTCCTGTATTATACCTGGCAGGGCCTGAGGGGGTTTCATCTTTGATAAGGGTATAAATTAATTGAAGGTACTACATACTAGTATCATACTACCTCGCTTTACTAAGAAAAAAAGCTATGTATCATATACAATAAACAGGGAGAGGAGCAACAGCTGCCTTCCCAAAGTAAAAGAGGCAAAAAATAATAATTTAATTTTCTATTTTTACTTTTATATATTTTTTTATTACTTTTTTTTTTTCATATCTTCTCTTCCTTTGCCAACCCCCCTCCCGTCTTCTGCTACCCGCCGATCGCCAACCTTTTAAGGCCTAGAGTCGGATTCTACCACCTCGTAGCAGGATTGATAAATCCCACAGCCCTATTGATGAAGGGCTAAGTTCTTCAATCTCCCAGTTCCCATAGGGCAGGACTTTTATTCTCCTGCCCTACATGACGGATCGTTCAATAATAACTGATTGTCAGCATGGATTGAACGAACTCCTGGGCTCCCGCTAATTGCGCAGGAGTGTTAACCACTGCGCCAGCTAGGTATTTCATGAAATGTAAACTTGGGAACTAATACTTATCCTGCTGGAAGGCCCAATTTTGGGATTTTAATAGGTAGGCAGTGTGTGTCTCTTCCCAAGTTGCTAGTAGATTTTCAACAGAGGTGTTTCTTACTCCTTAGGTGTTTAATGAGAGATTCTCCGTGGTTTAAAACATAATCAGTGCTTTGTGCGCTTGTTACTCCCGTGCAATACGAGATAAAGGGGACATCTTATGACTTGGGATGGGAATCCCGTTTGGGGGATTGTATCCGATTTTCAAGTCGGGCATCACGGGTATCATGGACCGTTTCGAGAGCAGTGAAGCTGCGAGAGTTTTCTTATGATTGTGGGTTTGGCGAATTCCGCGGACTTGTGGGGTGCACGGGGCCTAGAGTAGTGTGTGCAGGCGCACTATATTTGGCCAAGTTCCTAGTCTTGCCTTGGTTCCTAATGCTCGTTAGAATTGTTTTTACCTCTCGATACAGAATTCCTTATCCTAAGTCATTCAGCTTCTACACATCACTAGTAACACCAAACACCTATCCCTCTCCTCTAAGCGTCACAAGACCGCTTGGCAAAGCTAAGTCCCAAAAGCCGGGTGTTCCCTTCCATTCCATTCCCTCTAGTCTACGATACACAAAGATCTGTCCCAAGCCTCTCCCAAACCCCAAAGACAATCAACCAAAGCGTCTAGGGTCCAACTTAGGCTTATTCTCCACAATCTTCTCAATCTTTTCCATAATCTCCGGAGTCAATTTTTCAGCATGTTTTACGGCCTCCACGTTCTCGAGGACCTGTTCCGGCTTGCTAGCTCCTGTGATGACACTAGAGATATCGGGATTCTTGATGATCCAGGCGATTGCGAGTTGGGAAAGGGTGATACCAAGCTCTTTGGCGATCGTCTGTGTTACACTATTAGTACACCGCAATACGTAAGTTGCATGTGTTGCCCAGGAGAAATACCTCAAGGTTCTTGGTGATGACAATTTGTTTTTTCATCTCCTCGTCCGTGTTGAATTTCTCTCTCAAAGCTTTGCTGAAAGGATCGGAAGAGGTAGAAAGGCGAGAGCCCTCAGGAATCTTGAAATCGTTGTACTTTCCGCTTAAGATGCCCATTTTCAGAGGAGAGAAAGTGGTCAGACCGAGGCCGTGCTTAGCATAGAGATTGTAGAATTCCTTCTCCACTTTGTCACGGACCAAGAGGTTGTATTGGGGTTGCTCCATCTAAAGTTCCAAAATTGTCAGATTTCACTCTAAAATTAATGGAGATAGGGCCAAGAAATACCACAGGCCCAATCAACCCCAAACGGTCGGCAACTCTCCAGGCGTCCGCAATCTCCTCAGCAGACCACTCGCTGGTTCCCCAATAAAAAGCCTTCCCCTGATCAATTACATGGTTGAAAGCCCTAACAACCTCTTCCATGGGCGTCAAACGGTCTGGTCTGTGAGCATAGACCAAATCCACGTAGTCCAATCCCAAACGCCCAAGAGAAGCGTTCAAACCCTCAACAATGTGCTTCCTTGACAAACCGACCGAGTTCTGTGCATGCCCTTGTGAGGCGAATGCTCCACCCCAATTGATCTTGGTGGAGATGACGAGCTCATTTCTAGCCCAGCCGTATTTGCGAATGCACTCGCCCATAACAACCTCTGATTGGCCACCGGCGTAGGCCTCGGCGGTATCGAAGAAGTTGACCCCGGCATCGAAAGCTGTTTTCATACAGTCGAAGGTTTTTTCTAGTATGCGTCAGTTACTATGATACCGAGACCGAAAACCAAGGGGGATAAAGCAGCTCTTAGGAACCAACGTTTCTCGACATGACCGCCATAGGTAAGCCATCCTCCCAAACCAATGACGGAAACCTTAAGTCCAGAACGGCCCAAAAGACGGTATTCCATGATGACCGGTGCGAATTAAGGTGAAAGCTTAAGTGTGTAAGAAAAGATGTATTGCGGGGGAGGGATAGGAAGCTCTAGTAGAGGGTGGGGTGAGTGAAGTTTGCGTCTTCAGGAGCGGTTCTCCACGGCTTATATGTAGCCAATACCTAATACTGTGCCCCCCCCTTGCCCTTCTTTGACTTACAAACCCTGGTACGTCAAGTCCGTTTAACCCCGCAGTGATGGCGGGGAGTCGGTTCTTTGCTTAAAACCCGCTATCCCCTCCAAATTTACAATAACCCCGCCAAGTAGTATCCCACGGCAGCTCTAATCCATCAGGGGGGTCAATTACCACCATTCATAGTGCCAAGCACAGGACCCCATCAAGATCCACCCCGGGAGCTAATATCTATGATACTATTCCGCTGCATCTGCCACTAGTCCATGCACTTAAGTCCTGCTTGATACTCCAGGATTAGACTAGGATTTTCACTTAAAGTCCGGACTTGAAAACCAAGGTCCACAAACTTTAAAGTCCGGACCTTCTAAATCAGCCGTACCAAACACGACCTAATTTAGATTTGGACTTTTGCAAATTAGTAATCGTTTGTGTATCTGATATAAAATAATATAGATAAGATCCAGGAATATGGTTTACTTTGGTTAGGGTTAGCGATGTTCAAGTTAAACCATGATACTTGCGCATTCCACAAGTGTCCGGATGCATTGGCGCCAAGCCGACTCGGTTTGCACCTGGGGCCGAGAAATCTTGGCGCCAACGCATCTGAATACTTGCGGAATGCGCAAGTACAATCACAGCGGGATAGAGCATCAACCAGGGGGGAATTCGGGGGGGAAAATGGGAAAAATGGGAAAGTACCGATAGTTAGGGATGATGCTTATTACAGTTTGCTCACTGTGACCGGTTTTTCTGGGAAAATCCTAATCTATGATAAAATACTAATCTAACCCAACCCTAAAAGAGAAATCCAGTCCAAGTATGATATGATATGATACTCTTACAGTATCATACTCGAGACTAAAAGTCCAGACTTAGCGAATTTTAAGTCCAAATCCCGGCCTACCAAACACGGCTTTAATAACTCCAGCACAGATGAGCACATAGTTACCACATTCTACCTTAACCCGTTACCCTGCTTTAATTTCGACATGAAGCTACAAGCCCTCAACCGCCGCGTCACTGTTGATACTGTACATCTATGCTTTTTTTTCCCGCCAAAAGTTGTTCTTTTTCCGGACTCGACCAGCCTTAGATGCGGTATAGAGATACGGCACTTAAGTTCCATTACCGTAGAATCTCGCGAAACTCACTAACCCCGGACCAGGATGTCTTAATACCGGACCAGTAAGATATTGTGTAGCTGGGGATTTTGGCGATTTTGGTTGGCTGGCGCTGGCTGGTATAAATTGGCCTATGAGAAATGCCCTCCAAGACTAGATTCTTCTCTCTCACTGGCCTGGAATTAAGACATCCTTGCCCGGACATAGTGAGTTTCGCGAGATTCTACGGTACTGTATTCCGCCCGTTACTGCGTCTTCCAGTTTATAATATCCATTGAAACCCCGCTAGAAACTCAAGGAACGGGAAGGAAGGATTCTGCCTCCATCAATTAGTCGACTGTTCACTAAGCAAAAACCCAAAAGAGATTGAGAGAACACAGATTATCCGGCCTGAAAACTGCCTGCACTGCGTTCCCAACCTGATGAGAAATCAAGTGTTCCTTCGATGGGATTAGTAGAGAGATAAGCGACCGAGGCAAACAGGGCACCCCTGCAGGTACGAAAGACATCTCAGATATTACCCTCGATTGAGAGAATTCGGGCACCTCTGTATCACAAAGACCAAAAATGTGCACTTAACTCCCATGTTAAGAAAGCAAGCAAGCCCAAGCTACCCACCAGCTCAGAGGTCTCCCTCGCGGCCACTTCCCCAAATAATCACCCTTGGCACTTCCAACTCCACATGATAGAGGAACCCGAACCCAGCCTCTATGATCCCTAACCACGGAGACTAGGACACTTACATTCAACTGCTCGAGTACACAACCCATAACCAGAACTCCACAAGCACATACATGCAGCACCACTAAGAGCGGGAAATCCCAAGCCCTACTCGCGCAAGCGGAGGCCAGAGGTCATCGTCATGCTCTTCCAGCATTTGTCATAAACGCTACCTGGCAAATCTCCAAGACCCAGTGCGGTAGCCCGGCCAATTATCGAGAACGCCACCCCGAAGTACCAGCAGGGCTTTAATTAGCAAAATCTGGCCCCAACTTCTGATGGCATGGTAGTCCCAGTAGTATGATAGAAGGTTGCAATATCGGAAGCGTCCAGGGAGTGCAGATACGGGGGCACAGAAGAGTGGGTGTGTGTGGGTGCGCGAGCGCACTAGGACATGAGCAAATGCATGGAGTTATAGCTATAGGAGTTTCCAATCATATACCTAGCTGACCATTAGCTAGCAACCCTCAATAGAAGAACATACGCTTCCACACCTCCAACCATCACCATGACTGAGCGACTCTTTAGCCTTCGTCAATATCCTCCATAGCACCAGCTCTGGGAAAGCCCAGAGCGCAATGCTTACAGGAGCAAACGAAAACAGGTGCGGCCCCCACTGAGTGTAGTGGGAGAGGGCGCCATATGTATCGCTTGACACGGGCCTGCCTGTATCCCGAACAACAGAAGTTTCGTCTGCTACAATCCCGGCTTGCTTGAGGATTTTGAAAATTTCGCTCGAACCTGGCTCGGGTTTGCTAAGGCTTGCGGTGCGGGGGGCGACTCTGCAGCCTGTTCCCTGTGTGGTGGAGAAGCCAGCCCAAGCGGGGAGGATAAAACGAATTCACCAAGACTTTCGCCTAGCGACAGTACAAAAAAGGGCTAGAGAGCTACCACTACCGGTGGCCCAACAGAAGTCGGGATAATAGAAAAACATACGCTTCAGCAAAGTGGACAAACACTAAAATCCGGTGCTACACGCGAGTGATTACCGATGACACTAAATTTTGAGCCTGAGCCTATTAATCATGCAAGCCGAGCAGGAGTCTAAGGTCTGACCCGCCTCGAACCGGCCCCTGCCAAACACTAATCATAATAATTCATCGCGGATAACGGTGGGTGCCTCGGCAATGCACATGTAAAAAAAAAACGGAGTATCATACTGGTAGGGCCAACAATGAAAAATGCATGAAACACCAACTAAAAATAACCAGCATATCAATTAAGTACAAAGTAGTCCAGAATATAAGTTTGAACTCCAAGAAGTAGGAACTTGGCCAGTATATGAGATGTCGAGTATTGTAGGGTACGAGCAACAACCCTCCTTGTATTGTGGAGAGCGTATGACGCCGTTGAGTGTGAATCACAGGTCAGTCCGTCCTATTTAGTTATCGTAGTAGACTCGCACCTGACAATAAATAAAATTCCTTCTCACCTCAATTACTACACTATTATCCAACATTAAAATGACCGAATGCTCAGACATTTGATATTAAGCACTCTACCTAAGTCTTGATACCAAGACCTTTCACGGTCCCGAGGTAAACACAACTCCAATCCTACATTACAATACCTTAAACCTTTCCTCACTTGACCAACTTGAGCAACCTATGACAACTACTCCCTCTAGGAATACTATCCTAGGGAGTGCTTGTCATGTGCCTAAAATCAAGCCATGGATTTAACCAAAAAAAAAATTTTGTAACCAGATAAGTTCTTCCTTCCTATTCACCACCATTCCTACCTCTCACTTGCCCCTAAAGCAATCATACTATAGAATAATCCAGAAATCTAGTCTCTCGGGATCCTATTTTCATGCACTGCTGAGAACTCAACTATACCGTAATCCATTTTCCACCGACAATCCGAATATTGGTTCGGGGGATACTTCTCCATTGCCCCAGGCCGCCAGAGACGCCCCAACAGCCTTACAGCACCACACAAAACCGCCAGAGAAAACCCAAATCTACCCGAATTAATATCTTGCAAGTCTTTCGCTCACCCCTCAGCACAACCATGCCTTACAAAGCCACCAAAGCCTCCAACAACCCCCCCCCCCCCCCCAACCACCACAACCCAACCACCACAACCCAACCCAAAACCCACCAACAATACTATCATAATATCCTAAAATATGTACCCACGCCCCCCGAAACAATCCCCATTAATAATAGCCAAGGCACAAACAGACCCTTACTCAGACAAAAAGCAATGAAAGCAGGAACAATATCCCAGACTCACCTGGCGGGGGGAATGAAAAATGGAAGGAAAAAAAGATCCTCGTTTCTCCAATACCTGGCCCAGCATCACCCCCTAACGCCTCGTAATCCAATCCGGAGCACCTATAAGGACGACGACACGTCACCCCGCCCAAAAGCAAAACCTATGCTTACGCCTTTCACTTCCTTGAATGTACCTGCAGACATGAGATTATGAACGCGGAATCCGGTTATCATGGAGTATCACTCGCAATTGGTTGGCTGGAGGGGGTTGAATTTGTGGATATTATAATATAGAAGTAGAGAGATAAAATATACAGTGGGCCACTAGTCGCTATATCTTGCATAAAGGTTGGTAGAGGGGGGCTTAGGGAGGAAGGGAGAGAGGGAGGATAGCTAACCATATAGTACCCATAATACCCGAGCAAACAGGCCTTCGGGCGATCCAACGTTTCCCAGAAATAGCAATCACGAGATTCTGACAGCAAAAGGAGCACGCTCCTCCCTTTTCCCCATGAATACACCCAATCCCAATCTTATCACCACCTTGACAAAGCTACAAACCAACAAAGCCGTCTAAATACTGATCCATCACTCGCTTTCAACCCCTACTCCACCCACACCCCAACCAACAAAAACGTCACACAACACAACTCCATTAAGCGCACCCTACACCCCCTACAGTCCCCCATCTTCCCAAATAACCCCACCCCCATCCGAGCCTTCGCCAAAAGTGATATTCGTGATATTAGCGAGGGCGGGCCGTTATGGAGTATGAGTACAGTACTGCTCTACTCATGAAGAGAGGAGCCTTTGGTGGGGGGCTCCCGGGGTAATCCTTACTGAGAGATGAAGTGACTTGGCCGGGAGATGGTTTCTGGAGTAGAGGTATGGCGTGGGAGTGTACGAGCATTATTATTATGAATGGGCGGAGACGATCCTGCAAACTATACCAGCCTAGCCACCACTCCCTCAGTTGTGACGCCGGTTCCTGCATTAGGGGGGGGGGGGGGGGGTTGGGAGAGAACACACTGTCTATTGTCAGGTTCCGGTGGGGTTAGGGATGGGGGAGGCGGGTCTATATAACCATATAGTACACAGTAATAGACGTGGCCCGTGAGAGAGAGCTTGTAGAATAAACACTGGATGGAAAAAGTTGCCTGCTTTTGTGCTTGGTCGTGAAGAGGTGTCTGTGTAGTTGCATCACCTTACAAAAGACACCTTCTCGTTGCGGGTGATCGCTTTTGAATTACCCGTTTGATAGGGGTGCCTGGGTGAGGCCGCCATTTCACTAGAGCAAACAAGCCATCCGCAAAGATCATCGTCAGCTATGCTAACACTTTCTCACCAACCATTCGAGAGAGCCATTCAGGGCCATTGAGTGAACATTCGAAGTGAGCTCACAAATGTCGCCCAATTAGAGCATCTACATGCAATAAAATAGGTGTGCCTCACCAACAAAACAACCCGCGTCACTATAGGCCCCGGATGTACCTCCCTCTCTCCCCACCATCAATCGCAACACTGCATCCCAACGGCCTGAGCCGAGTACTACCAGCACTCGCACCCGCAGCCAAGCCCTCACTCCCACGGCACCGGGCCCCCACCCCTCTTGATCAAACCACGACCCAATAACATTCGCTCATCATCACTCAGGAAAATTGCCAAAGCCAACTCAGCACACACACACCTAATAACGAGCACTTCTTACTCGCACCGCGGCATCTTCACCATTCAGTGAACACTTCCGATAACAATATAATAGCTATCCCATCCTAGGCGGTACGTCCTCCGATAGATGGGATGGGGAGCCTTTTAGACGAGAACGAAATATGTATGCTGATCAGACGCTATATCCAAAACACCAATCACAGAGCTGCCACTGCGATTTGCTTGTCCGTCATGCATCGCATTGCTTTCGCTTGTGAATGGGGTTTAGGTGGTTAATAAAGTCGTGAGAGGGATGCCGGTAGCGCATGCTGGTCCCAGTTGATGAGATCTGTGTCACGTAAAACCACCGCTGTACGAGTTGTAGCCCTCACTCGCTGCAGTTCCAGAGCGCGCCGCGTAATAATTAAAATTGAAAGAGATAAAGCCCCAAGGCATCATCAGATGAGCTACCTTAGTCATCCCGCAGTCAGAACAACAATTCAGCGCCGCCCATGTGAAAAGGGCAAAAAACACCAATCGATTGCTGTGCGCCGCATGCCCATAAAAACGGATGCATGATAGATTCCATCGAGTGATGGCTGATGACGATAATTAATTGCACTTTCCCCTCGCACTCCCGGCCAAATTGACAGCTCAACACCAAATTTCAATATGGCATTTCCCCACGTATTTGTATGCAAAATGAAATATCCCTAACGGCTCAAGATGAGGAGGCTTGTTGCAAATGAAACTGCCGGTGCCGGAAAAAAGCAGGCCCTAACTTTCGTTTTCACGACCAATAGAAAAATTCCCGATATCCCAGGATCCCCCTCCCCCTGTTTCCCTCTCCTCCCAGCCAGTGGTCTCCCCGCTTCATTTTTATCTTCTTCTTACTTCCTTATCGTCTCCTCAGGGGGGGGTGGGGGGTGCAGGGGAGACAGTTGTCATTTCCGGTAAGATGGAGAAGAGTGTGGGGGGCGGAAGAGATGAGTAGGGGTGAAGTGATGGAAGAATTTATTCTTTTTCACCAAGGCGAGAAATGCATACCGGTGCCATAATAATATTATGACGTGCTGGAAGGAAGGAAGGAAGGACGGAAGGGACAAGGGAAAAGGGGAAGAGCCCCAAAGGTCGGTGCCAAGACTAATACACTAGTTCAAGACAGTGCTGTACTTGTATGAAACACTCAATGCCCTAAAGACGCTCGGTTTCGAGAAAATCGATCGTCGATTATCCTCCCCTACCACAGGATGGAAAGGCAAATGCAACAATCTAAAAGATCTAATCAGATATGTTTCAACTCATCCCCCCTTCCTCCTACTGTACTCCGTCCCCTCCAAGTCCCGCCTGCAGGCCCAAGACCAGCAGCAATGGAGCAAACAGTTCTCAACTCCCTTGAGACCTCAAGGAGCCCACGCCAGTGTACTATTACAGCACAGTAAGGCTCGCAAGGCCGTTACTTGAGTAGTTTCGTCCGAATCCCCCAGCAAAAAATGTTGGGATTTATCCCCAGAGCTCAAGGAATGATGATGGGCGATGAAGGGGCAGACAGGAAAAGCTCAGCAGAAAAGTGGCTAGCCACCCGCTGACCTCTCACATCGTCAATTACCTTACGAGCGCTATCCCTTTATCCACCGGCATACCGAATTTCAGGTATGATACCTTTAACACGGCATAGGTAAGACTATAGCCCTGATTGGTTCAACATCTCCTGTCAAGGGAACAGGCCCATTCACAGAAAGTTGACATGTTCAATCAATAAACTTAAGTCCTACCAAGTTGAAGATAAACCGCCGATACTGCCCTCTGAAAGCAGGAGGTCGAAAAACCAGTTCCCGAGTCGGGTTTAAGGGATGAATCCTCAAGTAAACATTCAGAAGAAGGTGAGGTCAATCTTCAGGCAGGGAATTCGTTCATGCAGTACTGCCCTGGTATGATACTTGTAATGGGCGTTGACGTAACGATACCATAGACTTCATTTTTCCAATCAGCAGCAATCCGTTCCGTATGGTCGATTTTGGTTGGATTTAATCGGGTTTATCTAGCATCTCCCATACTAGCACGAATGGCCCCAAACTCGAAGGTCATTCACGTGCCAGATGTAAGTAGGGCGGCAGTAGTTGGTGGCAGCAGACCGCATGGAAACTGCCGGCCATGCAACAATTGGCGGAAAAATCCTCTGAACCTGCTTTCAGGCACCGTTCTTTTTTTTCGACCTCGAGACTCCAAGAGGCAGCACCGGCGGTTTATCGTCAGCCCAGCGAAACTCAAATCCGCTGGTGCGCCACCGGTAGGTCAACCTTCTATGAACGAGCTTACTATATTCCTCCGATAGGGGATGTTCGAACTAATCAGGCGATATCAGTGGGGTAAAGTGTGAAACCCCCATTGCCACAGAATGGCTTGAGCGCAAATATTAAATCCATTCTGGTTCTGCTCGAGTAGACTTCGAAAAGATCTCCTTACCCCGCTTTTCGCCTTCCTGTTCAGGAAGGTCAGAGTGGGGTTCAACACCACAAACACACGCAAGATTCTCACGATCACACCCAGCCACTAAACTTGGAGCTTCTTAAGTATCCTTGAACGGCCCTCCTCGTGGGGCAAAACACTACGGCCGGCACCTGCTCTTACTACACAAACACGCCGGCATCACTCTGCTCTACCCTAAGGCTTACTGTCGAAAGACACAAGACCCGCCAAATACGCAGACAAGCACCATCAGCAATTGCCAAATGCGCAAGCAAACGCCACTATCGAGTGCCCGAGTGGTGCTATGGGGGATACAATTTCAAAATAACCTCGATGACTACCCTTCCATGCTTCTTCCCATTTGTTCTCCTTCATGTTGAAGATTGCGCTTTTTTTCGGGGCCTCGGTTCCGCGCTTACCCCTCCTCGGGGTCTTGACCGGCTATGCTTGCCCGATAATAGTATCCAGTAGTAAGACTGCGGAAATCGGGGAGGTGTCAACGGGAGTCAGGAATGTCCATCATGCGATGAGGTGTGAGGGTGTTGTAGAAGCACTAGGAAAGGTATATAACCTTTGAGAATCTCAACTCAGCTGCCCGTCGGAGCCTTTTTCACATCTATCATAGCAATAATAGAAGTTGATTGTGCGAGGGTAGCGGATTCTCCTGTATTAAATTTTTACAAATATATATATTCGGGATTTAAGGGAACAAAAAAATTAGCTGACTGCGTTCTGCCTATTAATCAATTATTCCCAAAAAAAACTATATAAAAAAACGCAGTGCGGGTTTACACGGGTGGAAACAACACCAAACGGCTATACCCAAGAAGTCAAAAGGGCTAGTACGGCCCGCTGCGAAGCCCCTTACCCCAAAACTCCTCCCTCCCCTTCTCCTGAACAGAATCATCCGACCTCATCCCACCCGTTATCTGTCCTACAGCCTATCATACAGCCTATCATAAAATCCTATCATGAAGGTCTACGAGTACGATAATAGCACAGTTAGTTTCCCCTTGCGGAGGAATGAAGTAAAGGCATTCTTTTAGACGAAGGCAAACTCTTCTAACTACGCCCACCCCCTACAGGAGGACCAACGCGAGGACCACGACTCGGGAGTCGTCGTTTCCGAAGCCGCGCTCAACCAGATCGGTGTGTTGACTCGCCATTTCGGCTCCGTTGATGATGTGAACGCTCTTGCCGCTGAGCGTGGCTATAAGAATCGCGATGAGTGCACAATATCCCCGAGTGCCCTCGGTGATCTCTACGAAGACAAAGTGAAAATCTTCTTCCACGAGCACATACACGAGGATGAGGAAATAAGATATATCCTGGACGGCGAGGGTTTTTTCGATGTTCGATCCAAGGATGACCGCTGGGTGAGGATCAGGGTGGTCAAAGGCGATTTGATTATCCTCCCAGCAGGAATCTACCATAGGTTTACCACTGATAAAAATAACGTATAGCCCTACCATTCCAGAAAGTCGTTGGTTCTCGAGGCCCGCTGATGCCAATGAGAATATAGTATATCAAGGCGATGCGACTATTCCGTGAGGAGGTAGGTTCTTTCCCTTTCACCAATCTATCGCCTCCGTCCACCATATTAATTACAAAACCTAGCCCAAATGGACTCCTTTGAACCGGAGCCCTGAGGTCGACGAGAATGAGTACCGAAAGTCATACGTGGACACCCTTTCCGTAGCTTAGGGGATTATATTAGTTTTAGAATCTGATGATTTACATCATATCAATATTCTTATCCCGATCGTCCCTAGCTCATATCGCAAAGCATCCTTACCGCTGTGATCAACTTGTTACGCCATCATGTATCCCGCTTACCGTAAGGCAGCCAAGCACCCATCAGCCCGATGAAACATTTCTGCGAGAGAGAAACAAAGTGAGGGGTGAATACTGATAAGCCCCGCTAGAAATGCATAGTAACAGAAGAGGGGACTCGATTAAGCCACGAACTGGTAGACCATATCAGGGGTGGTGAGGTGAAACACCCAGAGATCCTTTGAGCCTGGTGAGGGGAGCTTCGTCCGATATTGTGCTTCGAGCGTGTTCAGTCGGAAGCCATTGCCCAGTTTGGATCCCATGACCACTCCAATGATCAAAGTCAAAAAAAAGAAAGAAAGAAAGAAAGGTGCACGCCCCAGCTAGGCAACATGCAGTATGCTTTTCTCACCACCTTCGAGCAACCCAGCCACTTCTCCCCCAGAGCACAACAAGAACAGATGCCTTTGACCGAGTGCGACATTATGACTTGCACTTTGCGTCAAAAAAAACGGCCAGCAAAAGTACGTACCACAAGAATGACGGAACCCACGGTATCTCAACCCCTCTAACCCCGGTGTAGATCGGATAAATTACATGTGGGAAGTCGTGCTTGGGTTGCGATATAAGCTTTTAGAAAAGCCAGGTACGCTTGGCCCATGCGCTGAAAGATGCCGACATGAACCACCTGACCCCAGGACTAGGTCATATTATGGCAGCCTGGCGTTCCCGAGCACAGGCGAAGAGAAACTACGACACATCAACGCAAGATACAGCGCAGAAAAGACGCCTAAAACACTGACCCCTGCTCTTTTTACTCTGGAACGCTCGATGTGCAATGACCCAAACTTTGGAGCGTCCATCTCCTCCCCAGTACTGTAATGCCGGAATGGGAGGGAGTGGGGTTAGACCTCAGCTTCCTTGTGAAGATTCGTTGTGATGAATTCTACGCTACCCTCATTCGCAGAGAAAGATTTCATTCTATTGCCCAGTTGTGGCTTTGTGCATTGGTGGTGCATGTGGCTGTAAGGGGGGGAAAGGGGGGGGAGGACCCAACCAGCGAGATTCGACATCGGCAACTTGCTACTTCCTGCATAGGGTGCGCATTCCCCCCATGAAGACTAATCAAACCCAATCCAGGATAGGTAGAGAATAAATAATCGAAATCAAAAGGAATGGTGACTGCAGCGCACCGCGGCCACACAGTGGTACCGGTATCATACAAGCAAGGAACTCATATCGATGGAGGGGTGGGTGGGAGAGAGATTTTCACAGGTTTGGAGATAAAGCACTGGCATTCCCCGACGCGCTGGATTGAACAAAAATTCGAGTGATACCAAGTGATTGGTCAAGAGGGGTGTGACTGGGCGTGCTCAGGAATACTGATGGGGGGTCCATTATGAACCCAGGGAGGGCAGAGGCGGGAGAAACATGCATGAAAGGCCTTTTTTGTGAGTTGACAAGGGACCTCCGAATGATAGAGTATATTAGGGCGTGGGAATCGAGAATGGAGCCACCCTTTCGAACATTTTTCGATACCGGTACTCTACCGGTACCATGCTTGTGCTGCGCAGCACCGGACACTGATCGTGTTGCTCGCTTTGAGGCTATTGGAGAGAAGGAGGCCACATCTCCTTATCAACCAATCTCTGCCCCCCTTGCCCCCCTTTATTCAATGGCCGGATGCGGTTCGAGAATTGCTGTTGGGGGGCTGAGCTACAGCACCCTGTCCGCTTTCACCACCGCAACTTTCAGCCGCTCTCTCGCTGCAACAGGAAAAGTTGATTTCTACGATAATCCACGAATTACCTTGTCGACATCATCACCATCATCACCCTAAACAAAATCACTCGGAAGGTTTCTGTGACCACGAGAGTGTGAGATCATTTGAATCGGGATAGTCTACTGAACGGGCAGGATGGAAGCAAGGAAACCTCCCCAGAGAGTTTTGCTATTCGGGGGGGGGGGGGATTCATTGTAACTGGTGGTTTGCTTGCCCACCGGCCCCCCAGTGACCTTAGCGAGAGCATCAGCACGCATGGGGAGGAATAGAAGCAAGCCAAGGGAATAGAAAGCGGCACGACAATTGGCCGGAATGCGAAACCCCGCACCAACCATTCACTCAGGTTTGATGTTGCTCCAAAGGGAGAGCGCTGCTTCCCTTTTCTGTCTTTTTCTGTTGAATTTTGTTCCTTTTTTTATTCGAGTCCATTCCTTCTTCTTTTTTTGCTTCTTTGGAGGTTGAAGAGGGGAAAGCACCAGGATCCCTGTTTGCCTCTGACTCCTCGTATGGCGGTGATGATGATGGATTACGGTACCATATGGGTGGTGCACTTGGGTAAAAGATGGTGGGCAGGAGAAAGTGATGGTGGTGGTCTCTTCGATTTATTTTTATTCCTCCCTCCCTGAATCGGAAATCAGCGCTCTTTCCCCAGGTTGTTCTAGCTCATCTTGACGATGGAAGGAAGGCGACAAGGAAGAAAGCGCCTGTCCTCCCTTCGAACTCCTGATTTTGGGTCCATACAATTTTTTTTACTTTTTTTCATTTGTTTTCGTTCCCCCACACCCACCTTTTCCCTCTCCCTTTTCCCAACGGAGCATACATACAGGGTACAAATCGAGGCCACAACAGGCCAGAGAGAGGGATTCTTGTCGCAGACACCGACATGAGGGGGTGAGGGATCACTCTGGAAAGGACACCTACCTTTCTCCTGTTACTTTGACCGCTGTTTTCTCTCTCTCCATCGCTTCCTCTGTTCTGTTGCCCGTCACTTTCCTTTCATTCAACCTCGTACACTTCTTATTATTCCATCATCCCCACTAACTCGGGCTCCGGTGGAGCCATCTATACAGCCTACATACTTATCCTCCCTCTCGTCTGGCATCAGAGACGCCGTCGGGAGAGCAAGCCAAAGGTCTTTGCCAGGATGCCGCCCCTGCACAGCTTCGATATCGATGTTCCTTCCCCCCTTCACTTTCTGGTGTTGGGGGGGAAGGGGGGGGAAATTTGGACTTACTCACATCCGTACATACATAAAATAGCAGAGACGGGGAATTTTGAGAATTTATTCCTTTTTTTATTACAGCTAAGGCTTCCCAAAAGGGCTAGATGATTTCCAAATATTGATTTGGAGGTAAGTCTTCGTTCGCTCACCATTCAAACTCACTTTCCCACTGTTCGCCCAGCCAGCCGTGGTTCACTTTGCCCATCCGCCCTTTCCCCCTTCTGTCCACATTCGCTGCTGTTGCTTCGCTCTGCTCGGTGCTGCTTCCTGTGCTCGTCCTCTCTCTCGCCCGTTGCTTTGGTGCTTCTGCTGCTGCTGCTGCTGCTGCAACAACTGCGCTCTCACCTTCTTTCCCTCTCACTCTCACTCTCATTCACTCTCACTCACTCTCCTCTCTCCTCACACACTCCTGTTCGCCCTCTTCACGAGTCGTACTCCTACCGCTACTGCTCCCCTCCTTGCTCACTCGCCTCCCCCATTACCTTTCACCCTCTCCCTACTCACTCCTCCTCCTCCACCACTTCCTTCTCGCACCACCACCACCACCACCACCACCACCACCCATATCTTCCCTCCATCCCTTCCTCGTTCACACATTCAACGGCCTGCCATCCCGTCCAACACCCTTCTCATCTTTAAACAGCGTTTCTGTCCAACCTAACACCCAAGAGCAATCGACTCCCGCTAGGAATTAAAAATTAAATAGGAGAAGGCGATTCATCCTTCTTCATCCTTGCCATCATCTTCAAAAAAATCGTCTCTTCCTCCGAATTTGGTGTCGGCGCTTGAACAAAGAGTAAATCTTGCTGGACTCGAAAACCCATTTACCACAATACATCTGCTTCTCATCTCTCCGCTGGATCATTTGCCCATCGATTTTGCCCTAGCTCGTCATCGATTTTGCCGGGTCCGCGGTCGAAACAAACACGCGCGTGCACCTTTGCCCCCGCTCCTCATCGTCGCCACGGACGGTAAACCAGAAGGAAAATTTAGTAAAGGGGGCTTTTGGTCGGCTCGGAACGCCTGTCCTTTTCCCCTGCCCTTGAATCCGAAAATCTTTTTATAAGGTCAGCTCTATCCTCGCTCCCTATTCGTTTCGTTCGGCCCTCCACCCCTTTTTACTCTTCTCCACACGGAGGAAGAGGACTGCTCTAGGGAAAAAGAAAATTCTTGCCCTCCGTCCGATATGGCAGTGCTGACGGAGTCGGCAGTTTCCTCGACATTTCCTCCTTAAATTCGCCATCTCTCAATCCCTCTCTGCCACCTTCTACGACATGAGTCTCAAACCAGATCACTGCTGAAGACGACAAATCCCCTCGAAGAAGAAGCCGCAGAGAGGCTGTTTTTACGCAGGATAATGACCGAGAACCCTACTCTTCCATCGACTCCTGGTCCTTCGCAGCCTCCCTCCCTCGCAAACTCGACAACTACCCCTGAAGACGCCGCAGGCACCTCCGGCGTAATTGATTGCATCTGCGAAATATCTGATGATGATGGGTTCACGGTATGTTGCGACAAATGCGGTACTTGGCAGCATGTCATCTGCGTTAAACCCGATGAAGATGATCTGCCCGTTGATTACTACTGCCCCAAGTGCTTCCCACGTTCTTTGGATGTTCAAAAGGCCAAAGATATTCAACGGCAGCGAAGGGAAGAGGAGCAGGCCAAAAGGAGTCACAAAAAGAAGCGGCCGGCTGGAACGTCTCACAAAAAGAAGGAGCATGCGAATGGCACAAATGGCATCACGTCTGGAAAGATTTCATCGTCTACGGAGAAGACTGGTATACAAGGACCTGGCAAATCAGTCAGCCCGAAGGAAATGCAGCAACAACCCTCACGGAAAAGAGGCCAACGAGCCCCGGCCCAGCCAAATAATAACACCGGACCTAACTCTTCCGTTACCCCCATCAATGCCCCCAATACAAATGTCACCCCTGAAACTCCGTCCGCCCGTAACGGCGAAACAGAAAGTGATACCGACCCTGAGAAGCCGGCAAGATGTCTCAGAGAAGGATTCACTGACTTGGGTAACAGCCCGAACAAATATACTGGTGACGATGTCCAGCGGTTCCTCCATGCTCTGGTAATGCCCGTACCCAGCCCGGATGTGCCCAACCCTCTCGAACGATACAGCCTTAATCGACAAGAGCTGGCTTCCTTCGGCTTACCAAAAGCATCGTCTCAGGTTCTCCCAGAAAATTCTAGGTCCAATCCCGAACATTCCAGACGGCGTCTTTTGCTCGGAGCAGATTGTATTCAAGGTGATCTGATTACCATCTATAAAGGAGTGGTTGGTTTCCAAGATTCCTATAAAAGAGATCGCGCAAATCAATATTCCTCTTGGAATCACCCAAGGCCGTACGTTCTGTTTCATCCGAATCTCCCTATTTACGTGGATGCTCGACGGTACGGATCGGAAGCACGTTTTGTGAGGCGAAGCTGTCGTCCGAACCTGGCACTCAAGACGGTCGTCATTGATCATTCTGAGATATGTTTTGGTTTATATGCTAACCAGGCGCTGAAGCCCGGCACTGAACTCACTGTGAGCTGGGATTGGACTGGAGCTCTAGAGTCTCGTCGATCCGCCAAGGAGGGACTTGACCTTCATCGGCTAAGCAATGAACATCTGAAAGAGCTGGCCGTTTGGATACAGCAGCTGACTCACAAGATGGGAGATTGCGCTTGCTTGGAGGGGAAAGACTGCCTTGTTAACCAAATCAAGAAGATGGCTGGTGGTGAAGCGGCCATTAGCAAGCCCCCTAATGGAAACGGAAATTCACGTAAGCAACGCAAGACCAATGCATCTACCGAATCGATGGTTAATTCTAAACGGCCAAGCCCCGACCGCCAGTCTGTTCCGCTGAAAAAGGAGGAAGACGAAGAAAGCCGATCCGTTTCACCGCCATCATCACGAGGGAAGCCGAGAAGTCGTGATCTTACACCTTCAATGCTTCAAGATGTTGCTGTCGAGAAGGGTGAGATGACCGGGCGCGAAGCTAGGAAATTCAAGGATGTCTTATCACGAATAGAAAAGCAGCAGCAGGAGGAGCAACAGCCCCAGACTGCGAAGCGGAGGAAGAGAAATAGCGCGGTTTCTCTCACCCCTGGCACATCATCTTTGCATAATCTGGGTATCGATACGAAAGATTGGATAAAAGTAGCTGATTCAAGTGAGAGAAATATGCCCCCCAAACCGAGATTGCCACACTCACCACCTACAGAAGGATCTGGCCCAAATCACGGCTTTGTGGAATACTCTGTAACTGATGCCGGTGTCGGGAGGAGAGCATCGGATTCCCCTGTCAGTTCGGATGAGAGGACAACCCGCCGAACGGCTTCCTATTCTCCGGTCGGTCAATTGGTCCAAGGATCTGATACGCCCAAGCACGCTATTAAAACTGTCGTAAGGCCTGTACGTCCGCAGTATAAAAACAAGGCAATACAAACGGATCCTATCGAAGAAGAAATTCCCTGGTGGTCACCGGCTGCCGCGAAGGCACCTCCTCGACCGCCGCGATTACCTCTTCGGAAGCGGTTGATGCAGAGTTTACTTCGAGATAGAGAAGAAGCCGCGGCAGCTGTGTTGGAAGATAAAAAAAGAAAACTTGGTGCAATTTCCCAGGACCCCGAAAATACATCCTCTCCTAAAATCCCAAGACTTTCCAACAGTGGGTCCGCCCGGGGTACAACAGTCTCACCTTCCCCAGACGCAAAGGGATCTTTAGATGTGATTTTACCCCCGGCAACTTTGCCTGCTCCGTGTACCAACCCTCTATTGAGTCAAGCCACAATTACACCTGACGTGCCCGCTACTATGGTTGATGTTAGCGCTGCCAGATCACCTTCATCACCTCGACCCCCCGGTCCTGCGTTGGCGGATCTTTTTTCTACTGATTTGGATAAGCTGTCAACCCAGTCTATGCCCGCTCCAGGGAAGCAATCTTCAGAAAAGGCACGACTGAATTTGCCACAGGACAAGCCTCGGGTGAATGGATATAGAAACTCCAGTTTACAGGTACAGCTGCCGCCTGGCTCAGGAGCTGCCAATGGACCATTGACACCCACCCCGCAAGGTTCATTGCCTTCAGCTCCCCATTCCGCCTCAATTCAGCCACCTTTGATGGTATTCCCTAACTATGTCAATCAGTCGGTATCTGCCCTAAATAGCAGCATTGTCAGCCCCAGCCCAACAAGGACGAAAAAGATGAGTTTGGAAGACTACGGTAAAAGAAAGCACAGGGCAGATCCCGTTGAGAAGAGTGACGAGAAATTCAGTGTAAAAGCTACGAATGAGGGCCCTGCGACTTCGACAAATTTGTCCAAACCACCTGTGGTGCCGTTGATGGAGGAACCCATAAGCATTGCTGACCCTATATCGAGTACGCTGTCAATTGCAACAGCACCGCTGCCTCCGGCGATCAACTCGTCAAAGCTTGCTGCGGAACTAGTTGGGGTTCCTCCTGCACCGAAGGACCAGAGAACGGCTTCGTTGAGTAGCAGTGTACGTTAGTCTCATTTACTCTTTTCCTATGTCACGGGTTGTCGCTTCATGTATGAATCCTTTAGTATCCATATTTCATTATTAGGTGCTTGGGGGGCTATTTTTTTTCATTGGTTTTTTCAACTATTCTCTTCTCTTCTCTTTTTTTCATGGTTACGGATAACTTTTTCCTTGTCACTTTTATGTATGGCTGTCGCCTCCTCTCCTTTCACTAGGAAAAACAAAACTTTATCTATTTCATCATGTGTTTTTAAAGCCTGGGCTGGGAGAATCGGAGTTCAAATTTTCATTTTTTTGTGCTTTGAAGGAGGGATTAAAGAAGTGTTCTTTTCTTCTTCTTTATATATTATACATGTATTTTGCCCGGCTGGGTTGTGGAAAAGGTGGGTTGAGCGGAACGGGAAAAAAATCGTTTTCCAATCCGAGAACCAGAACGGCAATAAACAAAAAAACACGAAAATCTTATGCTTGCTATTACTGCTTTGCTTCTTGTTTTTTTTTCTATACTATCGACTCTGTATATTACCTTCTACCTTGTTGTATAATTGTCCTCTGTACTTACATATTCACCCGCCCCCCCGACCAATCGACCGGCCGGCGGATTCCTCCTCCTCTTTGGCTTGTATTGGTTTCTGGTGACTCGACACGACTTGGTAAGGGGGAAAAACTACCGCAAAGAAAAGGAAGAAAAAGCGATCCAAGAGGAGGGGAGGGGGAAAAAGGGGGAGAGAAACGGAGGGACAAAACCCGGGATATTTAAATAACTCGATGCCTCGCGGGGTATGGTACCGGTATCGGTATCATACAGTACGGTACTAGTACTCCCCTTGAACAGCCCAACCGATTTTCCAAAACCACAGTACAGTACAGTCAGACTGAGTCAGTCAGTAAATAGAAACCAACCATCCGGGAGATCCTGCTGCCGCCAAGAACTCGAGAAATTCCTGCGTACGTACGGTATGTACGGTTCTTCTCGGGGGGACAGTATGATAATTTAACTCCCCAGCCTACTGTGAACTGATAATTTTTTATTCATTTATTTGATTATTTGATTATTATTATTTATTTATTTATGACGAGGTTTTTTCGTGATAATAATAATAATACTTATGTAAATGTAGCCCTCGGATGAATCTAATCTAATCTAGTCTATGTTTTTATTTATTTTGTTTTTGTTTGTTGAACGGGAGGGTTGCGGGAAGGAAAGGCAAGGAACGAAAGGGATGATGCATAGGGTGAATTGTTGATATGTGTCTTTTTTGAAGAATAAATATAAATAAATAAAAAGTTAAATCCCACAAGTTATGCATCGTACCGTATGATGCTATATAACTCGAGTATTTGGGTTTGCTTGACCCGACTTTGGCTTGGTTGCGGTTGACTACTGTATCATACATAGTTATATTTACCCCGCAGTGGGATGGGATGGGATTGCGCTTTGCTGGTCTGGCTATCTGCGCATGTTTTTTGTTCCGAGTTGTGGCTTCTGCCCATCGCTTACCGTGGTTTTTTGTTTTATTTTATTTTTATAGCTTTGAAAAGAGCACTTTTATCTATCACTTATAATATAAAACAGCTTATCCCTTGTATGATAGAACGAACATCCCTCCTCATCTCACTGGCGGACTGCCTGCGACATTTCTCAATCTTCTGCAAGTAGGCGCAGCCCGTAGGTATTCGTGTCACGTGAACCTGAACAAGCAATAGCGGCGGGGGGCTTCTTCAAATCACATGACGAGCACATCAATCGGCCGCACTTGGATCGGAAAAAAGAGCTCATCATTAATTTTTCAATTTCCTCGTTTTTCCACCATCATTCGCTCTACCCTATTCTAGACAAGAGAAAAAACAACAGGAAGCAAGAAACTTAAAAAGGTAGTGAATAGGAGAGGAAAATGGCGGCAGTGTCTGGTGTGGTCAGAAGGAGATGGAAGAAAAGGGAGTAGGAGAGAAGAGAGATAAAACAGAGAGAAGGGTAAAAACAATAGGCCCCACCAGGAAAGTGAAATTGAGAAGGAAAGAAAGCTGATAGAAAAAAAGGTTTTTTTTTCACGACTGGACTGATTTTACAAGTGATGGTTGTTGTGGTAAAGTAAGTAGCAGATCTGGTCCATGAAGGGTAACTTTTTTATCTAGAATATTGTGACACTCCGTCGTTCGCTAGGGATGTAGGTAGTGGGAGGAGGGGTGCTTTATTCGCTGAATGAGAAACGAGAGCCTTCGATGCCTTCAATTCCTGTAATAGCAGTTCTGGGTGTGACCTTTTTGGAAAATGGGGGGTTAATATCGGACATTGAGCGGCAATTGTGTCAAAGTATTAGAGAGGAAGCACTCGACTTACGTTCTTACGCCTATACCAGTTGGTGAAGTCCTGAAGGGAGTACCGGATTTTCTTGAAATCTCTTGTGGAGACAGCACTGAGTTGGGGGGTTCATCATTAGCCTCGGTAAGATCAGGTGACATTAGTGAGGACGTTTCTTACCCCTCAAGCGTGGTCAAGAACTTCTGGGCTTCAGTAGGAGAGATGCTTCCAGCCGGTAGCAACTCTAGAGTCTGCTTCATCCATTGAAGCCAAGGTTCAGGGCAAAGCTCAACCAGAGCCAACAAGACTCCTGATGAATCCGGAACACAATCTCTCGGGAAGGAGTACATCAACCCGCTCAAGATTTTCTGAGTTATAAACTCTCCCTTGCTTAGAGCCATGGCTTTCACAGCTTCCTGAACTTCCTTCGGATTATCTGGATAAGCACTGGTTGGTGGGGAAGAACGGCCATAGGCCAGCACATCACGAAGGAACTGTAAAACGGCCACAAGGGGGTCGACTTGCTCTAGGCTCAATGAGTGGAGAGAAGCCTCAAATATAGGCTGCAGCAAATTGGAGAGTATCAGCTTATAGGGGTGGAACATGACACCATCGACCAAAAGGCGGAAGAAGTCCTCAATAACTAGCTCCCGTTAGCGGGTTAGGTTTTTGAAAGGAGAGGTTGTGATCAAAATAGGAGGGAGCAAACCATCAGGGATTTCAGTAGCGGCCTTTGTGTTCAGTAGTCGGAACATATTCAAACACTGTTGCTCTAGAAACTGGTAAACTGAGGCCCTAGTTGCTTCATCAACAAGCTCTTCATCTGCGAATTCTCTGATAACTGCACCGGTAACCCATAAAAAGCAACCTTGATGAGACTTCTGGAAACAGGTAACCAATTTCTCCGCCAATTGAGGCAAAAGTGGCAACATATCAGTCCTATAGCTTACGAGCATCGTCCTATAACATCTTGAGACTCTCTCACAGACAGGCGAGAATTCAACGAAATTGTCGAGAATCGTCCCAAGGACCGGTATAAGCCCCGACCAAAAGCGAATCATAGGATTCAACGTTCCCGGGGGAACGTGCGGGTGAACAACTTGAACGAAGATTGTCAAGAGTTGGATATAATCTGTGTGGATAGGGTCATTCTTAGTTGCTATAGTCGTGAAAGAGAGCAAATTGGGTCCCTGATAGGGCGTACCAGCCAGTTCACACTTAGCCTTGTCGTCATTGGCACTATTTGCCTTCTCCATGAGTCTTTTTGCAATGGGCTCGCAAAACAGCCTTAGGGCATCATATATCTTGTCGAGTGGTTGGGCCGCGACAACATGGGCAACTCCGTCTGTGACTTCGTACAAACTGGCAATAGGAAGATCACCAGCAACCTGTTCATAGAAATTGTGGAGTTGACCCACATGATCAACAAGGAGTTTCCCACAGTCTTGGCAGAAGAACTTTAAAGCCATGGCGGCGGCGCGTGCGACATCCTTAGAGTTATGTTCGAAACCTCTGGTGATATAATTAAGTTGAGGCTCCAGATAGGTAGGATGTTTTGATGTCCATTCCGTGTATCTTCCCAAGACTAATGTTGCTGCGAATCGAACCTTATCGTGTTCCGGTAACTGAACCAAGGATGTCATTATTTGGGGCAAGACTTGCTCCTCATCCGCAGGAATCATCCTTCCCATTGCCCTCAAACTGAAGAGGGGTGCTTCCAGGCTCTGCCAATTCTCAACTTGGCCACTGACAGGCTTCTGGGAGCTAGTGGCGTAACGCTGCATCCAAGCCTGAATCTCAGTGTAAGCCTTTCCTAAACATGCTGCCGAGCCGATAACTTCGCAACAATCCTTCAGCACATCCCCCATGGAGTGCCTAAACTCCCTAAACTTCTCCTCTGCTTCTCTATCTCCGTCGAATGGGTCCGCTTCGCTTCCTTTAGGGTAATGAAGATGCCGAATCATGATATCAACCAATTGGGAATAGATATCAGCTATCTTCACCCTTGCCTCGATGTACTTCTCTAGAACCAGGTAGTTTTTGAGCTCGTACCAGAAGTTAAAGGTTAGTGAAATAACATCGCGTTCGGCATCTAGAGCAGCACATTCAGCAATTGCTGACACCAATTCACGAAAGTCAGTCGGCATGCGTGCAATTAGTACCACCCAAGCCTCTCCAGCCTCCGCAAATATTCGAGTGTACCCCCTGAATGTTTCCAAATTATCCGCCTCAACGGCTTTACGAATGTTTGGCCGCAAATTCATAACCCTTGGGTATAAGATCCGAATGGCTTCCTGTGATACATCAACCTCCCGTGTCTCACGAAAGATATTGCAGAGGCACTCGACAGCAGGATCGAGAGCTGCGTCTGAGGAGAGTGCGGAGATGATAACATCAATGAGTTGGGTTCCGATAACATCAAGAACCGGAATCTCGCGAAGCCAGGAGTTTACACACGATATCAAGGCAGGATTGGGTGGAGATCCGGCTAAACCATGGTAGTGGGGGTAGAATTAGTAGATTGGAAGGGTTGGTAAAGGAGAGGAAATGCAGGGGAAATTGAAATCACCTGTTGATTGCGCATATTGGACAAGAAGTCTGAGCACTTCTGTGGCGTTGTCCGTGAGTAGTTCTCGAGATCTCGTCTCAAGCTCCTCCTCCTAATTTTTTCATCAATTCCCCATCCTCGAATTCAAATGGGAGAAAATTGACACCCCAAATTACATACCGTCAAGCTAACTTTCCTCCCTTCAGTGACCTCTTCGGGAAGGATTTTCAAAAATTCCAGCAAACACACACTACTCTCGACATCGTTTCCAAGTGTGCTGACTACCAGACTAACGACGTCCTTCCACTCCAACAACTGTAAGGCTAGACTAGCTAAACAGACACACAATTGCGTTCGTATCGGGCGTGAGCCGTTCCGGTAGCTAACAAGTAGGCTCAACAGGGAATTCCTTAAATCTACCAGAGCATCCCGTGGCAGTTGGTGGATATCGTAGGTGATCTAAGGAAGAGAGGAGGGCGGATAATTAGCGCGGTCAATCCCGGTCATCAAGATGTTTTTGAGCCAACAAACCTTTCCTTTCAATGTTGTCGCAGCAAAAAGTTGTGCCTCAACACCCGCGTTCTCAGACTGTAAAATAGCGTGCACAACAGTCCATGCCTCGGGCTAATATTATAAAATTATTCCAGTCAGCGCCTTCCTTCCTTCCCTCCGTCCGTCTTGCTCATCCTGTTGCAGGGTTACCCCGCATCACCCCCCTCAGATGACCCCGCCATCATCTTAGGAAATGAGCCTCACTCAGAGGAAGAAACGGCCACAGAACTCCCGCCATCCCATCTCTTTCCCCCCGACTTTAAAAAGCAAGAATTTCCAAATTATAACCAACCGATTTTTGAAAGTGTTCCAGGAACTGTGTAGCTTGGTACTTTTGCTCCCGGTCGACGTTGCCCTGCATAGTCGCCAAAGCCGCGAGCACGGGCGCAAACTGATCAGAGGGCCCATTTGGCGAAGCCATCGTGTGGAATTTAGCGAGAGAAAATGCTGTGTATGTGTAGAGATTTGATTAATGAAAGGTTGTGCGGTGCTCAAGATTATTAGGACTATTAGTAGGAGCGGGTTGGTGGCAGTGGTTGTTGGTGGGGATTAAGTATGGAAGAATCGAGATCTTTTTGGAGTGAGCTTGATGTTATTTTATTTTTTCAAGGTGGTTGCCATACGAAAGGCACACAGCGTTGCTTGCCTTAAATGACAATGCTCTTGTGTCCACTTTTTTTCGTTCTTGGCATGTCTGACCCGGCCACCAGCGACTCATCACTACCGTGATTGGGGTTATGAATGCACACAAATTGTTCTCTTGATCATGAGTTGAAGCATTAAGTCCTTGTGACAGCCTAGCATAATCTGAAACCTTTATACTATGATATCATTTATCTTCGCAGAAGTCTCCCGTCCCCAGAAATGATTAAATCCATAGGCCAGTCACTGACATCCACTGGAACAGTCCCGTCTTCAAATAATTGCTCTTTCAACGCAAGAGCAACTGCAATAGGTCAGAATCCGAAGAGTTACAGCCGGCATGTGATGTGGGTATAAAAGAACCTAGTATTGGTATCCTTCCTTTTCCTCTAACCCCGTCCCCGTTCAATACCCGTTCGTACCTAGCTAGGAAGTAGTCATAGTATCCCTTACCATGCCCCAGCCTTTTGAAGCCCTCATCGAACGCAACACCAGGCATAACTATTAGATCCAGCCCGGACTCCTCGCCCTCCAAGCAATTGCGCCTCGCAGATATTGAATCACCCGGAATTGTAGGTATCCCCCAGTTGTCCGGTTTGAAGGATTGATAGTCGGCAAGAGAGTGAAGTGACAACATATCCATCAAACTTGGGGGGAGAGAGGCTGAAGCGGGATCGGATAAAGTCGGTTGAGTCGGGGTTTGGCGATGTATGTAGGGTACATATAGTTGTTTACCTGTGGTGAATTAACTAAAAATCCCAAGGTAGTTGGGGATGGACCGTGGTATGATTACGTACCGCTTTCCAGACCGTCTTCCACGATCCGAGCGGTATCTATCTCCTTGGCGGGCATAGAGAGAAAGACGCTCACCCGGCGTGAGGACTGGTACTCAGGGAGAGACAGAAGCGTCTCGATACACATTTGAGCTTTATGACAGCCATTAGAGCTCGAGCTATCCTCTTGATTTTTATAACGGGTGCCATATGCACAAATAACTGAGGATGGATAATTTGAGGGATACGAACGGTGGGTGGTGGAAGGCCTTACATTGAACAGCAAGGCTGTCAGCGGAAATAGTGGACAAGGTCTTCTTCACGGCGGTCCTCAAGTTCCTCTTCGCCAGTATAAGGGCAGGCCCTGATGCCATATTATCTGTAGTAGTGGCGTAGTCTCGGAGGGTGATTTTTCTTTTCTAGGAGGGGGGGTGCGGGTGTGTTCTGGAGAAAGGCTGCTAATACTTTAAGAGAGTTAGTTAGAGGTAGCACTGTGCATAGGTCATCTGTACTTGCACGGTATGATAACTTGTGAAGTATCTGTGCAGTGCTCTGTAAGAACAAGTGAGATTAGGGAGTCCTCTACGGATATGGAAATTTGGGAAATCTTGTCCCAGAACTATCCATATCGGCACTGGTATATACCCGGGTTCTGCGAAACCGCTACCCTGGGAACCTTGGATCTACAAGTGATGCCGTAGTCCCGTGTCTTATAAGATGACTATGAGGAGAATAGCAGACGTACCTCGATTGAATACGGGTGATTTCGGAGCCTCCAGAAGTAGTTTATCGAAATAATTATCACCCTCTTAGGGCACCCAAGCAGTGCTACAGAAGTTTTGGTGGGAAGTCTGCTTGTCTCTGCGAGTTCGCTAATGTGTCGCATGAAGCGGACTGCCGTTGTGCACGGAAGAAAAGAAACCTTGAGTTAGCGTTGTATGCACGGATAGATAGCTTCAATGCAGCGCTCCAACAGTGACAGATTCTCATCATGAGGAGCATGAGATCACATTAAGGAACCATTGATGATTACCGATATTATTCAGTGATGGGCTTTTGTAACACAGGTTTCCTGTAACCTAATTTCCGTTCTTTCTAAATACATATACTTAATGGTACCCGTAAAGTGCAATGTCCGGAACGGCCTGAAATCAGTTGACGAAAAGCAAGTTGCAGTGTTTTGCCAAGTTGAAGATGGTTTCACAAACAAACAGAAACGTGCTGCCCCTGAGATGGCCCAAGCGTCAACAAGATTAGATAGAAGACAATCCCATAAACCACCAATTTGGGATGTCACCAAAATATCCACCATCTCCCGACTTCACCCCCCCCCTCCGAGATCGGCTTGCCCTCCAACAATCAAGACAAGCATCTAACGCTCCCCGCACTGTACTCAAATTAAACGCGCAGCACGCATAAGCCATGCTTCCTCCCTCCCCGGTAACTCCACTGGCCGCAGCCCTTCTCGCCCTTCCCTTCGTATCCGCCCAGAATAATGTGACGTCGCTCACGGGTACCTGGTCATCCAAATCAAATGCAGTCTTCACTGGGCCGGCAAGTAACCGCCTTTCATTATAATATTATCATGTTATGCTTCCTACTGCTCAGCGTGAGGCATCCACATCGAGCAATGCTGATTAAGGGGTAATAGAATTTTTATGATCCTGTAAACGAGAAATTTTCCGAGCCTGCGCTCACGGGTGCATCCTATTCGTTTACGGATGATGGATTTTATGAAGAAGCAGTTTATGTTGCCGTTGCCAATCGTGGGTTCCCCCCAAGGCGCCAAAAAAAAACTGCCTTTCGTTTGGCCTTTCCAGCCTGTTTCCCCGCATACGCTGACAAAGTCTTGGTTGGCCAGCTACGAACCCTTCATGCACAAAAGGAGTATTACAGTGGCAGCACGGAAGATATATAATTGCGGAGAATGGCTCGATAGTGCTGCATCCGATCATGGTAGATGGCAGGCAGTTGAGTTCAGATCCGTGCAAGCATTCGACAGCGATTTACACAAGATTCAATACGACGGAAGTCTTCAAGGTATGCATAGCCTACCTCTTGTAGTTTCGGATCGAAACCCCTAACAAGAGTGGTCTTCTAGAGGTGGGAGATTGTTGTTGACGAATACCGCGGAATGCACCGACTTAATCTCTACAAATTTGATGGGGCCCCGGTGAATCCGATGTATTGCCTCCTTTGCCCTGAAGTCCTTGATCTTCGACATCTAATTAGCTCCAATATAGGTATCTCGCATATAGCCCCCCGCAAATGCTCCCCACACAAACCCTCAACCCTACAGCTCTCGCTCCAAAGGCTACTAGGGCTTCAAAGCTGAAGGTTAAGCGTGCCCTGCCTAGTAATCTCAAGAAAGCCGAAAAAATCAATGCAGATAAATGGTGGTGGATCGGATTGGGTATGACTAGTATTGGGTTTTTAGGTTTCTTCTTGAAGTAGGAGGTCTGTCTCATTTTTCGTCTTTTATTCATAATATAATTATGATGGGCCCAGGGTACATGAAAATAGCGGATATGGATAGACAACGGGAACACAAACACGAGGTCGCCAGGATACAGAGGTTTTTGGTTCCGTGTGGTGCAGTCGTTCCCAGCATCGCTTTTTCATCCCTCCCTTCATTTCCCTTCTCCCACTTGTTATCATACCGGTTTTCTTCTTTCCTCCGTTTATATCACTCTGTCGCTCACTCACTCATTCACTGTTGGGCATCAATATTTTTCTCTCCTTATTGTAACACCGTAACAAAGCTACTTTACTTGTCACAGTCCTCACTGGATTTTGGATTAGATAGAACAACTATTGCTTTGGGCAAGAGTGATTTTTCTTTTACAAAGCAATCACAAGATTTGCAATAGTCATATGATACCACAGCATCCCTTGTCGACACTAGCATCCCTTCAAGCCTTAAGCAGAGGCACCATCGTACTTGACTAACTTCAACTTGTCCAGGTCGACACCACCGATGGATCGTACCTTATCGCTCGGATTCAGTGGTCAGCCATGTTCGGGAGGGAAGGTTTCTAGGACATACGTTGATTCCATACTGTGTCTTGTCCTTGTCATGCCCGAACAAGATGGACCCGCAGTTCTTGCAGAAGTGGTAATGGATGACCTTCTTGTGGAAGGAGTAAGGGCTGAGGTGTTCTTCACCTTCGACCGTGACTTTGTCGCTCGCAGCGAAGTAAAAGAGAAGACCGCGGTCCACGCAAAGAGAGCAGTTGCAACTAATGATGTCTTGCTCTTCGATAGGACTGGGCAGAATCACGCTGAACTTGACGCTCTTGCAATGGCAAGATCCTTCGTAAGTCTTCTCAGTGGAGGTCATGACTTTGTTGGTTTGTGAGGATGATTAACGTTTCTCTTTGTATGAGGAGATGGTGTTTTTCGCCTCCGAAGCTTCTTGTCGATTTTACCAAGTGAGTGGGCGTACTAGGGCCTTTATATACTATTCTCCAAAAGCCATCTTACTAGGTCTTGTGGTTGGTTGGTAATATAGCTGTATATTTTGTTGACTCCTTTTTAATTCCTTGTTCCCAGCTCTCTGTGATCTGTATGTTATCGGAGAGTGCGGGGTCGACGCGTTGTAGAACCCAGGAAGCAAGGCACATTATTAATCCTAAAGAGATGCACTCGTTGCAGATGCATTGGGATTGGAGGACGGAAACTGCCCCTTCGAAGCGGCATACCGCACTGTTCCTTCTCACCGGGACAAGATAGGACAAATTACATACATGAATTACGCTGGGCTGGATAGTCGTATATGATGGTGGTTGTTTCCCCGTCAAAAAACCATGCTTCTCCCGCCCTTTTCACCTCACGGACGAAAATTGCACTTTTTTCCACACCAAGATTTTTGCACTTACCCCTCTTTAAAGAAAAATAACCGCCTCAAACCTGGGAAATGGCATGCCCCAGGGATGAGAT
>Ga0307513_10001143_pt1 | contig 38516 bp, 40 predicted proteins | sample 15_EM_MG_FD_202174 | JGI IMG/M metagenome (GOLD analysis project Ga0307513, IMG submission 202174) | Populus trichocarpa ectomycorrhiza microbial communities from riparian zone in the Pacific Northwest, United States - 15_EM | ecosystem: Host-associated > Plants > Roots > Unclassified | place...
TGATAACTGGCAGCGCAGTGTGCCGGGTGCTGAAACGCTGGAAGACGACGACAAGCACAAATGCAAATGCCCGGACGGCAGCGAGCGCAAGGCAGACAAGGCTCCTCTCGCCCAGAAGCCGCGATCCGCCCTGTCCCGTCTCGGAGCTGTCGTCGTCGGCATGCTCGTCACGACCAAAGACTGGAACGACCGCGTGACGGGTCGCCTGCCCACGGTTCGCAACCGCATCGTCCACCTCGCACTCCAAAGAGGCGAAGGGCAGCTCAATATCGCGATGCCCGGCTCCACAATGTTGAGGATGGCGAGCGAGTACGGGCTCGGATCGGCGCAGCTGCTCATCAAGCAGTTCGCGCCGAAGGACGACGGCGCGGTCACGCAAGGCTGGCGGGATCACCTTTACGTGCGCGCCGTGGTGGAACTTCGGGCTTTGCGCGCACATCTGCGGCACTACGGCGAAGCGGTGCGCGGGCGCGGCGACGCGCTGCCGCTGCGCGAACTGCTCGACCAGGTCACGACCAAGCGTCCGCTGACGCTGACGCTGGCCGAACTCCTCGGCGACACCACGCAGCCGCGGCCACTCGCCAAGCCCGATGACCGCGTCGATCCCGCCGGCGACCCGCTAGTGCCCCAGCAGCGGGACGCGCTGCTGCGTGCCGTCCTCGCCGTCGAGTCGCTGGAGACCGAGCTCGCCAACTGCGAGGCGCAGTTCGGGCCCTACGTGCCAGTGCTCGCGCCCGAGTTGCGTTTGAGGCCGCCGATCTGACCGGGAGGTTTCAGCAGAAGTCGGTCCGCCTTGACCATTGGGGCAGATGCGGCGTGATTCAGCATTCAGCTCACGTGCAATTCATGAGGTGCGTTTGTCGCTTGCCTCGAGCCTCGAACTGCGCGCCAGCCATCCGTCTGCCGCAGTAGATCCCGGCAGCCTCAGCGAGGCGCCCAGGCGGCTCCACCCCCGGCCCTCAGCAACCTTGTGGATGATCAGGTCCTCGCTGCAGCCTAGTCTGCGTGCCGATGCGTAGCCCGTCGGCACGCCACGGGGGAGAACTGTATGACTATCGTCGCTTCGGCCTTCGGCCCACTGCCGGCCCAGCTGTTCCCCGGACAGATCATCAAGGTCGGCCATCCCGATGCATCTCTGGTCCGGCGCATCCAGGAGCGTCTGAACGAGCTCGGTTGCGGACCGATCGAGGTGAATGGAATCTTCGACAAGGACGCCACCAAGCGGGCGGTGATGCTCCTCCAGTCGCGCTTCGCCGACACCACCGGTGCGCCGCTGAAGGTCGATGGCGAGATCGGCTCGCTGACCTGGGGTTCGATGTTCGGCGCGTCGACAGTCCCGGCCAGCAGCGTCGCGCCGTCGGCTCTGACCAGCGCTGCGATCACGTTCGCCGTTTCGCAGATCGGAGTGATGGAAGACCCGCTCGGCTCGAACCGTGGGCCCGAGGTCGATCGTTACCTGCGCGCCGTGGGCCTTGATCCCGAAGGAGGCAGCTTTGCTTGGTGCGTCGCCTTCACCCACTTCTGCTACCAGGCCGCGGCGCAACAACTCGGCGTCGCCAATCCGCACATTCGAACCGCCGGAGTCCTGGCCCACTGGAACGCGGCCGGTACCAAGGCAGGCGTCCTGCGCGTCACCAAGTCGAGCGCGACCGCGGATCCGGGTCGCGTGCGCCCGGGCGCGTTGTTCATCATCGATCTTGGCGCGGGGCTCGGTCATTCCGGCATGGTCATCGAGACCGGCGACGGCAGGCTGGTGACCGTCGAAGGCAACACCAACGACAACGGCTCGCGCAACGGCATTGGCGTCTTCCGGCGTACGGCCCGCAAGATCGCCGACATCAACAGAGGCTTCATCGACTACGGCGGCTTCTGAGGCCGCCGCGTTCAGGCCAGAGAGAGGGTGATCGATTCTGTCTGACCGGCCTTGAGATCGACCTTCTGCGTCGCCGTCACCGAGGTCGGTGGCACGCCCGGCACGTCGAGCGTGGCGACGACCCAGAGCGTTCCGGCGGCGAGGCCAGGGAAGTCGAACTCGCCGGTCGCGTCGGCGACGGCCGCCTTGAGGGGCGACGACGCGTTCGGCAGGCTGCGCAGCTCGAGCTTCGCCTGGTCGACCGACGCGCCGATGGCGCGCACGAGCTTGATGTGCAGCCGTGCCGTCGTGGCCAATGTGCTTGCGGTGGTCTTGGTGGTCTCGGGTCGCAGGCCGTTGACCATGCCGCGGATCAGTAGCAGGACTGACTCCGTCGCGAAGCCGGAGACGAAGGCTAGACCGACTGCGCTGGCGATCGACTTCGGCTCGAGCGCGTAGTACGCCACCATGGCAACGAAGGGTGACGACATCAGCTGCATGATCTGGAACACGACGAACTCGCGCGCCTCTAGCAAGCTCACTTGCGATTCGGTCGGCGTTCCGATGAACGAGCAGGCGGAGCGCTTCTGGTATTCGGGAACACGTCGCGTCAGGTTGACGACACCGCCGACGAACGCGAAGACGACGACGTAGAAGGGCACGACAAAGCCACCGCTGACCGAATAGAGGATCGGCCCCTTGGCCAGCGCCGGCGTCGACGCCGCGCCGGCAGCGGACGTCCCGGCGGGAGTGGCAATCTCAATCGGCTTCGAGCAGCGAAACTCCCCGCTGTCGCACTCCTGCGACACCACGCCGCCGACCGAGACCAGCCACGGATAACCAACCCTGCCGGCTGGAGTCGAGCCGGGGCAGAACTCGACCGGACCGCCCACCCCCGAGGCAGGGCGCGCAGCCGGTTGCGGCTGCACGCAGGCACGCAGCAGTCGGATCGGGCCGGCGTCGGGCGGCGTGTCGTGAGTCCGCAGCATGGCTGTGAATGGCAGCACCAGCAACGCGAACGAAAACAGCGAGAACAAGTAGGCGAAGCGGAACATCGAAGCGCGCTGCTCGGCCTGGCAAACCTTGCCGGTGTCGACCGGGTCGGCGTGAGTGAAGGCGTGCAGGAACCAAGCGGCGAGGAACAGGAAGCCCAGCGCCAGCAGTGACTTCGAACCCAAGGCAACCCAGCCGATTTCGCCGGCGTCGGGGTTTGGCAGCGGCAGGACCCCGGTGAAGATGGCCAGCACGAACCACAGCGTCGTGGTCGCCGGATAAAAGTAGGGATGCCGGACGAGCTCTTTCATGATGCGCTGCCTTCGGAGTTGGCCACTGCGTCACCGTAGCGATCGACGAGTCCGACGGCATCCTCAATGGTCACGATGCCGCGGAGCATTGGTCACCAGTTCGCACGACCCTCATCAGGCTTGCGGATGCGCAACAGAGTCGTCGAAACCAAGATTGATTTGATCGCGCCTTGCGGTCCTCATGGAGCAGCACCAATGGAACGATCGATAACGATGGCCAGCGTGGGAGCCGCCTGCGCTGTTCTCGCGAGTTGCGCTTCGGTGGAGGTGAACAAGGTCGACTCGGCCACCGGCAGGGTCGTTGCCGATGCCGCGCCCGGATTGCGGTTCTACCTGCCTCGGCCTTACGTGTCGGTGTTCGAGCCGTTCATCGTCTCGAGCGAGGTCTACCTGGCGAGCGGTGAGATGTCACCGGACAGCAACTTCGTGCTGCTCAACGACATTCCGGAAGGGCTGCGCACGATTGCCAACGACAAGCTCGTCAAGGGCACCCAGGCGATGCCCGGCCTGCGCGTTGATGCGTCGCAGGTCAACGCCGCGGCACCCGGCCGCGGGCCGCAGAGCGCAGCGGCGGCCGCAGACGCCGCCAGCGCTGCGGCGTCTGCCGCGAGCAGCTCAATGACAGGCACGCCAAAGCCCTCCGGCGGCGTGCTCAACATCAAAGCAGTCAATGACAACGCTGCCTACGCTGTCACGCCTCAGCCGCGCTACTTCAACATCCTGTGGCTGCCCGACTTCGACGAACAGTACGTCGTCAGCGCGAAGGCGGGTCTCGGGAATGCCGGCGTCGTGCTCGGTTTCGGCCAGGGCTGGAGCCTGCAGTCCCTCGACGCCACTATCGACAATTCCTCGCTCGCCAAGCCCTTGCTCGACTTCTATTCCGGAACGCTCGGCGCGTTGCAGAAAGTTGCGACGGCCAAGATCGAAGGGCCGCTGGCGATGCTGACGGGCAAACCGCAGAGCGCGGCGGCGCCCGACGCCAGAAGCTTCGCCGGTGGCACGCCTGTCACGCTCAAGGTGACCAAAGTGCGCATCGTCGCCCCGGGCCTCTATCCGGTGCTGAAGCCCAAGGAAATTGCCGAGAAGGCCACCCTAACCGACGCCGAGGCCAAGCGCATCCTCGCGCCCAAGCCGCCATTCACCAACATCGCATTCAACACCTACGACGTGGTGGTTATCGAGGCCGCCAGGACAACAGGGGACTCGGCCCTTCGGATCCAGCAGTACGTCGATTCGACCAGCGGGGCGGTATCGCCTGCGTCGACCGCCGGCGGCAGCGGGACAGCGACGGTTCCGAACGACGCTGTCAAGGCTCTCAACATCGAGCTGTCGAAACCCGAGAACACGACGACGACGAAGGACTACTTCGTCGCCAGAGTGACGCAGGGCGCGGGCGTCGTGTCGGTGACGCTCGACCGCAAGAGCAACGGTAACGCCGGCACGGCGGCGGCATTGATGGACGACACCGCGTTGAAAAGCTTCGTCACCAAGCAGCTCCAGGCGCACGGCGTCGACGTTAACGGCGACATCAAGATCAACCGATGAGCAAGACCGACCGCTGGGCATCGCTCGATGCGCGCGCGCAATTCGCCGTCGCGCTCGACGTCGCGCGACGGCGCGGCGCATCGCTTCGAGCGGCCTTCAGCAACGTCGTCAGCGTCGGCGCCGGCTGGCGCTCGAGCGGCGCAGACGCGCGGATTCACTCGGAGGTCTGCCTGCGCTTTCTGGTTCGACGCAAGTGGACGGAGCGACGCTCGCGGCCGCGCAAGATCCCGGCCGAGATCGTTGCTTACGCTTTGCTGGGTCAGCACCGCATCCGCGTCCGCATTCCGACCGACGTCTCGGCGTACCCGCGCGGAGCGCCGCATGCCGGACTGAACCTGACGGCAGGAATCACGTCGCTGAAGGACGGCCGCGCGTTTCAGTTCGGCACCGCCTGCTGCATCGTCCGCAACGTCGGGATTCCGGCCGAGCGCTACCTGTTGTCGTGCTATCACGTCTTCAGCCCGGAGATGGACGACGCCGGCGTCCCCGATCGCTCCTGTGTCCGATCGGTGGACGGGCAAATGCTCGGCGATCTGGCATCGAAGGCCCAGATCCTGGCGCCGAACGGGCTCGATGCGGCGCTGGTGCGGATCGACGACGCCAACTTTTCCGGAGCTTCGGTGTTCGGCAGATTCCCGGTCGCACGCGCGACCGACTTCGACATCGCCGAGCTACCGCATCGCGGCTCGCTGAGCTTACTCTGCCGTCAGCGCGCACCGGCCGCAGCGGGGATGTCGTCGCTGCAGCGCGTCGAGCCGCTGGCGGTTGAGTTTCAGTCGCTGTTTCCGAACGCCAGCCCCTTCGACTACACCCATGACGCCGGCCGCATTATCGAGTTTGCCGACACCATCCAGTACCTCGCGGACGTGCAAGAAGGCGATAGCGGATCCGCGCTGGTCGATGACGGTGGTATGTTGTACGGCATGCACTTCTACGGCGTGGGCCGCGTCGGCTTTGCCATGTCTGCGGCACGCCTGTTCGACAGCGACGTCTTTTCGCTCGACATCGAGCTCTGAGCGAACTTGCAGGCATGTGGAGGGCTTTCTGGCAGATTGACGTGAATCCCGACGATCGTCAAATGCCGCAAAGTCGTCGACCCGAATAGCCCTTCCGGAATCCAGAGAGTAGACCTCATCGGTTCGTGCGCTGAACCTTCGGCGCATCTGTGACAATCAGGCCACGGAGACCAAAGTGTCGGTGGTTCGATTCCTGAATTCGACCAAATCTCCGTTGATCGGTTTGGTGTGCGTAAGTGTGTACCCCGTCAAGAAGGACGAATTGGCGAGATTGAGTGCGGGAGCCGCACGTGGCGAATCTTTCGATTCCGCCCCAGCACCGCTTCTTCTCAAGCGGTTTCAAGCGATCCCAAGCTGCTCGAAAAGCCCTTGCACATCAGGGGCTTAGCTCGAAATAGTGGCTCAAGAGGACTCGTGGAATCCCAAGCGATCTCCTTCTTGCAAGTACCCTTTTGCGAGCCCCAGACTGTTTTTTCAGCAGTCATTTTTCTTGGGGTACAGCGTGGCAAAACTCAACGATTCGCTGGTCAAGGCGGCGCCGCAAGGCGACAAGGAATACGTACTCGGCGACGGCGACGGCGATGGCCTGTACCTGCGGGTGCGGCCAACCGGCAAGATCTGGTTCTTTCGGTACAAGCTGTTCGGTAAGCCTGCCAAGCTCAGTCTCGGGCCCTACCCGGCGGTCTCGCTAGCCCGCCTTTCTTTCCCCTTGGCAGCGCTGCCAAGTTGTTGATTTGACCTGTGCGAGACCTGTAGTCTCCACTACAGGGCGAGTTCTGCCGTGGTCTGTTGGGCCTGGGCAGCGGTGATCTTCGGTGGTGGTTGGCTCGGCAAGGTCAGTCCCAACTGGTTGAGCAGCATGCGGTGTTCGGCCTCGGGTTGCGTGTAGCGCGACAGGGTCAGTTCGCGGCCGTCGGTGGTGGGCAGGTGCAGGTCGACCATCTGCATGGTTTTGAACTTGGCGATCACCTCGCGCGGCGTGGTGCCGCCGGCCAGCCTCCTGAGCTTGGCCTTGAGCGTGACCTGCAGGCAGTAGGCCAGGAGGGCCACGAAGATGTGGGCCTCGATGCGCGCTTCGGTCTTGTGGAAGATCGGCCGGATCGCCAGATCGTGCTTGATCTCCTTGAAGGCCTGCTCGACCTCGGTGAGCTGGATGTAGAACGTCCACCGGACTGAAGGCTGCTGCGCCGTGAGGTTGGTGCGCAGCAGATAGCGCCCCTCTCTTCGCCGCACCTGGCGCAGCCGCTCACGGTCCAGGTTGAACTCCAGGCTCGCCGTGCGCGCTGCTTCCTTCGGCCACGTCACCTTCACGAGGCTCGCTGCACGACCGGCGTCGTGCTTGGCGGCCCCCAGCTTCATCAGCAACTGGTCGCGCGTCAGGCTCTGGCCCTGTAGCGCCTTCAAGCGCTCGACATAGCGGCGCAGCCGCTTGCGCCGCATGGCGCGCTCCTTGCCGATGCGCGCGTCGCTGTGCGCCAGCACGTACACGTCTTCCTCGGTAGCCAGCCGCTTGACCTGCACGCCGTCGCGCACCTTCGCCCAGGGCTGGTTCAGGAAGGCCTGCTCCAGCTTCGTCAGCCGGCCCTTGGGCGTGCCCACGAGGTAGCCGCGCCGATGCTGCGCATCTTGGCCAGGCTGTCCTCGGTGGGCACGCCGCGGTCCATCACCCAGATCCGGTTGGCCCGGCCGTAGCGATGCTCGATGCGGTCCAGGAAGCCGCTCAATGTCGTTAAGTCAGCGGTGCTTCCGCCCATGACTTCGTAGCTCAACGGGAAGCCCTCGGGTGTCACGATCAGTGCGATCACGACTTGCCGGCAGTCGCCCCGCTTATCGCGGCTGTAGCCGAACTGGCGCAGCTCGTCGGGCCCACGATCCTCGTCGGTCTCGAAGTAGGTGCTGGTCAGGGCGTACAGCAGCACATCGAACTTGGCGCCGAAGAGCTCGCCCCAGCGCCGCACGAGGAACTTGAAGAGATCGTCCTTGTGTTCGACAAGCCGATCCAGGCAGCGGTACAGCGTGTTCTTCTCGGCCAGCGCGAGGTCCGACTCCAGCAGGTCGGCCATCGCGCTTGAGTCAAACCACTGGCGGTGCAATCTCCACTCCGAACCCGGGTCGATGAGTCGGTAGGCCACCAGCGTCTTGAGCACCTTCAGCCACGGCGTGTTGCCTTGTGCGCCTGCGAACCGAGGGCGCCAGAAGCGGTCGAGTTAGAGCTGCTGCCATAGCTGCAAGGCCAGCCAGCACGCGCCCCATTGCCGGGGTCGCTGCAGACGCAGCTCGCTCAGGCGTACGCCGCTGCCCAGCGTGCCCAGGTGCTGGACGTGGTTGGTCTTCGCCAGCTTCGGGTAGTCGCGGCACAGCTCGGTGAACTCGGGCTCGAGCTGCGCCCAGGCCGTGTTCACCGACCCCGGCGCCTTCTGCCAGGCACCGGGGTCGCGGTTGCCGGGTTGGCGTCCATGCGGCACCGCGCGCTCGATCACGCCGTCAAAAGCAACCGCTGCGCAGGCAGCAGCGCTTGAAATGACCGCGCGGAGCCACACGGACACGGCATTGGTGCTCTACGCTTCCAGCAATCGCTGCAGCTTCCGTCAGGCTATGGTGTGGAAGACCTGTTCGGCTGGTCGGCGCCTGTCACCATCATCGCCGCCGTCTTGAATTGGTGCCTGCCTCATTCGGATCGATGGCATGCCGCGGTCGTCTACGTCCTTGGCGACGTCGCCTTCTTCTATCCGTTATACGGAGCGCTCATCCTCGTGGCTGCGCGCGGCATGCACGGCGGGCTCCAATCCGGCACTGCGGGCATGGGCAAGGTCGCGCAGACGGCGCTCATGCCTCTAAGTTGGCTGCTGGTCGTGGCACTTTGGATTGTTGACGGTGTCGAGAACCTCGCCGGATCACAACGGATCGGTGTCACCGTTTGGGCACATCTCGCCTGTACGTCCATACAGGCCTGGCGCAGGTGTGCTTTCCGTCGTTCGATGCAACTCGATCCATTCGTGGACTACTTCCCGATCGAATCGCAGGTTGAGTCGCGCAGATCGAAACTGCGAGATCGATCACGTCCACCCCTAAGTTGTCACGCATTTGTTGCTGAATGCTGTAATAGCATCTAGACGTAGCACGAGTCTTTCTCATTGTTGAGAAAAGGTCATGGTGCGATAAGGCAAACGTTTCCGCGCTCGAATTTGTTCTCGCCCCTGGACTGGTGGGGCCTACTGAGGAGTGCAGGAAATGCGAGGAAATTTCAGCGGGGGAGGCTAGATCCGACGGGGCGTCAGTGCCTGTCGAGTCGACGACTCCCCTTGCTCGGAGCTTGGTAGCGCGCTGCGAGGCTCGCGACATGGGGAGTGTGTCTTGAAGTCGGATCTCGCGATTCAGTTGTTTTCGCAATTGATGTGGAATGCGGTGCTGATCACGGCGCCGCTGCTGCTGGCCACGCTCGTCATCGGGGTGCTCGTCAGTGTCCTGCAGGTGGTCACGCAGGTGCAGGAGATGTCGCTGACCTTCATCCCCAAGCTGGTCATGGCCGTGATCATGCTGCTCGCCGTCGGGCCGTGGATGCTCAAGCGGCTGGTGACGTACTCGACGTCGCTGATCAATTCCATCCCCCAGTATTTCTGAGCGAGTGTCGTTGTGCTCAGTATCCAGGTAGATCCCGGATGGGTCACGTCGTCGCTACTGCTTTGGCTGCGGCTCGCGGCGCTGTTCTTTCTGACACCCGTATTCGCGGGATTCAAGGGGCCGACGTCGGTGCTCGTGATCCTGAGCCTTGCGTTGGCGGGCCTGCTGTCCGCGGCGTGGCAGGGGCCGCACGCGGCCCCGCCGCTGACGCTCGGTGGACTGTTCATGGGCGGCCTGAGCGAAGTGTTCATCGGCATGGTGATGGCATTCGGCGTGCACGCTGCGTTTGCCGCCTTCGGCGCTGCCGGGCAGATCGTCGACCTGCAAATCGGCTTCGGTGCCGGCGCCACCTTCGACCCGATCACGCGCGGCAACGCGCCGGTGTTCGCCGCCGCGCTGGGCTCGCTGGCCACGGTCACATTCTTCGCGATGGACGCGCATCACGCGCTGATGCGCGGCGTGGCTTTCTCGGTCGCCCAGATCCCGCCGGGAACGCTGCCGCGCGCCATGTCGGCTGACGCGATCGTGCGGCAGTTCGGCGCGATCTTCACGCTGGCGGTGGCGCTGATCGCGCCGGTCTTCGTCGTGCTCCTGCTGCTCGAGGCGGGGTTGGCCGTGATCTCGCGGATGCTGCCGCAGATGAACGTGTTCTTCGTCGGCATGCCGGTGAAGATCCTGCTCGGGCTGGGCGTGCTGTCCGCCACGGCGTCGATGCTGCCGGCCGTGATGGGCCGCGCCTTCGCGTCGATCTTCGTTTTCTGGACACAGGTGCTGCGCTGATGGCCGAGCAGGATCTCGATCGCAGCGAAGCGGCGACGCCGTTCAAGCTCGAGCGCGCGCGCAACCGTGGCGCCGTGGCCAAGAGTCCGGACGTGAACGGATTCGCGATCCTGGTCGTGGCGATGGTGGCGTGCTTTGCCTGGCTGCCCTCGGCGACGCGCCAGCTGTCCAACGTGACGCGGACGCTGTTGGGTTCCGCCGGCGCCGACCTGGGCAACTGGGCCACGACGACCGGCATCCTCTCGTCTCTGTTGACCGGGATGCTTCACCTGCTGGCGCCGTTGCTGATCGCCGTGGTCTGCATGGCGATCCTGGCCAATCTCGCGCAATCCGGGGCGGTGTTCAGCGCCGAGCCTCTCACGCCAGACTTCACGCGGCTCAATCCCGCGCAGGGCCTGCGCAAGCTGTTCGCGCTGCGCATCGTCTACGACGCGGCCAAGAGCGTGGTCAAGCTGGTGCTGCTGGGGACGGTGTTCGCGGTGGCCGTGACGGCGATGCTGCCCGGCCTGGCGGCCCTGGCCCATGTCGACAGCCACGGCTTCCTGTTCCTGCTGTTCAACATGTCGGGCGGCCTGCTGGCCAAGCTCCTGGCGGTGGTGCTCGTGCTGGCGGCGATCGACTTCGTCTACGTGCGGCGCGAGTACGCGCAGCGCATGCGCATGAGCCGCCGCGAAATCAAGGACGAGCACAAGCAGCGCGAAGGCGATCCCCGTATCCGCCAGCGCATCCGGGAGTTGCGCGTGCAGATGCTCAAGCGCAGCCAGGCGACGCGACAGCTGCCGCAAGCCGACGTGCTCATCACGAACCCGACGCACGTCGCGATCGCGATCAGCTACGAGCACGGCGTGTCGGCCGCGCCCAAGGTCGTCGCCAAGGGGGCGGGCGGCCTCGCGCTGAAGATGCGCGACGTCGCCTACCGCCATCGCGTGCCTATCGTCGAGAGCCCGCCGCTGGCGCGTGCGCTGTACCGCGAAGTCGCCGATGGCGGCTACGTCCCGGAGCAGTGGTATCCGCAGGTCGCGAAGATCCTGGTGTGGGTGCTGGCCGCACGCCGCGCACGCGAAGGTGCGACATCGACACCGGCGAGGGCCGCTGCATGAACGCGCTGCGCAACGCCTTCGGGCGCCACGCCGACCTGATCATGGTGGCGATGGTGGTCGGGATCCTGACGGTGCTGTTCGCGCCGATCCCGTCCCCGCTGCTGGACTTCCTGATCCTGGCCAACGTCAGCTTCGCGCTGCTGCTGTTGCTGCTGACCTTCTACATGGAGCGGCCGGCGGAGTTCTCGACGTTCCCGTCGCTGCTGCTGATCGCGACGCTGTTCCGGCTGTCGCTGAACGTGGCGGCGACGCGTCTGATCCTGTCCGATGCCGATGCCGGCAAGGTCATCGGGTCGGTGGGCTCGTATGTGGTCGGCGGCAACTACGTCATCGGCCTGATCGTGTTCCTGATCCTCGTGGTCGTGCAGTACGTGGTGGTGACCAGCGGCGCGCAGCGTGTCTCCGAAGTCGCGGCGCGCTTCACGCTGGACAGCATGCCCGGCCAGCAGATGAGCATCGACGCCGATCTCAACATGGGCTTCATCGACCAGGAAGAAGCCCAGCGCCGCCGCAAGCGTCTCGAGAAGGAAGCCGCGTTCTACGGCGCGATGGACGGCGCCAGCAAGTTCGTGAAGGGCGACGCGGTGGCCGGCATCATCATCATGCTGATCAACATCGTCGGCGGGCTGGTCATCGGCGTGATGCAAATGGGCCTGAAATGGGACCAAGCCTTGCACACCTACACGCTGCTCACCATCGGCGATGGCATCGTCACGCAGGTGCCGGCGCTGGTGATCTCGGTCGGGACCGGCATCATCGTGACGCGTTCGGCGTCCGATGGCAGCCTGACCGGACAGGTGGTGCGACAGATCACGTCCTTCCCCAAGGCGATCGGTCTGGTGATGGTCGCGCTCGCCGGGCTGATGCTGCTCCCGGGTATTCCGGTGGGCCCGGTCCTCGGCATGGTCGTGCTGCTCGGTCTGGTGATGCTGGGCCTGCGGGGCGCGGCCACTGCGCGCAAGGATGCCGCCGACGCGTCGAATCCGGTCGATGCCGCCCGCCCTGCGGACGGCGCGGCCTCAGCCGATGCGCAGGCCTTGCTGCGCGTCGAGCCGGTCGAGGTCCAGGTCGGTGCCGCGCTCGCGCTTCTGGCCACGAGCGAGGGCTCGGTCCTGGCGCAGCGGGTCGCGGGCTTCCGCAACCAGTTCGCGCAGGAGCTCGGCATGGTGCTGCCGCCGGTGCGCTTCTCGGCAGCCCCCAAGCTGGGGCCGTACGCCTACGAGATCATGATCCACGGCGTGCCGAGCGGGCGCGGCGAGGTGCTGGTCGACCACATGCTGGCGATCCACCCGACCGGGGACACCAAGCTCGTTCCGGGACGCGAGACGCGCGAGCCGACCTACGGCCTGCCCGCACTCTGGATCGACGATTCGCAGCGCGAATCCGCGCGGGCCCAGCGTTACACGCTGGTCGACCCGCCGACGGTGTTCATCACCCACCTGAGCGAGGTGTTGCGCCAACAGTGCGGGCAACTGCTGACGCGCGGCGAGACCGACAAGCTGCTGCAGCGGGTGCGCCAGGCGCAGCCCGGCCTCGTCGAGGAGCTCATTCCGACGGTGATGAGCGTGGGCGACGTGCAGAAGGTGCTCCAGGCCCTGCTGCGCGAGAAGGTCTCGATCCGCAACATCGATGTGGTGATCGAGACGCTCGCCGACGCAGGCCGCTTCACGAAGGACTCGCTGCAGCTGGCCGAGGCGGTGCGTCAGCGACTCGGTTCGGCGATCTGCCGCCAGTTGATGGGGGACGCGAGCGCGCTGCAGGTGCTCACGCTGGACCCCGTCGTCGAGCAGACGCTGCGCCTGGGCACCGCCAACGGCACGCTGGCGGTCGAACCGAAGTTCGCGGAGCAGCTCATGTCTCGCCTGGTCGGCTACACCGAGCAGATGATGAAGAGCAACCTGCTGCCCGTACTGCTGTGCGCACCGGAGATCCGGCGGCACGTGCGCACGCTGACCGAGCGCGTCGTGCCGCACATGCGCGTGCTCGCGGTGACCGAAGTTCCCAACAGCATCTCGCTCAAGGCGTTCGGCACGGTCAACGTGACCAACGGTTGATGCTCATGCAAAGGCTCACATGAAGACACTGGAAATCGCCGCTAAGGCCATGCAGGCCGACCTGCAGCGCCTCACCCACCTCAGCCAGAACCTGGCGAATTCGCAGACGCCGGGCTACAAGCGCATGGTCAGTGTCCAGCACCCCTTCGCGCTGCAGATGGAGGTGGCGGGGTCGCCGCCGGCGTCCGTCCAGGGCCTGTCTGCGCTCCCCTCGCTGACCGGCGTGGACGCGCTGGACAGCGCGCTCGACAACACCGCCGGCTCCCTGCGATCGACCGGCAATCCGATGGACCTGGCGATCGACGGCGACGGCTTCTTCGTCGTGCAGACCGCGCAGGGACCTGCGCTGACGCGCCTGGCCTCGTTGCGCATGGACGCTCAGGGCGCGATCGTCAACGACGCGGGCCTGCCGGTGCTCGGCCAGGGTGGTCCGTTGCGCGCGCCGACCGTCACCTCCGCGCTGAGCGTTGATGCCAAGGGCGAGGTATGGGCCGACACGCGCTCGGTCGGGCGCCTGCAGGTGCTGCAGGTGAGCGACGCGAAGAGCTTGCAGCCGCTGGGTGGAGGCCTGTACCGGTCCCCTGAATGGAACCTCGGCGAACCGGTGGAGACGCCGCGCATCCGGGCCGGCTACCAGGAGGCCTCGAACGTGACCTCGTCGAACGAGATGGTTCGCCTGATGGAGACGAGCCGGCACTTCGAGGCGATCGCGCGCACGGTACAGGGCTATGACGACGCGATGGAAAAAGCCATCCGCAAACTGGGAGATCTCTGAGATGAATGACGCGCTCTACATCGCCGCTACGGGCATGCAATCCCAGCAGCTCAGCGTCGACACCATTGCCAACAACATGGCCAACGTCACGACGCCCGGCTTCAAGCGGGGTCGCGTCAACTTCCAGGATTTGATGTACCGGGACGCGTCGCCGACGAGCGCGAACGGAACCACCGACCCGGCCGCGATGGTGTCGGTGGCGCGGGGAAGCGGCGTGAGCGTCGGCAGCCTGCTCAAGTTCTTCGGCGCCGGCGAACTAAAGACCAGCGACAACCCCATGGACCTGGCGATCCGCGGCGACGGTTTCCTCGAGGTGCAGCTGGCCGACGGCAGCACCGGCTTCTGGCGCGGCGGCACCCTCCAGGTCACGCCGGAAGGGTGGCTCGCGACTTCAGAAGGCAGCCTGCTGAAGCCGCAGATCCAGGTCGGCCGCGACGGCAAGGCCTGGGCCATTGCATCCGATGGTCGCGTGACGGGTGCGGACCGAGCGGGGCACGCCGTGGAGCTCGGCCGACTCGAGCTTCACACCTTCAGCAACGCCGCGGGGCTGAAGCCGCTGGGCGACGGGTTGTATCGCCCGACCGAGGCCTCCGGCGAGTCCATCGTCGCGCGACCCGGCACGGACGGTGCCGCGACCCTGGTGCAGGGCGCACAGGAGCAGTCCAACGTCAAGCTGATCGACGAGATGGTGAACCTGATGGTCGCGCAGCGCGCCTACGAGATGAACGTCAAGGTCATCCAGGCGGCGGACGAGATGCTGGGCATGAGCAACAACCTGCGCAAGTGACGCATCAGATGGTCCTCTCTCTACTGCTTCGCGGCAGCGTGGCCCTCGCGGCGCTTGTCGCGTGCGTGGGCGCCTCGGCCCTCGTCGAGCGTGCTCGCGTGTCGGCCGGCAGCGACACCGTGGCATCGCCGCAGCTCGAGCTGCGGGCGCGGGTCGTCGTGAGATCCGGTGACGTGCGCCTGGGCGACCTGCTGTCCATCCGCGGCATTGCCGGCGACCAGGTTGCCGTGCTGAACGGGCGGGTGGTAGCAGCTGCACCGCTGCTGGGCCAGACACTGCGCATCGATCGCGGTCGCCTGCAGCAGCAGCTCGCGCAGTGGGGCATCGCCACCCCGCAGTGGCGGGGAGCCTCATGGACCGACGTGCAGCGCGAGTCGCAGCGCATCGAGGGTCATGCCCTGTGCGCGGCAGCCGCCGAGGCCTTGCGTGTGGCGGGCAGCGGCTTGCCAGCAGGCAGCGCGTTCGACGTGCAGTGCGTTGCCGGGATCGGCGGCGTGGAGACGGGCAGCGGCGCGACCGTGTTGCAGGCCGATCCGGCTGCAGTGAGTCTGCTGGACGGGCCGCAGAGCGTGGCCGTGGACGTGCGCGTGGACCAGCGCGTCGAGCGCACGGTGCGGGTGCCGGTGACGGTGTCACTGCGGGTCGGGCAATGGTGTGCCCACGACAGCATCGCGGCCGGACAGCCGCTGGACCCGGCGCGCTTCGCGGTCTGCATGCAGCCGCTGCGGCGATCGGCCCAACTGGCGTTGGCCGGGCGACCGCTCCCGAGCGGCCGTCTCGCGCGCGCGATCCGTGCGGGCGATGCGCTGTCCAGCGCCGACATCGCCGAGACAGGCGTGCAGTTGCGCGGCGACATCGTGACGGTGCAGTACCGCGTCGGAGCGCTGGTCCTCGAGTCGCCCGGCGAGCTGAGCCAGAACGCCCACGTCGGTGAATCGGTGAGGGTGCGGTTGCGCGGTTCCGGCGATTCGCTTGTGGGTCGGTTGGCGAGCGCCAGGCTCGTCGAAGTGGGGGATCAACCATGAAACGCCTTGCTATCGCAAAGCTCCTGTGCATGCTCGGCCTGAGTGCCTCGATGCAGGCCTGCTGGGCCGTCGGGCTCTACGACGAGGACAAGTTCCAGCCGCTCACCGCGGATCGCAAGGGCCGCGTCGTCGGCGACCTGGTGACCGTGATGATCTACGAGAACGCCAGTGCGTCGACGACGGCTGACACCACCTCCGGCCGCAATGCCGGCCTGTCGGTCGCCGCCAACTCGACGGCGCGCAATCTCCAGGCGGGGGTGTCGACCTCGAACGACTTCGAAGGGCGGGGCAGCACCCAGCGTAGCGGCCGGGTCCTGGGCCAGTTGACGGTCTCGATCCGTCAGGTCATGCCCAACGGCGACCTGCTGCTGTCGGGCATCCAGGACCTGGAGATCAACGGCGAGCGCCAGACCATCAAGCTGGACGGTCGCGTTCGGCCGCAGGACATCGCCGAGAACAACACGGTGCTGTCGACGCGCGTGGCGGAAGCGCGCATCTCGTTTGTCGGTGACGGCATGCTGGCCGACCACCAGAAGCCCAGTTGGTGGCACAAGGTGCTGACCTGGTTCGGGGTCTGATGCAATGACCCGCGCTTCTGTCCCGAATCCGCTGCGTCGGCTCGGCCGGCTGCTGGCCCTCGGCGCCGCGTTCGCGCTGGGCGCCTCCTCGGTGCAGGCCCAGCCGGTGCGCATCAAGGACCTCGGCAAGTTGTCGGGGTGGCGCGAGAACGCGCTCGTCGGCTATGGCCTGGTGACCGGTCTGGCCGGGACCGGCGACTCCTCGCGCAATCAGGCCACGCGCCAGTCGCTGGCGAACATGCTGTCGCGCTTCGACCTGACGATCTCGCCCGATGACGTGAGCAGCCGCAACGTCGCCGCCGTGATGGTGACGGCCAGCCTGCCGGCGTTTGCGCGCGCGGGCGATGTGATCGACGTCAGCGTGAATTCGGTCGGCGACGCGAGGAGCCTGGTCGGTGGCACCTTGATGCTCGCGCCGCTGAAGGCCGCCAACGGACGCATCTACGCGCTGGCGCAAGGCGCCGTGCTGGTCGGTGGCTACCGCTACGACGCCAACGGCAACCAGGTGCAGAAGAACCACCCCACCGTCGGCGCGGTGGCGGGTGGTGCGCGGGTGGAGGTCGGGCTGGCCGGAGACGAGCCGGCCAGCGTCGCGCTGCTGACCTTCGTGCTGCAGGACCCGGACTACACCACGGCCAATCGCATCGCCAACGCCATCAACGCGCGCCTGGGCGGCGCGGCCGCCCGGGTCCGCGATGCCGCTGGCGTCGACATCTCGGTGCCCGCGGACCGGCAGTCCAATCTCGCGCCGCTGGTGACGGCGCTGGAGGAGGTGTCCATCACCCCGGACCGTCGCGCCCGGGTTGTGATCAACGAACGCACCGGGACCGTCGTGACCGGCGGCGACGTGCGCATCGAGCGCGTGGCGGTGTCGCATGGCGACCTCAAGGTCACGGTCACGACCGAGAACGCGGTCTCGCAGCCCTTCCTCGTGCGCCAGACCGGGGCCGACGTTCGGACGCAGGCCTACTCGAACAGCCAGCTGGCGGTCGACGATCGGTCCGGTTCTGTCTTCCTAGCGGCCAACAACAACACGGTCGCCGACCTCGTGCAGGCCTTGTCGAAGATGCGCGTGAACACGCGCGACGTCATCTCCATCCTCCAGGCGGTCAAGTCGGCAGGTGCGCTGCATGCCGAACTGGTCGTCCAGTGACGCGCAACAAAGTTAGTGACAGCTGAACAGGAGTATTCATGTCTATGATCAACCCCGTGACACTGGCGGTCGTGAAGTCGGCGCTCGACGCGAGCGCGCTGCGACAGGTGGCGCATGCGAACAACATCGCCAATGCCAGCACGCCCGGCTACCGCGCGTTCCATGTCGTGTTCGAGGAGCGCCTGGATGCCGTACGCGACGCGATCCGGGACCAGCGTGCCGACGAGATCGACGTCGCCAACCTGCCGGCCGCGCAGATGGAGCAGGCGGCGACGACCGACCCCGTCAGCCTGGACTCGGAGGTCGCGGCGATGTCGCAGAACTCGTTGCAGTACCAGGTGCTGGCCAAGGCGCTGAGCCATCACTACTCGCTGCTGGGCATGGCCCTGTCCGAGGGGCGTCGCTGATGGACTACCGTGCGATCTTCCAGGTGAGTGCCGCCGGCATGAACGTCGAGAAACTCCGGCTCGACATCGCTGCGCTCAATCTCGCCAACATGCATGCCACGACCGGCCCGGACGGAACGCCGTTCCGCCCGTTGCGCGTGGTGACCGAGGCGGTCTCGGCGTCGAACTTCGGCACGTGGATGGACGTGCAGGCGCAAGGCGCGCTCGGCGGCGTGCACGCCAGCGTGGTGCCCGACACCACGTCAACGCCGCGGGTCGTCCATGACCCGGGCCATCCGCACGCCGATGCCAAGGGCGACGTGCGCTACCCCGGCGTCAACCACACGACCGAGATGCTCACGGTGATGACAGCGCTGCGTGCCTATGAAGCCAACGTGGCCGCACTCGCCGCGGCGAAGTCGATGACGACCCAGGCGCTCGACATCGGAGGACAGTCGTGACCCACAGCATCAGCGAGATCCAGGCGATCCTGGGCGACCAGCCATTGACGCCGACGGCCGACGTCGCGCCGTCGCCGAGCGGGCGCTTCGGGGACTGGTTCACCCAGGAGCTCAACGAGGTGAACGGCAAGATGGTGCAGGCCGAGCAGGGGTTGCAGCAGCTGGCCACCGGCGATGCCTCGAGCGTTCACGACGTGATGATCCGCATGGAGGATGCGCGCCTGTCGTTCCAGCTCGCCGTCCAGTTCCGCACCCGTGTGATGGAGGCGTATCAAGAAGTGATGCGCATGCAGGTCTAGAAGCATGGAATCGTTCCTCAATTTCTGGCGCAACCTCGGGCGCCCCGCGCGTGCGGGCTTCGCGGGCGGTGTCGCGGTCATCGTGCTGGCCGTGGCGGCTTTCGGGATCTGGGCGCTGCGCGTCGACTACGGCGTGCTCTTCTCCGACCTGACCCAGGCCGACCTGTCGGCCATGGCCGGCGAGCTCGACAAGATGAAGGTGCCCTACAAGGTCGGGCCCGACGGCAACAGCCTGCTCGTGCCGGAAGCCATCGTCCACAAGACCCGCGTGGCCGTGATGGGCAAGGACCTGCCGCTGCGCGGCGCGGTGGGCTTCGAGCTGTTCAACAACATGGAGTTCGGTGTCAGCGAGTTCGTGCAGAAGGTGAACTTCCAGCGCGCGCTGCAGGGCGAGCTGACGCGGACCATCCTGGCGATCGAAGAAGTGCAGAGCGCGCGGGTCCACCTGGCGCTGACGGAGCAGGGCCTGTTCCGTAAGGAGGCGAACAAGTCGAAGGCATCGATCACGATCGCCACCAAGCCCGGGCGCACGCTGCAGCCGGTCCAGGTCCAGGGCATACAGCGCCTGGTCGCCGCATCGGTTGCCGACGTCCAGGCGCAGGACGTGACGGTCCTGGATCAGCACGGCGTCGCGCTGTCGCGTGCGATGCAGATCGACGCCAGTGCCGTCGATGTTGGCGGGGCCACGCAGCTGGACATGAAGCGCAGCGTCGAGGGCTATCTGACGCAGAAGGCGGCCAAGGTTCTGGACCAGATGTTCGGCGCCGGTGGCTCCGTCGTGAGCGTCGACGCGGTGCTCGCGTCCGAGCTGACGCGCGTCACGACCGAGGAGGTGCTCGGCGCGCGGGGAGGCGATCCCTCGCAGCCGACTTCGGGTGTCGTCATGCGGGAGCGCCAGACGACCAAGGACACGGGCAACGATGCGTCGCACGCAGGCACGGCGACGGTCACCAATTCCGAGACCGACTACCAGACCGGCAAGCGGACCGAGCAGGTGGTGTCGCCTGCGGGAGGCCTGAAACTGCTGAACGTCGCGGTCGTCGTCAAGCGCTCGCTGAACGACACTGAAGTGCAACGCGTGCGCGAGCTGGTGGCCGCGTCGGTCGGCTTCAGCGCCTCGCGAGGCGACCTGGTGACCGTCCATTCGATGGACCAGCTGCAATCGGATCAGGGGAACCGGCCGGTGCCCGTCGGCAGCGAGTCGCCGGTGCCGCAGACACCCGTGGCCGCGACGCCCGATCGCCTGGGCGACAAGGCCTGGCCGGTGCCGTCGACGGCGTTGGCCGTGATGGCGGCGCTGGGCGTCCTGATGCTTGCCGCGCTGGGCGCGCTCGCGGTCGTGCTGCGGCAACGCCGGGTACCACGCGCCGTGGTGCCGCAGCTTTCGCTGGACGATGCCGAGCGTGCGCGACTCCTGCAGTCGGTGCAGCAGTGGCTGACGCATCGTCCTGCCGATGTCGGTGTCGGTGCCGAGGTGGGGCAGGGCAAGCGGTGAACACGGCCAACTCACGCCACGCGGCGCTGACCCTGCATGCCCTCCCGGTTGCCGACCGGGAGTGGGTGCTGCGTCGGCTCGACCCGCAGCAGCAGCTTCTCGTCGAGGGCCACCTCGAGGAGTTGCGTGGCCTGGGCATTCCCGCAGAGATGGATCTGGTCCGCCACGCGATCCGGCAAAGTCCGCCGGTCGCAAGCGAATCGGCATGGCGGGCGACGGTGGCCGCGCGCAGCGGTGGCGAGATGAACGACGTGCTGCGCGGCGAGCCGGCGGCACTGGTGGCCAGGCTGCTCGACCTCGGCCCGTGGAGCTGGGAGGCCGAGTTTCTGCAAGCCCTGTCGCCGGCGGCGCGCGCACGCGTCGTGACCTTCCGGCGGCGTGCGGACGTGGCCGGGCACGAACTCGACGCCTGGTTGCTGCGGGAGTGGGTGTCGCGTCTGGTGTCCGCGGCGCGGGTCGACGCGCCCGCCCCCGACTTGTCGCCCCGCAGCGGGTTGACCTCGTGGTGGCGCCGGATCCTGGGCGGCCGATGACGCGCATCCTGAAGCGACCCACCGACGTGCTGAGCCCGCTGCGCTTGCCGGTGCATGCGCTTGCCGGCGGCGCGGTGCGGGGCGCGGCCGCCATGTTGGAGCCGCGGGTCGGCGCACAGGTGCCCGATGTGCGCGACGCCGCGCCGACCGCCGAGTCCGCCGTGCGCGCGGAGCTCGACGCCATGCGCGACAGCGCCGTGCGCGAGGGCCGCGAGCAAGGCTACGCCGCTGCCCAGAAGGAGGTCAAGGCCGCGCTCGATGCCGAGCTGCAGCGGTCGCGACGCGTGCTCGACGGCATGGAAGCGGCGCTGCACGACAAGCTGGCATCGATCGAACCCCTGGCCGTGCGCATCGCGTTCGAGGCCGTGTCGGTGCTGATGGGCCAGGCCTATGCGCGTGGCGAAGGCGTGACCCAGGCGGTGCGCACGCTGCTGGATGCGTCGGCGGGGGCGACGCGCCTCAGGATCCAGGTGCCGCCGGCGCAGCTCGAGCATGTTCGCGCGGCGCTGGCATCGCCGTTCGAGGAGGAGGCGCGCAGCCTGAGTGTCGAGGCCGATCCGTCACTGGTGCAGGCGTGCCGTGTCGTCAGCGAACACGGCCAGCTCGAAACCGGTCTGGCCGTGCAACTGCAAGCGGTTCAGGACGCGTTGCTGCGGGCAGCGGCAGCCACGGACGGTGCACGGGCGTCGGAGGGGACGCCGTGAGCACCTACGTCGATGCGGTGCGCAAGATCGTGCCCTATCGCCGGGTAGGACAGGTCACGCGCGTGACCGGACTCGCGCTGGAAGGAGACGGGCCGGACGCGCGGCTCGGCGAGGTCTGTGAGGTCGTGTCCGGCGTGGATTCGCATGTCCAGTTCGCGGAGGTGGTGTCGGTCCAGTTGGGCCGGGTCGTGCTGATGCCCTACGGATCGACCCACGGGGTCGGGGTGGGGACTCGCATCGTCGCGACCGGGGAAGCGCCACGCGTCGGTGTCGGACGCGCCCTGCTCGGCCGGGTCGTCGATGCCTTCGGTGCGCCGCTCGATGGGCGCGGTTCCATCGTCACGCCGGCGCAGTACCCGCTCTACCCGGCGCCTCGCAACCCCCTGGACCGCTCGCCGATCGAGCGGCGCCTGCCCACCGGCCTGCGCGTGCTCGACGCGCTGCTGCCGCTCGGCCGAGGTCAGCGGCTGGGCATCTTTGCCGGCAGCGGCGTGGGCAAGAGTTCGCTGCTGGGCATGCTGTCCCGCAACGTGCGGGCCGATGTCAACGTGGTCGCGTTGATCGGGGAGCGCGGTCGCGAAGTCCAGGAGTTCATGCAGCGCTGCCTGGACGTCGGCGCGCTGGGGCGCACGGTCGTCGTCGCTGCGACCTCGGACCAGCCCGCGGTCGTGCGGGCGCGTGCGGCCTACGCCGCGACCGCGATTGCGGAGTATTTTCGGGATCAGGGGGCCAGCGTCTTCCTGATGATGGACTCGGTCACGCGCTTTGCGATGGCGCGTCGCGAGATCGATCTGGCGGCCGGACAGCCGCCGACCGCACGCGGCTACACCCCGTCGGTGTTCACCGAGATCCCCGCGCTCTGCGAACGCTGCGGCACCGGCCGCGGCGAGGGCTCGATCACCGCGGTCTACACCGTGCTCGTGGAGGGCGACGACCACAACGAGCCGATCGCGGACACGCTGCGCGCGACGCTGGACGGCCACATCGTGTTGACGCGCGAGCTCGCCCACCAGGGACATTTCCCGGCCATCGACGTGCTGCAGAGCATCAGCCGGCTCGAGGCGCGGCTGCTGTCGGATCGGGAGCGTGCGCTGCAGGCACGCGCGCGGACCTTGCTCGCCTCTCACGCGAAGCACCGGGAGATGGTGGACATGGGCCTGTACAAGTCCGGTGCCAACCCGACCCTGGACGAGGCGCTGCAGCGGATGCCGGCTTTGCAGTCCTTCCTGCGCCAGGCGCTGGACGAGCAGAGCTCGACCGAAGACACGGCGCGCGGCCTGGCGGCCGCGCTCGGGGAGCGGGGCTGACATGACGCGACCGACACCGCTGCGCTGGCTGGACTTGGCGACGCGAGCGCGGCAATGGGCGCTCGACGAACGGCGCCAGGCGCTGCTGGACGCGCGCGCCGCCGAGGAGGAGGCGCGCGACCGTCGCGACGCGTTGAACCGGTCGCTCGCCGCGGCCCAGGGCGATCGGCGCGGCCTGCTGTCGCGCGACACGTTCCACGCCGGAGACTGGGTGCAGCGGGGCGCTTACGAAGGGGCGCTGCGCAATGACACGGTCGGCGCCGACCGTGTCTTCGACGATGCGAGCGCCGCCGCGGAAGCACTGCGTGCCGAGATGCGCGACACCCTCGCGCAGCGCGACGGTTTTCGGCACCGACTGGAGCAGCAGACCGAAGCGGCCCGCCAGCAGAGCGCCCGCGTAGCGGTGCGCAAGCTTGACGAACTCTGGCTGGTTCGTCGCCGTGGTGCCGGCGCAGGAACAGGAGGCGGCGATGAAGACTGATGCGACGTTTGCGGGGGCCATTCCCCCGCGGGCTGAGACGCGCGGGTCACAGACCCCCGGCCAACGCTGGTTGGCCGACCTGGAACGGGCCTGGCTCGACGTCCGGCCGGCGCTGCCGGAGCGGTCCCCGGCCGCATCGGACGTCTTGCCGCCGGCCGGCCGGCAGGCCTCGCCCGAGACTGCGCTCGTGCCCACGGGAGAGGATGCGGCGCGCGCGCATTCGGCCGGTTCAACGCCGTCCTCGACCGGGCGCCCCGCGGACTCCGGGGACCACGCGCGATCGGCCGTGAACTCGCGGGGTGGGGGGCTCGACGCGGCCCTGATGGCTTTCCCAGATGGCGGCTTGCCTCCGACGCCGGTGCCTGCGGGCTTCGATCCCGGTCTCGTCGCGCGATCGACCGGCGCACCCCCACCGCTCGTCGACGCGGCGCTCAGCTCCGATGCGACGATGGGCGAGCAAGCGATGTCAACGGAGGCACCGCGGCCGTCCGAGTCCCTGTCGCCGTCGACGGGAGGACGTGTCGCGCACGCATCCCTCGATCCGGCGCAGGGCGGGGAGGAGGTCACCGCGAAGCCCGGACCGGATCGTTCTGTCGAGACGCCGGCCTACGGGCGGCGTCTGTTGCAGGTCTCCGGGGGCGACGAACTGCAGATCAACCTGCGCGATGCTGCGTTGACCCCGCCCCAGCAGGAGGCGGTGGCGCATGCGCTGTTCGCGCAGGTGGGCTCGACAGGGGCGGCGCTGCGACGCCTGTACCTCAACGGACAGCGCTACGAGCCACGTGTCGAAGCGATCCGTACATCGGACGCGACCGCCGGCAGCGCGGCTCGCGCGGTTCCGTCTGCGGACCCGCATCAACCGACTTCGATCTTGAACGACAAGGAGTGACGACTGACATGGCCACCTCTTCCATCAGTGCCACCAGCGCTTCGAGCGCCAGCACGCTGAACATCCAGGACTTCCTGCGCATCCTCACGACCCAGTTGAACAACCAGGATCCGCTCAAGCCGATGGACAACCAGGAGTTCATCGCGCAGCTTGCGCAGTTCACGACGCTGCAGCAGACGCAGGAGATGAACCAGAAGCTCGCGTCGCTGCTGTCCATCCAGTCGGCCAACCAGTCCATCGGCCTGATCGGGCGGACCGTCGACGTGCAGACCGATTCGGGCACCAGCACCGGCCAGGTCTCGGCGCTCGGGTTCGCCAGCGGCGAGCCGCGCCTGACGATCACGCTGGCGACCGGGGCGACCCTGACCGACGTGTCGCTGTCCAGCCTGATCAACGTCCGCTGATTCTCACGAGGAGCCAACAAATGTTCGATTCCATCTACATCGGCCTGAGCGGCCTGCAGGGCTTCTCCAAGGGACTGAAGGTGATCAGCAACAACGTCACCAACCTGAACACCCCCGGGTTCAAGTCGTCCGATCTGCGCTTTGCGGACGCGTTCTACCAGCAGGGCATGCCCAACGGTGGCTACACGCTGGGCGACGGCCAGACGCAGTACGGTACCGGCCTGGCGACGTTGTCCACGCGGATCAACTTCCAGGCTGGCGACACTCGCCAGACCGGCAATGCGCTGGACCTGAGCATCGGCGGCGAGGGCATGTTCATCCTGCAGGACAAGGACAGCGCAGAGCTGTCCTACACGCGTGCCGGCCAGTTCCAGTTCGACAAGAACGGCGACCTGATCAGCGGATCGACGGGCAAATACGTGATGGGTTTTGCGGCCGGGTCCAGCGATGGTGAACTGGGCCGCATCAGCCTGAACAGCCTGCGCACCAACGCAGCCAAGGCCACCAGTACCGTGGCGTTCACGGGCAACCTGTCGAGCACGGCAGACAGCTTCGACCTGAGTGCCGTCAAGCTCATCGACTCGGTGGGCGGCGAGCACCTCGTCCGGCTGAACTTCAAGAGCAAGGCCGGCACCACCCCCGGCGTGTGGACGGTCACGGTGTTCGACGGCACGACCTCGCTCACGAGCGGCGACATCAAGTTCAACGATGGCGTGCCGGACCCGGCGCAGGACACCCTGAACCTGTCGTACACGCCCAGCGGCGGAACGGCGTTCGACGTCAAGTTCGACTTCTCCGCCAACGTGACCTCGTTCGCTTCGGGAACGACGTCGACACTGGCGTTCGCGTCGCAGGACGGTTTCGCGATGGGCACGATGACCGCCGGCGGCTTCGACAAGGACGGCACGCTGTCGATCACCTACTCGAACGGCCAGACGGCCAAGAGGGGACGCCTGGCGCTCGCTACCTTCGAATCGAACCTCGGCCTCACGCAGACCGGGGCCGGCGAATTCGTCGCCGGCGACGTGCAGGCCCGGCATCTCGCACTGCCCGGCGATGCCGGGCTCGGCGAGGTCGAGAGCGGCCAGCTCGAGCTGTCCAACGTCGACCTGTCGGCGCAGTTCAGCGACCTGATCGTGATGCAGCGCGGCTACCAGGCGTCGTCTCACGTGATCAGCACGGCCAACGACATGATCCAGCAGCTCTTCGACATGAAGGGGGGCCGCTAGTGTCCGCTCGGCCATTGATGCTGGCCTCGCCCGCGCTGCTGGCGGAGGTCGCGACCGTCACCCGCCGTGCGGTCGATGCCTGGCGTGCGCGCTGGGGCCTGGACACGCTGGCGTTCGACGTCGACGTCGTGCCCGCGGACGGGGTCGCGCATCCGGACGTGGCTACCGCGGGAGCCTGGTTCGATGCTTCCGAGGAGAGGACGCCGGCCACCGTGTTCTGGCCGACCGCGCTGAGCGCGCTGGTCGCCGGGACCCTGTATCCGCGCGAGACCGCAGAGTCGGCGTGGCCCGCCTCGTCGCTTGCCGCTGCCAGCGCGCGTCACGTCGACGCAGAGCTCCAGCGCATGCTGCGAGAGGCTTGGTCCGTCGGCGACGCGCTGGTCCCGGCGCAGGGCGACTGGCAGCTGTCGCGCTGGCAAGCGCCGGTGAAGATCGACGTCCTGCTGGGGACCGACCTGCGCATCACCGCCCTCGTGTCGGGGCTGCTCATGCACCGCGTCGCATCGGTTCCGCAGCAGGCATCCCGGCGACTGGGTGCGCTTGACCCAACCGTGTTCGACACGCTGACCTCGCACGCCGAGCTCGTCGTCGGTCGTGCGAGCCTGCCGATACCCGACCTGGCCGCGCTGCAGGTCGGCGACGTCATCGTGCTCGATGCGCGGATCGCCGATCCGCTGGAGCTGCGCATTCAGCACGGCGCCACGACGCTGCGTGCCGCCATCGGAACAACGGGTCCGAATCGCGCCGCCAAGATTGTTTCCCACCTCAAATCCTGAAAGCCATCCGTGAGCCAGAACCTTGCCGCCCTCCCGTTGCCGGGATCTTCCATGCACCACGTCGAGCTGGCGGAACTGCAACCGCAGCCCAGCGGCGAGGCGCCGCCCCTCGCGCACCGCCTGGACCTGTTCGGCGGCGTCAAGGCCACCGTGACGGTGTCCGCGGGCAGTGCCGCCGTCTCGGTCGGCGAGCTGATGTCGTTGAAGGAAGGCGTCGTGCTGACGCTGGACCGCGAAATCGATGCCCCCTTCGACGTGATCCTCGACGGGCGGGTCCTCGCGCGAGGGCAACTGGTCGCGGTCGGGCAATCGTTCGGCCTGCGCGTCAGCGAAATCTGCACGCCGACACCGCGATGACGACGACGGCAGCCGCGAGCTCCGCGGCGGCATCCTCGGCGATTCCCTTCAAGCCCGCCGCGCCGCTGGAGGCCAACGCGCTGGGCGACGGTTGGATCGCGCTGGTCGTGTGCATGGCGGTCCTTGCGATCGTGGTCACGTTGTTGCGGCGCCGGGCGATCGGACTGCCCCGCCTGGGCAGCACCCCCCGTGCGGTGAGCGTCGTCGAGTCGACGCGCCTGGGCGAGCGGACACGGCTTTCTGTCGTCCGCTACCGCGGACGCGAGCTGCTGGTCGCCCATGGCGACCATGCACCGACCGTGCTCGCCGACCAGGCGGTCGCGCCGAGCGAGGAGCCCAAGCCATGACGCGTGCCTCGGGGGTGCGCTCGCTCGCGCTTGCTGCGGGCCTGGCCACCATGGCGGCTGCGTCCGTGGCGGCGACGGCAACACCGAGTGCGACCTCCCCGATCCAGCTGGGTGGTGCGCTGTCGGCGGCCGAGACGTCGTCGGCGCTGCGGGTGTTCCTCGCGCTGACGGCCTTGAGCCTGATCCCGGCCGCCCTGATCTGCATGACCTCGTTCGTGCGCATCGTCGTCGTGCTGTCCATGCTCAGGCACGCGGTGGGCCTGACCGAGACCCCTCCGAACATGGTCATCGTGAGCCTGGCGCTGTTCCTGACGCTGTTCTCGATGTCCCCGGTGCTGGAGCGCATCAACAACGATGCGGTGCAACCCTTCCTCGCGGCCAAGCCGATCGCAGTGAAGGACGCGGTGGAGCGCGGCAAGGCACCGATCAAGGAATTCATGGTGCGGCAGACGCGCGAGCCGGATCTGATGCTGATGGTCGAGCTGTCGGGGGCCAAGACGCCCGCGTCGGTCGACGACATCGAGATGGTCCAGCTCGTGCCGGCGTTCATGATGTCGGAGCTGCGGGCCGCCTTCCAGATCGGCTTCGTGATCTACCTGCCGTTCCTGTTGATCGACATCGTGGTCGCGAGCGTGCTGATGTCGCTCGGGATGATGATGGTGCCGCCGGCAACGATTGCCATTCCGCTGAAGATCCTGCTGTTCGTGCTGATCGACGGCTGGAACATCGTGGTGCGTGCGCTCATGGGCACGTTTCACTGAGCGCCGATGACGCCGTCGAACCTGCTCTCGGAGCCGACCGATGCGACCCCGTCGACCGTGGATTCGCATTGGCGGGCGTGGCTGCACGACCGCAGCCAGGTGGCGCGCGACGAACTCGTGGCGCGCTACAGCGAGCTGGTGCGCATCCTGGCCGCCAAGACGTTCCGGCGTCGCTTCAGTCAGGAACTGGAGTACGGCGACTACGCGCAGTTCGGGATGATCGGGCTGCTGGAAGCGATCGATCGCTTCGATCCGGCGATGGGCATCAAGTTCGAGACCTTTGCCAGCCACCGCGTTCAAGGGGCGATCCTCAACGGCGTCGAGAGCCTGAGCGAGAAGCAGCAGCAGATTGCGGCGCGGCGGCGCGTTCGAGCCGAGCGAGCCAGTTCCCTGGCGGCCGGTACCGAGTCCGGCGGGCCACTGTCCAGTGCCCAGGCCCTGCACCGGCTGGCCGACGTCGCGGTCGGCCTGGCGTTGGGCTTCATGCTCGACGACGCCGGCATGTACCTGGATGGCGAGCCCGCGAGCGGGGACACGCCTTACGAACAGGTCGAGCTGGCGCAGTTGCGGCAACGGGTCGCCCAGCTGGCGGATCGCCTGCCGGTGCAGGAGCGCAAGGTCATCCAGTGGCACTACTTCCAGCGCCTGCGGTTCGAGGAGATCGCGTCGTCGTTGCAGCTCACCAAGGGCCGCGTCTCGCAAATCCACCATGCCGGGCTGCGACGCTTGCGGGAACTGCATGCCCTGTCGGAGGACTTCTCGATGACGACCTGACGTTGCGGCGTGCCCTGGCCGGCACATTCGACTTCGGGCGCGCTGTGCAATCTATCCGCACCATGAAGGCCATGTTTAGCGCACCAAGGTCTTGATTGACCCTGAACATCCAACCCCACTAGAGTGACTCATGCAAACGACTCCCACACCCGGGCACGGCGCGGTCGGCGCCCAGCAGGAAGGACAACGGCTTCTGGAGGCGGCGGTCGCGGCCATGCACGGGGGCGACGAAGCGGCTTCGGAGGAGTTGCTCAGGCGCAGCATCGAGGCCGCACCCGTGAATCCGACGGCGCACTACCTGCTGGGGGCCGAGTACGCGCAGCGCAAGCAGTACGGGGACGCGATCATCCACTGGACCACCGCTGTGGAACAGGCACCCGCGACCGGAATCGCCCGGTTGCAGCTGGGCCTGCTGTGGCTGACCCTGGCCAATCCGACCGCGGCCCTGCTGCAGCTGGAGCCGCTGGGCCAGCTCGGCGCCGACGACCCCTTGCGGCATTTCGGCATCGGACTGTCGTGCCTGTGCCGTGACGATCTCCCGGGTGCTGCCGCAGGCCTGTCGTCCGGCCTGCGGCTCGAGACTGCAAACCTCGCGCTGGCGGCCGACATGCAGCGCGTGCTGAGCGCCGTCGACGAACGGATTCGAGGGGCAGGCGCGAGCCACCCGATGACCGAGGGGCCGCTGTCGGCCTCGCTCGGAATGGCGATTTCTGCGTATGCCGGCTATACGCCGGGCGGCGGATGATCGACAAGATCGCATTCCTTCAGCAGGCGCTGTCGGGCCTTCAACGCGCCCAGCCGATTGCGCCAGCGAAGCCCGACGCGCCGGCGGACCAAGGCGCGGCGGCAGCTGGTGACATGCCAGCCGCGACCGGCTCGGTTCGCGATGCGGTCTTCGAGCAGCGAGTGCGCCAACGGGTGGCGCGGCTCGATCCGGAGGATCCGCAGCGTCGACGCCGCGCCTTGCGTCTCGTGGTCGAGGCCGGGCTGCTGAAGGAATTCGGCGACAGCCTGGATGCCGATCCCGCATTCCATGCGCTGGTCGATCAAGTCGTCAGCACGATGCATGACGACCCTGCAATGTCGGCGGCCATCGATCTGGCGCTGAAGGATCTGCTGCCATGACGGGCCTGCTTCTCGGAAGGTGCCCCGAGTCGAGGTGTCACATGACGCAATGCGCAGCGTGTGCGCGTTCGCGTCCCTTCAACTGAAAGCATTCGCATGACCACAGCCACTGCCCCTCTCCAGCGCCTCGCCCGGCTGGAAGGCTACCTGAGCGAGGACCCCGGCAACACTGGCCTGCTCGCCGAGGTCGCCAACGCAGCCATCGCCGGCGGCGCACTGGACCGCGCTTCGGAACTGCTGGGTTCGGTCGCCGACGATCCGGCGCCGCAGTTCGCGCATCTACGCGGCCTGCTCCAGCTCGCACGCCACGAGTTCTCCGACGCAGCGCTCACTTTCGACGCGTTGCTGCATGCCCAGGGCGACATTGCAGGTGTGCGCTTCAACCTCGGCTACGCGCTGTTCCGGCTCGGCGAGTTGCATAGAGCGATGGCCGTGTTCCAGGCCCTGGTCGCCCGCGCCGACGCGCCGCCCGAAAGCCTGGCCTACCTGATGCGCTGTCTTCACCACGCCGGCACGCCGGCGCTGGCACTGGACGCGTGGCGCGCGGCATCGCCGGCACTGAGGACGCTGTCTGCGGTCGGTGTGGCGAGCCTGGCCTGTCTTGACTCCAACCAGTCCGACGACGCTTTGACGCTGTCGGAAGAAGCGCTCCGCGCCGAGTCGCCTCCGCTTGAGGCGCTGGTGACGCGTGCGACCCTGGCCGTCGGCCAGGGGAACACGTCACTGGCAGGCGCCCTGCTCGAACAGGCCAGGCAGCGTGCACCGGACGAGGGCCGAATCTGGTCCGCGATGGGCGCAGCCTGGTTGCTCCAGGGCGATGTCGGCGCGGCCGACCAGGCGTTCCGTCGTGCGACCGAGTTGCTGCCGGAGCACGTCGGTGGCTGGGTCTCGCTGTCGTGGTGCCAGATCTTGCTGAAGAACCTCGACGGTGCCCGCGCGAGCCTGGAGGCCGCACTGGCGCTTGACCGGAACTTCTCCGAGACGCACGGAGGCCTGGGAGTGATCGCAGCCTTGCAGGGCCTGCGCGGCGAAGCGGAGGCGGCGATCGAGCGTGCGCTGCGTCTGGACAGGGCGAGCCTGTCCGCACGTTACGCCGAGGCCGTGCTGAACGGGCAGGCCGCAGATGTCAGCGCCATCCAGGCGTTGGCACGCCGCCTGTTGCGTGGACGCAGCGGGGGCGATGGTGTCGCGTTGCTCGAGCGCGTCCTGGGGGGCTTGCCCGGGCGAACCGGATGAGCGGGGACAAGCACGCCCCCCAAGCGGTCGGGCGCAGGGGTGCTGCGGGCGCAAATTCGATGGCGTGGCGCACTAAACATTCCGGGCCGACCGTGGATATACGGAGCAATCGGCCATGAGGGCGCATGCCCGAACGGCTCACGAGCCAAGCAACGTGGTGTCCTGACGCCGAACGCAACTTTCCGAGCAAGCATGTCCTATCTGGCGGTCACCCTGAACCACGTCCGGGCCATCAAGGCCTGGGCGGAGCGGCATGGCGGGCGAGCGCAGCTCGACCTTCTCAGCTTCGAGCTCGAGGTCAAGGCGCGGCATCGCTATTTCACGCTGTACCCGCAGTTCCTGGCCCGCACCGAGGGGCGGTTCGCGCACGTGTCGCAGCTCACGAGCGACGTCACCGGCTTCATCGGATGGCTGCCGTACCGCGCGATGCGCTGGCCGCTGTCGAGCGACAAGCTGGCCTTCAAGCGGCTGCTGGCACAGGCCGGCGTCCGGGTCCCGGCCCAGTGGCCCAGCCCGTCCGAAGCGCGCTCCGACCACATCGTCAAGCGATCGGTGGGCTCGTTCGGCGTGGATCTGGCGGGGCCATTCCGGCAGGGCGCTGCGCCGTCCGAAGCCCTCGACGCATTCATGTCGCAGGCCGACGCGCGCGGCGAAGTCTTCACCGAGCAGTTCGTTCGTGGCCGCAACCTCAAGGTCTGGTTCTGGGGCGAGCGGGTCTTCCATGTGCAATGCCACGACTACCCGGTCCTGCGCGGCGACGGTGCCAGCACCGTCCTGCAGCTCGCGACCCAGCGTCTCGAGCGGATGGGCATCGAGCTGGCGTCCTACGGCGAGCGGGCATTCATCCTCCAGTCCCTGGCCTACCAGGGCACGCGCCTGGACCACATCCTTCCGCCCAGCGAGGAACGCTGGCTGGACTTCCGCTACGGCCGCCGCTTCTGCATGGAGGAGCGCACCGACGAGGCCGACAACGCCCTGCCGCGCTGCAGCACGGCCGAACGAGCGCAGATCGATGCAGTCGGAAAGGTCGTGGCCACGGAGCTGATGCACAGCCTGGACGTGCCGGTCCTCTATGCGGTCGACGGCGTGCTCGACGACGACGGCCAGATCTGGTGGCTGGAGGTCAACTCCAACCCCATCTTCGCGCCCACCGGCTATCCGTTCATGCTGGCCACGCTGTTCGGGACGAGCGTCCATGCGGACGGACCGGCCACTGGCGGCGTTCCCGCCCCGGCGCCCGGGGTCGATGCCTCGGGTCCGGTTGGCGCCCCGTTGGAGGTGCGCGCGTGAAAACCGTCGCCGTCGCCGAGCGGGCTCGAACGCTGACCGACGCGATGCCGGACGAGGTGCTGGCCCGGATCGCCGATCGCGCGCACCTGACGCCGATGCTGTCCGGGGCCTCCAGCCTGCGCAGCCGTGGGCGTGAGGGTACGCTGGTGGTCCGCACGCCTGACGACGACATCGAAGTCAGTGCGCCGGCGGCACTGTTGGACCAGGTGTTTTCGATGTGCGACGGCACGCGCACGATCGGCGAGATCCTCGACACCGCTGCGACCGCGACCGGTCGCAGCGACCTGGCGCAGTTCATGGACTTCCTGCTCGATCAGGGTGCGTTGATCGACGCCAATCTGGCCAGCGCCGCGGCGGCGCGCTACGGGTTCCAGTTCAGCCCGGTGGGCCTGGCCGCGGAGCTTTCCCTCACCGATCAGATCTGCCGCCGCTTCCGGCTGCAGAAGGGCGCTTCGGCGATGGCTCACGGGAGCGGGGCCACCACCGTGGCGCCAGGCCCGCTGGCGCCCCTCTTCGAAACCCGCCTGAGTACGCACACCTTCGACGATCGGGCCCTCGACCCGCAGACGCTGGACCAACTGCTTTGGTCGCTCGCCGGTGTCGTGCACCTGCAGCATCCCCGTCTCGGACAGGGCGTGCCGCACAGGACGGTCGCGTCGGCGGGCGGCATGTACCTCGTCGAGGTGTTCGTCGCGCTGCGCCGCGGCATCGGCGCGCACGCGCCGGGCGTGTACCGGGTTCGGTACCCCGGCGAGCGTGTCGTGGCGCTGGAGCCGGTCGGGCGTTCGGACCGCGGCGAAGGCGGCGATCCGATGCACATCGGGCACGATCTGTTGCCCACTGCCTTCACGAAGCCGTGGGAGCTCGCGCACGCGGCCGGGGCCGTCTTCCTGGCGGCAGATCCGTCGGTCGCGGCGTTGCGCTACCGAAGCCGGTCGCTGCAGTACCTCTTCATGGAGGCCGGCGCCGTCCTGCACAACGGGGCGCTGAGCGCGGACGCGCTGGGCCTCGGCTACGCGACCATCGGTGGCTACTACGAAGAGCCGATCGGACGCATGTGCCGACTGGAGCGGCAACTGGTGCTGGGCGCGGCGATCTTCGGCGCAAGGCCCACGGCCGACCAGTTGGCGATGGCGTCAAAAGCGCCCAAGTTCGACTTCGCCTGGAGCCCGCGCAAGACTGAACGATTCGCGCTGGGGTTTCATCTGGCGCGCGTGAGTGTCGTGTCGGACAGCGGGCCTCGGGAGGATGCCTGGGGGCGCGATCCTGACCCATGGCTGGCGGTGACCAAGGCCGTGGCCGAAGCCATCGAACGGCAGGGAATGCACGAGCCGCGCGCGCTCGTCGACGGTCGGCTGCACGAGGTCGCCGGCGCGATCGATCCGCGTCGCTTCGTGGCGCACGGCGCGTCGGGTTCCACGCAGCCAGGCGTCGACGCCGTCGGGTTCGACGAGCGCCGCACGCATGCCTGGACCACCGGCATCGACCTGGTCACAGGCGAATCCGTTCGCGTGCTGGCAGCGCTCGTGTACACGTGCAGCAGCCTCGAGACCTGCGGCCGGCCCACGGGGCCTGGAGGCCTGTCGCTGAACTCATCGGGGTGTGCCGCGGGCCTGACCCGTGAAGATGCGATCTGGCGCGGCCTGCTCGAGGTCGCCGAGCGCGACGCGTTCATGCGCCACTGGCTCGCCCAGACCCCCGGCGAAACCGTCGAGGTCGACCCGCGGCGCCGGGCGATGCGGACCATCGCCGAGCGCGTCGCCGCGCTCCGGGCGGCTGGCTGCCGCGTGTCGCTCCAGCGGCTGCCGTCGGCGTGGGCGCACGTCGCGCTGGTGTCGGCCCAGCATGCGCAGCAGCACTTCACCACGGTCGGCAGCGCGGCCTCGATGGACATGGTGGATGCGCTCGCCAAGGCGCTGGACGAACTCGAGGCGCGCGTCCACGCGTGGCTGTCCGGCCATGTACCCGACGTCGAGGGGCCCGCCGATGTGGTCGGCCCCGAACACCATTTCGATCTCTACGGATTGAAGAAATTCTTCCGGCGCGCCGACCGCGTGCTGTTTCCGGACCCCGCGGACACGGTCGTGCCGTTCCCGCGTGCGCTGCGCTGGCGCGGCGTCGACCAGCTCGTCGTACGCTTCGCGCGCGAGGGGATCCATCCGGTCGCGGTCGACATCACGCCGCGCCAGCATCACGTCGACCAGGGCCGCACGCCGCTCACCGCGGTCAAGGTCCTGGTCCCCGGCCTGCAACCCATGTCGTTCGGCCCCCCCCGAGAACCTCGGGGGAGGGTTCCTCGTGCCCACCGCGGGTGGAAGTTCCCGCATCCCTTTCCCTAACCCTGAAGGAGTCGCTATGAAGACCGAAGTCAAGTTCGACGGCGCTGCCCGCGTCGATGCCCCGCAGGCCACGATGGCCAAGCACGCCGACGCCGATTCGACCGTGCGCTGGGAAGCCGTTCGCCGCATGCGTCTGCCGCACCGCGTCGGCGTGCCGCTGAGCTCGAGCGGTGTCTCCGGCGACGGATGCATCGGCACCGTCTTCCGCGCCGAGCAGCGCTGATCCCGCGCGACGGCGTGGCGTTCCCCTCGGGGCCGATGCGGCTCCCGGACATCGCCTCGCCGTCGCCTGTCTTGCCTGCGGAGTTCCGATGCTGACCGGATCGAATGTCGAGGTTCTCGACGACCTGCTGCCGCCCGAACTGAAAGTCTCGCTCTGTGAGACGGTCTCGTGGATGCCGATGTATTTCATCAATCGGTGGAAGCGATTCAAGTCGCACGAACTCGACATGCACTGGCACTACCCGCTGGCGTACGACGATGCCGGGCACACCGCCGATGTCGAGCCCCAGCTGCTCGAGCTGGACGAGGGTCTGCAGGCCATTGCCCAGTGCTGGAAGCACGTGAAGGCCAGCCACCACGAGCGGCTTCGCCTGTACGAGTGTTCCCTCAGCGCCAACGCCTTCGGGACCGAAGGACGGATCCATCGCGACATGTCCAATGCCGCGGAGCCGGAACGGCACCGCACGGCGCTCGTGTATTGCAACGGCGAGTGGGATCCCAACTGGGCAGGGGAGACCCTGGTGCTCGATGCGCAGGGCGAGATCACGGCCGGCGTGATGCCCAGGCCGGGCCGGGTCATGAAGATTGCCGGAGATCCGCCCCACGTCGGCCGATCGGTGTCGCGCATCTGCCCCACCGACCGGCGTGTCCTGATCTTCAAGTACTGGACCGTCGATCACTGAGCTGTCCCGCGATGGGCATCGGTGCGAGATCCACGCGCAAAACCCAGGCCGCAACTACCCCCCACCTTCATGGACGTTCTAGATTCGGCGCTGCCCGCACCCCTGTTCGAAGAGCTCCGCGCTCACGTCGAGGGCAAGCACTACCGGTTCGGCTGGACCAGCGGCGACAGAAGCGAGTTCGACCGGTTTTTCAACAGCCAGTACCTGGCCTGTGCCACGCGCAACCGGCGTGACGTGTCCGCGGAACTGGAGGCGCAGGCGCCCGGCCCGCTCTGGCAGGCGTGGTACCACTTGCGCGAACAGCACTTCGCGCGCACACCGGTCCTGCTGCGGGCCTACTGCAACATGCAGCTCTTCGGTGTCGAGAGCCACCCGCACACCGACGTGCCGCCCTGGCATGTCGACGACCGCTCCAGCGTGCTCTATTGCGTCGACGACGCGTGGCAAGGCGACTGGGGTGGGGCCACCGTGGTGTTCGAGCGCGACGGCCGGCTCCACGGCGTCCTTCCGGCGCCCAATCGTCTGGTGACCTTGCCTTCGGCACAGATGCATCAGGCGCAGCCGCTGGCACGCCATTGCCCGGTCCCGCGCTTCGTGCTGGTGTTCAAGTTTCGCCCGCCGTGCGAGCGCCACGACTTCTTCGAGCGGAAGAACTGGGACCGGACCCTTGTCGGCGGCCGATGGCTGTCGGAACGCTTTTGGGGTGCCGGATGGCAGGCGCGCCAGATGGGCGCGCCCGCCCACGTGGCCGAGGCGGCCATGTTCCACCTCGCCTACCTGCAGGGACTGCTCGGCGGCGCTGCGCCCGCGACGCGCGAGGAGCTGCTGGCCCTGATCAGCCCCGAGGCGGAGGCACTGGTGCACGCGATCTCTCGCCTTCCCGTGGATCGGCTGGACGAGTCCTTGACGTCCGAAGGCGGCGTATTCGCGCTCATCCAGGCTGCTCGCGCCGCGGACCTTCGCCAGTACCCGGACAAGACCTGAGGGGTGGCTGTTCGGGCCACTGCCGACGCCACCCCAGATGACCGTGGCGCGGCGCTTTGCGCAGGTTGTCGTGAGGTTCGGTGTCAGTCGACCGGTCGCGCCGTCCCGGGGTGGGTGCACGCCGTGAGGTCTCGGCCCTAAACAATTTCGCGAAACCCCGGATGTACTCGCCGAACAGCACCTGATCCCGACGCGACGTGTCGGGACATCGACACGACAGAGCGAGGACGGCATGGTTGCAATCGTCAGTGGAAATGCGTTGGGCTTGAGTCTGGGCTCGGCGGCGATGCTTGGCCAGCGAGGTCTTTTGGGGTCGGGCAGCACCGGCCGCAACGGCGAGCTGGCCTATGTCAATGCCGCGACCGGCAACCTGATCCTGCAGGACCGGGACGACGTCCTGTCGGGGCGCGGGCTGTCGGTGAACTCGGTGCGGACCTACAACAGCCTGGGGCTGCTCAGCGACGACAACGGCGACAACTGGGCGATGGGCGTGTATGCCCAGCAGCTCAAGCTCACCGGAACGCGCAACACGGCCGGCAGCACGCTCGTGCGCACCGACCGCGATGGTGCCCAATCCACCTACACCTACGACACCGCGAGCGCGCGCTACGTGTCCAAGAACGGCGCGGGCGCGTACGACGGCATCGTCTACGACAGCGCCAGCACGAACTATGTCTGGACGGATGGCGACACCGGGGTCCAGGAACGCTACGACTCCGCCGCCACCGGTCGACTGCTGTCCACCCTGGACACGGCCGGCAACACGCTGACCTACAGCTACAACGGTGCGGGTCTGCTCTCGGGCGTGCTCGACGCCAACGGCGAGTCCACGTTCTACGACTACACGGGCACCAACCTCACCCAGGTGCGCACCGTCATCGCCAACGGCACGGGGACCACGACGCTCACGCGCGTTCGCTATGTCTACGACACGAGCAATCGCCTGAGCAGCGTCACCGTGGACCTGTCCCCCGCCGACAACGCGGTGACCGACGGAAAGACCTACGTCACGACCTACACCTACGACGGCACGAGCAAACGCGTCGCCAGCGTCACCCAATCGGACGGCAGCAGCCTCGCCTTCACCTATGTGCTGGTGGGGAGCAACTACCGGGTGGCCACCGTCAAGGACGGCCTGAACAACCAGACCAGCTTCGCCTACGACACCGCGGCGCGGCGGACCACGGTGACCGATCCGCTGGGCCTGGTCACGCGCTACGACTACGACACCGCGGGCCAGCTGCTGAAGGTCACGGCGCCGGCTGTCGGCGGGGTGTCGCAGACCGCGAGTTTTGCGTACAACGCCGGCGGCGACCTGACGCAGTACACGGACGGCCAGGGGCTGGCCGTGGTGTACGCGTATGACGCGAGCGGCAACCAGACCCTGGTGCGCGACGCGGCGGGAAACACCATCACGCGCACCTTCGATGCGCGCAACCAGTGCGTCACCGAGACGCTGTACACGGTTCCCGATTCGGACGGCGCCGGCACCGCCCTGCCCAGTGGCGGGATGACCACGCGGCGTGTGTACGACGCGGCCAACAAGAACCAGTTGCGCTTCGTGATCAGCACCGAGGGACGGGTGACGGAGTACGTCTACAACAGCTTCGGACAACGCAGCTCGTCGATCGACTACTCGGTCGCGGCGTATCCGGTGAGCGGTCTGGCGGCGACCGCCGTGCCCACCGAGGCGCAGATGGTGACCTGGGTCGGGACCCAGGACCGGACCCGGGTCCAGCGCGTGGACCTGGCGTACGATGCCCGCGGCCAGCTTCAGAAGACCACGACCTTTGCGGCGACGGATGCGTCCGGTGTCGGCCTCGTCGACGGCACGCAGTCCGTCA
>Ga0307513_10001144_pt1 | contig 38516 bp, 49 predicted proteins | sample 15_EM_MG_FD_202174 | JGI IMG/M metagenome (GOLD analysis project Ga0307513, IMG submission 202174) | Populus trichocarpa ectomycorrhiza microbial communities from riparian zone in the Pacific Northwest, United States - 15_EM | ecosystem: Host-associated > Plants > Roots > Unclassified | place...
GTGGTACTGTAACCAAGCAAGTGGAAACCCTGTGTACACATACGCGATTGATGTGGGCATGTGTGCAAGAAGTCATGAGGCCTGAATAGAAACAGTCCCGACAAGGGGTCGTACTGAAGCAGCGAAGAATGAGTTCTTTGAGGGATGCCATCCAGAGTGCGGAGGATGTGGCTATATTATTGGATTGTATCGATCGCAAGGTACATACAGGATGAAGAAGAATGGAGCCGGGTGGTGAAGGACAAAGGAAGGACAAAGGAAGGACAAAGGAAGGACAACAGAAGGGAAATGTGACCTCATAGTTTGGCAAATAGGGCGCCTCCCTCCGCTCCGATGCGCGAGCGTGTTTCGGCATGCTGGCGGTACAGAAGCACTATGTCGCGTTCGGGTCGACCCCGTAAGGGGAGCGATGGACACGAGACGCTGAAGTTCTTCATACTATTGGGTATGGTTCATTCATGTGATATTAACTGAACCTCCGCCCTTACTAGTTCACAAAAGCACCTGGGCATGGATCGAGAGGAATTCAGACTTCCAGCTAGCCCCGAAATGCCAAACTTCTGTAACACCAACCATAGCTCGGGTTTTGAGTAATTTAGCGCGCTGCCGAGTAAGGTCCCTGCACGGCTATACATGACGTGGGTAGAACGCGGCCGGCGTTCGTCCCACCGCATCTCATGCGGAAGGTAACAGAATACCCAGGAGAGAAAAGTAATGCGAAAGGTCAACCTTCTGTGGTCGGACGCTGGTGGGTCACAGAAATATTATGCGCCTTTGAAATTAAAAAATGTGACCAAACGGTTATGATGTAAGGCACTGAGACTGACGAGTATCTGAATGAAAGAACGGATTTCCATGTGCTGGACCGATACCGAGAGAAGCATGAGGTGGCGAGCGGGAAAGCAACCCTGCTTCTGATGAAAGAAATTCTCTTCAAACGTTCAAACAACCATGTAGTATGCCAGCAAGGAAAAGGAACTATTGTTAAGGAAGAAAGCTAGGATACATGCGTGATGGGTGGAGAGGGGAAAGTGGGGGGCGGATGAGAGGTCTATTCTCAGCAGCATTGTACGAGATGGAGGAAAACCTCGACAAGGCCAATCGTTCAATTAAAGGGTCCACTTGTGAAGAAACGCGACTCAGCGCGATGTCGTGGCGATGAACGTTAAGGGGCGTGAAGCGTGCGGATGCTCGGAATAGGGGGTGGGGGAGTACGGTGAATATAAGAAACAGGACGTGTCCATCTAGTTGCGTGAGGACGTTACATCGTCGAATGTTTCGTTCTTGACGCGTCCGCCCCGCATCGCCGTCTTCACGTTCGAGGTGAAGACGCTACGGTCTCGTCTCAGCTCTTCGGCGGCGTCTAGGAGAGAGAGAAGGAATCAGCAACTGCAAGAAATAATAATACTAATGTATTGCACACCTTTGTTCAGTGGGTCATCCGCGTTCGGCTCGAGGAACAGGTATTGCAAGCCAACCATGACCGAGTTGAGGTTAAGGACGGGCTTCCAGTCTTCTCGGAGGATGTTCAAGCACACGTTTCCCTCGAGGTCGACATTAGGATGATAAATCTGCACGGCAGACACATGAATCAGCGCTGGCAGGCTCGTAGAAACCACGAGAAATGCAACTGACCTTTGGAACACACTTGACCTTTGGAGGCTCATGCGGGTAGTTGGTGTTGATGTTGAAGGAAAAGGAGAATGTCCCGCCCTTGTACATGCCTGGCAGTCGTGTGCACAACGCGCTTGAGGTCAGCGCCTGTGAAAGTATGGGCAGAAATGGGGAAAACACCGACCTTCATCTGGGGAAATTGTGAGGTTAAAGTTGAGAAGGTCGGTTGCGTCTGGCCAAGCCGTCTTCATCGTGCTCGGGAGGTCGAGCTCAGTTAGGTCTATGGGTGGCAACAGCGGTGAGGACTCCGGGTTTCGGTACGAAGGGAATTGGTGTTGGGTACGATAGGAGATACATACCTTTCTGTACTCTGATCTGGGCGGCGCTCGTCTTTGGCTTGCGCTTTCCCGCCCCATCCTCGTTTTTCTTCATGGTCCAGATCTAGGATTTGGTGTGGTGAGGAATATGGTACACTGCTGGTAAAGAATAATACATACCTTGATCATAGCTGGTGTCTTGTGCTAGCGGGGGAGGTGGTGGCTCGGTGTGAGTAGTTAAGGGTGGGTTTCAAGTGACGGCCGGTGTTTGGCAGTACCGCGTCGAGCGTAGATAGACGCCCTGGTGCTGAGCCCTGACTCGGTTTGTCGACACCGGTGAGTACAGAGACGTTCCTCGTTGGCGCTCGCTCCTCTGCTCCGCTCCAGTCGCGCTGACTAGGACGGACGGGCCACACAGCGTATAAAGCAGTCATACCAACCCCCGAAAGCCTCTCACTCAGAGGTTACTGCATCGCCTCTCCCTTTTTTCCAGCTCGTACTCGCACCATGAACGACGATGTTCTCTTTTCCATCCGCACGATGGTATGCGAGCGATTACACCCAAAAATAATAGCTTGTAACATTTCCACAGTACTTGCAAGCTGTAGCACCCATACCTTATCTCCCCATCAACTGGGCTCGCGCTTGGCAGCAAGACGCATCCCAACGCGCGGTCGACGACCTTCACGTTGAGGCCTACAACATCCAAGCGCAAATAGACGCTGTCAAGACTTCACAGAAATCCCTTCAATGCGTCACAAACTACAAGAAAGCTTCCCTCAACCCCATCCGTCGTCTCCCTCCCGAACTCTTGGTTTGCATATTCGAGACCTACTTTGAAACTGAAAGCAAGCCAAATGAACTTATATGCGTATGCAGACTTTGGAGGTCTACTCTCCTTAATATGCCTTCGTTGTGGACCATGGTTGCCTGCAAGACATACACCAAAGACGAACTAGGGTATATTGACCCAAGGTGGCCGGATTACCCAACATACAGGCTCTGCACAACCGAGAGCCGCCTCGAATCCATTCTCTCCCGATGCAAAGGTGCACCAATCGAGCTTATCGTCGATTTGACAGCCGCCAATGATGATGCCGCAACGCCACCAAGCATGATTCTTCGATTCACTCCAGACAGAGTCAATAACGTGCGGTATCTCATGGCGCAGCAAATTCCTGAAACCCTCTGTGACATCGTACCCAACGCCTTGGTAGGCAGCTGGGATTTACTGAGAGAGGCTCATCTCTACGTTCACATTCCTAGCCTCATGAACTCCCTTTTATTTTCACTTTCTGCACCGAGGTTGCACATCCTCACCGTTTCCGCCAGTGTTCCGATTGGCGAATATTCGACCGCCCCGTTCTGGAAGCAGATCACTCGGCTGACGCTCTATGGACCCGTACAGAACCCAGCCGCAGTATCGGCTTGCACCTGCGCCTCCGAGGTGCTCACTTATCTGAACATCGACGGCGTTTACTTGGGCGGTAAACCTCTAACCAAGAGTCCCGTGCTAGAAGAGCTTCACATCTACGGATCCCAACTTGATCTTGCAAAGAATACCTACCCTAAGCTAAAAACTGCTTCCCTCTACTCTCTCGACCCGCCAACGAACAAAGTCGACCTTCCTACCGTCACCTGCATTCGGTACTACAACAGCGAACTTGCCACACTCGCCAAACTTCGCGCACCTGCTCTCCGTGACCTGGACATCAGTGGAAGCAACTTCGACAACGCAGCCGCCGACGACATCCACCTGGTCTGGTCGCCCGAAGTGCGGAGGTTCCTCAAACCGCGCCATCTTCGCTTGAACAGTCTCTCCTACTCTGTTCCAAAACTCGTCGGGGCCCTGCGGGTCCTCTCGCCGTATCTCGAGACGCTCTGCCTCACCGCGCCGTCCTGCACGCACCCCTGCCTCTGGCGCGCATTCCTCCCCCTCCCCGCCCACCGTGCTGAAGCGCAAAGGGCAAAGGGCGCGACCGCCCCCGCCCTCTTCCCGAATATGAGCGAGTTCGAGATCTACGTCTGGGACCAGAACTGTTCGGACCGAAAGCGCGGGCTCGTCCTCGATCAGCTCATCGAAGTCGCCCAAGCGCGGAAGGACGCGGGGTGCGCGCCTGCCAAGTTTCTGCTTGGCCTGTCATGGGAGTGGAATGGAGGTTGCACCATCATGCTCAACTCGCAGGCGCAGAAGCGCACCATTTGGGGACGCGACGGGAGCAAGGTACAGAAGGACTGGGAAGCACATGACGCAGCACGAGAGCGAGCAAGCAAAGCCCCAGCCGCAGAGATCCAGAAGGCGCTGGAGACGTTCTCCACTCAGGCGCGGACGTTGACTGAGGTGTTAAAAAGTCTCAAGTATGGCAGTCTTTTCCTGGTGGAAGAGAAAGATGCTGCGTCCTCGGTGCCCCCCGTCGAGGTTGAGGCTGTTGAGGCTGCTGAGGCTGCTGCCCAAGATGCTCTCCGCGGGTGGCTTGAGGATTGGCTATGAACGTGCTCATGGCCGCATCCACTTAGTGCCAAAAGGGATTCCTCTGACGCCCGCCGATCGCGCCACAATCAGCGCCAACCTGCCCGCGAGAGGAAGCGCAGCGGGCCCTCTCTTCCCCCATCGAACAGAAGGGCTTCTAGCGAGTAAATATGTACATAACTATGTCTGAGGTCAGATCGCCATCGTAATCGGTTTTTGCCGAAGGACTTGGATAGAACTAGAACCCATGTCGAGCACTTACTGCATTGTCTGGAATTATCAACTCGGTTACCCTGTACATTGATACCTACGCGGCCTTCACCCACACTTTACCCTCGCGTTCTTGCGCGCGCGCTCTCTCCTTCAGCAGGCAATAGTTGCCCCAGGAATTGCTGCGAGTCCACTTCTCCCCAGGTATCCACAGGATCCTCGAGATCAGTGGGGAGTGGCTAGCGTCCAAGAATGGACGACAGTACACCACATTCCATGTCTCTTCGTCCTTTATGTACCGAGGTTCTAAAGGTGATGATGAGGGGTGCGAAGGGAAGTCGGAATCGATCAAATAGTCGCAAGTCGAGGGCTCAACCTAGCGTACCGTCAGCACCGGTGCCGCTCTGCTTGTTACTGGGTACTCACATAAACTGTTGAATCCTCCTTGTTTAGATCATTTGCCCCTTCCGGCTGCACTCGCATCCCGTCCCAAGGCCAAAGTCCCCAGGGCCATCCATTCCCTGAACTTGGCGCAAACTTCCCTGGCAACAGGCCGTTAAACTCGCTCTTGATCCACCTCACTTCTACCCCCTCTGGCATCAAGAAGTGGCCCGGGAAGCGATACCACTCCTTGCCCAAACATAACCTCACACCCCCAAGGACCCTTTTGAGAGGCGTGAAATCGACAGCGGGATATTCGTCGTCATGATTTGATTTGTAGGGCTGGTTCCTCAACCTCTGGAATGTGGATGTGTAGTTATCCTTGGACGATAATGGTGTCTCGGCGGATGGAAGAAGGCCAGTGACATTGAGGACTCGAGGCAACTCGACATATTCCATGTGGAAAGCAATATCGAGCGGTGCGTGATAATACTGGTATTGTGCACAAATACGGGACAATGAGAGGAATGACGTTATGAGGATGATATTAAGGGTGGTCAAGCGGAAAGCCGAGGTCCTGGACGCCTGTATTCCTCGAATCAGCCGTCAAAGGTTTGGCAGAGGAGATCAAAAGTACCTTATAAGGGGATGCTGTTGCCTTGATATATACCGTCTCGAGCCAGCCTCTAAGGAGGTAGACAGTCACCGCTGCGTTGAAGCACAGCAGTGGATAGATGGGGTACATGAAGCGCTCCTCTTTGTGGGACTGTGCGGTGAGGAGACATATCCACACATAGACTGGGGCTAGCCGGAGTGTGAGGATAGTGTAAGGCGAGCTTTCGTCCGCTCCGTGTTTGGTGGTGCCAAGACGCTTATAGTCAACGGTATGTGTGATTAAAAGCGCTGGGAGCGACGCAAGAGCCAACAGAGCGACAAGGTTGAAGTTCAACGTGAGGTTGAGGAAGTAATACGACCAGGGTTCCGTGCCGTAGAGATCCGGACCCCGCTCTTTGCCGCCGAAGACGTTATAGGAGACAATATTCCACGGAACGAGTGCAAGCTTTCCATAGGCAAGGCTGTCGATTGCGAACACAGGAATCTAAAAAGGGGATGAGCACAGGCAAGCGGAGGTTTGTTGAAGGACGGACCAGGAGAAAAGCGGCAAGAGTGACGCATCCAAGCATCCTGATCCATCTTGCGCCGATCCACTTCTTCATAAGAGCGGGTGAGACCTTGTCTCCGCTGAGGACGAAGAGCTCTTCAAGTACGAAAGGGAAAGAGATGACGATACTAAACGGCCATCCGATTATGGCCCCAATAGCAAAGCATACCGTTGCGAACAAAACTCGGTCGTCTGCTCTCTTCGTCGATGGGCGAAGGGCAAAGGACATTGCCAACATATTAAAGTACATGGCGAATGTTGAGGGCAGAAATGCTGAAAGCAACTCATAAGTCATTATGCTCCTCAGGCGACATCAGCAGCAAGACGTACCTGTTGAGGCGTTCCACATTCCCGCGCTGAAGAAAAGCATAAAGAGCATGTAGCGACCAACTCGATCACTGACATGCTCCACTACCGAACGATAGAACCTCGCTTCACATAAGGAGCAAATAAAACCTAGGGTCAAGCGGACAGCGAAAAAAGAAGGCCGCTGTCTGACGGTTCAATAATTTCCAGCAGAGCGAAAAAAGAAAGCGTGCCTTGGATGTCGAGAACAACTTCCCAAATACCGTGAAAGGGGAGTGCAAGAAGATATAGGCCCAGCTGCGTATGGCAAATCGAGCAGTGACCTCCCACGTCTGGAAACCTGAGCCATGCGTGATGTAATGAAGAGGTTCCCAAAAATTGAACACTGGCCAGAGATATAGTAGATCAGTATTGACGATATACCATGGGTTCTAGCATGTATAGCCCACCTTCATCACAGTCTTGAATATTTGAGTACATCGCCGCGCATGTCCTAATGAGGATGAGCATACGAAACGCGACAGAGAAGCTTGGAGTCCAAGGTCTCCGAGCTGTTCTGCGCAATATCGAGGTTAGTCGTGATGTAACACGACAGCGTCAGGCAGCACGTACTTTCGCACCGCATCCTTCAACAGAGCACCATCCTGCTGACGAGCTTTTGGTGTGCTAGAAGTGGTTGAAGCCGGTTGAGGCTTCCGGAGGCGCAGGCTTTGAGTGCCCGACATGGGGAAACCAGGGAAGCTGAACAAAGCACGCGTCTTTGAACTCCGCCATAACCCAAATAACCCCCATAGGTGACAGAAGCGGAGCCTTGGGAACGTCAGATCATGAAAGTAATCATCCAGAAGTGGGACGCCGTCGCGCAGTGGCGATGGAAGTTGGGTAAGGAGGAGGAAGACGATGAAGACCTCTGCGGTATCTGTCGAGTCGCGTACGACGCGTGCTGTCCTGATTGTAAACTCCCTGGTGACGACTGTCCTCTCCGTGAGTCCCTCTCTAGTGATGGCGAGCCGCTTGAGAGGGTACAGGACACTTACCGACTGTCCTGCAGTATTCGGCAGATGCCAACACATCTTCCATATGCACTGTATACTCAAATGGGTCAATACACCTTCTTCCCAACAACAATGCCCCTTGGATCGGAGACCATGGGGTGAGTCGGCCTCTGTTAGACATTCACGGGACTCTGGCACTCATTGATCTCGACAGTACCCGCAGGTGCTGTTGGAGGTGATGCCCAGACATAGGGTGGGTCCGCGATCTGGTCCACCCAGAAAAAGCGGGTCCTACACCACCCCGGCAACCTCAGCGCGTTTTCTGAGTTCTAGTGCCTGGGTACTGTCGTGAGCCAACCATTTGGACGTTCAAAATTGAGTGCGAGATCAGCCATGTTTGAATTCGTTCATCATGCGCTAATACGCATCGTTAGAGCGATTGTGTCATGTAGATTGAAAGATAGCAAGTAGATAGGTTTCAATGGTTACTATTGGTAGTTCTCTGATAACCTATTCTCACATGCAGAGACCCCTCACTACTGCCACCCAACCATTTGAAGGCTCTCGGCCTTCACGTCGTTTTCACCATACCGACATGTCCTCCAAAACTTGCTCAACCTTGGTGTGGTTTATCAGTGCCGCTACGATCCCCCATCCCGTGGCCGCGACGGCCTAGCTTCACTCTGTACCCACCCCACCCGAAAGCATGGCCGCAGCCAACCCGGAGGCAAAAAATTAGTGCATCGGGGCCACTACTATCACCTCCCGGTAATATACCCAATTCGCCCTGTGACACGTTGGTGGACCGGATTTAGTGGGATTGAAGAAAGAGGCCAGGGTGCAAGTGGGGAAAGAAGGGTCGCGGCTAACCCGCTTACTTTGACTAAGGTATACCAGTGCTTCGATTCCATAAAGGAGCGAAGTCAACATGAACGCCTATTGGGAAGAACAAAAAACCTATAGGCGGAAAACCAATATTGATGTTGTGTGTGACAACCTCGGGAGTAAGCATTTGGTTCAAAGTCGTGGCTGAGGCCTGTTCTGAGACGATTGGTGACCGGAAGAGCGTTAGAAGATTGGGGTCGTACTCTCTGAATTTTCGCACTCGCCACGCGAGTGGTCCGCGTCGAGGGACGCGTCGTTTGTGCTATATTCGCTGCTGCATCCGTCCGGTTGAGGGCCACCCACAGACAGCCTGACAGCCATGACGGAGCGTGATGACGTTCCAGTGGCCATATGCAAGCAACTCATAAGTAGTAGAAGGACATATGGTTTGGTGCTGGTTTATGTGCGAGAAGGGGTTCCATCCGCGCTGGTGGACGTCTTATGAGGTTTCTGACAAACTCAGTCAGCCGTAGTTGATCCCGAGCCGTAGAACTGCCATCACTCGGGGGTATCGGAGGCACCACGTTGAACTATTGCGGCGAGGCAGTATCACCGCTGAATGAGGCGGTGTCCAAATACCAAAACTCGGAATGCCACCGCGACTCCCGCGACGACTTGCCGGTCGAATTTGGGTAACTTGCACGTCGCTGCTAATAACTTTCATCGTCTATTCATCCCAAATATGCATCATATATCCTTGGTATGGCAGTGAGCTTTCCGTCGACCTGCTCCTGCTGCTCGGACCGTTTAAGTAAGCCGCTCATTGCGCGTCTGGAGCATGGCTGGCTTATTTTGTTGTTTGGTATTATAGTATACTAGCCGGTTTTCTATATTGGAATTATTACCTATGCGTTCGAACCGATCCTGGAGGCGTGCCGGACGGATGGGTGAGCACAAGCAGGTCGCGTCCAAACGCGCACTGACCCAGCGGGCATTAGGAACCTAATTTGCAAGGGTACGATGGCTTTGAAGTCAAGGCACTCACGGGGAAGCCTCGTTACTGCCGCTATTGCGAAAATTACAAGCCACCGCGAGGTAAGCGTCAGAAACAGGCCCATAGGGACGCAGTTACTTAGACTTGTTGGCAGCCCATCATTGCAAGCAATGTAAGAGGTCAGTCTATATCGTAATTCCAATGCAAGCACCCACATTGACCTTGAACCAGATGTGTTTTACGGATGGACCACCATTGTCCTTGGCTGGACAACTGCGTTGGCCACTACAACTACGCCCACTTCATAAGATTTCTTTGTCTCGTTGATATTGCCTGTTCCTATCACCTCATTATGGTCTCCCTCCGTATATGGGATGCCGTGAACGTACGACATTGGGTCGGTGGTGCGCCGTTTTAAAGTGAACATAACCTTACTGACTCTATCGTTTCTTTTGTAGGAACCAGCGCCGATGGAGCTCATCTTCCTCGCCCTGAACTATGTCGCCTGTGTTCCTGTCCTTTTGATTGTTGGTATCTTTAGGTGAACACGATCCTCTTTAGTATCCCGCGGATATGCACTAATATGGAACAGTCTCTATCACCTTTACTGTCTCTTCACAAACACAACAACGATCGAGGGTTGGGAGAAAGATAAGGTCACCACTCTGGTGAGACGTGGCAAGATACGAGAAGTGCGTACTGCAGTTTCCTTTCTTCTACACCAAAAGACTGACAAATATCAGGTCAAGTTCCCATATGTTCGTGTTCCTCAGCAATCCTTCTGTTCTGCCTTGAAATTCAAACACATCTTCAGGACCTTGGACTTGTCACCAACTTTGTATCTATTTTCGGCTCAAACCCGTTGCTCTGGTGTTGGCCTCTGCGGGAAGTATCAACTTCGGGACTGAAGTTTCCAGTTGCAGACGGTCATGGTGAGTGGATTAAATTTGCGAGGCGTGATTGGGATGGGCACGACGGTGAAGAGGAGCGCTTGGACAACGTCTAGGGGTTCCTCAGGTAGAAGTAAGGCGATCTCTCCCTCTAACTCTCAATCTACTTACACGCACCTAGTCCTTGCGAGGAACACTCTACCCCGTTTTCCAACAGCCCGTCCCTGAGACCATAGCGTAAACTAACGCGTCATTGCAGAAACGACTGAGCAATACGCTTGGCCTCCTAAAGACCCAAACGCTGCGCCCCTACCTCATCAAGAACCTGATGATGAGGACCCAAACGCTGTCTGTCATCTCGACGGCAAGAGCCCGTGGACGTACGGAAATAGCGACCTCAATCCTGACCTCCTGCCTTCAAGCGGTCTCAAGCGACGGCAGGACGCAATGTATTCTGCCGTCCCGCCGTATCACCCTTCCTACGGCCAGGCACAAGGAAACGGAAACGGAAACGGGAGGTGGAGAGACGACGACGACGACGATTATGATAGTACCGGGTCAGGTGGCGATTACGCTACGGGGAGCTTGAGGAGGCGATATGCCAGTGCGGGTAGTACGCGGGTTCGCAGGGGAAGCTATGGAGAGATTGAAGTCCGGACGGTGGATCGGGAGGAGATGCTCAGGAAGTGGATGGACGACGAGTATGAGGCGCGTCCTGGCAAAGGTGGCCCTCAGCAAAGGGATATGAACCTCAGTCATTTGCACGAGCAAGGACGGTATCAGACCTACACCTCTCAGGTTGATTTTGACTCTCTTGGTGACGGCAGCAGTGATGACGGAGGGCAGGGACGGCTGCACGACTGAACGGGTGACTGGTTAGCACGGGCTCGGACAGTTAGCTTGTATATTCTGTCTTTGGACTATATCGCTATATTGGACTCGCTCCAGGAGGTGTTTCGTTGGATTAGAGTCTACCTGAAAACTCGTTACCTTTTGTCCTCTCCCACAACGTGAGAAATCACGAAATCGAATTGCACCAACGATGCCTTTACCTCCAGCTGATCGGACTATGGGCGGGGGTGGCCTCCTTACTCTCCATTATCTAGTCGCCGGTAAGCGCCTCGTCGCTCAAGCGGCAGTCGATTGACGACATCCGCCTTTAGAGAATATTCCTGTGGAGACTACACTGGAGCAAGCTACGCAGGTTAGGTGTTTATGCCATTTCGATCCTTTTTGGCTTCTTCCGACCAAATTCCATGTTTTGAGCAGCTATTCGACGCGCCAGCGATCGTCGCCAAAGTAAATTCACCTTTAAAACGTCTCAGGTTATACCTCACTGACACTCTTTTGTGCTGCGCGTCGCCTCGATTGGACAGATCAAGTTTATCCCAGAATTGCACAAGCCTTCAAGCACCGGCGGCAGTTCCGGTCGGCATACACCCATTCAGCTGGCACTCATTGCGTATTATTCTGAAGCGGACGCCATGAGGGCCGTTGAGAACTTGGACGGTAATGATTCACTTTCTAGGAGCGAGCCGCTCGTACTGGAGTATGTAGGCAAAGGCGAGGAGGCGAAAATCAGTGAGGACTGAATTTATGCTCCTGTCCTGGTTCAGCTCGCTTACTGCGTTCACAGTTGAGGACCTTCGCCAAAGAAGGCTGACGAACAGTCTTGGACACTCAGCCCTGCTGATGGGTGGAACCGAAGAAGAGGAGAGCTATAAGATGCAGCAATAATTGCCACCTGTATTACAGTACTGCTGTACTTGCTCAAGACTCCATTTGGATAGCCCCTGATCAGCATGAGACACCATTTTTATGACTAGAGGCTTCTGGACGTATTAGTACCGGGTCTTCAATCGACCGAACCAGCAGTCTTCACGAGTTCGCTGGACACGCCTGTTGGTGCAGGTGGTCTTCCGAACTTGAACCCGCTCTAACTCACCACAAAAGAATGCCGACTGCCCCTCCGCTCGGAAAAGAGCTTGCTTCAAATGGTATTGACATAAAGAGAGCCATTATTGTCCCCCTCTGAGCGATTGGCCCCAGATAAGAAAACGCGAGATGCGGCTGTTTTGGGCCTGCGTCGATTCCTCGTTGCGACTGCTGAGGAGCCGATGGACAAACTTGAAATGGCTAAACTATGGAAGGGTATATTCTATTGTTCGTCTCTTTAGTCTCTCAACTTTGCTTCAGTTGTTGACGAGGAACGGTGGAAATGCCAGGCTTCTGGATGTCGGACAAACCCCTTGTTCAGCAGGAACTATCTGCAAACCTCGCAGAGCTTCTGCTGGATATTCCAACAGCAGATGCCTCTTTCGATTTCCTACGTGGCTTTTGGGAGGCTATCGTCCGCGAATGGTCGGGTCTCGATTACATCCGGTCAGCATGGCAAAGGCCTGGAAGGGGCCCCATAAATTTGATTCTAAACGTGCTTTCAGAATTGATAAGTACTACATGCTAGTGCGCAAGTTTGTCAATGCCTCCTTCCATTTACTTGTCCGCGAAGAATGGTTACTTGCTATATGTGAGGAATATAATTCTATAATAGGAGGTCCTGGAGGTCCTCTATAGTACGTCTCATCTTCTCGACTTCTCCCTATCCCACACTGCTAACTCGTGTGGCGTGCCTGCCATTTCCAGCACGGAGGACTCCAAAATTCCAACAAGCCTCGGATACCACCTTGCAGATATATATAACGAAGAGCTTGAAAAAGCTATGAAGGCATCTCCCGAGGTATAGCCCTTTTACTTTAACCAGGGCTCGTTAATTGAGCACCTCTATATAGTCGACGCCGGTGCCCCTCGCGACACTCCTCACTCCATTCCTCCTACTCAATGCTCTGTCTCCGTCCCCTACCACCCATACTCGGCTTCATTCCGCCCTTTTTACCCCTCTATTTTCCGCTTTACTCCAACACTCTCGAAAGTCGGACCTGCTAAACTATCGATCTACCATCCTCACCCCACCGCTGTCTCCTCGTGATGACGATCGACCGAGGAGAAAGCGAGCCCGCATCGAGCCTCCCAAACCACCATATGCGGCCCTCATCAAGAACGCCTGCCTAACTGCAGAAGTTGCTCAAGAGGAAGGGGATCAAAAGGAAGGAGAGGGTGCTGATGAGGAGAACATTGCACCAAAGCCGCTTTCACCCGATGAACTAAGAAGAGGCCTCTTGAGAATAATGTTCGATATCGCAAGTGGGGAAGACACTAAAGAGGCGAGTCGCAAACGGATGTATCGTGCTTGGAAGGATGCCATTGAACTGGCTGGAGATGCCCCAGACGAGGCCTCACGAGAGGAGTAAAAGAAGTTTACGTTGTTGCTTGATCTTACTCTTCTGCCCTTTGCATATAGCTCACCAATCACCGTCGCGTAAGTGCAGCTTGTCTAGCTCCCGGTTTCGAGTCACACAGTCTGACCTTCGTCTGTAAATTACAGAGTTGTACAGAGTTTCATGGAGAATGCATTAACGGGTACTTGTAGAGAACACTCTATGCCAAACCTCCTTGAGGCAGAATATCCTCGGTGGATTTCTCAGCTGTGTTACTTCTCCACTTGGAAACTGCTCCATTAAAGTCCAGCCTCAATAGAAACCTCTCGACGTGCCTTCTCATCTCGGTATCTACGTCCCTAGTCCTTCTTCCACCTAGTCCCGGCGTACCCATCATCGTGGTCGATACGTCGATGGAGGTGTCTGCTCCAAATCCTTGGCGGGTTGAGCTCGTCAGCTGCTCATAAAGGGACTCGAGGAGAGATACTAGGGCCTAGGATTGAATATCAGCTCAGCTTTCGTACCTGCGAGATCTCCTAGAGTACCTCATTGACATTGTGAACAACTTTCCACCGCTCCCTTACCATATGCCCAACGTTATCTGCTTCAAAATCTGCCATGCTTCCTTCAAATAGTAGAGCAGGGAGGACATCGCATCCCCATCGCTCGACTTGTGCTACAAACCGTTCACACACCTCGAGAATTGTGCGAATGGTAGTTGCACAGGCAGGCGACGCGAGGAGAGATGCGGAAAGGAGGGTTTGCAGATATCGGGTGTGGTGGGCGCGGAGGGTCGTGAAGTCAAGTTGAGCGCTCGCGCTTTGCACGGCCGATGCTTGTGCTCTCGCACTCGGTAAGGGAAGTCCAGAATCTGCCCCTCCTTTCGCACTTCCAATGCTGGATTTTCTTGTTCTCCCTGGACCCCCGCCCTCACCGCCAATTTTGATCCCCAGCAACGACTTGAGTTTCCGGAATTCGACATCGATCACATCCGTCATGATATACGCCAACAGAGTATCCAAAAACCATGTCATATCCCTCACCAATCCCCACCCGCACCTCAGCAATACTTTCCGCCCTTCACTGTCCTTCTCAGTGCCTCCTTCCCCCAAGCCTGTCCACTTGCGACGAGCTCTCTGAGCATTGGATAGCCAGGTCCAGCACTCTAGCACACGTGTGTGTACCTTTCGAAGGGATGAGATGTAAGAAAAGAGGTCGGCATAGGTTTGTAAATCGGACGGCTGGAGGAAGAGGTCCAAAGGCCAGTGGAGTGTATATGAAAGGGTGAGTGGTGTGCCCAGTAAGACATCGTTGAAGTTAACTTGAGTCGATTTGATGGCAGACATATTGGGATTGGAGAGCGAGGGTAATAGAGGTCGCAACGGGCCAGTGGGAAGAGACATTCGCAAATGAGAAAAGGAGGGGTCACTTTGTGCGCTCGTGCCAAGAGATGCACGTAAAATTGCAAGTTGTAGGTCTTGCTCCCGAATGATACCTGAGCGGGAGATGTTTCGAGCCGTGAGCCGCGAAATTTTGAGACGCTCAATCTCTCGGATAAGAGAGAGCCCAAACTCCCCATTTCTCAAGAGGAAATAGTTGGCAAGGGTTTCAATGGTTTCCGTGACGGCCTTTTTTGTCAAGACGTTAGTCCAAAGCCATTCACTAACGTTAGTCCGAATCTCCGCAATGACCCGGTCAAACCCATGACGATCCTCGGGGAGCACTTTCTCGAGCAGCTTCGTGTGATCATTTCCGAGGGAACGGGGAAATTGCGTTTGAGATTTTGCATTTCGAACAGTCACGACCGCCTTGCCAATGTAACTAGGTGGCTGGAGTTAGGCAAAGGGGCTCACCAATAGAGTTGAATACTTCACTATATAGACTCACGAGTCCGCGACGACACGCAGGACGGTATTGCGTCTGACACTAGTGAATAGGCGGCGTTCGCATCCGCAAGGGGATCGCTTGTGGCAAGCGTTCCGTGTATAAGGAATGCAGTGAGCTGAAGTCGCCATACTCGCTGGACTGCGGTACCCAGTCTAGTCATAATGCTTGCAACCCTCTCAACACCGGTTTCCGAGCGGTCGATCAATAGGTCGATCAGTTTTCCAGGGGGCCAATGAACACTCTGGCCGCCATTTGGGCTAGTACCATCTGGGGGTAGTGCGAGACGGTCCAGGAGTGATTCAAGCGCCGCGAGGGGCGCATCCCATTCGGAGAATGTCGCTCGAATGGCGGATAGGGGAACGAATGAGCCGCTAGCAACGAACGATTCGTCTTTCTTGAGTATACTGGCCTCTGTTTCTATGATTAAGGCCTCGTATTCTGACTTGAGAATGTCGTTGAGGCAGACAAATAGCGCCGCCATATAAGGAGAAGTCTGACCGGCTTTGGAAGGCTGCAAGAGAGATCGGTAGGCAGCCTTGATTTTCTTGTAGCGCCATGAAACGCGAGCCAGTGCTTCCAGTTCAACCTTCTCGCCGGGATGCAGCAAATCGGCAAACGCAGCAGCAACAGTCGGAGGTGTTGATGCATCTGCCGTTACAAAAAGAGAACTATTGTGACCAGCAAGGACGAGGAGTATTTCTGCAACCACCATGTTGACGGTTAGACGGAGGGGCTATCCGATCCGGAGATCGTGATAGGAGACTTTGGGAAGAATATGAAAGCTTTAGTTCCTAGCTTCGACGGAATTTCAAGGCTCGCCACCTTTTTTGTCAGTTCAAAGCGTTTGTTTTGAGAAGTGGACGCTTCCAAGTATGGGGTACAAATAACATAACAGGAACGAGGGGGTCTGAAAACAACTATGTGGAGAATGGGAGTGTAAATTTTTATCCCCCGATGATTTGCTCGCATACAACACCATGGAGCCATGTTGCGGATGCGGACTTGCGTGGTCGACGGGAATGGATTACTAGAAGTCGCGCATTCAGCGCCCCAAGGATCTCTCCATCCTGCTCATTGCCTTGCATAGTCGACTCCCAGAGGTCCTCAACAATTTCCACCCAAGCGTTCTCTACTGCCGAGTCCAGAGAGATCAAACTGAAATCCAGCTCTTGCTCGGTAAGACGAACCCAGTCCAAGGCCACCGTTATATTTTTGGCGATTTCGGCTTGCATACCTGAGAGATTGGACATGCGGCGAATGACTCGCACAGCGATTCGCAGCGTTTGGATAGAACCTATGAGCCGTCAGCCAAAAAAATTCCATAAAATAATGAAATACGAAGACTCACCGCGCCTACGGAGAATTGTGCAGATGATGCGACTCAGTGCTGGACGCCATTGTTTCAAAGTGGCCGCATCAAGCTTCTCCACCTGGGTGACTAACAGGATATTATCCAATATTTGACACCAAATGTGATCCTCCTCGGCAGTTGACTCCAGGACTTGTATCTCGATCCACCCAAGCAGCCCACTGCGTAGTATCAACGACGTCGCAGCCTGCTGAGAGCGCGAGAGACTGAGTAGAACCTTCAAGTGAGTCAGTAGGGCATCGCGGGAACCCTGAGACAAAAGCTTGCCTTCAAAATGGAAGTACCAAGCCCCTTGTCATTTCGCGAACTCTGGTACATCGTCGCAAGTAAGTCCCAGACATGCCGCCGCTTCAGGACTTTCCAATCTGCAGTGCTGAGCATGCCATTTGCAAGGTACCTCAGAATCCATCCTCTATCTTTCTTCCACTCATCACCCGCACTAAAGAGTGTTGCGTAAAACATTGGGACGTCATGCTGATCGAATTCGGGCCGCTGGAGGAGGAATCTAGACATTAGAGGGTATGTGAATATTGTTGGATCGAAGATTGTACGAAGGGCATGGGCGAAGAAAAGGGTTGTATATGTTGGTAACCGTGGGACCCGATTTGCTGTAGTTTCGGGTAGCCTACGCAGCATGTTTATTGTATAGAGGGTTTGAGCTTTCTCAGAGAAATCCAGTGACTGAAAAAGTGCCGGTCAGCACTCTGGACCGGCTGAGTATAAGTCATTACCTCTATACATGCAGAAAGACCACCCAGAACTGCCCATGAGAGTCTCCGCATATCGTCGTGTTTGGAACTCAGCCCGAGCATCACTACACAAGGCGCATTGCTTCGGAAGATGCGAACAACGTCGAGAGGGGATATGGCTGCGTCATCTGCAAGCACTTGTCCCAAAAGGAGCAGCACGAAAACAGGGTCGTAAAGACCGTCCCAGGTCGTATCTTCCTTTGGGGACTCACCAATCTTCATTCCCCTCCAGATTGGCCAAGTTGTGCAAAGACGCATTACTCGAGCGGCTTCGAGACTTGTCAGGGCGTTCAATGTTCCCGAAGAGCTAAGAGTGGTAGTGGCTGGCCACCGAGCAAAAATTGAGGCGCAAGAATATCGGCGCTCACGCTCGAATAGTTGGAATAATGAAAGGATCTTGAGATCTGAAGTATCGAGTGTGCCTCTGTACACCGATATCAAAGGGGCGACGTGACTTGGTTGACACGTATTGCTGGGGTGAAGATAGAAGAGTGCGTGGACCGCATTAACGAGGGCATCTCGGGAGTCAACGTTTGATGCAGCATCCGAGAAACCTTCATTATGAAGAATGGTTTGCAAGATACGGTTGACCGTTGCGGGCTGCATTCAATTAGACCTAATCCCTGCGAGGAAAGCAGACACGTACTTTCAATGAAACAACGCGGACAATAGCACCTAAAGCCGTCATGACTTCTGAGTCGAATTGATGTCTGATGGCTGCAGCATTGAGCATTGATTCGATGGTATGCCCTTCGAGCACCGAAGACGAAGAGCATAGTCTCCCTATTGGGAGGTCAGCATCGACTGTATGAAACTAAGAACTGTACTAACCGTATGCTATTATTTGTTGCTTGCTGGTGCTGGTTAGGTGGCTTGAAGATAGTAAGCCTGTAATATTGTAGGTCGAGCTCTCAACTACTTGGACAACATGGGAAGCTGCAAGCAATTGCTCGTCTGCAAGGCTGCTGACAAAGGCCAAAAACGCGCAGTGTTGCGCTTTCTTCGTGCGTTCGAGAACTTTTTCTGTTATAATGCTGGCAACCCCGTTCGATGGATTTAGAAGTTGTCGTATACATTCCTGGCTAGCTACGGTGAATTCACTTCGAGAATCTTCGAACGCTCTCTTTGTCAAGTGTCGAATAAATCTTTGTACGAGCAGCTGGAGATCAAACTCGTTTGCCTGACGGGCGGTGATGACGACGTGGAGGGGGTATAAGAGCTGATCAGGGATTACCTCATTTGGTAAGGAGTAGAGATGCTCGATGAACTGCTTGCGGATCGAAGATGATCGGTAGAGCCATGGCGCGTGGAACTCGAAATCTTTGGTATTGGAAGTCGTAGAGTTAATCAGCTCGGGTGATAGCCGCATCATGGACGTCGTCCAGCGACTCTCAGCCTGTTGGAGGAGGCCCGTCGCATCTCGAGTTGTGGGTGTGTCATACGGGTCAAGTCCAAATGGCAGGAGAGCCGAGGAAAAAATACGAATGAAAGGATGAAGATTAGAGAGGTCTGGGGTGGATGACCAGAGTTCGATGAGCTTTGGTAATCGGTTGCAAGCACCCTTTATCGTGAAGGCATCGAGATGCTTTTTAGACACCGCCTCCAGGGTCGCCGATATGGTAGTACATAAAACAGCACTTGAGAGCCCACCCGAATTCGATAGCACGAGACAGTGATCGAGGATGGTGAATAGTTCGTTGGCTGGCATAAACGATACCCAAGGACAGAGTAATAGTCCATGCTGCTCTACAGTTAGCTGCTAGTCTCATACCTGAAGGACACACTTACGTCTTCAAGCAAAATGCCGTTATACTCAGTGCACTTCAGTAACCAATAGGCGCGGTAGTCGTGGGGGACATCCTCGACCATTGGGGAATGAGATACTAAGCATCTGAGAAAACGGAACAGAGCCCGAGGCAACGTAGTAAACACTGTAGTCGAGGTGACTTCTAGTCGGAATAACCCGTTAGTCGCAAAAGATTCGAAAATAGCCGCACGGGCGAGGTCTTGTTGTTCGGGGGAAAGAGAACTGTATAGTCCGTGTAATATTGTTACCTTTGGTTCAAGAGTTGATGTAGGGTGGATAGTTGTAGCCTGGGCCACTTCCAGTTGAACTGAGCGAAGAACAAGTTTGAGATTGTTCATCCAACCATTCCCCAAGGAGCCGGCTCGGGCGAGGGTGTTCAGCCATTCAGGTTCCAAGAGTTCCTCGGGGCGCGAGTTGGCATAGATCCATGGGAATTCCAAACTGCGAGGTGTCAGAAAATGAGTTCCTGTGGTTCAAAGCAAAGGTGGCACGCACTCTTCCTTGAGGTCAAGATGGCTAATAAGGGGCGCTAAGCGAGCGTTTCTTGGCCCGACCTGCAAGAAGAATTCGGCCAATGCTGGAGGGTACCAAATTTTCAGAAGCTTGGCGAGTCGGACCATTTGTTCGTGACCAATTGGTTGATCTGCCAGTCGCACCCAGTCAATCAGTTCATACGCGACATGTTTAACTTTTGCTTCCTCTGCACGAACTGTTATTGAACTACCAGGGAATAGGGAGTACCTCAACGCACCAATTGTCATTTGTTCCAGATGATGGATAAAGTCTTCAACCGCAGGATTTGACTCGCTGATCGATGGCCACAACTGATCGAGTGCATTGAAAATGTCCGCGAGCATGTGCCACTCTCTCAGGATCCCTGTGCCAATGGCTGGATGGCTCGCCAAATTGCTTTGGTTGGATATTTGGAGTGAGATTATGTACTCCACAATCCGGCGAGAGTACTCTGTATTGGGTTGTTTCAGATGCAAGCCAAAGATGACGCGACGAATGTAGGTTGCCAACGCTAGTAGAGCGGATGGAGGCGCACGTACGGCGCCTGACGCGCAATCATTCATGACCTCGATGGTCGCGATTAGCAGAGGGCTGGGCAGTACAGGTGGGCCATAGGAGGTTCCAGTGGTAGTGGCTGAATGATTGTGGACGAATTCCATGGTCGTTTCTACATACTTGTAAGGTGATTTTAGGCACCTTTTCAGCGCTTCATCGATCACGGAAAGCACTGAGGATTTCTCATCTAAAAGCGTGGCCCCGTCTGGGCTTTTTGCATCGGGAGAACGGAGTGAGCGAGGCAGTGCGTCGAGCCAAATATCGAGCTCCTGAGGGTCATGCTCGAAAAGAATGCTTGACCCTAAAAGATTTTGGATAACCGCAGCACATTCGGCCTTGATGAGGTTGTGGTTCACCACGGAGTGGAGTCGGAGGAGATGGTAGATGTAAGTTTGCTGGGTGTCACCTACCAAGCTTTAGCAAGGTACAACTTACGACGATAGAGAATACTTACCGAACGTGGTCCACCATGCGAACTGACGACTGTGATGGAACAGCCGGAGGAGATGGAGCTGGCTGAGATTGGCCAAGCCCGGAGCTTGGGAGGAGATGCCTTCTGCATCCCCACCATCCGCTATGAGCTGCTGCCCCGCAGGACTGAACAGGAGTTTTCCGATATCGTATCTCGCTTCCGCAGGAATGGAAGGCAATGATTGATGATAGAGCGACATGAGCTTGAGGCCGATCTCCGATATCATACCCCTACGAGCTCCATACTCCTTGCTGTGTTCAGGTGCCCACGCAACACCGCTCTTTTGTTGCGAAAATGCCACAATCACTTCGAAATTCGGGACTCGCCTTTTGACTTCTTTCTCTAATTCGCCGATACGCAAGTGCCATTGCCCCACACCAGGGTCTTCCAGGAGTGCAGTTTCTACCTTTCTGAGGGCTTGGCGTACCCTCTCAAACTTCTCGAGAACCCTTGCGAGGCACACAGCTGTGGAATGTTGAACTAAAGGGGAAATTGACTGCAAGCCCTTGGTGATGTATACTTTCCCCCACGTTCCGGGGAATATACTGTCGATGATTGCGGACAGGGGGGGAGGTGTTGGATTGTAATCTTGTGAGCCCGGTAATTTGAAACAGTCCTCCGGAACCGGCAGAGAGGCGACAGTTCCAGCTAATGCGATATTGATGAGCCATTGGGATGAAAGGCGAGGCTCGAGTGTAAGTCCAGCTGATGGCCAGAAACTGAAGTGTTGTCCTTAGTTAAGAAAGGCAGGGAGACACGCAACTTACTTGCTCGTGAGTTCGGGACATGCCATTAAAACCTTCAGAACTAGCTCTTGCTGCCTGGAGTCCTCGGCCAGCCGCAGGTTCTTCAGAATATTAGATGTGATCTTGTTGAATACTTTTGTCTGGCCTTTGGCGACCCCTTTAGTTTGATCTGCTTCTTCGTACCCTTCAATACCTCTAGGGTACCAACCACGGTCCTTGAAACATAACCCAATCCCAGGTCGAGTAAGGACCGCAAGTAGGAAATGGTGAACGAGATCTGCGGGGATCGCTTCTGCGTCGCTGCCTTCCTGATCAGAGCGAGCATATAGTTTCAACAGCTGTAGAAGGCGTTACATTTCATTCTTGACAGGCCCCGGTCACATACGTAGATTAAGCTCTGCTCTCCGAACAGGGCGACCTTGCTGGTTCTCTTGATTCTTTGATCTGACCAAATACCCTCCCAGCAGACCTCGAGGACCCAACGGACGAGAGCATATGGGTCTTGAACCAATCCCTTGAAGATCCCGACGAAATGATCACAGCATTGTTCCACGAACAGAGACTTGACGGAGTGTGGTGTTGTTATATTTACAAAACTCATCAAGAACAGAACATAGAGAGTGCGGATATCTAGGGAAACTGTAAGTAATGAATTATGTTGAACCGAGAGAACCCACCAGGCTTTGCAAATGGATTTGCGGCAAGATCAATTTGCCCCTTTCGTCGCATATGAAGGAACCTGGAAAGTGTCTGATTATCATTTGGTCAGATTTAAGACTGAGTACGCGGAAGGCATTTCCCGTACCTTATTACCCCAATGGAACTCCTCAAAAACGGTCTTCTTATGAGCCCCAGATGCAAAATCGCTAAGGATATTCCATAATTTGAGTACTGCAAGCAGAAGCCCGGTCTGAGCGCTATTGAGGTAGCCATTGAGACGCCGCACGGTAGCCTCTGACAACAGAGCCTGAACCAGAGGCTGTCCGAAAGTATGGTAGATATAGTGAGATGTCGTCAGCGTCAGCAACGCGTGAAGTGCACCCAGGGCAAGTTGCACATCGTTATTGGATTGCTGTTGTGAAATAAGAAGTTTTGCCCAATCGAAGGGACTTTACACGTACTTGAGAGAGGATATTCCACGCATGGAACAGTTCGGAGGCTTCCGGTGACCGTTCAAGGTAGTCCTTTGCGAGCAGAAGCCTGGAATCGTCGCTGGGGATGGGCTGCTCGTTGTGACGGATGGTCCATTGATTCCGAAGAGCAGTTAAGGCTAAAAACCAACATTATCAGTTGATTTATAGCTGTGTATGGCGCTTAAAAAGTACCCGGTTTGAGAGTCTCAGCGGAACCGCTGTTCAAAGCTTTGCGAATCGAATCTCCATTCGCGTAGACGATGGTAGGAACCTGGGAGGTAGCGTTTTGTTTTTCTCTCGGTTTTTTGGGGTCGTTTTCGGATCGTGAGGCTCTTGGCCGAGGCATAGGAAATTCGACAAAGCACACTCAATGGCCAATTCTCCTCTTGAAAGAGGTTGCACGACAGCCACCATTGCTGTATCAGTCATCCTCTTCTACAATCCTGGCGCAGGACGGTGTATCCAGTACTTCCAAGACGTATTGCAAACTGGTCCATATGATAGTGCAATGTGATTTCGTTGGGATTTAGGGGTTCGAAGAAGTGAAAGAATTCCAAGGCACCTGTCGTGCGTAATTTCTGGTTCCATCTCTCATTTGCATTTACCAATTCCGTACAATGTCCCCATTTCTGTTGTATTTCACAGCTTGAGCTCTCTGCAAACGGCATTCCTGCTTGGTGCGCAATGGTTGGTACTTCTCCAAACTGCTCTTTGCGGGACCGTGGCACCTATTCCAACCCTGGTGATCGGGTAGGTACCCTCACTGAACGGCGGGCTGCGATACCAGCGAAACCTTGGGTCTCGAGCTATGTGGACGGATGAGCAAGTTATCAGCGTCGACTGTCAAAGGTACCACACATGCTCAAATCGCAGACACGAAGGTGAATGTGCTCCGATAAGTTGGCGGACAAGTAATATTGCCGGGCGTCGAACTTGAAGTAGACCGACGACTAGAGATAAACTACATGCACAAACGAGGACACCAAGGCGCAACAAACGCGATCAAAAAATACCGAATCGAGCTTCTGCGTTTCACGCATGCTTGAGCCCAACGAAGAGCAAACCACGCTTGGCCGTTTCCACCTCATCCTCGAGGAGCCGGCCCGCTTCGGTAGTCCACCAATCTTCTCGAGGGATCTGTTCGGGTTGATTGCCTTCAGGCAGTTCGGCTTGTCAGTGTAATCGCGAATGGAGAGAACAGTCAAAAGTACCTTCTCTCAGCAATTGGTCCCATCGGTTCTTCCGTTTCGAAAGCTCAGACATCTTCCGTGGGTCTGAGTGACCAGTGAAGAGTATGAAGGCTGTAGCGGGAGGCAAAGCCTTGTACAAATATGTAAGATTGGAGTTCAAGGTAGTGTAGACTTCGCTGATGTCTTTTGTAGATATCTCTGGAGGCGGTATTGTAGTTGCAGCGCCGTTCTTAGGAGTGGTCCCTGAAGTTGATTCAGTTCCACTACGTTCAAAGCAGCGAGAGAGAAGGTACTCACATCCGAGTGCTCCGCTAAGCTCCATCATCCTACCAAAGACAAATTGATGCGTAGTGATCAGTTCCACAACGCCCTTGGCCACGTCATCGTCACATTTGCATGCTACGGTGCTAGTAGCCTTCGCGCCCATCCAGCTCGACGGTGTACCGTAGTCAACGACACCCGTCCGGGTGATTCTGCCTCCTACCCCATCACCAGTGCTCATACCTCCATTCCCAGCACTCCGCCGGGCCATTCTCTCCAAGATGGATTCCATGTCTACGGCAAATTCACCAAAGCCAGGGCCATTCTTTACCTTGAGCTTCAAAAGGTCGATACATGCGCGTGCGTCTTCCTCGGGGTCGTGACCACCTTCGCCACCAGTCTGGATTCCCCGGTTTGCCCACTTCTTCGTGAGCCAGGCTAGCCCGGGTTTGAGAGGTCGTCCGCGAGGGTGGTGATAAATAACAGACGTATCGATACATCGCCCATGGGCGAGGTGAAGAGCCCGAAGGTCGGACTCGAGCGAATGCCCAAGTAGGATAGTGTTTGGTGTGATGAACTCCTGGAGCGCGTTGTGGACGTCTGGCATCAGGCGGGTTGATACATTGGCCAGCTTCTCCTCCGTGATGCCGGAGAACCGGGTGAGGTAGTCGGTAATTGGTGCCGTAGGCCGGACAAGCTGATCGTACAGTTTGTCTCCAGAAGCGTAGTCGATGATACAAACTCTTGTCAGCTCCTTTCCGTTTTCTGTGATGCACTAAGGTCTTGTCAGTGACCGGGCTACAGCAGAATTTTTCGCATACCATCTCACAATCAAGTGCTAGCACTCGATCTTGGGCGCCGTCTTCCGGAGCTGGTACTTGCAGCCAATCCTCCGGGACATCAAACACATCTGAGACCCATCGAGGCGTGGGATACTCGTTCTCGATCATTTGCTCAGGTGTGAGGACATAGGATGTAAGACTCGGCAGCTTTTCGCGTTCACCTAGGTATGACACGAGTTCAGATGAAGAAGGGCAAGAAGTGTAAAGGTAAACGGACTCTTAATACGACTCGTGATTCTGCGCTTCTTCTCCTCTCCGGTAATAGGGCCCACGAAGAAGCTTTGTACAATGCTATGCATGCGGTGTTGGTCTCCAGGAGCTCGTGTGGGTACGGCATGTAGGAACGTTGAAAGGAATGGGATTTTGGCTTCAGGTGTCGCCGCAGGTATATGGAACAAGGGGTTGTTATCCTGCTGTTGAAGAGGAGGAACGAAAGTGTCGTTCGTGATTCCGGGGACCATTAGAACGACGACCCGTTTTATGGAAGTTCGATTTGTGACTCTGAGCCAAGAGGGTGGTGTCGCATCCCCAGTGAGATGTAGTGTCAGCTCCCGAACGTCCTGAGATAGGTATCAATGTAATACATCAGCAAAGAGGCGCATTCGACTTCCGGACCGACCGACTTACGGCGATGGTAACGGGATCACGCTTCTTCATATCCTCCAAGTTGAATGCAAAGCTTGCGGGCTGTAGCTGCAGGCCGACAAAAGCGTTAAAAGCAAGCCGCCATGATCTGAAATGGTAGAAACTAACAACGCTCTTTTGCTCCTCCTTCCGTTTCTTCTTGTCTTTCTGTTTCTCGACCTTTGTCCATCCTTTAGAATCACTTGCAAGGCCCCCTTCCGCGAATCCTAGTAGAGAAGGTGAAGGTTGACCAAATTTGCCAAAGGAGTTAGCAGCTGTGGGCCCATAAGCGGGCGTGGCAGATGAGGTGGGGACATCCGAGAGTACTGGGATATGTTGCTCCTTCGTTATGAGAGTCGACATTGTTGACGATGGTGACGGCGGGGAGACTTTCTGCTTCTTGAACGATCGTTGCGACGTTGGCGAGCCCTGTGATGGACGTTTTGACATTGCACAATGTGCTAATGATTGTTGTGCTTAGTGCTACTCCCCGCTGCGGCCGTTCAAGCCCAAGGCTAAAGCACAGAAATTGAGTTACAGGTCCAATGTGGAGCAGCGACATCTTTGAACACATCCGCTTCGGAGGTCGATCGCTATGAGTAAACCGGAGGAAGAACCAGAGATTATGCTTGAAGTCTGCGTGGATTCTGTAGAGTCTGCGAAAGCGTATGTCGCCACTACCGCCGTTTCGCGGTAGTCCGCTGCAAGCATCAAGGTATTCCTCAATTAATGCCCTTTTAGCGCTGTCAGTGGAGGTGCCCAACGTTTGGAACTGTGTGGATCGTTAGCTTGCGGCGGAGGCGTCACCCCAAGTATGGGACTCTTCAAGGCCGTCAAGCACGCATGCCCTGACGTGGGGATAATGGTGATTGATTTGTGACTCCATCCTTCGAAATCCCCTCTGGAGGTTTTAATCAGGTGATGATCCGACCGCGTATTGGGGACTTCTACTACACTCGTCATGAGCTGCAAACCATATTTCTCGACATTCAAGAGTTCAAATCTCTGGGCGTTCAAGGATTTGTGTTAGGTGCGTACCTAGAGGCAATGAACTATTATCAATGCCTACAATCCCCCCCAGGTATGCTAGAGACCAATGGTCGGGTTGACATCCCGAATATGCGCATGGCCGCGAAGCTTGCCGACCCGTTAGAAGGTGAGCCCTTCTCTATTGAAACCGCAGGGGCCCTATTCTCCATTCTTAAACCTTCTCAAGTGACTTTCCATCGTGCATTTGACATGACAAGAGACTTCAATCAAGGTAGAAGTAGCACCTCTGGCTAAGAAGATTGCACAGCTGATTCTCAATAACACAAAAGCTTTGAAAGACATCTCGGAAATTGACGGGGTTACTCGCATCCTCACTAGGTGGATTCAGGTCCCTCCCAATTTCCGAAAGAGTTGCTGAATCACCGCTGCCAGTGGCATTTCTCCTGGAGAATCAAGGGCAGATGTGCTCACATCTCTGCTCAAGGCTACCCCACCCCATCTCTCGATCATGCCTGGTTCAGGCATCCGCGCCGACACAGCAAAAGACCTCCTTGAACCTCTCGTAAAATATGGGCTCCAGGAAGTTCATATGAGTGGGGGCAGTTGGATCCCTGGCGAAATGGTGTATCGTCGTGAAGGACTCGGTATGGGTGTTGGGGGCTCAAGCGAATGGGGTATTTTCAGAACAGATAAAGATGAAATCAAAGCAGTCAAGGACCTTATCGACAGTTGGAACGCTCAGAACCAAGTTTCGGTTAGAGACGCTGCCGAAGGAGCGAGCCATGAATCTCGAGGTGACGAATCCCCTGGTGCCCAAGCCACTAGCTCCTAATGCTCTGTGACATGTATACAAGCCCTGCCTATATTTATTTTGACTTCGGCGCCTATCGAGATTGATTCGAAGCCATAGCACTCCTAAATATGTCATAGCCCGTATCACAGATGCGCCGAGGTCGGTTTAAGCTAGTGGTATGGGTGGGTGGCGGTGACCTAATTAGTTCAGCGGGCGAAACCTTCAGCGGGATATTAAGATGAGAGCATTTTCGTTGGTGATCAGAGGAGAGAACTTTTCCGGTCTCTATGTAGTACTCCTTCTCAATTAACGTTACTAGTTATGTGGCTATTACAGGCTTCTTCTTCTTCTAAACTCGGCATTACATTGAACGTCGGGTTAGCGAGTGACCATGGGTGCGCCGGCGATGCTGATACCCTTCTTGACGGGGGGAGGCCTCCAAACAACACCGCTCTCTACAGTGCTCTCATTAGTCTCATCCTCCGTCCCCTCATTACTCCTCGTGCTATTCCTCACAAGTCATGGCTCACGGGATATGCTGGAACTATTTTCGAAAGCGACCGCTGAGGAAATGGAAAGTGGACGGACACCACTTTGACGGCTGCCGACACCTGTCCCGCCACTTGGGGCAGACCACCTCACTCCTATCGCAGTCCCAGACATATTGTCAAGCGTCTTGGCCTTTTCCTCTAGCATAGCGATTCTTGATTTGACGGAAGTCGGTCCAGGTTTCGAGGGTGTAGAGGTCGTAGAGGTCGTAGACAACCAGGTTCTGCTCGGGGGCGTTGGGGTAGTGTCCTGCTGTTGAGGATATGTTGAATGGCTATTGTTTTCCCATTTACGTAGAAGGGGAGGCGCAGATCGACTGACATCTTCAAGTGGTTCTTCACCTTTGGGCTGCTTGGTGGGCTGTCGTTCCGGTGCCGGACGAGGACCACGTATGATCGACGTAGAAATATTTCCTGGTTGTATATCTGTTCTCATCAGGGCGGAAACGGTGGAGGGTATAAAATGGGGATCTTCGGAAGGGGTGGGTTGATGAAGAATTTGGGGTGCTGAGAGAGCCGTGTGCTCTCCAAGCTCTGGTTTATCGCGTGAACTAGTTTCGGTAGAGTCGGTTTTGTTCTCCAAAGCCGAAGTTTCCCGGCTAGATTTCTTTGGCTCCGTTGAAGGAGACACACTCGCAGTTTCTCTGTTAGACGAACGCGCTTGCTGGGGATTAGGGCGTGTTATCGGTCCAGGAGGCGGCGACTTGAACCCAAGTGCTGTCCTCGTGCGCGGACCTCCTTCAACCATGGACCATCTCGCAGCCGTCCTGGACGTCGGAAGAGGGCGTGGCTGTAGGACCAAACCTGCAGGTACTCCTTTGATTGGATGCCCGATATTTAGGCTCATCGGCCTCCCGCCATCTGGAGTAGGGTACTTTCGTACAGGAAGGGCCGAGGCGACCCAAGTGGGTTGCCCTCGAGCAGGTTTAGATCCTCCTATCCGCGGATCAGAAATTGAGTTATGAGAGGAATGTGAGCCCGATGTCCGGCTGTCAGCGCCGCTTATCATGGAGGTGGCCCGACTGGACTGCATGCTGGAGGCGACCGTAGACACGCTTGACCGCTGCCCGATTCTTGTCGGCAGTGGCTGCGATCCCACTTGCCACGGTCGACGGTTACTCGTGGACCTGGAAATTGACTCGACGGGTGACGGCACATCGAAAGGATCTAGAGAAAGGGCAGGGTTCCTCCGCAACGGTTCTTCCTGAAGAAAGATTTGGGCATTTGACTGACGCTCTGGGGTTTCGCCTCTGTCGACCTCGACGCCGGAATCTTGCATCGAACCCGCATCCGACCTATCACCAGGATTGAGGCTACCCAGTACAATATCGACCTCCTCTTCTGAGGTAATATCTCCACCAATAGTGTCACCAGGGGAGGGAGAGGTTTGGAGAGTTGGCGCAGAGGCAGAAGGTTTTGGTAAAGGCCTCCCGGGAGCTGTTTCTTGGCTGACATTGTACATCCTTTGCGTTGCAGTGGATGAGTAGGCCATGAGTGGTACGGCGCCGCGCTCGAAATCAGGGGAAACCTGTTGTGTGTCTTGCGAACCCTCGACGCTCGAACCGCCAAAGTAAGGGGTATGAGTTACTAATCCATCAACTTCTGACACTCTCGCATGGGCAATACATTCCTGCTCTACCGAATCGTCCTGCATCCCTCCACCATCCGCGACTCCCGACTTCATCGTTGCTGGTTCCTGTGGGTATCCCGACTCTTCACTGGCCTCAGCACCAAGACCATGATCTAATACGAATTCTTGCAGCCGCTGTTCAGCAGCTCGTCGCATAAGCACTTCAGGAGGTGTAAAGTTCCGAATTTCGAGTCGTCCAATAGGATGCAGCGTCGCATCCCCACGATATGTTCCATCTGACGCAATAATCCCCACCCCGGGTGCGGCAACTCCTGATCCGAATACGGTCCTTGCCAAATGAATTCCCCGCATATCGTCCATACTACGAGACCGCTGCTTTTCTGTCTCTACACTGCCTGTATGTCTTTTTAGCGGTAGCATAACTTGCGGAGGTGCGAAGGGGGGTATGGGATCAATAGAAATAAAGTTGACAACACGAATTGGGAGTTGCACGCTGACTTCAGACGATAGGGAGCCTACCCCAACGGTAACGCGGACGAAGTAGGAGACTTCAAGAAGTCTGCTTCGGGCTATAGAGATAGCGTCGGGCTGGAATATGAGGCCATTAGCAACCCGACACACACACGATACTGGATACTCACAGGAAGTAATATATAGTGAACAAATTCCAAGGAGCCACCAGCTTCGACGCCATTCCACCAACCTTTGGCGGTGGCATACCCACTGGCGCCTTTGCCGGCCATCTCCAGCGCGGTTTCGGCGACAGCTTTCCTCGTAGTCGAGGTCTGACATGCGTCAACATCGATCGTTGTGGATTTGGAGGTCGGTGAAGTAGTATCCAGGTCTGGATTCAGGCGGAACATAGTATCGGCCCGAACGAGGCTGATGGTCATATTTTTCACTTTCTTGGTTGTGTCGTTGGCGATAAAGACCTTAACGTAGCATCTTTGCCCCGCAATCCAGAATTCGCGGTGAAGACTGGCAGTCAATTTTAATTTTCCAGAACCGCCCATGAAAACGGGCTTGGCGGCAGTGCTGTAGAGGGCGCTTGGAGTTGGAGCGAGGATGCGAGAGGGATCGTACGACGGCCATACCTCGATATTTCGATAAAAATGTGCGATTGACCGTGCACCAGTTCGGCCGTCCTTGATTCGGATAGAAGCCATTGAAATATATCGCACACTAGCACCATTGCGCAGTTGTATGGACCCTTTTGCTCCTGGTGATTTGCCATCGCTTTTGGGAAGCTTCATGGCGAAGGGGATGGTGTGAGTGCCCTCTCGACCGCGACAAAAACCTTCTCGGTCAGGAGCAGACGTATACAGAAGATGAGTGGTGGTCGTGATTTCGGACAGTAGGGCGCTATGCTGGTAGAAGGTATACCGATCATCATTTTGAGGTATTGCTACAAATTTGAAGATAAACCTTAAGCCCATGATTGACTAGAAACACAAACCTTCAAATCCCACTACGCGTATCTTTCCCCCCCCTAGGTAGACTGGCCCGTCATTCTTGCCTCCTTTACGAATTTTGACTTGCAAGTAGCCTTTTATATAGCCTCCCTCGACACAGGTCTCGCTTTCGAGTATCACGTCAAGCTCAACCCTCGCCTTTGGCTTTGCTTGTTCGAGAGCGACAGCAGCAGCAGCAGCATTCGGTTCAGATTGAGCTCGCTTTCGAATGCGGGCGGCACCTGTTGGCGGGATGACCGTGGCGTTGGTTTGAAGTCTCCCAGATAAGGGCGCTCCAAGGACGGACTTCAGTTCTGCTGCGTTACGTTGGGGAGACGCGTCTTTGGTGAAGAGTGTCGGCTGGCGTTCGAGCGAGGTGGAAGAAGGGAGAGATGCGGCTAGGTGTTGAATTGATTTACGCGTCTTTGGTGCAGGAGTGACGGACCCAGGGGCAATGGGACCTCCAGCCTTGAATCCTGATCCCCTGACGGAATAATCAAGTTGGACCATACCTGCACCTGATTCGGCGGCGAGGAGACCCTTCATGCCCGTGGTCGAGCGGAGAGAGATCATCCTGGGCTCTGCATGACCGGTTGCGGGAGGACGGGCGAGAGTAGGACGGGGAGTCTGTACGTTGAAGGGGTTGGGAGGTCGAAGCGGCGGGGCGTTAGAACGAGGAAGAGAGATACCTAGGCCATGCGTGATACTTAGAGTGCTCGGTCCTGGCGGCTCCGTAGCCATCGTGGACGGACCTCTGAGGTGAGGGCGAGGCGGGGATGAAGCGAAACCGCAATGTCTCCTGAAATTCAACATCGCCGCTCCATGTGTCCAGGAGCCACGGGACCGAAAGCTTGAGAAGAGAAAAGCGGAGTTGCATGGGAGGACGGAAGAACCCCAAGGACGGCCAGAATATGGGACGAGTTTCCTTCGCGATGAAAAGGTGGCTCAAGATGAAGAGGAATCAATTTGATGTACTAGGCTATTGTTTGCTTGTATTTGGACTTCAAGCTCACATGGAGGTATGGACCAGTTCACCGATTGACCGAGAGCCCCAACAAAGGATAGGAAGTACGCGAATGTGGCACTGGAATAATACAGATAATACAAAGAAGGGTGTACAAGAGTTCATGTCTCAGTCGTCTCTTCTACTGGTTCCTCCACCGTTCCCTCCACCTGTTCCTCCACCAGTACTGCTTCCTTTGCAGCTGCTCTGTCAGCAAGAAAAGCGGTCCGCAGTGCTTCTCGATACGACCGCGTGAGCTCTTCGTCTTTCGTTAACCAATGATCATGGGCGACACGGCCCCGATTCCTCTGGGTAACGCCACCACATTGTCGCAGGCCCACATATAACATGATAGAAGAGTCTAAATCGTCTCCGATGTCACATGATTTGATAGGAGAGCTTGAATTCTCTTCTGGGGCTACCGTCTCGCTCTCGGATCTATCAGAGAGTCGAGCCTCAATCTCCATGTCCTCGCGTTCCGCGAAGAAGCCACCGAGCTCTCCTACGCGTGGAATACCTCGATAGTATAGCTGCTGGGTCGACTGGAAGCCGTGTTGGCTTGCCTTGTATGCGAGGTAGTCAATATCATGGAAGAGCATCGGCCCATAGTCGTCCACTGTCATAGGTACAGGAACGGAAGGAGGAGACAAGACATCTATCGGGGCTATAGAAGCTGATGAGACCAGCCGACGAGATGTCGACCATGAGCGGAAGGACTTCACGGAGCGATTGAAGGCGTAACGAGCCGAGGAGAGTGGATGAAAGGCGGCCGACGGGCGCCTCACAGGAGGACTGGTTGTATTAGCATATGTGTCTGAAATAGTAGAAGCACGTCGTTGGAGAGGGAGCCTGAGTTTCTGCTCCGGTCTTGAGTAATGGATATCGAATGAAGGAAGAGCAAACGCTACACACCAGGCCTTTGTTTGTAAAGACGTCAAATGGAAAGGTTTGAGTGGACATAGGCCTATATCTGAACGACACAGCTTCGTCATTGAGATTGATGGTTGACGACGAGAGATTAATATCCGGCGTGGGTAGGGGCGAAGGGCACGTTGAGCTCAGTTTATCTGATCGCGTGTCTACCTCGTAGGGTGGTTGCGGCGATAATGGTGGGCACTCGCGCATCTTGAGATGACCAACGAGGGCGGCGGCAGAGGCAGAGATGCAACCATAGTATACAAGCATACAAGCATACGATAGGGGCAGGAGTAGGGGTAACATGACTGCTGAGGCTGCCTCCTTTTTGCATCGGCTGCCTCCCTCGCGACAGAACGTGACGAAGGCCATCTTATCACAGCCCTCCTGACCATACGTTGTGCGCTTGTAACGCTACGGTGGAATGGGGTTTGAAAATGCCATTTGTTATGGGGGCGAGGGCGAGTTCGGAATTTGAAACCACTTCACGAGCCGCTTCAACCGCAATAAGAGACACCCTCACACCGGCTCCAGACATTAAGTAAAGAGATCTTGGAAGTTCCCATTGGCGGAGAGCTGGCGCTGTCCAACCAGCCTCCCTTTGTCTAATTTGGACAGTTAACCCAGTTAACCACCTTCCTCTCCAAATGTCTCTCCAACTGTCTACGACGCCAGCCGCCGAGGCTGCCACACCTCCAAGCACGATCCCGCGCAAGAGACCTCCGCCAGACGTTGACCCGACTAACATCCTCGAAGGTGGGCGCGCGACAAAACGCCGACGTGGTTCAGAATCCTATGCGGAAGGTGACGAAGACGGGGCGCCCAAGTCGGAGAGTCTGAAGGAAAATGGGATGAAGCTTTTGAATGCTATCAAAGGATATAAGGAGTCTGAGTAAGTTTGTTGGCTGAGCGCCGTGGAATCAACTAAGAGGCGTGAACACGGTGTAAACGCGCCCTTTCCATCTCGATTTTATGCCTCAGAGGTGCCCGAATTATTTTAATGTACATATATAGGACTGGCCGTCTCTTATCCCCAGATTTTCAACGACTCGTCCCGAAGAAACTCTACCCGGACTACTACAAGATCATCGCTCGGCCCGTTGCGCTAGATACGGTCAAAAAAAAGCTAGACGACAAGGCGTACAAGCACCTTCATGAAGTCAGAGACGATTTGAACTTGATTTTCCGGAATGCGAAGACGTATAACATGAAGGGGAGTGGGATTTACGTCGATGCGCAGATATTACAGGTACATACAGGGCATGTTTATTTGACAAGTACTGATCTTCGAATTATAGAGGGTGTTGTTCGAGGAGTGGCGGGCTATTACCGGCTCAGATGACCAAGTTCCAGGGACGGACGAAGAAGATGCGGCACTTCCACCTGTTGTGAACAACCAGGGCGCTTTGGAAGCTCTTATGACCGAGACGACTCTCAAGTTGACGCAACAAACGGATTCAGAGTCAGTCGGCATATACTTGACGCGCATACAGAACCTGACATGGAGTGCAGTGGCACGCAACTCGCATTCTACTTCATGGAACTTCCTGATAAGAAAACCTACCCGTCTTACTACTCGGTCATCACCAAGCCTGTTTGTTTCAAACAGATCCTCGTCAGTCGCATAACGAGCGGGAGATTGTATCTAACTTTCTCATAGGCCAAAATAAAGCGACACGAATACAAGGCATCTAACGTCTGGGCAACCGATGTGGACCGGGTCTTTTTGAACGCGCAAAAGTTCAATGAAGACGGTAGTGTGGTATATAACCAAGCAACTGCGCTACAGGTACGCCCCAAACCTGGTTTCATTACCAGAAATTAACTCGCTGTCCAGACGCACTTCAATCAATTGCTCTCAGAATTCCCGCCTGAATACAAGGTCGAGAGGCCCAAAGTGAAAGTAGGCAGACCGAAGAAAGAACCACCAATAAAAGTAGAACCGACAGCACATATTATCCCCCCTCCACAACGGTCCTTGCGTGGCCGGCCTTCCGAGGGAGGTGCGCCGAAGCCACCGGAGACGGTCAAGCCCAAACCGGAGCCCGAGGCTAAGCCTTCGCCGACGCCGGCACCCAGACCTATTCCATCTCGACAGCATTCTGGTACGCCAGCGGCCGCAGGCACACCATCAGCAACCAAGCCCACACCAGCCGGTCCAACCGTCGTGCCCCCGACAACCGTCAGCACGCGGGCCACCTCTCAGGCCGCGCAAAACCAACGCCCGTCCCTTCCAATCTACCAGCAGCCCGTCGTGCCGAGTCGTTCTTCTGGCTACCCGCCACGAACGCTCCCCCCGGGACCGCCGGTGCAAGCCTCGTACGCGTTAGGGTCGAATAACGTGCTTCCCGATGGTATTCCACACAATCCCATGACACTCGTGACACTCAAGACGCTCCCAATCGGGCGGATGATCTATCTCGACGCGCTAGATGGGGTGAGCACCTGGAGCATCCGTCTCGCGGGGGGGACCCGCGAGTCCGCGGTGAGCATCGAAGGTATCGAAGTCGAGCCGGACGAGGAGGACGGGGAGGAGGAAGAGGCGGCTGCGAAGACACGGAATAAGCGGGCAACCCGGAGCGCGTTGACGAACGGGAATGGGTATCCCAAGGCGAAGATCTCTGACAAGTACTTGCGGGAGCTGCAGGTGAAGCTTAATGGGCGGCCTATCACCCCTGAGGTCGAGGGAGACGACCCGCTGGCGCGGACATGGACGGTAGAGCTGTGCGCAGGAGGGAGTGTACTTGATATTGGGGCGTGGCGCGTATTCCTGGATCAAGACTAGATGTTTTACAGTATAGTGGCTAAATATACCACCCTCGGGAGTCGAATGGCTCAAGTCTGGACTAGCCGAACAGCTCCCTGGCTGTGTGTGCACTGCTTTGTCTTTTCCTTTTTAGTCCCCTGTACCCGCGTGAAGACCACGCAGCCCGCATTGCACTCCTTAGACCTACTTTTCTACCCTTAGTCGCGCGCCGTTCCCGTTCCCGCCATTGCCATTGCTTTTTGCTGGACTTGATTGACCATGGTGAGCAAACGAACAGCGTCGGGGCCTCGCCGCCGGGGTGGTGGTGGCCACGGCAGCGGATCGTTTCGCACGGTGTCAAACGCAGAACCACGCTGACGTCGCCCTGATTCTGCAGCCACCACTGACACCACTGAACCTACCGACCTCTTCTCACCGGCACTACAATGGCGGCGGCGCGCGATTCCACTTGGTTGACTACGAGGAGGAAGACGCGCAGCTCATCGCTCAGTACTACAAGTGCCCTCAGCCAGTCTACGAGGCAAGTATCGTCCCCGCGACGAATCTCCTCTCGCCACAATTTCTGACACCACCCTTCCTTCCTTAAGGGCGCCGAGGACCACCAGCAGCAGAGCGTCGTGTTGACGAGTGCGAATCGCAACAACTCGAAGCCGCTCTCCAGAACAGCGGCAATGTCCCAGATCCACGGAAAGTAGTCTAGAAACCCCATTCGACTTTACCACCGCCTTTCGCCGCTTCTATCCCTCTATCCCTATGGTACACTTCTTTTTGTTTTTTCGGGTGTCTGCTCGCTCCATGCAATTCTTCGGTCGCTGATACTCCCTTCTACTTCTTTTTTATTCTCGTCTTTGGGCTTTTCGGTTACAATTAGATTGTAATCTTAGTCAACTCTGGATGGCGGACTCACTTATATTATATTAACCCGCGTCGTTCATTGCCGTAATTTCTTGCAGTCTTTCAATTATCTCCCTCTCTTGGCTCCCATCGGTCTTTGAGAAATCCCGCGGTCAGAAATCCCGCGGTCATGCGGTGCGTGATGGATAGGCAGCTCCGCGGAGTTCGCCGCTACCGCTTAACCCACGTCCACGACTCATACCTAGCGTGTGCTGCCGCTCCACTTGACACTCTAAGATGACTGCGTTACCAATCATCGATCTTGATCTGTTCCGCGAGGACTCAGCGAGCGACGCTGCGAAGGCTGAGTGCGTCAAGGTCTGTGAGTCTTTCTCCCTTTATAAAACCCAACTCCTAATAGCAAGTATCCCAGGCTGCAGAGGCACTTATTACGTACGGAGCGCTTGTCGTCAAGGATTCGAGAGTGACCGAGGCAGACAATGAGAAATTCCTCGACCTGCTCGAAGGTACGTGTAGCATTGACACCAGTCCGACATAAGGTTGCTCTCGTAGCAGCTACGAAGGAGAGTGCTAGTGCGCGTCGGACTGAAACTCGATCTACCTGAAGATTACTTTGCACTCCCCACCGAAGAAGTCAAGAAGGACGAACGGCCACAATTCAGCTATCAAGTCGGCGTCACCTTGGTCCGTCCGCTCCACTCGTTGGAGGTTGCCACTCCGCTCGGTCCTGATTCAATACCTCGCCGTGTCTATAGGAAAACACGGAAAAGCCCAAATGCAAAGTCGATCAGGATTGCCTGCGTATCATCGAGAAGCTCGACCCCGCAGAACGGCCCTTGGACATCCTTGGGCACGGTGCTGGTGCGTTCTCCTCTCACCTGCGTGCCATATCAAGTGCAGCACTGATAGTGGAGCAGACCCTAAATGCCGCTTCTTCTGGAAGATGACCGAAAAACCACCATACGAGACCGCCTTTCCCTCGCTCAACATGCCCAATGTTGTCCCTGAGACGTTTAAGGATGTCTGGGCGGATACGCTGAACAAATGGGGAACCTCGATGAAGAATGCGTGCGTGAAGATGCTCTCTCCAAAGGTATCACCAAACTGACGACGAATGCGGCAGCGTCGAGGGTGTTGCCGAGGTGACCGCCTTGGGATTAAATCTGGACCGTGGAGCTTTTAAGGACTCTGGAAAATATGGGCACGATTCTTACCACCCTCAGTGTGGCATAATTGACTAATGGGAAGTCCAGCCCGCACCTCCTCGCACCTACTGCCTCCGACTTGGTTAAATACGGCCAGCGGGACACAATCCTCGCAGGGTTCCACTCTGACCTCAACTTCCTGTTCGTCTCCCCTCTCCTCTCCTGCCAGTATATGCCGACACTAACTCCTCCGTCGCTCACGTTTAGGACGATCCACGGCCGCTCGCGCTACCCGGGCTTGCACATCTGGGCGCGCAACACGGGCAAACGCATCGCCGTCAAGGTACCCCCCGGGCGGTACCTCCTCGTTCAAGCGGGCAAGCAACTCGAGCACCTCACCGGCGGGCTGATCAAAGCCGGTCTGCATGAGGTCGCCATCAACTCGTCCACGCTCGAGACCATCGAGAAGCGCAAAGTCGAGAATCCTGACCGGCCGCTGATCAGGATCTCGAGCACCTTCTTTTGGCACTTGAACAGCGATTTTGATCTGGAGCCGATTCCAGAGCTGAAGGCGCGTGTTGAGAGGTTGGGTGAGGAGGTTGGGAGTTATCCGAAGATGAAAGTTGGGGATCAGGTTTCTATGTGAGTGCTTTTTCTGTTTTTTTGTTGAAGTTCAGGCGGGATTCTGATTTCGGGCGTGCAGGGAATTAAGGCACATTGCGCTTATGGCTTGAAGGGATCCCCAAAGTTCCTCTTGGACATAGCACGTATCTGTAGGGCATGTATGTATGAAAGAAGCCAAGAAAGGAGTCATTGTTGCCTTTGGAAGCATCTAAGTCCAAGTCATGGAACCAAAAACCTTTCAAATAAG
>Ga0307513_10001145_pt1 | contig 38483 bp, 37 predicted proteins | sample 15_EM_MG_FD_202174 | JGI IMG/M metagenome (GOLD analysis project Ga0307513, IMG submission 202174) | Populus trichocarpa ectomycorrhiza microbial communities from riparian zone in the Pacific Northwest, United States - 15_EM | ecosystem: Host-associated > Plants > Roots > Unclassified | place...
CCCTCCCCTTTCGAGTTACAGTAACAGTTATTCCTGGCACGTCCGTCGCCCAATAATGAAACCGACAACGCGCGTCTTCTAATCGTTGGCCAATGGGAGAATTACGCACTGTTGAACTCATGATCCCTTCCCAGCTGAACTCGAGAAATTCAGGGCCGGTTAGTAGGGCAGGGCAGGGCATGGCAAGGTGTTGATGAAAAGGCCGCAAAAGGACGCATAGGAGGTTCGTTATTATGCTCTACTCCAATGCATCGCAAGTTGAATAAGATATTAACTATCAAGTTGCTTAGTGCGTACTTGCGCGTACAATAGTGCTACGGGTATAGTATCAGGATGAGAAGAAGAAGGAAAAGGAAAAGGAAAAAGAGAGCCGGGAGACCCGCGATGCCTGTAGGCTTATAGTATGGTTGAATTGGTATCCATACGGAGCAATGTAATGAAATTATAGCAATGCAAGGCTATATGTGGTATAACGACGATACCGCAATAATAGGCCTACAGAAGGGGCACGGTTGGCTAGATAGACCACGGTACCAGTTCTCTTTCTTTCTTTCTTTATCCTTGCGGTAGCTACGGTACTCGGGTACTACCGATGTGGACTACGTGCTGTATGCAACAATGATATGAATAAAGCAAGAAAGCCACGAAATCATACTCTCTCTCCACCGGCCAAAAAAAAAAAACTCGGTTTTTACCTCAAAAGTGCCCAAAATACCCACAAGTCACCATACCATACCATAGCCAATTCCTGCACAGCAATCAATCGAGCAAGCATACCGTATGCTGTACCATTCCGGATTCTGGTACCTTTTACAGAACCCTCGCCCCCCCCCCCCCCCCTTCCTCTCCCTTCCTCTGGGGAAGGGGGGAAGGGGGGACGCGTAGACAGTCTCAGTTAAAATCTCGACGGCGCGATTTGCGCTATGGCACAGGCTAGTTAGGCCATCAACGTAGTCCCTGGAGAGAGAGGGCCATAGTTCCAAAGCTTGTTTGATTGCGCCTACCCGATGTTGGGCAAGGTATATGATGATGGTAACGTAGTAAGTAAGCAAGCCAGAAAAGCCTCCCTTGGGATTAAGGGTGATTACGATGAGGATGGATGGTGCTGGCGATCGCTGAGATGGGATGAATTGAACAAAGGGGGGTGAAATGGACCAGAGGGGATTTCTGCTGGTTCTACAATACGGACGGCGAGAACACACGATGTAGGTATATAGGATCGGGGCAGTCGTAGGCCATCTCGTGGGCTTGGATTGGCTGGAGAAGTAGGGGAGGAGGAGGGGGTAAAGTTGGATGGGATGGAATACTACCGGGCTCCATATCAATTTAGATTCTTGGTTGGACAGTGGAATGGATAATATTATTATAGGACTGAACTGGGCCGGTAGACCCTCCTTGACTTCTTTCCCCTTCCCCATTTGCCGAGGTTCTGGGGTGGTGCTTTTTATATGGTATGGTATGGTATGGTAGGGCAGGTAGGTAACTTGGGTCCAAGTTTAACTTTGCCTTGCGATGCTTGTTCTTCTGCTACATATTAATGCTACGACCACCACGACCAACCATGACCAGATGTCTGGGGCAGACTGACGATGAAGAGATATCGTACCACAAAACATCCACATGCACACGCACACATAACACAGGGATCTCACGAATCCCGCCCGCGCTTTTTTCCTCCTCTTCCTCCTGCTCCTGCTCCTTCTTTTCCTCCTCCCTCTCCCCCTTTCCTTCCTGTGACCCCCACATTTCCACCCACAACTGCAACAAGCTTTTCAGCAACATCAACGAGCGCGGCACTATCCGGTACGATCCAACTATCGAGAATCCTGCATACCATACCGGTGGCCAAGCTTTTCCAACAGGGCGCTGACGTAATTTACGATGGAAACTACCCTTCTGTGCTTCCGCCAACCTTCACTACGGTACCCTTACCCTCAGCTAACAAGCAAACGAAACAAAAGTCCGCCGAGCGAGGAAAAAAAGGGCTATCTCCCGCACCATATCGTACTCCACTCCATCTATCTATCTATCTATCCTCTTTTTCTTTTTCTTTTGTTCCCCCCGTCACTTTAACACGACAGTTCTCTCATGACCACAAGACCGGGTTTCTGACCGACACCCACGTATCTCGAGTACGCGTCTAAGAATAAATAAATAAATAAATAAATATCATAAATCTCCTCCTCCTCCTTCTCCTCCTCCTTCCGCACGCTCACGCACCCCCCTCCCCTATAAATGGATAGTTGATTGCCCTATCCTGCCCCGTCTCGACAGGTTTCGCAGGACGTTTCCACTATTGGAAGTGTTCTGGAAGCATTTTCGCGAGTTTTTCCGGGCGTGGATGGATGGGTGGGTGGGCCGGGGAGTTATCGGCTGGGCTGGGGCAGGGGCGGTTAGCCCGCTCGATGATGGTGATGATGATGATGATAATGATGATGATGATGATTACAGTATCAAACAAGCCAGGTCTGGAAACATGGCTTGAGAGATTATATTCTCTCGATTAGGATTGCAGTTTTTGTCGACACGTGATGGATGTAATGGGGGTGGGTTTGAGGCAGCACAGTATGGTGCTGCAGGAGGGAGGAGGGAGGGAGGGAGGGAAGGGAGGAAAGCTGCCTTGGTGGAGAAATGCCGTATCACGATGATGGATAGTAGCGGGGAGTATCGGCCATTGGGTCCCATGAACTTGCTATACCCGTTGAAGGAATTGGACCCCCGCAAATCTGTATCTAAGTGTAATATTATGATATAGAGATATCTAGCCCCGGGTTTGAAAAAAAAGGCTCTCTCGAGTGCCAGCCAAGTCTCGACTGGATCTGCTAGATTTGTAATTATAATTTACGGAAAGAAAAGAAAAGGCGTTATGCGCACCGGAGTCCTTTGACTGGGCCGACCACCGCAGACCCACCACCCCCTCTGCGAGCCACTGTTGCTGCTAGACGTAGTGCACTTGTGTCGTCGTTGCTTTAGCATTTGTAACCCGAAGCTGGCTACTTGGTAGTGTACCGAGTGAGCACGGGTACTTTATATCGGCCACCCTTGGGCTGCACTCTATCCATCCATCAATCAGTTCCTCCGACGGAGAAGTACTACCACTTCCAGTGCGTCTCTGGAGAGAAGCAGAAGGTACGATACCCTGTGGTAACTTACAAAAAAAATAGCGTCAGACGCTGAAAACTTCACCTCAGTTTTCACTTGAGGTTTTTTGCTTAGTAATAATAATAATAATACAAGAAAGTATCGCCTTGGCATAAATTTATAATATGAGTATTCACTTTTTTTCCTTCCCCCTTCTTGCTATGATAACTTATCCTCAGCCAGTATCGTATCATACCGTATTCACCTTTGTCGAGCAAGAAATAAAACGGATGACTTGATACATTAGAGCTCACAGGATCAAAGTGGTCAATCCCAAGTATCTGTATCGTGGTTCTTCTATGGTAATATTATGCGGATTTTTTTTCCTCCTTTGGTAGTGGAGGCTGTCTGCGAGAAAGAAAGAAAGAAAGAAAGAAAGGTCTTGGCTTTAACGAGTAATGACACATTATCTTATATAATAACATTATGAGGGCTTTCTGCCCCCCCCCCGGGTGTTTTCTACGACGGTTTATTTGGAAGGGGCGCTGCTTATTGCGGTGCTAGGATGTGTTGAGGTTCATGCCCGTGGGTCTGCTGCTGCTGGGGCGGTGGCGGGCGTTATTTATTTATTTCTTGCTCATTGTTGTGCATTGTTAAGAATGAGCAACTTTATTGTGTCGTGTAGCGTAGTGTTGTAGGGTGGGTTCGGTGGGTTCGAATGTGGGTTTTTCTTTCCTTCTAGAATGAATCACGTCTTAGGTTTTGTTCCCCGGGACGCCGGGTTTGTACGAGGTCGTGTGTGGGGGGCCGATATCTATATGGTTGTGCCATATTAGTGTTGTGTTGTACGAGTACCGTACTGTGTGTTGGTATTGATGATGATGGCGGGCATCGGTATGGAAATTTATGGATGCTATGGGTTGAGTTGCGGGTTCTGTTGCTGTTACGGCATTTGATTAACCCCCCCGAACGAGGCGGGCGGTGTCCAGTTGGGCAGGGTGTGAGTGAGTGAGTGAGTCTACTGTATCATAGGACTCATAAGGGGGTAAAGATACTAATCTGGTATAGTACTGGTCGCTGCCATATCGGAACTTGCACGAGGTTGAGTTTATACCATGGTAGCCTTAGGGGCAGCTGCGGTTGGGCTATGATGTATTGTAGCGGTCCAGGCTTGACCTGAGTTTATCAGATGCTTGAAGATAGTGCAGATACCAGTAGATTGACTCAACCTCCACTCGGGCGATCGTTCCGGGTACGGTGGTATACATATGCTTAACGACTTATAGGTACGGAGGTACCCGAGTACCTGCCCTCTACTATTGAGAAATTCTTGCATGGGTCGGATAGCCTCCCTGGTAGGAAACAGAGGTGCGGTAGGTACTGGTATACTGTACTCGAGCACTGTGGTGCTGCTGACGCTGATGATGCTGGCGAATCCACCTGCCCATCAGGGTTTCGGTTGCTAGCCCCAAATTTGTACGGAGGTTGCAGCTCTCCTGCTATCTATCATATCGTTCAAGACCCACCCGAGATTGGGGTGGATGATGTGCTGATAGAAGAATCAATGGGTCGCTCGGGGTGGCGCCGTGACATTAAGATAGGAGGGATGGAGGGAGGGAGGCAGAGCTTTATGGGCCCACTATGCCTACCGTACTAGGCCCGCAAAGGTGCCTCTCTATCTGTCCGCAGTACTTGTACCGAGGCACGCTCATGGGCAGATACGCGATAGGCACCGATTGACCGAATGGCTGGGGATGAAGTGTGGGATTTGTGCTATCTATGGTATCAGTAGGATACAAAGTGTGCCTGTGGATCTCATGCTTATCACGGGCAGAAAGGATTATATGATAATTTCACGGTGGCCACCCGGGCTACTCCTATAGGCAACACTTCCGCCAACTTGTCAGAATCATGATGGGCGTCTCCTCCGGTAATGGTTGGTAATGTAATGTGGGCACGGAGCAAACAAAGGCTTGGGGGGTTGAGCGGGAAAGGGGTAGAGCTAATGATGGTGTGTGATGGGCAGAAAATCTTCTTTCTTTCTCTCTTTCTCTCTTTCCCTCTCTTCTCTCTCTTCTCTCTCCATTCCCACCACACGGGGTTCGACGTTGAGCACGTCTCGCTCGATGTTCGCAGCTCGCTTGCTCTATCCTAATCCCAGCACCGTTACTCCCGACGCCTTGCCCTAACAGGACTGCCAGGTGACGCAATATTTTCCTTTTGACACTTTGTCCCTACCACCGCCGAATCTCTGAGCCCTATGTAAAATGGACAACAATACTTTGTTCACCAAGAGATGGACCCTCCCTTTACTCGACTCTTTATAGTCTGGCTTCTCCTTCTTCGTCCAATCTCTCGCATCACACCCGCTCTGTTACTGCCGGTACTTTTCTCCTCCGCCTTGTCCGCTTGGAGGATGAGGGATTGAGGCTCAAATCGGTGCCAAGATTCTGGGTGGAGTCTGTTGGGCGACCGGGTTTAGCCATTGTGGTGTTGCTGCTTTTTGCCTCACGTAAAAGCCCCGAAGCGCGAGATCAATTTCGCTTGGAATCACTTACAGACAATTACCACCAAAGTTCGCGTATTTTGAGATCGGAGTTCTCGTCCTTTTCCTCCCTTCAAATCGTGTATTCCTATTAATAAAGTTCTGTTTGTGAATTGTGCTTTAATACCATCTCATTGTTCCCGAGGAGCACAACTGGCCTGGTTGGTTGGTGGACACCATCTCTCTTCCTTGTAAACATCACATCGTCATCGTCAGCTCCCACTTCGTTTCCAAACTCCCACCTCTTCTCTCATATCCGCCTCCTCGTTGCACAACCACCAAGTGAATTTCTGTTTGCAAAGTCGCCCTTACCTCCGCTCCCCCCTTCTTGCGACATTTGAGGCGGCGGTGCAGCGCTGCTCGGGGGTCTACTTTGCTTTTAGAACGCGATCCCATTCTTCTCCCCACTTCCGCATTTCAAACACCGCGTCGCTCTCTGCCTCTGCCGTTATCCTTCCACAAGCCAGCGCATCTCATCGCCTCTTGCCTCATCGACGCTACTGATAACGCTTTCCATTGTTTCCCTGTCCGAGTGTTCTAGCGACCGGTACTTTCTCTAGATCCCCCAGTTCCTTTATCTCATGATCACGGTCATGGGCTATTTGACACCCACCCTGTTGATGGGTAGGGCTTTACGCGTGATGCGAGGTTGCTGATTACCGCTTTTGTCATCATAGCTCAGAGACAACCCGGTAACGTGGGAAAACAGAGAAACAGAACAAAACAAATTTTGTTTCAACCACAATGCCGACTTCAGCACTTCGGCGAACTCGCAATCGTCGTGATTCGACGCCCGATCAACATGCTCAAAACTCTTCCCCCTCAAGGCCCAGGAGCAAGAGACGTAAGGTAAAGTCGTCTAGCGATCCATTCGGAGAAAAATGAATGAAACTGTCCTCCTTCTCTGCGACCGCTATCCACTGCTTTGGAGGACTGCGTTAGTGGAAAGTACTAAATTTATCTTTCGTTATAGGTTCAAGCCACCGAAACCTCGCCCGAACCCCCTTTGGACCAGATAAATGCTGTGATTGCAAGCTTGGCGATGCCAGATCCTAACGTGGTGGTAGCTGTAAAATATGCCAACGATGAAAACTACCGTCAAAGCGCTCAGGGAATTACTGCGTATGCTAAAGTTGCTGGCGCTTCGTGGACTTATTACGTCAAGGAGCTGACCATCCGCATCGGTCGCCCGCCCGATGCTCGTCCTGGTACCCTCGGATCTCCCACTCCTCCACCACAACAGAAGACCGAAGATATTGTGCACATTGACTTGGGCCCGAGCAAATTGGTCTCCAGGAGCCATGCCATCATTACTTACGACATGGCTGGAGACCGAAATTGGCAGTTGCGTGTCTTGGGAAGGAACGGCTTGAAGGTCAATGAAGAGCCGTATAAGAAGGACGCGGTTATTGTGCTTCAGAGTGGAAGTGTTATTGAAATTGGTGGGGTGCAGATGATGTTTGTCTTGCCCGATAAGCCTGCATCTATTCATTCTAGCTTCCTGCAACGGGCAAGGGTCCTAGCTCCGACCGAAGACGATCTGCAGCTGCAAACTACCCAGAGCAACGACTCTTCAAGTTATGATACTGCCACAATGCCCTCTTCGCAGGGCCCCAGACCGTCGTCATCTCAGCAGCAGCAATTGCTTCCACCGACCGTCGCCGCAGACAATTCATCACAATTGGAGCCCGCTAGGAAAAAGGATGAACCAACATTTCCTCGTGGGGTTGTTTTGACAGCCGAGAATATCGATTACTCCGATGATTCTCTGAAAGACATGAAGCCGCCCTATAGCTATGCCATGATGATAGCACAGGCCATTCTGTCTAGTGAGGGGGAGCAACTAACACTGTCTGCTATCTATTCCTTCATCACGGAGAGATACGCGTTCTACCGGCATTCCAACACGGGTTGGCAGGTCAGTCATCATTACTTTCTCCTGGTTTTGTCGACCTAACATATCCTTTCAGAACTCTATCAGACATAATCTCTCACTCAACAAGGCCTTCCGGAAGATTCCTCGACGCACTGATGAGCCAGGCAAAGGGATGAAATGGGAATTGCTTGCGGAACATCGTGACGAATATATCAAGAAAATCCAGAAAGTTACCAAGACTGGCTCCGGGCGCCCCGGGTCTGCACCAGGGTCGCCCTCCTCCCCCAAACCTGCCAAGAGTAATCAAGGCCAGGTGCAATACGGGATGAACCAGCAGCTTCCGCAGCCTTCTTCTCAAGGCTTAAGGCTAGATGATTCTCACGACCTGGGCACGGGATATCCTACGATCAAGAACTCAAGATCTGTTACACCACCCCCGGTTGCCTCCTATAATAAAGTTGCACCACTAGAGGCCTATACACCTGATCGTGGATCTCGTCTTCCATCCCTACGTACTCAAGGCGAGGCTTTGAATGACTTATCGACTAACCCTCATAACCCCCGGAGGTCTAGTATCATCACGGCGGCACATACCAACGATATGATTTCGTCTTCCCAGAATCACCATCCGTCATCGGTGCACGGTGATTCCGCCAATATGCCTTCGCCGTCTCGCCATTCTCCTTACCCAGATGATCACCCGGCACTGAGTGCAGTAACACCTGCGCCGCAGCGCCAACACCCCCGCCTCGCCCCTCCTTCTACCGGACAACTCCCATCGTCTTACCTTCCAACCTCCTCTCCGGCCCCGTTCTGGAAATATGTCCAATTTGGGTCTACACCCGCAAAACCCGGAGATTATAGCCCTTTGAAGGATTTGCATAGCTCTTCCCCACCGCCGGTTTCTGGACCCGAGGGAAGCAGTAGGATTAGAGAATTGGGTAGTCCGTTGAAGGAACGTGGAAGTGGTTTTCACTTGGCGGGATCAAGAAGCGGGACAAGCCTCATACCGGATATCAAAGAGGATGACGACGAAGATGAGCTTGGTGACATGCAAGGTGTTGATTTGGCTAGGTAAGTTCACCCTCTCCCAGAGTCCCTTCGAATGAAATGAGGTTTACTGACGGTAATAGGGGATTCGAAAAAATTGGAAAATTCCACTTGAATGGAAGGATTGCTGGGGCCGACTGGGGCGCGCCTTGAAAAGATTGTTGGGACACAACGACGAAACGAAAATGTTAATGTCATGGGGGTTTTCCTATTTTTTCCTACTAAAACTATTCTTATTCTATGTCTATCATGCGTAACGACGGGATCAAAAAAATTTCTGGCAGCAAACTGTTTTCTGTTTTGTCAAAGAGCTTTGGTGGTGGTCTACCTCATTTCCACCTCAATTCTTGTTTCCTATTTCCCTTCTTGACCCTCCTTTATCCTCTCTTTCCTATAAAGCGCTTTCCTCCCTTTCCCACTCCTCTATCGTTTCACCTCACGATTTGTACGAATAACCACCATCACAACATTTTTGAGTAAGTCTCGTATGAGTCGAATACCTGCAGAAAAAGAAAGAAAGAAAAAGAAAAAGGTTCTTGCTTTTATCGGCGTGCTGTTTGCGTTTTCTGTCTCGTTATATCCTGGGAGGTATACCGTTCTTTTCCCTTCCCTTCCATTCCTCTCTACCCTTCCTTGTTTTCCATCACTTGTTTCTGTATATGGATGGCCCCGTTCTTTTTCCTTCTTCTTCTCTTCTCTTTTCTTCTTTTGCGGATCCGGCGCGAATGTAGGATAGTGGTTTGGGAATTGAAAATTGTCAAGGCCTTGTTTGGCACCCGGTGGTATAAAAACGCCTTTTTTCTTTTCTTTTCTTTCTTTCTAAAGCTTGAATTTGAGTTAGCCCAGAAGGCCATATCACCGATAGTTGTGGTGAGAGTGGGAATCTGGTATACAAGGCTTGTTAAAATGTGATGTGAGGTATTTCCAAGGGAGTGGGATGCTGGATGTGTTTCGCCAATGTCCTTTCTTGCATGCCGCCATATTATAATATTATACATACACTCGCATCCGCAAAGTTCTCGTAACACCTTGCGGTACTCCTATCAACACGGACCCAGATCACAAGAAAGAGACGTGGGGGTGTGAGTTGAGATACAGTATGATATGATCAGAAAGTTGCAATGCAATAAACGCTTATTATAAGAATGATATTTGTAGCGTACTGGACTGGAACTATGATACTACGATATGCTCCCCCCCCGGTGGTAAATGTCGATTTGGTGATTATGTCTGTAACGTTATACCTGTGCTGTATGTGTGTGTTAGAGTAATCAAGCAAAGCAAAGCTAAGGAAGGCCCCAATCCGAGCATTTGAAAATCCGTGATAGGATCTATAGTAATGTTATAATGCAGATTAAAGGAGGGAAGGGAAGGGAAGGAAAGGAAAGCGGAGTGTAACTGCAGACCCGGGGGGGTGATTAGGCTTTTAGAACCAATGTATCGTAGTCATAGAGTTGAAGGGTGGAGAGGGTGATGATATTATCACCAGTTTTATAATGTCGTGAACGGGACGTGAGAAATGGGGACTGATGATGATGGGAAATAGCATTTATCCATAGTACTCAGGTTTGGCGGGCTTTTTTAGTCCCTCCACTTCCGTTTCCTCCCCCTGTACCGGTAATGAAGTGCGTAGAGCTAGGAAGGGAAGAGGAGACAAAAGCATAGTTAACGAACGCCCCTTCCCAATACGGGAGAGAAAGTCCTTGCTGTTGTAGATATCTCCATGTTACTGGATATGAGCGTATCATAACTGTTTTGGTTTTTTCTCCCTTGGGTTCTAGATCGTTGGTTGACCGTCAGCTTGACAAGAAGAAAGAACCTAGCGAATTGTTTTTCTAAATTTGCCCCTAAGTCAGAGATCTTGGGATTGTTACGTTCTGTGTCTCTATAAGGGAGTAAGAGACTGCGTGCTGTCCGAGTTAGGAATCTGGTACTTGTCCCAGGCCATAAGTATCCGAAAACAAGGATTAAAGAAATATATGGCAAAACATCCGTGCGTGTCTGTGCCCCCATACAAATGATCCCCCTTCATTTTCGGGTACTTATGGCCTGGGACAAGTACCATATTTTCCTTCCTCCCTTCCTGCTTGTTTGCGTGCTTACTTACTTACCCAGAGCGGACCAAAACCACCACCCAAAAACTACATACAGCAATCCCGGAAAAGCGTGTAGAACCAGTACCCCAAGCAGACGAGCGAGTAACTGAGCAAAAATAATCAAAATCCCAAAAAAAAGAACGAGCGAAAGCACTCTGGTAATGTAAGTCATCATAAGCAAAATATTAACACCACCAACCAACAAGACCAAACACCCAAGAAGCAAGCAAGCACCAACCCCCCCTCCCCCCCCTACAAACTCACCCGCAGCGAGGGCCTTTCTGCTAAACTACGCACTGCAACTGCACCATCCTCCCAGAGTACTAGTATATATATACACCCATAACAAGCCCAACTCCAAATCCGATCACGCAGGAAGGAAGGAAGGAAGGAAGGAAGCACCAAACCACAAAAATTGAAAATTCCCAGATGGAACGCAGGAGATATGCAACGTCCCTTATACCGTAGGCTCCCAGAAGAACTCGGGTACGGTACCGTATTCGTTGCAGGTGGTGGTGACTTAGGGTCCACGGGAGACGGAGTACCGGTACCTGACGGATGGGTTAGCGTATGTGTGGGTCCTCGCTGCTGCTCTGTGCACGATATATTCATACTAATCAGCTTCATAAGATAGCTAATCTCTTAGTGATGTATGTATAATGATGAATAAGATTCAAGTCCCGTCCCGTCAGTCAGCCTACCAACCGCCGCAGAGGAAAGGAAAGGAAAGGAAAGGAAAAATATCCTGCGGGAACTCCGACAACAACAAAGGCCAGCAGTTATGCATGCAACTTTTTCCCCACATTCCGTGCTTATGCTGAGGAGGAGGAGGAGGAGGAGGAGCACGATTCCGAGTAAGTTATTATATCACGCTACGGTGCTGAATATTCTCTGCTGGATCATTCATTCTGTACGATGTCAGTCTTTTATTGAGCGGGCGAGTACATAAACTGCGAAGGGCCTTTAGTACCGTACTTGTACCCACCCTCCTTCCTGTGGGACCTCTCGATCAATCTTGTCATTTTTCCCCCACCCCTCTTTGATCATTCGTGTCACGTCTCCTCTCTCTCTCTCTCTCTCTCTCTGTTTCCCCTCCTTCCCCTTGCGGGGTCTGAGCATCTATGCCCGGTTCCTGGAACGCAGGGTTGATTGACAAATGTCCCACAAAATCGGTTCGTGGCTGCTGTCTCGGACTTTTTCCCACGGAACCGATGAGGTCATTCTAATAATAAGCTCTTTGGCGTTTCTGGCTGGGAGGGGATCCGTCGCCTTCCGGCCAGCCCACAACGCAAGGGAGGGGATGCTGCAAACTTCATTGGTTGTTGGTGATCATCCCCTGTCACTCGTTTGCTGTCACCTGTCTCCCGATTCGTTGGAAACGAAACAATGGCCCGTGAGCGGTGCAAGGGTGGCCACTGCGAGCTAAGGGTTTTTTTTACGGGGGGGGGAGCGGGGAACTGGCCTGCCCACTTGGGATGTTTTATCCATGCAAATTCTCAATTTAATTAACTTAGACAATAGGTAAGGAAAGATTGCCCTGCGGAAAGAAAGAAAAATCTGCCGGCGTCGGCAACCTTCGTTCAAAAGCAAATGGCTTATTAGTAGCCTTCTAAGTCACCCCACGACGAAAGAAATCAAGTGAGAAAAATAGGCCAAAAAAATCATGGAGAAAGAAGAAACGACCCCCAACTCGTCTAAGATGTTGCGCCAACCCTCACAATCACGGCCCACACCCCCACCAAAAAGACAAGACCCACTCTAAAATACAAGAAATGTCGAGCGCCGAATTCAGATTCAAAAAGCAAACCGATACGCCTCCTCCTCCTCCGAACATTAACCTCATGACGATGATAACAAGATGAGCCAAGTCAGTCGGTGCAAGCCATGCGGGATCTTTTCAGAGGCGGAGATGGGTCTAGTTGTTCGGAGGGTCTAATGCTCTCGTAGGAGAGACGCTGGCGGGTGGCCTTAACTACGCGGACTTTATCGGGTGCGTGTTGCGGAAAAATAGGTTTGAAGTCGATCAGCGGATCCTCCGGGTCGGTGTCTGGCTCGAGAGCACCGCCCTCTTCTTCGTCCATCATTACTGGGGGGATTCTGGGCTTGTACTCTTCGTAGTACCCTTTTTCCTGCTTCATGGGTGGTGGAATGGATGGTGTAGAGCGGGATGCCTCCTGCTTGGTATCCTTCACCTCCTCTTTGACACCGCTCTCCCGGGTTCCAAACTCGTGCTCCCTTTCATCCTCAAACACGGCTGCCTTGATCAATTCAATGTCCTCTTCCAGTTCCTCAGTCCTTCCCTCCAGATCGTGCAGGCGTGCCTCTAACGCGACGCCGTGTCCCTCGTCACCAAACAGCCTTTCCTCGGCTTCTTCCATTCTCTCAGCCAGATCGATCATCCTCTCATCTAGCTCGCGTAGCCCGCCCATCAACCTCTCTATATTCACCCTATCGGCAGCGATCTGGTTCCTCCTCTCGAGTTCGTGTGCCTCGAACCGTTCTTCCAAGCGGGCTATCCGAGCCATCATACCCGCATATGCACCAATGGTTAGAAACGTGCTCGGGGTGGAGGGCACGACTGCCGCTGTTGCTGGGGCCATCGTCGCCCCGGCTGAATGGTAACAAGCATGATGCCCGCAGGCACAAATTTCCGCCGAAAGAGGGCTTGGCCAGTAGTTGCGACAATTGCATCGCGAGTCCCGCGAGTTCGAGTGCGCGGGCACCAGTGGATCTGTGTGCGCGACAAAACCACAATCACCCATCGGGAGCTTTCGGGGAGGCACGACGACTGTTTGGTTGTATCCACGAAGCATCTGTGTTTTTCCCCTCTCGTATCCCTTTGCGAGACGCGATAAGGAATAGCGGATAGATTTTCGGTTCCGGAAGAGGGAGATAGCGAAAAGGACCGATTTTTTTGTTCCAGGGGGGATGGGGCCGCCGGGTATTTATGATGAATAAAAAAAGTAAAGATAAAAAACAAAAAACACTTGAAAACGAAAACGAAGAGGAGGGAGGGAGGGGGAAAGCGAGCAACAACCGCAACGATAACAAACAGAGTACCGGTATGTCAATCACCGTTGTGTGGGGGCAGGATAGTCCCGAGGGGGGCTCACGGAAGAAAGAAAAAAAAAAGGACCCACTGCAGGTGCTGCGTATGGGGTATATATCTACTTTATTCCACCACCCCACCCGTGGGATACCGGTATCATAGAAATGCAGACACGATGCTTGATGTCCCTTGCGTGTGAGCGTGTGAGTCGAGAGAGAGAAAAAATGACAAGGTGTTATCATCCGGTGCTATGGCATCGATCTCTCATACCGTACTTCATCACGTCTCGGGGGGGAGCACTGGCGGACTGGGGGAAGGGGAACCCCCATGCTTCCTGACGGAAAGCCAAACGGGACGAGCCGCAGTGAACCAACTGGACAGCACTAGGCCATGTTAAAACGCATGCGAGGGGTGAATTAAAAGAACAAGAGAAAAAAAGAAAGGAAAAGGGCAGATGATTGGCGGTCAAAGAATTCAAGGGCCTACTCATATGATACAAGTATCATGAACAGGGCCGCCGTATCTCACATGGGGGAGGGGGGGGGGCATTTTAACTGCACTTACTTTTCGTTGCAAGATATGATAGTTTCCGTAAGTGCATTCCCTCATACATAGAGCTCATCGATAGAAGATTATTGGATCTACCAATCAATCACTTTTATCATACCATATCCAATCCCATCGAGGTGGCCGAGGCGGGAGGATCTCAGATTTCACCAAACTTTGCCTCCATCATACCATACACAAGCCATCCGACGCACTTGAGTCCACTTTCACGCCTTCCTTCTTTCCTTTTCTTCGGATAAACTGCCGGTGCAAGATTGGCCCGCCGGGGATGGTGTAGATAAGGTGGGGAAAGGGTAGGTAGAGAGAGGAGCACGAGAAAGCTATAGTGTGTTTTATGAGAATTGTATTATTATACCGGTATGGGGGTCAATTGGGGGGGGGGGGGGGCAAGGAAGTGTGGTGGGGGTTAACTTCAGCACTTCTGACCCAAAGAAAATGGACACCGCCAAGGCTCCTCAACAACAACCTTATTTCATAGATAACAAGCTAGAGATTTGGGGGGCTAGGAAGGGGTCTCAATAATACCAACTTTTGGGCGGGCTACCGATACATAGGTTTGAAGATTGAGTGTGGGGGACCTAGGTGCACAGTCCAGGGTCCGGTGGGAAGTTATGGAACGATTATTTGGGGTTAGCCACCTAAACATATCCCTGCACGCTCCGACTAATAGGTTCCTCTTTTGTATGTTGCGGTCCGGTTATTAGCAGTTAATCGCAGCGGCCGGTCAGGTACAAAGAGTTAGTGGGTATTAATGAGCAAAGAGAATGTCGCGAGTGCTCCAGTTAAGCTTTCCCCCACGGCAGCAGTACGACAAAGCACAGCAATAATACTTATCCCACTCCACTTTCTACCGTGGTTGTGATGATGGTATCGTACTTGTCACAGGCAACAAGTACCCGAACATTTAGAAGGAAAACAGGGATAATACAGGGATAAACGGCGATATTTCAGGGATATTTCAGGGATATTTTAGAGGTAAGACATCCATTGGAGGCCTGTGTACACAGTTAACAGGGGCAATTTTGGTGAGAATTGCCCAAAAGGGCGTCTGATCACCTCAATGTTCGGGTACTTATTGCCTGTGACAAGTAACAGACTGTGCCTTACGAGTGATCCGACATCAAATTTCCATCCCAGCTGTTCCTGCCCGGCGCCCACTGGTGCGAGTATCATATGTATGGAGTCGCAAGCGGAATCAAGAAACGGGCTCAGCAGGCGGAGGAGTGGCACAATGCTAGCAACCGGCAGCCAGTACCGGTATGGCAGTCCACCGCACCCTAATGCACCAACTCAAATCAACCTTCATCCCCCTTGAAAAAAAATAAAAGAAAAAGAATAAAAGAAGGAACAAAAGAAAAATACCCCCCCCCCCAGTATCTTATGATACGCTCCTCGCACAGTCCGCAAAAAGCTTACGAAGCTTACGATGCCGATATCATAACACCACCACTCTCCCCTTCAGGAAGTCGTACCATAATATCATTCATTCGTTCATTCATTCATTCATTCATTCATTCGTCCCTCCTCCATCCATCTACCATCCATCACTCTATCCCCTGAATAATAATATATATGGAAAAAAAAACCTCCTCCCGAGAAAGCTCAATGCCAGAATACCCGACCCACAGCACCACACCGATACCATCACATCATACCTGGACAGAAGTTTGAAACGAAGAAAGAAAAGAAAAGAAAAAAGCAAGCTGTCATGCAGCTGCTTCGCGGGGTGCCAGAGAATCGAGTTTTTTTTGTTTTTGTCGTTTTGGTTCCGTGGGTGGCTTGGCGATGGTGATTTTGGAGAGAGAGAGAGCGAGAGTGTGTGGGGCTAAATTGTCGGCACCGAGGTTCGCCAGCATCATAACATGTTTTGTGAATTTGTCGAGAAAACTGGTATCATACCGTAGTTTATTCTGATGGCGGATGAGGAGGAAGAGGAGGAGAGAGCTGCTACATGCCACACATAGGTCATAAATGTTGTCCGCCTGCTCTTCCACTCGGTCAACTCGCTCGCTCGCTCCCGCCCGTCCGTCCGCCCGTCCGCCCGTCCCGCCCGTCCAACAGCGGGAGGAAGGTACTGTATTACAGTATGATAGGGACTACCAATACACGTGTAGATACCGATACCGCACTGCACTGCGCTGCATTGTACCGGAGATACCAAAGCGAATACGGTACCGCAGCGCACTAATTACCACAAATGCTTTATGCCCCCATCACCGCCCCCATCACCACCACCAACCACCACCACAATCATTTACCGTCGTTGTCAACAGACTCAAAAAAGTATTTCCCCTCCCACCTGGAAAGAAGAAAGACATAAAGAAAAAAGAAAAAAGAAAAAGAAAACAAACCCCCCCGTTATGATCATGGCTCGAAAGAAGGAAGGAAGGAAGGAAGGGAGGGAGGAAAAGCAATAAGGTAAGGTAGACCGCACGGTACCACACCCCGCCGGCCACTACCGATAGCGCTGTTTACCGGCAAGCGAACGGGATAGGATAGGATCATATGATACCGTGCAGTGGTGATGCACCAGTACTCAAACACTGCACTAGTAGAGTATGTTGTCTATTCCATGATATCACGACACACCAGTTACCAGTAAGGGGGATTCACAAAGCTATTCCAATGAATTAGCGCCAAGATGCCCAAACTTCGCACGCGAGCCCTGAAATCTTGGCCCCCAATCCATCCGAACACTTTATGAAATCGCCCAAGTGTGTGTGTGTGTGTGTGGAATAAAAGGTACGTGCGCTGTATGTAGCCTGCTTACTCCTTCTTCTCCTTCTTGATCTCCTTCTTCTTCTTCTTCTTCTTTTTCCATGGTGATGGGCGAGGGAGCTTCTTGGGGGGCCGGAACACGTGGGCATCCAACTGGTTAACCGTAGAGATTGTATGTTAATCTGCCAAGAATTATCGTGATATGATACAAGTATTGGTTGGGTTTGGTTAGGTTAATCCCTTGGCTAATATAAATTATGATACATACCTTCCAAATGCCAAGGCAATAATGGAGTTAATTTAACATATCCCCAAAAATCCTGATATCATACCCAAAATTCGACACACTTTTGAGTTAAACTCCCCCAATATATCACCAAAGCGGTGACCAAAAATCCTTCGAGAGGTGAGGGGGAGGGGGAGGGGGAATACCCCCTTGGCAAAATGTTCGTCCCGGACTTATGATATGATATGATACAAAGATCCCCCTCTTCTTCCCTACGGTTCCTACGGCACCTGCCTACCCACCCGACCGTAGCTCTGTCTCGTGGAAATGGATGTGAAACTGGTATGTCCCGGTAGAGGGTGTTTTAGCTCAGCTACCGGTTATCATACTTATCATGAATAACCGTACCGCCTTCTTCTTCTTCTCCCCCCCTCTGCATATGCTGCTGATACATACGGTAGTCTACTAGTACCTTGCTCGCACTCCGATCGATCGCGAGTGAGAGGGCGTGTTGGTGATGGTGGTGGTGGTGGCGGCGCGCGCGTGTGTGTGTAGGCCCCCACGGTTGCACAATGAAATTGATCTGAACTGGGCTGGAATTTATTCACACATGCACGGGTTGGCATGTGAAGTGTCTACTGTACCGGTCGGTATCTTTTGCCGCAGGGGGGGGGGTAATCATAAGGGTGAATTGTGGATGGGTATGGGGACTGCCGTATAATAATCGTGCCGTGGACGATGACTGACTGGCCTGCTGCCTCGTACGAGTATCGTCTGGGCTATAGAGTGCTACGGTACCGGTATCAGGCTGCAATAAAAAGGATTGATCACTGCTCCATCTCACTAGGCAGAGGAACCCGAAAAGCTACCTTGGGGAGCCTTGGGATGATTGTTTTCCGAAAAATTTCCCAACAAAACTCGTTGAATTTTACTGGATCGAAATGCTCTAATTTTGATGCGTTTTGGCCTCTGCCTCCTTACTGAGTGGCCCATGTTGGTACTCGCAATCTCGAGACGTTTGTAAAACAGACCGCCATCGCATGCCACCAAAATTCTGAGGCCCTGGCCAATTTTTGGCTGTATGCAATCGCGGTCCATTTTACAAACCTCACGGCATCACGGGTACAAGCGTGTATAATGGAATGTGTTGATGGTGAAGCAGGCCGACTAACGGGGATAACCACCATGTGATTGAGTGCCGAAATACATGTAGAAACTAGCAACCTAACTAACCAACCCAATTGGGGGAGAGGGGAGGGAGCGGAGGAAAGAGGGGAAGAAAAAAGGAACGAAAAACAAGCATACGGTAGAGAGGAACAGAAACAAGGCAATACGAGTCTACATCATCTCAACCTCTATCCCCTTATCGCTCCCCACCGCGGTCCCACTCTGCCGCCCGGGCACCGGACTGGTCCCCCTCCCTCCTCCACCTCCAGTTCCACCCCCGCCCCCTTCCTCAGGGAAACTCGTAGTAGGCAAACTAATGGCGCTCCCGTTCATCTCCCCCACTTCCCTCCCCCAGCATTCCTCCCACCATCTGATCGCCGCGCCAGTCTTCGGGAACAACACCCTCCCTCCACCAATTTCCCTCTCCCTATCAGCGCCGTCAGCAGCGGGGTCGTACTTTTCGTTGATCCACATCTCTCTCCGGGCAAGAAAGTAGTCCCAGACGCTGCGGCTGTGCTCCTGGATCCGCGCGTCGTGACGTTCCTTGTCGTTGTTATGGAGGAAGGTGCCGTACTGGCAAGAGTATAGGTGATATAGGAGTCTTCTTAAGAAACGCTCGTTGTACTCAAAGCGTGTGGGGTTCTGGTATAGTATTTGATAGGTTGCATCGAGGAATTGGTGAAATGCTGGGGAGACTTCTTTTGGCTTTGTTATTGTCACTGGGGTTGTCGCCGTGTTAGCCAGTTTCGTTTTACGGTCAAGAGATGAGGAGGCTGAACAGTCCTCTGCGCCATCTAGAAGTTCCGTGCTGTTGCTCGCTGATGAAGAGGCGCGTCCTGGCACAACGCCCACTGTGTTGAAAAAGAGTTTTGCCTGCCCAAACCCCTTTTCCAAAGCCTCACCGAGGCCCCCACCAGCGTTTGCCACGGTTGCGAATGTCCCGGGGCCACCGTTTCGAGGAGCGAGTGAATCATCTTCAAAGCCGGGGTAGGCTTCCTCTGCGGATGCTCCGTTTCCACTCTTCTCTATGAACCACTTATCGCTCCCGAGAAAGCCACAGCGGTCACGGAACCTATGACCAAAGCTTACCCAATCCTTTTCCACCAGCGCCATAAACCCGTCTATAGTCCTGAAATATGGATCCAGACAGATTTGTGCTAGAGAGCTAAGCTGACTGGTTCTATCCCATCCATCAGAGCAATGAATGAGAACATGGCTATGCTCGAGAGCAATTTGTCGTACAATCACCACTGTCCCGTCCAACATCGTCCCAATATGCTTCGTCCATCCCGAACGAATCAGCATTTCCCGGTTTGGAGGTAGGGGGGAGAGATCTGAATCTTTGATGGCCTCAATGACCTTGTTCAAACAATCCCTCATGACGTGAATATTCTCAATGCCGAGATAAGTCTTTGTACAAGGCGGTGAAGACAAGTGCCGGTAGTTCTCCATGTTCTCACTCCCCATGCCTAGCGCCTGCATAGCATATGCATTCACAGTAGGACGGGCATCCACGATCAGATTGTTTTGTTGCGCCCCATATATTTTTGGAGGGGGTTCTGGGGCTTCGGGAGGGGAGCTAGTAGTGCATGCATCGGAATCCAGTGAGAGAGCCCCGAGATTAGTGTAGGAGCCGGAGGGGGATGTATTGGAAGTTTCAAGTAGCCCTGGAGTTTGGGGCAGATTCTGTGGTTGTGACGAGGCGAAAATGGCTGCGACGAGCTTCTCATCCTGTATGCTACGGTTCCCACGGACGCCCGTTAGCGGCTGGGAACACCTGGTTATAGAGCAGCTGTTGAGAGGGTGGATATAGCTGCTCAAACTTTAGCACGATATCTCACATCATGAGGCGGGTGAATCACGTTAAGGCGGGTATTCTCGCCCTGGACCGGTAGTTCTTGGCATGGCTTAAGGTCGTATCGCTTATTGTGGCTGGGACAACCAACAACGCAGGGTACGTTGGAGAGAACTACTTGAAATTAGCTCCTGCTTCTAAGCACACCCAAAAAGAGGCATCAACCCACAGCGTAATCCTTATTAATTTTTGATATCCTCCATCCTTTACATCTCTCGGTGCCGATACCCATCCTCTCGTACTCCTTCCGGGGGTCATATATCTTCCACCCATTGAATTTCTTCTCAATGGAGCCTGGGGCGTAAGAGTAGGCGTAAAGGCCTTCTACCCCTTTGACAATTGCAAGAGCTTTGATTGACTCAAAAACATCTCTGCACTCCCGCTCCGTCTTGAACTGGAAAGTAAGGAAGGAGAAATCTCGATTCCGTAGCCGTAAGTGGGCCGGTGAAGCGGCACTCGCTGGATGCCGAAAGAGTGTAGAAACGATAGGATACGTAATCCATATTTCCCGAGGCCGCTTTACCGGTTTTGTTTGTGGGGGTGGAGTTCGGGAAGCTGATGGAGAGGATGATTCAGCTTCGGGGTCTATCCGGAAGATGAGATGGTGGGGAGTAAGGTGGAGGGTCCCAACTGTCGGCTGCCCATGATGTAGGATAGTCACGTTCTCGACCTTAAAATCCTCAGGTGTCTCTATGTTAGTTGATGGTTCGCAAGTATCTTCTTGGGGCGGAGCGAAGATGGAGGAGACACATGCTTTAGCGACTCGGATGTACTCCATATTCCTTCGGTGAAGTGGGGCGGATGATTGGACTGCCGGTTGTTCTCCCCCAAACTGGATACGGCAGTCAATCGTAGCGACGTTTGATGGTGACGGCGAAAAATTGTATGGCCAGGACAAAGGGAAATACTAAAGCTATCAGCGGTCTTGTGGCAAGGAGCCACCGTTTGTATCTAACTCTATGATACTGAGGGTTTCGAATGATGATGGAGGTGAGATGCTCGCTCGTGCCATATCAAGTGTCAAGGCTAGTGTCTGGCTCCCTTGGCGAGCAGGACCTCCTTGACTGGTGTAACAGTGGAAACTGTGCCGACCCCCCTGTCATGCCTAAGACGGGGATGACTAAGGTGTGCCTCAGTATTTTTCGGTGATCATTTGCGTAGGTACGATACGATCATAACTTATGGCTGATGGAGCTATGGTTTGAGGTTTTCACATCTGCGAATTTGTGATACTGGTAGTCTTGCAAGGGTTACGACCTTGAATAAGTAGGGAGTGTCATATGATATCTCTATGCTTTATCCTGCCACAAACCCTCTCCATCAAACGCAAACACAAACACAAACAAACGATAACGTGAGTCCACTTAATATTCCTATCATACAAATTATCATACTAGAGTACCGAAGACTAACCTAGTAGATTTAGTGAAGATTATTATACGGTTTGGGGCCCGTTTGGCAAAAATGGGGCCGTTCCGCTGGGTGACTGTTTCTGCTGCGAAAATGCCGTTCTCCCCATTTTGAAACGGAAGGAAAGAGACCATTTATATGGGCGAATGGAACGGAACCGTTGTATCCAAACAGGCTCTAATGTTTCCCTTTAACAGAGCTCTTCTTCGTCCCTTCGGGGTTAGGGCCATTCGCCCTCCCTCCATCTCCCAGCAGTGGCCCACCGCGCGGGCAAAGGGTTCCACTCCGAATTCCCTGAAGCTGGCCCCAATGTTGCTACAAAGTCACGTTGAGCTATCACGACATTGCTGTGGTAACCCACAGGGTTATGTTGAGCTGTCAAGTTACGTTGAGCTGTTGGGCACTCTTTAGAGTGCCCGGTTGTGAGTCTGCGAACATGCGGGGGTTGTGGCCGCTCGCCGCAACCTTGGCACGAGTAAAACCCTCTCCTGGCACAGACCAGGAGGTTGGCGGAGATTATAAAGCCAATGTCGACCCTGAGTGACATACGGTACGCGAGGTTGGGCTACCTTTATCCTCAACTACTATGATGCAAATGGAGTTAGGCTAATCCGTAACCAGCGTGTCGCTGCCGTTGAAGCGCTTGCTAACCACGTACCGGTAATCAGCCAAAATTTCACGAGCCTTGAGAGCAACATGGAAGGGCTAAAGGGAGGATTTGAGAGGCTTGGGTAGAGATCAGACAGGAAATGGTGGGGTACAAGAAGGAATGGGGGCACTCGGGTGAGGGGGAAATATTAGGCCAAGCAGGGGGATCGTAGAATTACTCTAATTAGTAGTTATCTTATTTTTTTTGGTTCTTTGATACTCCTTCCAAGGTATATGCAAAGGCCCCTGCTACCCCTACTTGTCCCAATACTTCACCCTAACGGGTACCCCTGGTACTTGGATTTGATGGATTTCTAGGTTTGTTGTAACCTCGGTATGTTGTACTCGAGTACTCGAGTACAGATATCTTTTCCTTAATTCTTTTTTATTAACGCTTCTGCGGATTCTGTTCAAATTCCTCTACTACGATATTCAGGTGCAGAAAGATATGGAGAGGCGCCTCGAAGGTGGACAAGCGAAACTTGAGGAGCGCCTCCAAAGGTCCATCGCAGGCGGACAAGAAAAATTGATGACCGAAGTGAGGGAGTTGATAAAAAGCTGAAGTTCACAACTCTTTAAAGGCCCTCGAAACCCCCCCCGATCCCGGGAAAGTGGTTTCTTCAGCCACCACCCCATTATTAGGCGGCCCCGCCGCGTGGGTTGGCGGGGAAAAAAAGTAAGAAAAAAAAGTAATTAAGACCCTGTTCAGGCCAGAAAAATTGAGATTTTTTCACTTTTATGGCATTTTTTCGTGAGAACAGATTTCGAACATCTTGTAAATCATTGCCAGTAAACTTAGGGCTCGTCAACCGGGCCATTGTTGACAGCAGGCGGTTCAGCCGCGACTGATACGTCACAAACTCCCATCCCTCCAACCCTCCCAGTTCACCACCACCTCCTCCTTCTCCCCTTGCAAACATCCATCTTTTTCCGTCAAACGCGTCAAAAAGCTGAGAGCAAAGATGACTTCGATTATACGCGCAGCATCTAATGCCATTCCCTCTAAACTAAAGCCTGTACTTCTCGTGTTCTTCAACCTCGCGCTCGCTGCTGGCTTCAGCTACCTTGCCAATCCATGGATCGGCCACGACATTATGGCCGTTGAACGGCCGATGACCACTTTAAACGATTATCTAGGAGTGGTCGGATGGCGTATCGTAGAGGTCCTGGGCTACTGGATAGGTGGATGGGATGGTATGGCCATTCGGCTTCATCACAAGGCTGCGATAGTCTACTGACAATACTTCTTTTTTCTCCCTCTAGCCGCACAGGCAGCCTGTCTGGTTACACTCACTCTTTCGCCTGCGCTTCATTATCTGCATACCTACCAGCCAAGCCACTCGCCGCTCCTTCCAACCCTTGCCGTGACCACTGCGATAGACCTGTTGTCAATCTACCTTCCCCTTCGTTTCCTTCGTGCTTCACCCAAGAACTCGCCCACAACACACTTTAAGCAAGATTCTAAGACTGATGCAACCCGTTTCCTGACAACCCTCCTTTCATCCAGTATCTACCAGTTGGTCCTTTACTCGGCGGGCAAAAAATTCCTTACCTCCTGGCTTTTGGAATCTGGCTGGGATCTGGAGTCAGTGGTGCGCGTACATGATGCCCCGGAAGCGGTACTTCTCGCCCGCGCGATGATGATGATGCCTGTTGGTTGGGCTGCTAGCGAGATTATCTTCTACTCTCCAAATGGGCTCACAGACGCTACCATCCCAACCGATCCCGCTCCCGAGGAGATCAAGCAGGATTATACTGGTGTCTGGGGATTCTTCCTTCGTATGTGGATGAACGGATTGAGCCCCCGCTCGCGCAAGATAATCAAGAGGACTCTGTTGATTACTAGCTACCAAGGAATCAGCTCTGTCGTCCGTCTTGCTGGAACAGTCAAAGGTGGTGATTTGAGGGGTGCTGCTGGTGTTAGTGGAGTCTGGGCAGTCGCTACAATGATAGTTGGAGCAGTTCTTTGTTGGGTCGGGAGAGTTTAAATACCAATGTTCGATGAACAGGGCAGACTGGAGGGAGTGGAATATGGAATGACGGAAGAATGTGGGGGTGTGGGGAGGGAGGGAGGTAGGTAAGCCGGTAGAAAAGGCGGAGGATGGCGTTGGATCCAACTTTGTCTTCTTGAGTCGTCAGCAGTCTCTTTTTTAGTTTGCATTTATCTGTTGATTCTGTTTTTCTTCCTGTCAAGATCGTGTCTCGAGTGAGGCTATGTGATTGCTAGTTTGATGGTGGGCCATCGTACCACTGGTTAAAACAACAAAACCCTCCACGAACCGATGGACGGTTTATAAAGTAAAAAGCAAATTGGCTAACAAGTCCCTTACCAAGCCTCTATCCTACCCTTGTCATTTTCCTTTGGAGTCGGAGGGTGGTCTTGATTCCCTTCTTCTGGGTACGTTTGAAAGCCTAATTTACGGTAGCAAGGTTATTACCTGTGATGAAGCACGAGAGAATCTTATTGAAAACGGTCAATTTCTATGGATATAAATGGACACTGCCTGGGAATCTATGAGCGCCCCTGTACGGCTCACATATCGGTGTGTTGTATGTATCGTCCTAGATTAACAGCATATGAGGAATTGGCAGCCGCCGAAGGGGTGAGTGACAGTACTAGACACCGGTAGTGCTCATGCCGTTAATAACTAGATAGGCAAAGTTAGAAATGATATGATATCGGGATGCAGGAGCTCGACGATACTATCTTTGTCAGAGGTTGGTGCGGGACGAGAGGATGTCGATAGAGGGTTAGATATCATACCTTGGCTTAACATCACAGAAGATTACTCGACTTTTCTATATGAATGTAAATCGAGCGTCATCTGGTCAAGGCCGTAATACCATATAAATCGATACACCGAGGGACTTTTTGCTCACCCTCTTGTCTCTTTTTTTACTTTTTCTCTGCTCTCTAGTCTGTACAATACGATGTTTCATAAGATACAAAGGGTTGTTAACTGAGCGAGTACGGTATTGGTGCCGGATTAATAAAATAGTTCATGCTTCTGTCTTTGAATCCTTCCTTACTAACCTGATACACACTACGATCCTATGCAAACCAAGTTTCCTCACCCGCAAACCGAACTCTCCAAGGCATTAATAAGTTACGGTACTTCTTTCGTCTCGGCGCGTCAACTACGGAAGTGAGAAGAGTTCAACACGATGAAAAACCGAAGTTACGTGACAAACCACGTGAACACTACTTCCAGTAGTCTACTTTCCTGTTCTCACACACTCTCTCCTCTCCCCCTCCTCTCCCTCTCCCTCTCCCTCCTTCACTGCCTCTCCCCTCCACCCGCTTTCTCTTACGGCTCATTCCGGCAAAACTCCTTCGTCAGCAGTTGCCGCACGTCATAGATAAGGTATGTCTATCCCAGCTTGTTCTCCCTTCTTTCTTCCTCCCTCGTACCCTCCTCTCCTACTGTCCCTTTTTCTCGTTACTCCATAAACGAAACCCCAACCACCCCAGTATTCAACCACACCAACAGGGCGACACCAAAGCTCCGGAAATAAATCAAGCTCTAACTTACCGTCGTCTAGCTGCCCCCACTACTACCACCACCACCACACACCACCCCGCCCCCGCCTCTCCCCGCTCAACGGGTTAAAAAGGCCATCAAACCAGAAACTCAAAATGGGCCTCTCTTACAACGTCTACCTCAACTCTAACCGTATTTACGGGTGCAAAAACTGCAAAACCCACTTGTCTAATCATGAAGACATCCTGTCCCGCGTACACGCCCCGCCCCCCTCTTCTGCTCTGTTTCCCGAGCAACTAGTGGGTCTGGTGGCTAGTTTATTAACATGGGATGGACACAATTTTCTAGAACTTCCGTGGCCAACATGGAAAAGCCTACCTCTTCAATACTGTCGTCAACATTAGCGAAGCTGAGCCCGTTGAGCGCAACATGACTACTGGCCGTCACGTCGTTCGCGACATCTCCTGTCGCCAGTGCAATGAAATTGTCGGCTGGAAGTACGATAAAGCCTATGAGGCATCGGAGGGTTACAAGGAGGGAAAGTTCATCCTTGAGGCCGAGTTGCTGGTTAATGTTCGTTAAAGTTCAAGTCTACAGTTTTTCGGATGCGAATGGATATGGATTAGGGCTATGGGTATGGCGTTTTGATTCTTTTCTTTCCTTTATCTCTTTTACGACTCTTTTTTTCCTTTTGTTTTTTCCATTTGCGTCTTGGGTTTGTAACCAATTTTCGTTTCTCTTTTGTTCTCTCCTTCTCCAGCGGAGAGGGTTGCTTTATGCCGCTCTTGTGTCTGATTTCGCAGCTTGCTATTCGTGTTTTTACTCATGATGATTGGAGTTCATTCCGGCTGGTATCTTTGTTTTTGTCTATTTATAGTATTTCTATGGGTTTTCCTTCCATCTTTTTATATTCGCTATTAAATTCCCTCTTCTCCCGATCCTTTGTCTTCTTCCACCTCCCCACCCCTCCAACGCCTACGTATAACTGGCAGATAGGAGGGGGGTAAAACAAGGTTCTGGTCGTCTGGCCTGAATATTATTATTTTTCATTTTCGTTTCTTCGTTCTCCCCTTTTCAAAAAACCCTCCAACCACCCTTCCCCTGTTGATATATGGCAACCTATACATTACAATGAGAGTCGTCGATTTTGGAAAGAAAAAGGAGAAAAGGACCGAAAGAGAAGGAAAGAGAGAATATGGTGGTGGTATTGACGATGCACTATAATGCCCCATAAAAACGAATCAGGCCCTTGCACTGTTACGCGCAGCGGGGAAAGGTTTCTGTTCTGATGCGGGGTAGGTATGATGGGTGCGATACGATAGACCCATAGCAGAAGCGGTGAGAGGTGGGGTTACCTGCTTGCTTGTCTATTGTATCCATCGCATCAATCTATCATTTCAAGCTCGTTCCTCACCCAAGCAGGGGTTTGTCTTGTTTTGCTTTTAGGTTCGTTCTATTGATACTGCTGTGTGCTACTGTGCTGCCTGGGCCCTCAGATTCACTCCCTCCGGTGCACTTTGCGGCGCAGGCGACAGTATGTGTTTCGTGTAGCACGCGGGGGCTGAGTTTTCGAAAGCTGGTTGGATAAGACGGTGAGGAATCGAGCGTATGGGCTGGAAATCGAGTGATCTGTTGTGAACGAAAAGTGTATTGAAGGCTAATGGAATGGAATGCTTAGTAGGGAGGGAAGAGGGGGTATGGTGTATTTATTTACTGTGCGTGTGTTTTTTTTTGGTGGGCTTGAGTTGATGCTAACTATATACATGCTCGGAACAATGGCTTAGTGGGTGTGTTTTGGCGATCAGCCGGTGGATGGACACCTGGGTGGCTGCAGACTATCATACTATCCACACCGGGGTGCTGGGAGGGGGGATAACTGATGTCAGTAATGAGGTTTATTTGCCTGTTTGGGGGTTCGGATGGTACTCTGCTGTACGCAATCTGACTTACCTTGCCTTTTGCTGCTAGCTGGCTAGCCAGTACGCGAATAAGCATCGAAAGCGCAGTCCAAAAGTGTGCCGCAAATACTTGAGTAATTGGGAATGGCGCTGGGACGTCCAGAACCCCCCTCCCCCCTCTAGATTAAAGAGGAGAAAACACAACGAAGAGCTTCCCTTCCAGCACTCAGTTCGGATGGATACGAAGAAAGACACACAAACAGGCCTGATCAGGAGGGGCGATTCCAATTTCCTAACTAGATTCCTAGTGATTCCGGTGTTGAAGTGGCCTTAGTTAGAGATATCGGTACGCTTCTGCTGCCTATAGCGTAGTGCCAGCACATGCAGGGTGCGGCAGTGAACTACCTTTGGGGAAGACTTCAGAAATAACAGATCGAGTGAATGAGAGGGGGGGGTTCACTAGAATCACTCGAGTTTGGAGAAATTAGTATACAGGCGGGACTACTCTTCTATGTAGTTGTGATGAACAAGTTCTCGTATTGGTACGATGCTTGGGGTGTGATTGACCGTTGGGGCGCGGAGGCGCGGGCGGCAATAATAGCCTAGCTATGTGATTAAGGAAACGGGGGGATAGGGATAGACGGGGTGGGGAAGGGCGATATATGTGTGGAGTAGGGAGGGATTTTTATGGAGGAGTAGAGAGGCGAACGGCCAAGGACATGTCATGTGGCGTGAGATGAAGAAGGATCTATGTATTTGAGTAGAGGGTATGTATGAGCGGGGAATTGGGGGGTGGGTGGGGAGGTATGGAGCGGATAGAAGAGCTAGTCGAAAGGAAGCTGAGAACGGGGGGGGGGGGGTGGGGTAAGCATCACCGAGTGATATCAATATGATACTACTGCTACACTTCCCCTCCATCGCTGCATATCGTGAATAGAAACAGCCCAAAACAAAAAGAAAAGGGGAAAACAAGAAATTTGGAAAGTGAGAAGGCCTGAGAGACTAGACTCGAGAATTGCGCACATGATATTTCACAGACAATTTCCACAAGCCTCGTTGAAACCGCATCTGATATGGAATCCCGGTCCGGTAGAACAAGTTTCCGTGATAAGTAGCATCTTTGTGAAGCAGGAATATAACCAACAAGCTTCCCGGATTGCTTCGGGGCAGGCGGCATATTTATTTCGCTTTTTTTAAGTGTGGAAGGTGCGACAAGTAAGTTCCTGCTTTAGTAGAATTGCCGGTAAAGTCTGAATTACTGTAGCCAACAAGGGTGAAAGCAATACCTAACTTTTGTTTGATACCCAGTATGCATGAGTGGTCTTATGTAATTGCTCTGTTATTTCGTACGTGTTGGACGTCTAGAAACTGTACCCATGTTCCTTGATTTCATTTAGTTTTGATGTTTGGGTCAAGTTGGGTACAGAGAGAGAGAGTGTGTGTGACAATCTTTTGTCTTAAAAGTATTATTAGAGAATAGGGGTGGTCTAAGAAGACTGACTGACTGAAGCAGAAACCGGGTCGTTCGGAAGGAGTAGTGGCCAATCTCTAGTGCTGGGTACTCTTTTGTCTCCCCGGAATTGGTCCTAAGGCGGGATGCTGGATAGTTGACTCAACGATATTATACCCTCTTTTAAGGGTAATGGTGATTGTAGAAGATTGAGATGTCCTGGATATAGAAGAGGGTGGGTGTTTTCTGACGGCTGGTATATAGGTTTGGAGTGGCATCAGCTTCTTGGAAACGGGAAATCAAAAGTGCCTTGCTAATTTCCGGATACTGAAGATGGGGAGTTGGTCAGAGGTCGTGTAGGGCTTTATTTAGCTTCAAACACTTCTTATTAATACAGATCAAGTGGTAACTGGAAAAGGTGCCACTTGGTACCTTTCAATAATTGCATATGAAGCTGGTTAATCTTCAATCCCCTTTGAGCGATCAAGCTTGACATGGCATGATATAGTGTGGGGTCCGGTAAGAAGTAATTGAACAGTTATTTAAGGTTAACCAGCCAAATATATCCCTGTCCGTTCAAGTTAACTATTCCCTGCCCTAGTATAGTCAGCTATGACAGTTAACAGGTACCCAAGCTTTGTTGAAGTCGGTCCCAGGCACTTGTTCAAAAACCTTAAATAACAAGGCATGTCTTATATCATACTATTGGGGCTAAGGTATATTTTTCGTGGGTTTGAGAACGATTCATGGCCAATCGGCCCGGGGGAAGTCTTGGCTGATCTTATACTGTGTTAAGAAAACGCTAATCCTTCTCAGGAGCCCTGTCTCAGAATCAGGAGATTACAAGGCTGACGGAGGGAGTGGATTCCACGGATTTTTACGGTACTATACCCGTTCACCGATAGTAGAGCGCTACCCACCCAGCAGCAAGCACTTCATGGCGCCGCCACTTAGATTATTAGAGCGGGATAACGCTCCATTTGGTTGACGATTCTCAGGGGTGGCGCCAAGATGGGTTTCCATCCGAATCCTGGAGCCTACTGTACTCGTACCCCCTCGCTCAAAAGATAGCCCGAGCAACACTCTGACGCTGGCTTAACTTTAATGGTAATATTTTCAATCTCTGCCTCTGGCATGCTCAAAGAGCCAGCGAGTACCGCGTGCCCTAAGAGCAGCACTGGTATAACGCCCATCAAGAGCTAATGTGTCGGCACTTTTGCACTGGGTGATTGAGTGCATATGACCAATTATTCCATGCCATTACACTGAGCTACAAAGCTTATCCATCAGTCCGAAGCATTGGTTAACCTTTTTCGATGCCATTCCCCCCACCCTCGGTGTCAGACTCGGTGGATTAATAATCGCAGAGTTTACGCGAATACCGACACTGAATTTTCTCCCGCAATTGATAATGGGCGTCAAACCCATCTATCCAAAGGGGGCAATCGTGATTTTTGAGAGATTCTGGTCATGCCGCGTCACTCGATAGTTAACTCACATTCGTGATAATTCCTTAGCCGCCTTCTCGGTACGATTCTGTGTCTGACAAATGCGGGCTGCGTAGTGATTTGAAACGCACCTGGTACCACACGCTTCGGCAGGCTGGCGGAGCGAATGACGATGCCTCCACGTTCCCGGAGTCTCCGCTGCCGTAATAGACTGCCATCACAGATTTCCGTCCAGGCGCATATTGGTTTCTCCCAACCGGAGGCTCCGGGTTCTTGGGTGAAGGCCTCAAAGATCTCTCACTGGGGCGTGGGGGCTGTTGGGAGGCTCGATACTCTCGGGCAGCGTTACTACTCTCCGAGCACCCTGGCAAGAGAGCAAGGAGCACTTAACCGCGTCGTACACGGATGCACCGGTATGCCTCGCCTTGATGGATGCTTAAAATATGTACTGGTACTGCTGTAGGATGCTGGTGCATTGTACCAGTACTCGTGCCTGTGCCATCTGGGGTTACATCCCGGTTGCCGACGATGTAGCGAGACCACTGCCAAGAAGTCAAGTTTATAATCCGTCAGTTTGACGGTATCATCCGGCGGACTATTCTGGATATGCTATGTCTCAGTACTAACTGAGCGAGAGAAGGCTTTGCGGATTGGGAATGGTCCGGCGAAAACTCCTGTATCAGGGCGAGGACGCCGCCCGTTACTGAGCTCGGCGAGGTGGCCAGGGCGCCCCTCAGGGTGCCGTGGGGTGGTCTGCTTGTCGACGACTAGTGCGACCACAGAAGACAGAGAGAGGACCACGGGAGAGACACCCTGGGCCAACAGCCAACGGTGTGTGGGATGGCTTTGAGTTGTGTAACTTGTGTACTTGCCTCACATAATGTCGGGGGTGAGGTGATAATGGATCACAGGTTTTAGAGGTGATGCTGACCCCCAATTAGAAGGAGAGCAGTGGAGAAGGAGTGTTGCGCAAGTAGAGGAGAGGGAAGGGGGGAAAAGCAAACATGGTCAGAGTGAGGCCATTGTTTTGGAATGGGATGAGAGATGGAAAAGGATACTACAAGTACTGTATTAGTACTCGAGGAGAGCTACTGACGGATATGGAAGACTTCCCCAGCAGATGACACAGCGGACGCGCCAAGAGTGGATTATACCTACATGAGCCAACAGGATCAGGGTCATCTTGACAAGGAGGGGGGGCATCACACACAAGATGAAGGCTACGTATACAATAGGATTGTCTCTGAGGGTAAGAGACATATGGGAGGCAGTATACCATTTCCTACGAGAAGAAGGATGGAGAGCGAAATCGGAGCGGTTCGTGGAGGTGCGAGAGGAGATGAGGTGGGCGCTAGAACCGATGAGGGATTCAGAGATATGGCGAAGGTTGCAACAGAAATATCGCCCGTCAATATTTCGGGTGCGGGGTATGATATAGATAGCGATGAAATGGGCGAAGGGATGGATATTAGAACTGGCGATGAGGACCATCCAGGCCAGGAGGGTAGAGAGGGGACCCAGGGTGTCTTGAGAATGACGGAAGCGGGGCAGGGACAAGGACTAGCTCCAACGTGGAGTGAAACAAAAACTAAGGTTAGTTTCCTGTTTGTTTGGCTTCCATTTCTTAGGGTCCAAAGCCAGAAATTAGAGTTGAGGGTGTGCCCGAGCCATTACTTGGAGCACTCTTGACACTGCTTTTTTACAAGTTTAGGCAGATTCTGCCACCTTAACCCCTCAACAAGCTACTGCGATCACTAGCCTTGGGGCCTTAATCTGCCTACCCCTAGGAGGGGTGACTTTTAGTCACTCTAAGCACATCTAAGTTCTAATCTAACAGTTAAGCATAGGCAGGAAAGGATAGAAAGCGGCTTCCACTGGCGTGTATCGCCTGTCGCCGCAAGAAGATACGATGCTCCGGCGAAAACCCCGCTTGTCGTCACTGCATTCGGTCAAGGACTCCTTGTGTTTATAAACAATCCACTCGCAAGGTAGCTCCTAGAGCAGACTACATGGCCATGCTCGACCGGCGGTTGAAGCGTATGGAAGAACGGCTAATCAGGAATGTACCAAAGGATGAAGTTGGTGCTGTACTTAGCACTACAGGGAGGTCTGCTGTAAGGCCAAGTATCCCAACTAGCGCAAGATCCGGTGCTTCAGCAAGGAAAAGGACGGCCGCAACGGCATTTGGGGATGAGTTGGATGTATGGGCTAGAGGAGATAGCTCAGCTACACGGGATGGGATAGGTATGTCGGATACTTGGGATGATAGCCCTTTGGGGAGGGGAGGGCGAACAATAGATGCCGACGATGGGAGCCATGCCCTACCTCCAAAGGATATCCAAGAACATCTGGCGGAAGTCTTCTTTGATTACGTCTACGGGCAGCCATATTTCCTATTGCACAAACCTTCATTCATGAGGCGATTACGGTATTACCCCTCTTTGGAATGCTTCTGTCATGTTATGAAGAGTAGGTGGTGTGCCTTGCTAGAAGTCGGATTATTTAATGGGTTTCTACAGGAGTGGAACCGTATCGCCGGTACTAGTTCTCGCTGTCTGTGCTGTATCGGCTCGGTTCTCTAGGCATCCAGCCTTACGCCATGATCCACCCTTTCTTGCTGGGGAGGTATTTGCGAGCGAGGCTCGACGACAGATATTAAAGAAATTCGATACCCCAAATATCACCAATGTTACTGTTTGCGTGTTGCTGGGTCTTCATGAATTCGGCACATGTCAGGGAGGTCGAAGCTGGGCAATGGGCGGAATGGCCACCCGCATGGCGCATGCAATACAGTTGCATAAAGAAGCAAATAATGACCCACTCGGAAAGCCACATTCAAGGCCAGCTAGCGATTATTTCCACCAAAGCGAGGGGGGGTATATGTCCTTTGTTGATAGGGAAATCCGCCGGCGGAGTATGTGGTCTTGCTTCATAATGGATAGGTTTACTTCATCGGGGACGGAAAGGCCACATTTGATCGCCGAGTCGGAAGTCGAGATTCAATTGCCGGTACACGATAGGAATTTGGAACTGGGTATACCGGCGGTAACGGAACAACTTGATGGAACTGTGAAGGATTCTGGGGAGGAAATTGGTGACGTCACGGGTGATATGGGGGTTGCGGCCTATATGGTTAGAGTCGTGGCCCTTTATGGAAGAGTCGTTAAATATCTTAACCAGGTTAGCGTGCCAAAAGCCTAGTATCCATCCTACCTCTTCTTTCCTTCTTTCCTTCTTTCTTTCTTTTTTAACTTCATCTTTGATGCTTTCTACGGAAATCCAAGCTCCCCTAGATTATGGAAATACAAAATTTATTACAAATACCGAATCTTTTATTGACTTCTCTTAGGGGGGCAAAGACCGCGACCCCTGTGACATCTGGGAGCCAAATTCCCAATTTGCGGTCCTTAATAAGGAGATAAACCAATTCGAAGAAAGCCTACCTAGTCGTCTTCGATATACTCCCGAAAATATGCAAGCCCATATCACAGAGCATCTCGCTAGCCAGTTTGTTTTCGTGCATATTGCCCTTCATCAAGTGCGACTCTTTCTCAATAAGTCTGGAGTCCCGACGCCTGCCTCCCAAGGCCAGAGCACTCCCCTGGAGTTTGGAAAGAAGGCAGGGGAAATCGCCTTGTCATCGGCCACAGAGATATCACGAATACTCTTAGATGTTGAGGAACGTGGAGTGCTTGTGGTGGCTCCTTTCACAGGGTATTGCGCATTCAATGCTAGCATGGTGCACATGGTGCGAATGTTCTCATTCTCGACTAGAAGGGGGATACAAGAGGAATCAAGAAACAATATGCAGATATGTCTGAGGTTCCTGATGCAGCTAAGACAATATTGGGGTCTCTTCCATTCTATAACAGATAATCTCAAGAGATTATACCGTAAACTCGCAGACTCCCTTGCAGAGGGTTCATCGTTCCCTGAAGAAACCACTCGAACATTGCAATATGGAGACTGGTTTCAAAAGTACCCACGAGGAGTTAGCGCCAGTGATTACAAAGAAGAAATGGCATCAAAGCCCCACACTTCGGATGAGGCCTCCGCCCGGGATGCCGTGCTAAGCCAAAAATCCAACCTTCAAACAGCAGACGAGTTCTTTGCAAGATTAGGGCCACCGAGACAGAAGCGCCCTCCCGCCGCCCCTCCCGCTCCAGTGCCTCAACCTCGCCCTCCCGGGGCTCAGACACAATCCTACGTTCGCACATCTCCCTCAATACATACACAGACAGCCTCGAGTATACATCTGGGAAGTTCACCTACTTCCTTGCATCACAGTCAATCACCCGCAACACATCACTCACCAGTGGGTGCATCCCCCGCAACCACAACCATTCCCACTCCAACGATGGATCAAGGTCGCAGTGAGATGGAGGGGAAGTTAGATCCCCAACTACTAAGCCCACCGCAGATACCCAATCCGCAAAACATGCCCCAGCAAACAAACCTTTATCGCACAGACTATCAGCGGCAAGCCCAAAGTGCCCAACACCTGCCAGCAATTCCCTCCTTGATGCCAAATATACCCCCGCACCAAGTCCCGTACCCCAACTATCCCATTACCCTGCCTAGGGGCCCTGAGGCTATAGATACGGGAGGGATGGGGATGCATCACCCCCAGGCCCGTCAATCGCACTCTCCGCACCAAGAACACCACCCTCAAAGTGTGCCTTCCCATTATTCCTTTTACGATATGTACTCCTCGGGGTCAGACCCCGCATTCATGATGGCCGCAACATCGCTTAACAGCGGGATATGGCCCGAGCTCCAGGGCCAAGTTAATGGAGCGGATGTGAATGCCTTTACGGAACAGCCGAGCAGCGCGTGGTTTCTGCCGTTCAACTCGTGCCCTCCGGACTTTGAGCCAGGAATCGGGGGGGTGGAAACCATAAATATCACGGATGTCGGCGGAGAGAGGGTTGGTGCTGGCGCAGCAACAGCAACGGCGGCAGGAGGTGGTGTCCCGGTGGCAGGTGGACATGATGGAGGAGGTGATGGTGGTCGAGAAGGTGGGAGTGGGGGTGGGGTACCGCATCTAATATCTGGAAGCGGACAGGTCCGTCAAGGAGGAGGAACTGGTTCGAGTGCTACTGCATACCATGATCACAATGTACGATGATAAAAATGAGGGAAATTAAAGCCTAAATAAACGGCTCTTGAAAATATATACAGGCATATTGAAAGCCAAAAGAGAGACTATCGTGCCGGCAATTTAGTTCTACCCACACGCCCACACACCCACAACACGCGCGCACGCACATACAAACCAGCTCCTTCACTTTACCCCACCCCACTCCCTGACCTTTACCTTTCCCTTACCTACCCTCCCGCCGCGTCCCTGTGCCACCCTTCTCATCTCATCTCATCCCATCCCAATCCCCACACTCATCCCCTCCCTCCCCTCTAATGGGAATAGAAGGGGGAAAAAAAAGTAATCAAAGACCCCACCCACCCAACCTCCCCCCCTCCCTCGCCAAATACCACTACCACCCTCTCTCTCCACAAGTTCCGCAAAAACTGACTAACTAAATAAATAAATAAAACCAGTGTGTCAGGTGACCTCAAACACTCTGGGTAGGTGCATATAAGGCATCAGAAGCCCAGTTCCACCCACCCACCCATCCATCCATCCACCGGGAGCGAAGGGAAGTTGCACAACCCCGTCGCACCAGTTATGATAAGTTAGTCCGAATCCCCACCGCCTTCTCCCCCCCCCCCCCTCTAGCTGAAGAAATACACCAAAGCCAACGGAAATGCCCGTTTTTATGTTTGTGCTTTCTGGGGATTTTCCCCAGGAGATGGAGCTAATGCAGGTATCCAGAGTGATCGAAGTCAGGTGATGGGCTGAATTATGATTGGCGGTTGGTTGAGGGAGGGGGGGAGGGAGTCGTTGAGAAAATGTATTTATTCGGTTTCTGTTTTGTTTGTTCCAGCGCCTAAAAAAGGGTGATTTGAGTTTTGTTTTTTTATTCTTTTTATTCTTTTTTTTGAAGGAGGGCTTTTTGATTGGGTGGGGGATTGATTGATTGTACTCGAGTAGTTAGCGAGTGTATTATCTCTCCCTCTCCCTCTCCCTCTTTCCTTCTTGCGGTGGTTTCCTGACCGATGGGTTGAGGGGTGTTGTGTGGAGTCGAGTTGGTTAGGTTGCGCTGACTGACTGACTGACTCGGAGGATCATCTTGAGAAAGATCGATTGGCACGATATCCGACGGGAGCTCCGAAGCGAGCGAGAAGGGGGGGGCGGGGAGGGAGGGAGGGAGGGGTAGCGTGCTTCTAGTGAGGGGTTGAATTTTTGTTCCTTGATTTTGTTGATGTTATTGTATCATGCTGGTACTGGTAATGGTCAGATCTTGTGTTAGGTTGTGAGATAGGGTAGTTTAGAGTACCAAGACACCACCACGAGCAACGTTCAGGTGTGCGATCCCACAGCTGCTCTACAAATGGATGGTGGGAAGGATGGGTGGAATGCAGGAAGGTGGCGAAAATTCGCTTAAAAGCCACAAGTATGGCACTGCACAATATCCCATGATTACCGTATTCATGTTCATTCCTTTTACGAGTTTATCTTCCACTCTTCCCATTCATCAACTACACTCATTAATCTACCAGTAAAATTATGTCCGGAGGTATCATATATGTCTCTGCGGGGGGGCGGGGGTGAGGGGGAAGAGGAGGGGTTATGTCGGGAACACAGACACCGGTACTCCCGGGAAGTTCCCCCAAAACACGCAATTCTTGTCCCAAGTTTATCCGAGTAAAAATCTCCTAATGATATCATAGCGTCAACCATACCTACTAATAGTGCGCGTATTTCACAGCCCGAGCTGCGTATATCCTAACTTTCTGACATCCCCATAAGTTAATATGAAACCTCCAAATATAACCTTCCCGAACCTGATTTCCTTCACCTATTATTCCCGTTTTTGGATACCCGTACAAAGTACTAGTACCCGTACTCGTACCCCTCAAGCACATTCATTACCAGCAAGCAATGTTTCCATCATAATTAGTACGAAACCGGCACTTACCAGTACAGCAACAGTACCACGCGATAAGCCAAAATAAACAAGAAACAAGAATATTTATTTAGATTCGCATCCGGACACTCCTTCCGAGCGAGACGCGACCTGCAACGAGACGAATGCGGTAAATTAGAACAACCCCCGCCCCCGCCTCCTTCCTTCCTTCCCCCCCGCCTTCCCCCCTCTAGCGCGAGAGCTGAATCTTGATTTATTCCCTTTTTTCTCGCTTTTCCACAGTTAGTGCACTACTGTAGCACAGTAACGATAACGGTCTATTTACTGTATTTGTGCGGTGGCCCATGGTGATTTCCTTTTTCATGCTATATGTGATCCGCTTGGGATAGCCCGCTTTGGGTATTTGGGTTGATTGTACTTACCCGACTTGGGCTTGGTAATATTTTGGAATTTCTTGTGATATTGGCATCATCCGACCTCACTCACTCTACGACGTCTACGTACGTCTCCCGCTGGCAGCTTCTGTACTGTGCGGTGCTGTACTGCATCATAGCTACCGTAGCTCCCTTAGTTTCCAGCTGCTCCCAGCTCAGCTTTCTTTTCTTTTCTTTTCTTTCAGGGCTGGGATACCGCAAAGTGTATACCGGTACCGGTGCCCCTCACTGAAACCTCTCCCCTTCTTTCTTTCCTTCCTTCTTCCTTTCCTTGGCTCACTCGCTCACTCGCTCATTCCCGCTCAACTATCTATCCTAAACCAAAACAAAAAACAAAAAACAAAAAAAACAATCAACCAATCGTGAACTCCCCATGTTATTATTATTTTTATTTTGCTCCTCCTTCCTCCTCCTCCTCCTCCTCCGCCGCCGCGGGCGGGGGGCGGGGGGGGGGGGGGGGGGGGGGGGCGGGGGGGGGGGGGGGGGGCGGGGGGCGG
>Ga0307513_10001146_pt1 | contig 38481 bp, 20 predicted proteins | sample 15_EM_MG_FD_202174 | JGI IMG/M metagenome (GOLD analysis project Ga0307513, IMG submission 202174) | Populus trichocarpa ectomycorrhiza microbial communities from riparian zone in the Pacific Northwest, United States - 15_EM | ecosystem: Host-associated > Plants > Roots > Unclassified | place...
TTAATTTGTAAGATTTGTTCCTCATTATTTTAATAAACTTGAAAAAAATAAAACATTAATAAGTTATTTTCCAGCTCATTTTCCATGACATAACCAAACACTGGAAAGTGTTTTCCAACTTATTTTCTATTATACTACCAAACATCAGAAAATAATTCGCTTTCCCGGAATTCATTTTCTTGGAATTCACTTTCCAAAAGGAAACTAATTTCCAGCAAACAAACGGGGCCTAAATGAAAATATGAAAAATAAAGTTGTTATTTAAGTTTTTTTTAATATCTTAATAATTCTAAAACATACACTAGTTACAAACATTTGAATAAGGGTATGTTATGCTTAAAAGACCATAGATAGCACACTTATTGCATTATTTTCAAGAAAATATTATCATGGCTATGTGTTTTTTGTAATTTTATTTTATACATGTCATTAATTATTTAAATTATTTCTAAGTTTATTTATAGGTCATTTATTATAGATCGACCTTCGTCTAAGTTACTATCAAACCTTGAATTAGGAATATTGTATTGGGTCCATGTCGGTCCCTAAAACTTATACTTGTTAACCTAGCCATTTAAAAAAGCTTAAATGAAACTTTATGAAAATTCATTAATGTATTTTTTAATTTATTTTACAATTAAAATAATCCTGTTAAGTCCATTTCAGTCCCTGAAACTAGAAAACTCATCAATCTCACTGTTTAAAAAGCTTAAATGAAACCTGACAATAACTTGATGAAAACTTGTTGATGCATTTTTTAACTCGTTTTAGAGTAAAAACCATGTGTTAAGTCTAAATAGATCCTTAAAACTAAAAGAATGGTCGACCTCATTATTTAAAAATTTAAAATAAAGAATGTTAAAGAGAGGAATAAATTACAATAAGCACTCTTTGTTACACGAATAATTTTAAGTTTTAACATTCTATGTCCGCTATTTTTATGTACACGAATAATAAAGAATGTTAAAGGGGAAAACCAAAACACGAATCAAAAGGAAAAAATACATTAGGTCTCAACAAGACTCACATTATTTAAAATCATAGTATTGTGTTGCATATCAACAGTTAGGCACAACATAAAGTAAAATAAACTCAAAATGACTGAAATGAAATATAAGACATGAGCCGAAACATCTATTCTAAATAGGGCATAAGTTTTTACCTTAATGAAGGTTATTGCTATTGCTGCAAAAATGGATATTGTTGTTTCTGAATTTAGAGCTTTAAAATGACATAATTTGGAGTTGGCCCTTTGTAAAAGTTTTAAATCTCATTCTCAGCATTCCAAACTCATCTAAACTTGCTTTGTTCTGACTTTTATGACTCCAAATGTAGGCTGAAAATTGAAACAAGATCTAGGCTGCAGCGAAGTTCTGGATAGATTTGGACTTCTCTGTTTATATTATGTTTTGAACTTCAAAATGGTATAACTGGGTTTTGGACTCTTCATAAAAGTTTTAAGCCTACATCTTAGCTTTTTAACAAGACAAATAGCACTTGAAGCTAAACTTTTTAGCTCTAGTTAGACCTTAAAAATCAAATAGGGTTCTAGTTTGACTATACTAGATTGCCTCTTCCAAATCAAACATCTCTTGATGTATAATATTTTTGCCCTAGGTTGACTCCCATACTGGGTTTTAAAACTATGGTTTTTATAGCTTGATTTTGAAGCAAATAACAAAGTGATGAAAAGGATGTATTTTGGCTTGATTTGCAACAAGTTGTGCAAACTTTAAGGCTAGGTTTATGGTTGCAATTAATAGCAGAGAGAAAGAGAGAGACTGAGCTTTGGCTTGTGTTTGACGAGATGAAGAAAAAAAATGCGAGGGAGTAAAGAGAAGGGTTGTTTATTTTTTGTTATAGACGTGAGAAAGAGAAGAACGTTGTTGTTTGTTTTTTTATTCTTTTGAAATATTTTATGATATCCCAACTTTTGAAAAATTGCTAACACGAAAATGATAAAAAAAAATGTTAAAAAAATTAAGAAATGGTTAGTTGTGTCAAATGCGTTAAGTTTGTATTTTTGCATTTTTTTTCAATTTTAAAACAAAGGAGAAAATGTGATCAAAACGGAGGGTTAAAATCAAATTACAACATAAGATATTAGAGATGAGGGATAAAAACCTAAGATCACCAAAAATAGAAATGACATGGATCACTAAACCAGAGATTCTATGTCAGTTGAAAGTTTATTCTTGAAAGATATCAATTCTTCACAAAACAATAATATATCAACTAACCAAGAGAAGAGAAAGCATTAAAAGAGAACAATAGAATGAAAAAAAAATAGTAATTAATCACACATCGAGAGAGGTTTGTGTTTAGAGATGGTAGAGAAGACAAAAAAATGTGTTGTTGATGAGAGACAATAGAGAGTGAGATCGAGTGAAAAAAAAAACCTAAACAAATATACTCTTTATAATAACATAAACTAAAAGATGAGGTTACTTTAATGTTCACCTTCTCTTGTGGCAATACTCACTTGAATAGTGCCATGCTCTTTTCTTTCTTTTTCTTTTTGTTTTTTGCAATAAATAATAAGGTAAGAATATAGATGTTATAATGGAATATTCAATTACCATAAATCATTTCTCTATTGAAAATAATTTAAGTATTTCAATAGAAGGGATCAAAGATCAGGGATATAAACAAAAAAATACTAAAAATAAAAACAATGTGGATCGCTAAATCCAAAATTCTATATTAGTTGAAAGTTTGTTCTTGAAAGAAATCAATCCATTACAAGACAACAACATGTTGACTAGGTGAGAGAAGAGAAAACATTGGGAGAGAGAACATTAGACCGGGAGAGTAGAAATTAGTCACAAATAGAGAGGTTTGTGTTAAAAAATGGTAGTAGAAAACAAGAGAAAGATGATGTTGATGAGAGACGAAAAGGAGTGAGACCAAGTGAGAAGGAACCCTAAAAATATATACTCTATATTATTAACATAAACTAAAAGTGGAGGTGAATTCATTACTCACCTCCTCATCTCCTCATATGGCACTTTCAACTCATTTTTCTTTGGGTTCTTTCTTTAAATTTGTTTTTTGTTTAATTTCATCCTTCAATATTAAGATGATTTTAAATCGAACTTCATAATTTTTTTTGATTTACTTTTTGTTAAGTTACTCTAGTCAAGTTACTCTAGTCTCATAACCCTGGTCATGAGTTTGACAAATTAACATGAGTTGTCCTGAGTTGATCTACTATGCAATCTTCTTGATATTTTTTTTAAAAAAAGATGTTCAACATTTCTCCATCTCAATATTTACAAAAAGGTGTCACCCTAAGGTTTTTTTTTTTTTGTCATACTATGTTTTTAACGATCATTTTTGTTGTCTTTGGACTTTTTAAGTTGATCGAGTTATATCGAGTCAACCCTTCACGGTTTAATTTAAGAATCGAGCTTCATGATTTGTTCTTTATGAGGTTATCATGGTCTCAAAAAAATATCTTGATGTTGGGTTGATGCTCCATTTATTCAAACACAGGTCTAAGAAAAAAAACCCAAACAGTCAACCACTCCTTGTTAACCAAATCGTATGCAATTAAAGAATCAATGCCATCCCTACAGGCTGACAATAAAAGATGTCATCAGCGAAATAAAAAGGGAGATGAAATCATAACCACAATTAGTTTTTATGTTGTATATGTAAAAGCATTAAGTCAATTTCATCCATACCCTGACTTGTTTAATTTAGTTGTAATGAGGCAAATAAATAACATATAATTAAATAGGCATTTTATATATGTAAGTTTCTTTGCTTAGACATTCCCAGGAGAAGTGTATGGTTCAAATTCCTAAGTCTTTATTTTGTGGCTGATTATCCAAAAAACTAATCTCTCTAACGATATTATTGTGTCCTAAAACACAAATTACTATTTATTATAATAGTGAATTACTATATTGTCCCTTGATTATTTTATCTTTTATCTTTGCTTTGAGGGTAAGGTGATCTTTTCACTATAACATAAAATATCTTTTGAGGATTGTGCGAGGTTATTTTGGTAATTGTGTTTTTAAAACACGGTAAAATTACCAATGTAACCCTTAAATAAAATAATAACAAACAAACCATGATGAAATTACAACCAAACCCTCAAAGCTAAGGCTATAAAATTTGAATGGTAAGGGTAATGTAATAATTCTATTATTCAATCAAATATGAAAATACAAAAAAGTCATTGTGCAGAAGACATTTGATTATTTTATTCAAGGTTCACAAACAAACTTATCCTTTAAATAACTCAATCAGAGTTCAACGCAACAGTAACAACAAAACTAACTTCATAATATAATTTGATTATCTTAATACAAGAGTTAATAGAAATTCATAGTTATGGAGCACTAACTAGACATAAATAAAAAGTACAAATTACAACCAAAAGAGCAGGTTCTGAAGATCTAACAAAAGTGACATGCTAACAAGTTATAAGCATGAAAATATAAATAATGAGTAGGTGAGTTCAACAACTCAGTGAGTAGATAATGTTTAATATACATACACGAGGTAATACAACAATAAGGTGTGTGTGTGTGTGTGTGTGTGTGTATGTGTGTGTGTGTATATATATGGCTTTAGGTTTCCATAGGAAAGTTTTTCAAATAGATCATAACAATAATATCATAAGGTAAAGCTCATCAAAAAATCAAAACGCAATGAGTATGAGGCTCCGTGTTGTGAGATGATCAGTTCACACAGGTTGGTGACTCCCCCGACCACCTAGAGTTCAGATACGATGTGCACAAAGACTAACATTACCCTGTTAGCATAAGTATTCTGACTCGCATACCATAGGTTCATATCATAATCAAACATATAGATTCATATCTCAAGGTTCAACTCATGACATCAATCAAATGAAGAGCTATCAATTCATAAATAAATTAAAAAGTATGTATTGGCTCACATCAAGAATTCAGATTTAATAATTGATCATATTTTATCGTAACAAAGATAATAATCAACATATATATTATCAAGAAGCATGATCCAATCCATATTAACAATTCAAATATTTATACTATTTCTCATGTATATAGAAAATTATCCACTCACTTGACTCAAAAGCGAACATAACTCAAAGGCAAATACCGAAGAAAATCCTAATGATGTCCCGCGGGTAGAATTTCAGGATTATCTGAATACAAAAGGAGACATACTAAAAAACAACTCGAAAAGAACATATAACCTATTTAATACACTTAACTAAGGGTCTAACTTATAACCCTATATGTTTATGAACCAAACTAGTTATTTTTTTCAAAAACCAAAAAATTAAACGGTTTTTCCAAAATTTAATTCATAAGGAAATAAATTATAAAACTTGATAATAATTTCAAACAACCCTTGATTATTCATCAAACCAATCTGAAAAGGCTAATATTACAGCTAGGGACCAATCTTGAATTTTATCATATTTTTAGGGGTTAAATTGGAGGACCAAATTAAAAATATCATAAATTCATGACTATACTGGAATTTTTCCCATGATCCATCCTCAATTTTGTCCAGAATCTCGAATTTTCTCTAGGGACCATTCTAGAATTTTATCAAATTTTTAGGGGTCAAATTGTAATTTTGTCAAATTGGAGGGCCAAACCGAAAATATCAAAAATTCATAACTATACTAGAATTTTAGCCATAATTCATCCTCAATTCTATCCAGAATCTCGAATTATGCTCCAAGGACCATTATGTAATTTTTTCAAAGTTTGGAGACTAAACTGTAATTTTCCCAAATTAAGGGACCAAACTGAAATTTCATCATCTTCAACTTCAACCTCAAACTCAGATTTTTCCATAGATTATTTAAACATTAGTTTCCCAACCTACTGTTTTATCAAAATCTCTAACTCAAATTCATTATTTAAACAAACCATAACTCAAATCATCATCCTTACCTACAATCTTTCAAAATCAACTAAATAACTCATTATCCATAAGAATTAACCTATAATATTCAAATTAATTCACCAATTAAACCCAAAACAAAATCTTCAAAACCCTAATCTTCAACAAAACAGAAAATCAAAGGGAAAAAAAACACATTTATACACATCAAAATATAAATCTTACCATTTAAATTTATTTTCTCTAACTCTCTTCTCCTCCCTTTATCTTCTCCTTTTTTCTCTTCTTTTTCTTCCCCTTTTTCTTCTCTCCCGTTTCTCACTCTCAATTTTAGATCCCTCTTTCCTTTCCTTTTATCCTATTTATACTTATCAAGTTTATTCAATTATTACAATACCCCTTATTTATTTATATCTACTTTAAGCATTCAAGGGCCTTGTTGCCTTTTCCTATTTATTTTTCAAAACATCATAAATTTGTCTCAGCATCCTCTTCCTCTTTAGGTGGCACGTGTGTGGTGGTTCAACATAGTTTAGTCCAAAATTGTTTTTTTCTTTCTTTCTTTTCCTTCTTTTTTGTAATATCCCTATAATTATGGCATATTTTTTTAAAAAAAATAGCAGAGTTTCCCTGTATTTTTAGATATCAAGTTATCAACTTTTCATCCACATTTTTCATTTATCAAATATCACATAAGTCTTATCATCGATGACTTTCTTATCTTATCACAATACCATTCCTCAATAATCAATTCACATACACACATATAAAGTTAGGTAATTTAATATTACACATTATATTTAAATGTAATCAATGAACTACTCTACTAATTACAATTTAATTACATTACACAATCAAGAGTTTTGCAAATAGGAACAATGAAAGAAATCATTAATAAAATAAATACATAATTAAAGAAAAATTCATAATTTAAAATTTTGTTACAACATTAGAATTCCATAAACTATTAAAACATTGAATTTGAAATTTATTTTACATAACAAAATAACAAATCCATTAATTACAAGATGGTTTCCAAAAAAATGTAAAGAACTATTCTACTGCTCAACCTGGTGCAGAAATGTGTCGGAAAGTTTGTTTAACGCATAATTCAATTAGTCTAATAAAACATAATATCAATTAATTCTTTCTTTCCTTTTTATTATAAATGCTCATAAAACCATTAAATTAATTCATCCATCTCACAGCATATCTTAATTAAAACTTTGATATAATACTCAATAAAAAATAATCAAGATATCAATTTTCAAGTAAGAAGAAATTATATTCTAAACGTTACACATTAATAAAAAACATAATTATTTTTAATACTCATTAACCACGACACTAATTTCACTCATAAAAAATATTTGCATACGCACCCATTCAACAGAACACTAATTTCATTAACCTAGGAATTAGTCTATCAACTTGCCCATTCACTCATATAAAAAATATTTTCATACCCACTCATTCAACAGAGCACTAATTTCATTAATCCAGAAATAAGTTTCTCCTTGTGCTTATTCAACAGGGTACTAATTCCACTAATTTAGGAATTAGTTCATCACATCGCATATTTGTTTTCCTCAAGAAACAATATAAATAATTGTTAATTAATTAACCACAACTCATAAAAATTAAAATAAAAATACAACTTAACCATTAATAAATTCAAGGCTTCACGTATATATCTGATACCTGAGCTCGTGCTGAAGTCTCCTATTGCAGTAACGGTCTGGCAATCTTTCCTACATCCGCATGAACATCACATCATTTCTTCTTCTTCTTTTACAAGAAATCTCTAATTTAACTTTTTTTTATTCAAGTTCAACTTTTATTATCGTTATTTTCAAATCACAATTCTCCACGAACCTATTTTATATACATTAAATTTCCAATTTCCTTATTTACTCTCCATTTTACCGAGAATAAAAACTAAATAGATAACATAGAAGTTTCTTATTCCAATCATCAATTTAATATTATTTCATTACTTTTCTATCAATTTCCTTTCATTACATCAAAATTCCTAATTTCCTAATTTTCCCTCTCTTGATCGAAATTATTTAATAAATGGAGGGAAAAATTGTATTTTTCTTTCATTCTCTAATTAATCATTTCTTCAATTAACCAATATTAATGCAACCTCGTGCTTATGAATTCATCATTTAACAACATTTATTCACAAATAAATTCCCTAAAATCTCCCATCATTGGCCGACCACCAACTCTATTTAATTATCAACATTTTTACTTTAATTACAACAATTTAATAACTTTTCTCTAGTTTCCACATTATAACCAAAACAAATTACAATAATTTTTATTTTCCTCAAATTTGTTTAAGAACCCTAACAAGTAATTAAATCAATTAAGGACTTTAAGCCATCAAAAATTAGATCAAGACTATTTAGAATGCCTTGCCAAGCAAGTAATTAAACTCTAAACACTTTCCAAATCAAAGCTTCCAACTCCTATTCTTCTTGGCCAAACTTCTTCTCTCCCTCTCTACTCACCCACACTTCCTTCCAATTAATGCCTCATAAGCTTGTTTAATATTCCCTCAAGATATCTTCTTAAGATTTTATGTTTCCCTTAAAATTTTCCACCTCTTTCACATGTAAATGGTAGGTTTTTTTTTTCTTGTTGCTCGGGCACACATATACACACTTACACACACACACACAAAAACTTTTTACCAAATTCCTTCCGTATCCTAAATAGTAAATCTCATATTTTTGGATAAAATTCTTGGATGTCGACCCTACCTATATGAAATTTTTTACTAATAATTCTCGGATCCCAGATTCTGATGAATTCAAATTTCATTAAGTTACATACTGATAATTTTATTAACAGGTAATTCACTCCCAATAAAATTTTATTTACATTTATTTTTTTCGAGTATTTTATGTATTTTATTTTGACACTTCCACAAAACATTTTACTTTGAATTCTCAATCCATCATCATTCTTGTAATTTAATTATCATTTCCCCCATTTTTCATAATATTTTCTTCTATTATCATCAAAGATTTTACTCAGGGTTTTACATCTTTTTTCTTGGATTGCGTGTTGGCCATACAATAAATCATACCTACCATTCAATTTATTTATTTTCACTTGATTCAGTTTTTCTTCTCGTATTTGTAATTGTTTAATTTACATTTATTATTTCTAATTAAATTTTATTTTTGATTTCATCCCTTGTCATTTGATTTTTTTAATTTGTTTTCAAATCTAGTCGTTATTCTTTAAATTGCTATTTGTTTTGTTTTGAATCATTTTCCTTGATTGATATGTTTTTTTTATTTTCAATTCCACCCCTAGGTATTCATTTTCATTTAATTTTTATGACAGATTTGGTCCTAATTCTTTTAATTACTATTTGTTTTTTTTTTATCATTTTCTTAATGTATTTATTTTTTTACAATTTCATCCATAAACATTTAATTTCATTTAATTTTTAAGTTGAATTTAGTTCTAATCCCTTTAATTGCTATTTCTTTTTTTTTTCTTTTTTTTTATTTATTTGTTTCTCAATTTCATCCCTTAATATTTGTTTGATTAAGAATCTTGCTTTTTTGTTTTTTCAGGTTTGTCTTTAATGGAGTCACTCTGGTCTCATGACTCGGGTAATGGATATGAAGGATTACCCCCAAGTCGACTTCCGTCTTTTTTAAAGTATTTTTTCGCTTTTCTATTTATAGGGTCATCCCATTTTTTGTCCTAGGTCATGTGTTTGATTTTCTTACTCAAGTTGGTTGCCGGGTTCGCTAGAGGCTTTTTTTGTTATTTTTTTTGTTTATTTGACGAGTTTTTAAAATTTATATTTTTAAATTGGCTTATAATAAACCTCTTGATAGGACCTGGATCCAGGTTTTTATAGGTTATAAGCTTTTTAAGATTTGATCATGTTTAAGATATTTGTCCGGGTTTGCTTGATTTTTACAGATGTTTTTAATTTTACCCCTTATGATTTTTTTAATCTTTAAAATTTAGTCTTTATTCTTTTAATTAATATTAATTTTATTTGGGATTATTTTTTTTATTTTTTTCATTAAATTGCATCCTCCTTAGCTTTTTTTCTATCAGATTTTACCTCAATTCTTTTTGTTGCTTTTGCAGGATCTTTTATTAATATTTTTCTACCAATCTCATTCTTCAAAATTAAATTGGTTGATAATTATGCTTCTTGATTGAATTTGGGTCAAAACTTTCACGGGATACGAGTTTCAAAGATTATACTATGTTTTTGTTGCTTTTGCTGGTTTTTTTATTAGTATTTTTCTACCAATCTCATCTTTCAAAATTAAATTGGTTGATAATTATGCTTTTTAATTGAATATGGATAAAAGATTTCACAGTGATGCACGGGCAACATATCTATTATTTAATTATTTTTGTTCCTGTAATTAGATGACTTCCTTGAACTGAAAAAATTTTGTTTTATAATTTTGGTGAATTATTGTAACTATTTTGGGGTATGATTCTTTAGCAGTATGGTACTTGTAGTGGAAAATAAACCAGAGATTGTTCTCTTATATTATGATTCTAAAGCTTACTTGAATATTTTAGTTGCTACTATTTAAATAAGTGTAAAATTGTGTGGAATGATGTTGCCACTATCAATATCATTTTTTGATTACTAGTTTATTTGTCCGCGCTCCACCGCGGGCTAAACTATGTTCTTAAGAACATAAAAAATATCAAGAGCGCGGAAATTTTTTTGCAATGCTATAAATCTGAGCAAGAGGATAAATCTTTAAATCTCTTATCTTAGATCTTTGCCTAGTGCAAGTTTCTAATAAAATATATAAGAGAAACCTAGATGACTATTTTTTATTTAAAAAAACTAATGTTGGACAATAAAATCATTTTAAAAAAAATAATAAGGCAAAAAATAAAAGAGAATGTCAAGCCACGTAAACTTTTTAAACTAATAACCTGGGATATTAGATTGGAAATACAATACATAAAAAAGTAATGAAACTTAATTCCCAATAAATCTAACATTGAATGATGAATTATCACTATTATTATTCTAACTACTATTACTAACACCACTATTACAACTATCACAACTACTACCACCATCACCACCACCACTACTACCAATACCATCACCACTACAATTACTACCAATATTACCCCCCACCACCACCACTATTGAAATAACAAAAATCATAAACTTGTTATTAGTATGACTTGCTATTGTGAGGAGAGCTGGTCAGAGGGCTGGCGGTTGTTTAAGAGAGACGAGAAGAAGATGAAAAATAATGGGAGCTAGGTTTTTTTTTTGTTTATATGATACTATATTGTGTTTTGAAAATAAAATTATTTTTAGTTATTATTTCAAATATAATATCAGTCTTGTAAATGAATATATATTTTTGTTGACCTTTTTTTCTAGCGTCAACTTCTAAGAATGTAAAGTTTTATCTGCTTTTAAATTTCAGATTGTAAAGTGAAAAAATGACCAAACTAAAGGATGCTCAGAGTAATTTACCAAAAAAAAAAAATGATTGAGAATTGAGTTTCATAACTTGTTTAATTTTTTTTTATAGGGTTATTATGGTCTAAAAAAATCCTAATATTAGGTTGATGCTTGATTTTACAAAAAGAAATTTTATTTTATTTTTTTGTAGGTGCTCTTTGAGGTCCTTAATTTTTTTTTTCATTTTCATCCTTCAACATCGCATTGATTGGAGATTGGATTTCATAATTTATCTCAATTTGCTTTTGATGCGGTTATTGCAATCTCAAAATAATATTTTTTAAAGTGTGGTAACGATTGTTTTTTAAAGTGTTTTTTACTCAGAAATGCATTAAAATAATATTTTTATTTATTTTAAAAAAATTATTTTAACATCAGTATATTAAAACGATCTAAAAATATAAAAAAAATAATTTATATTTTTTTAAATACTTTTAAATACAAAAACAAACAAGTTTAAAAAGAGGAGGATTGAAAACAAACTCGACTACCCCTTTCGCTTACTGCCATTGAAATTCTCCCAAATAAATCAAACAAGGCTTTGCATCCAATATAGGCACGGGTGATAGGTATTTTTCTTTTCTTCAATTCTTATAGACATTACAACCTTAAGAACGAACCATGACTCGGGTGGCAGTCATGATAGAGGTAGAGGGACAACACCAGGTTCAGCCTCCTATCTATCTGGACTTCGATGACCTTAAGTTTTGGATGAAATGAAATTCCTTGGATTTGGCTACTATTTAGGGTTTTATTTTAGTCTATTTATGATCAATTTATTTCAACCATAACTAGATAGGTTCTCTGGTTTATATTTTTTTTTTATCACGCGAGTATTTAAAAATCATTTTGGCAAAATAATCTACGAATGGTAAAAGGTGTTAATCAATTTTAATACATATTTGGTATTACAATTCTACTTTTTAAAATGTTTTTTATTTAAAAATATATTAAAATAATATTTTTTTAATTTTTAATATCAACAAATAAAATTATTAAAAAATACTTTTAAAAAATATATAAAAACAAAATCAACTTCACTCCTAAACATAATATGATATACACTTAACTTAAACTTATTACTATATGCAAATTACACAATTGATTTGGATGACCGGACATGAAAATCTTGTTTGAATGACAAATTAACATCTTGTTTGGCATGTAATCCATCCGTGTTTTTGAAAATTTATTTTTTAACTTTAAATTATTTTTTTAATAATTTTTTATTATTTTGATTTGTTGATATCAAAAATAAATTTAAAAAATAAAAAAATTATTATTTTAATATATTTTCAAATAAAAATATTTTTAAAAAACAACCTACTTCCAACCCTAAGAACTTAATTAATATATAATATTAAAATAACTCAATTAGGAATATAAGGACATGTTGGAAAAATACCCATCATATGACAATAAATCAAGCCATTAACCCGAGGGTTAATAAAAAATAATTTATTCTAAAAGCGTATTAAACAAAGACCAATTTAATTAGTATCAGTTTGACATGATTTATAAAAAAGTAACTCTTGACTTTAAGTTTTAATTTAAGAGTTCTTTTTATTTAGAAATAGCTTATAATAAAAACAGGTTAAAAATAATTTAACTTGGAAGTATACCAGGTAAAAACGAATCAAATCCAGTTTTTTTTAAGAAAAAGATATAGTATAAATTATTAAAATTTATTTTTAATTAAATATATTTATAAATCAAAACATATTAGAAATTTTTATAAATAAAAAGTTAAAAACACTTTAACAAAACATATTTATGAATTCTGTACAAGTCAAAACTAAAACAAATAAATTAAATCAATTTATAAAATTCATATCAAATGTAACTTCAATTAACTCTCGCACAACCAAGCAAATTAAAGAAAAACCCCAAATAAATCATGATTCAATGGTAGAAGTTTAAGATTAAGGAGTTTATTTTTCTGTAGTCTCAGATTCGAGCCCTGTGATTGCTAATATAATAGCCACTAGAAACTTATATGGTCATTAACTTCAGAACTCATGAGATTAATTAAGATTCATACAACCTAGTTAAAACACCTATATTATTAATAATAATAATAATAATATAAGAAATCCGCGAAGGAATATTTTTATTCCAAACAGAAACGACCCTAGTCCGAGCTGAGTTGATAAAAAAGTAAAACAATAGACAGGTGGCATCCATAAGTCGTCATCACTTTTTTGTTGCCTTGTCAATTAATAATTAAACTAGAGTAAATTATAACCTAGTCTTTTTAGTTTTATTAAACTAACAATTTAGTCCTTCTAGTTTTAAAAGTAATTGATCAGTCATTTGACTATGTTTGACTTCAAGCTAGGATGTAGGAAAGGAAAACGGTGCCAAACTCGGTATTTCCAGTGTTTGTTTTTAAAATAGCTATTTTTATTATGGTTTAATTTTTTTTTTAAATATAGTTATGTGTGGTTAGTTAAATTTAGATACGTGTTTGGTAAAAATTATGGTTGATGTTTATGTACAGTAAAAAACATATATAAAATGTTTGGTTGTGGTTGCTTTTCAAAAGTGTTTTTTACTTGGAAATACATCAAAATAATTTTTTTTATTTTTAAAAATTATTTTTTATATCAGCGAATCAAAATGATCTGAAAATACAAAAAAAAATAATTTGAAGTAAAGAAAAATAAAAAGTTTTAAAATTTTAAAAAAAGTGCTTTTGAAACGCAAAAATAAACAGAGTTTTACGAAACTCAGTTAAAAAACGTGTAAAAACTGCTTCATAAAAACTGCGTTTCAAACTCAATTTTTTGATGAATTCCACAGTATAAAATGCAGTTTAGTGTATTGTCAAATACCTAATTGTGTTTTTTACACCGCAAATACAAAAACTAAGACTAAACAAAAACACTAGAGGTACAAAGAGTCATATGTTTTCAAAAAATAATTTCTCATATTTAACAAGTTTTGCAAAAAATAGTCAATATAAAATCACTTATAATCGAACTATAACAATCATCATGCTCCAACATTTTACAAGGACTGCATCAATAAACTAATTAAAAAATACTTTTTAGTAATTTTTTAGCATTTTATATCTAAATAAAAAAAACATAGCAAAATTTATATTTAAAGAACTCAAAACCAAAATATATTTATCATATAATTATAATTATTATTCCTTCGTAGTATCTAATATAATCTTGTGTTGATTTTTAATTTAAATTTGTTTGTATTTTTATTTAATATTTGAAAAAGATTAGATATTAAACACTTGATAACTTCCATCTACATATCATTTTATAGAAAATTATTTTCCAAATAAAGGTTAATTAATCAAGGGATATATTAATTACTTGTTAAAATAAAGGGACTAATTATCTGTGTTTCAAGAGTTTAGTGACTATGTTAAATTCACCTCTCAAACTCCAACTGTTATAACCAAAAAGATAAACAGCATCACCATCTTCGACACAACGCAAACACACAGATCTCTATCTCAATCATTGCTTCTTTCCTTTCTTTTCTCTTCAACACCAGCCCTAAAATCCTCCAAATGACTCCAATTACGTCGGAGAATGGTGTCGATGGCGACGACGAGCGAGAAGAAGAAGAGGAAGATGATGATGATGAAGAAGAAGAAGAAGAAGAAGAAGAAGAAGAGGAGGAGGAGGAGGAACCAAGACTCAAGTACCAAAGAATGGGAGGTAGCATACCTTCTCTTTTATCCAATGATGCGGCGTCGTGTATTGCTGTAGCCGAACGCATGATTGCACTCGGCACTCTAGACGGCACCGTTCACATCCTCGATTTCCTCGGCAACCAGGTCAGACCTCACTCCCGCCCTCTCTCCCTTGCTCTCTCTCGATTATTCATTAATTCTCAAATTTTTGCGTTTCAGGTTAAGGAATTTGCGGCGCATACAGCGGCGGTTAATGATCTTAGCTTTGATATAGAAGGAGAATATATAGGAAGTTGTTCAGACGATGGCACTGTTGTAATTAATAGTCTTTTCACCGACGAGAAAGTTTTGAAGTTTGAATATCATCGGCCGATGAAGGCAATTGCTTTAGACCCTGAATATTCTAGAAAAATGTCTAAAAGATTTGTTGCTGGTGGTTTAGCTGGTCAATTGTATTTTAACTCCAAGAAATGGCTAGGTTACCGTGACCAGGTATGTACTAGAATGGGTATGGTGTAGGTGCTTGAGTTCCCGGATTTTGTTATTGAATGCTGTAAATTATTTTGTTTGATTAGGTTTTGCACTCTGGGGAAGGTCCGATACATGCTGTGAAGTGGAGAACGAGTCTCATTGCGTGGGCTAATGATGCGGGTGTGAAAGTTTATGATGCTGCTAATGATCGAAGAATAACTTTTATTGAAAGACCGCGAGGGAGTCCGCGTCCGGAGCTTTTGCTCCCGCATTTAGTTTGGCAGGTTAGTTAAAGAGTTGATCCCATCATTTGATTGAATAGCTTCAACTGTCATTTTTGTCATTGTTATTAGATTTTTTAATGTTGCTGTCTTTGAAATCTATGGCTTTGTAACATTCCATCACGTTCAGGATGATACTCTCTTGGTTATTGGGTGGGGAATGTCTGTAAAAATAGCATCGATAAGAGCAAATCAGCAAAAGGGAGCTAATGGGACATATAGGGATGTTCCGGTGTCTAGTATGAACCAGGTGGATATTGTGGCTTCTTTTCAAACCAGCTATTATATTTCAGGAATTGCTCCATTTGGTGATTCTTTGGTTGTTCTAGCTTATATTCCTGTGGAAGAAGATGGAGAGAAGGAATTCAGTAGCACCATTTCATCAAGACTGGTATCTTCTCTTTCATACTATCCGGACTTTGTTGAAATATAAACTTTTGACCTGCCTCTTGCTACTTTTGAAGTTAATCTGATTTGAATTGAAAATGAATTTTTATATATATTTATTATGAAATTAGGTGTTCACCTGTTCAGTGCCATGATAACAGGAAAAACATTTATTAGAGGAGTAAATTCGAAGTTAGTATTCTATTTGTTGAAAATGCTAGCAATAGCCCTTTTTTATGTCATAGAATTCTTTTCTTCCATGGGCTCAAGGGTTATGCTCTTTTTGGATCCTTCCTTTTTTCTTCTGAAAAATATTTGTTTTCAGGAAGAGACTTATTGTGTTTTCTACAGATATTTTATCACTTGAACAAGTTTTTTTTTTTTTTGAATTGATCTTGTTCTCCTCTGCTCCTAACGTTTGCTTTTCTGTGCCTGTCTCCATTTTTGTTACATTTCATTTATGTTTTCAGCATGCTTATGATTGGATGTTGATTAAAACATGGTTCTTCTCAGTGTGATCGAGCTGCTTTCTGCCAATATTTTTATTTTTAAAAGATGAAAACATGCTTGCAAGTCTCTTTAGTGGAAATAAATAGATACTGTAGTTGCTGAATTATCTATTTTAATCAGGGCAATGCACAGAGACCAGAAGTACGAGTAGTTACATGGAATAATGATGAACTTGCAACAGATGCCCTACCTGTGCATGGTTTTGAGCATTACAAGGCGAAAGACTATTCCCTTGCGCATGCTCCTTTCTCAGGTTAACATGTTGGATTATTTGAAATTCATGGTCTTTTGGACTTGAGAACTACATTTAAATAGCTTGATACTTTTTCCATGTGAATACAGGTAGCAGCTATGCTGGTGGTCAATGGGCTGCTGGTGATGAACCATTATACTATATCGTTTCCCCGAAGGATGTGGTGATTGCAAAGCCTAGGTTATTATTGATTCTTACTTGTATTTTAGCTTTTAAATAGAGTCGTTTTATTTCTTTGCTTGCATTATGAACTCCCTGATATTGGTGGTTCGGATGATGTTCTGAATTAATTTTAGAGCACCTTCTAGTTTGAAGCTTGAAACATTATTTTTTTTAAAAAGGGCTGCTTGAAGAATAATTCTCTTCTCTAATGTATCAACACTGTTTAAGTGCCTACTTCGTTCATTTAACACTGCAAACTCAGTCACCCCTCCAAGTTGACACCTTATGACATGAGAACTTCAAAAGCACGAACTTATCATGGACATTATGTATTAAGCATCTGATTTTGCATGTATCAAAACAATTAAAGTTTTACATCTCTCCCCTGTTCACCAGCCTGGGCATGCACTTGTTTATGTATTCTCTATTGGTTTTCCAGAGAAATTAATGTAGTGGGCATGCGTTTGTTTATGTATTCTCCATTGGTTTTCCAGAGAAATTAATGTATTTATCTCTGTTAGGGATGCTGAAGATCATATTGCGTGGCTTCTAGAACATGGTTGGCATGAAAAAGCGTTGGCAGCAGTTGAAGCAGGCCAGGGTAGGAGTGAACTCGTTGATGAGGTATTTTGGTTTGTTTATCTGGTATACAGCTTTAAAAGATGCAGAGGTGTGCCATGTCTCGCACAACAACTGCAACATTGAACTTCTGTTATACTTAAATAATGACAATGTTCTGTCTGAACATGATTGTTGAGGAACATGTTTTTGCTACAGTAAAGAAGCTAAATTTTTTCCAGGTTCCTTTTCGTTAAGTATTCCTTTATGAATTAGTAATTTCTGCATATAATTTGGTGTTTCTTTTTAAAAATACTGCTCCCCCCCCCCCCACTCCTTTTCTCCCTTGTCAGCGTACAAATGATCAAATGAGTTTTGTTTCATTTATCTAGTATATAAAGACTTAAGCATTGTTGTGCTCCTGTCTTACTCATCCAATTCTTTTCCTCAATGTGTTATTTCAATTTATGGCTATGAAGTTTCATGCTGCAGTTACATATAATGATCATTTTCCATTTTAGCAAAAAAGAAAAAGTATGCTTAAGTGGTCCTCCTTTGAGATCCATGTTATTTTAAATTAAGTAACGGCTTAACTTTTTATGCTATAACCACAGGTGGGATCCAGATATCTTGATCATTTGATCGTGGAAAGGAAATATGCTGAAGCTGCATCTTTGTGTTCCAAATTGCTGCGAGGGTCTGCTCCAGCATGGGAAAGGTAAGAAAAGCAACTATTTTGATATCTTCTCTGCATTCCTTGTTAATACTGACCAGATGCTTTCTTTTGCAGATGGGTTTTCCATTTTGCTCATTTGCGTCAGCTTCCTGTGTTGGTCCCTTACATGCCAACAGAAAACCCTAGACTTCGTGATACTGCTTATGAGGTTAGCGGATTGAAAATGTTTTCATGCAGTTTTCCTTTCATAACTTTTCTATTGTAGTGGCTCATGATCAAGGCATCTTGTTTGTTTTTGATTCACAGGTTGCTCTTGTAGCTCTGGCAACAAATCCATCTTTTCATAAAGATCTCTTGTCAACTGTTAAATCTTGGCCACCTTTGATTTATTCTGCATTGCCTGTTATATCTGCTATAGAACCTCAGCTAAATACTTCTTCTATGACGGATGCACTCAAGGAGGTTAGTCAAAGAACTGGTGTGTGCTGTTTGATTTCTGAAATTTGATGGCACATGTCACTAATCGGAACTCCTTTCTATATCAGGCACTAGCAGAGTTATATGTAATTGATGGGCAATATGAGAAAGCCTTTTCACTTTTTGCTGATGTGAGTATTTTCTGGTACACCATGTTCAAGTGAATCTGCACACAAAGAAAAGCACTGTTTGTTTAAAATGATTCAGGAAACAAGTTGCTGTATTAATTTTATTTGACATATCTTTCTTATTTGTTTTCGTTGTTGGTTTTTACCTTTCAGCTCATGAAGCCAGAGATATTTGATTTCATTGAAAAGCACAGCTTACATGATACCATACGTGAAAAGGTATGACTGCAGGATAAGGTGAAATAGTTGTATGTTAGTTGCCTTTTTGTGGTTTTCTTTCTCTTTTGCCATTGTTACTTAAGATCAGATTTGTATCTCCATTTGAAATGTTAAGTTTCAACCGAAATTTGGTCTTTGAAAACAACATTTTAGATATTTGCTATTTTCCAGTAGTTCTGCTGACATTTAGACACTCTCACGAATATGTATTGCAAGTAAATTGACCTCAAAGGATCCCCAGTATTGATATTTGGAATCTGAAATTTCATGCTTTGTGCATATTATTGCAAAATATAGATGGTTTTTCTTTTTGCTTCAAGGTTCTGTACTATTTAGGCAGTTCCATTTCATCATATGATTGGCCCACTCTTAATTCTGTTGCTTGTGCTTGTTCAATTACAGGTTGTCCAACTGATGTTGCTTGATTGCAAACGCACAGTTCCTCTATTGATCCAGAACAAAGACTTAATTTCTCCACCTGAAGTTGTCTCGCAACTGTTGACTGCCAGCAATAAGTGTGATTCAAGATATTTCCTACACTTGTATCTTCATGCATTATTTGAAGCAAATCCACATGCAGGAAAGGATTTTCATGATATGCAAGTATGGAGAAGGCTGACTACATATTTTTTTTCTCTGTTTCTTTTTCTATCTACAATTTGTTAAATTCACGGGCAGTTCCTTCTGTAAAGGTTTTGGTTTCCTTTGCTAGTAGTAGTAGATAAGGACATAATTACACTGTGACCTGGAGTGTCAAAATTGAAGTGACATGAACATAGATTTACTTTTACTCTCATTAAAGTGGTTTTTACATCCAACATGCCAAGAAAATGTGTTTTGGATGCCATGGATGCATGTAAGCTGCACACACCCATTTTCACAATATCATTGCTGTCTTAGCTGTTTTTGTCAACTAATTTGAATTTACCTGCCATCATGATCAAGTCACTCATCTAAAAGGAGCCACTTGTTATGCCTATTGTTTCGAAGCTTCAGTTTAGTAAAGGTTATATTTTATTCTTTCTACTATAAGATCCATTTTTAACTGCTGAGAGGAACCATAACCGGGGTTTCTCCCCAATGATCCATCCTGTTCACCTTGCTGACAATTATTTTGGTCGCAAGCTGCTCAATAGCTCATGTCTGGTTTTTGCCTGTGTGCATGTCTCTGCAGTCTTCAATATATAATGATTGCTGTGAGCTTTATTTTCATTGAGACAGGTAGAGCTTTATGCAGATTATGATCTGAAAATGCTACTACCTTTTCTCCGGAGCAGCCAACATTACACCCTTGAGAAGGTTTGAACAGTCAATAAATGGTCAATTATGACGTTTCAAGTCAATGTATGTCAACTCTTCCTTCAGTAATTCACTAATGAATTGATCAGTTGAACTCTTACATCTCAGGCATATGACATTTGTGTCAAAAGAGATCTTTTAAGAGAGCAAGTCTTCATACTTGGAAGAATGGGAAACTCAAAAAAGGCGCTAGCTATCATCATAAATAAATTAGGGGACATTGAAGAGGTATTTATCATATTTGGTTGAAACCATCAGATTTATTTTTTATTTATTTTTATGTTGGGAGTATTGGCAGAAATAAGAAAAGTTTTATTGTGGGTGCAGGCTGTTGAATTTGTAACCATGCAGCATGATGATGAGCTATGGGAAGAATTAATTAAGCAATGTCTTCACAAACCTGAAATGGTACATTTTGGACTCGTTCTACTGATTGCTGTTCTTCTTCAAACATCCTGTGATTCAACATATCCATATGTTCATTGAGTTTCCTTCTCTTTTCTGCAACATGGCAGGTGGGGGTATTGTTGGAGCACACTGTTGGCAATCTTGATCCTTTATACATTGTAAATATGGTGCCCAATGGCTTGGAAATACCCCGGTTAGTATGTCTGATAACTTGTTTTGTTTAATTCCTTATTAATCCTCCCCTGTTCTTAAATGAAGGTTTTGCAATCTAGTTGTTTTGAAAAACACAACGACAACATTTAATAATCCAAGGTATTTGAAAGTAATTTATCCATGGCTTAGAATCCATGAGATTAGTTTGCAAATAACCTTGTTAGGAAGAAATAAGAAGGGGTATAATTGAAGTCCGAATTTTTTTTGTCTGAAGTTGGTCACCAAAAACATATTTTACAGTATGTGGGATACATGACTAAACTGCAAACATGTTATTACTGTGTCTCCTAGTGAAAACCGATTCCAATAGACCTTCCTAATAAAATCCAATGTGAAACAGCCCACCCCAAGATTGCCAGTTCTCTTAAGTAGAATTTAAGGAACCACAGTCCTAATCAAATTAGAATACTATCTATTCTCCTTTTTTGGATGCGAAATTCGTTATAATTTAATCAGTGTTACATATGAAGTAGCCTAGATACATTCTAGACCGCAATGTTTTTTTTTTTAGCATTAACCACCAAGCTCTGAGTGACTACCAATAAGTAAGATATACTACTTCCTAGCTTCCTTATAGTCTGTCCTGGTATGGAGATGCTACTTTTTCTGTAAATGCTAATTAGATTATGCTTCAAGATGACATTTTCCCTGAGTTGCAGAAAAGTTGCAAATGTAACTTATGAATTGGTTATTGTTCGTTGTGTAATTTCTTACCTTTATACAATGTTATTTCAGACTTAGGGATCGACTAGTAAAAATTATCACCGATTACAGAACTGAAACATCTCTGAGACATGGGTGCAATGATATTCTTAAGGTATCATGCTTCATGTGCCCTTTCTTTTCATCTAAATAGAGACAATATTTGCTAGTTGTTAACATTCTGATGCTGTTTTGAGACACACAGGCTGATTGTGTAAATCTCTTGGTCAAATACTACAAAGAAGCGAGAAGGGCAATTTGCTTAAGCAACGAAGAAGATGCTAGAGCAAAAAGGGATGGCAGTAGGGATTCACAAGCAGCTGGGAGAACAGCAAGTGCAAGAACCATGGAGGTTAAGTCAAAAACCAGGGGAGAAACAAGATGTTGCATGTGTTTTGATCCCTTCTCTATACGAGATGTATCAGTTGTCGCATTCTTTTGCTGTCATGCTTATCACATGTCTTGTCTTATGGATTCTATGCACACTGTTAGTAGCGGAAAAGGGAGTGGAGCCACTTCTGGGATATCGGAATACGATAGCAATGACGAGGATGAGGAAACCGTTTCTGGTGTTCCTCGGCTGAGATGTATCTTATGTACTACTGCTGCTAGTTGAGATAGTGATTTTTCCTTTTCTCAATATATTTTTTTTTCTCTCGGTGGGTGGTGGGGGGCTGGGGTGTTTTGATGATATTGTGCGAGTCTTAGCTTTCTTTTTTCGAGGCGGTTGTTTCTTGTTTTATTTTCTCTTGTTCATTCATTTATCATATAATGTGGCTGTTCATCAATTTTTCATTTTTGGCTGAGCTTCGTTTGTCAACAGATGTATCATATGGATCACAATTATATCGGAAAAGGTTAAATTATTTTTTTGGCCGTTTTGTGGAGATTTGCTTCTTCCTTTTCCAAGTACATTATTATTATTATTATTATTATTATTATTATTATTGAACTTACATACAAAAATGAAATCGGATAAATTCATTTGTTCTTTAAAATTTTATCAGCAATTTTACTCCATCATGTTTGAAAATCCTCTAGTTATGCTTAACTTTTATTGTAATCTGTGAATTGTTGATGAAAGATTCTGTGGGGGTGGCAGGGAAAATTATAGCATTAATGCTAAATATTTTTTTTAAAAAATATACAACCTTTTTTAAACTTTTCGATCATATGAATTAAAGAGTGAGATTTATTATTAACTCTACTAATATATTTTTGATTTTTTTTTTCATATTTTATTGATATTTAATACTACTATTTTTATAGAACTAGCAAAGGCCTGTTTTACTCTCTCTCTCTCTCTCTCTCATTTTAGACAGATCTTGTTGGTGTGATAGCAAAATAAAAAATCAATTAACTAATTTTTCTTAAAACTCTAACCTGATAAGGTGTGATTGACGTTGTTTTTTTTTTATTTTTTTTGGGATGAATCATTGCACGATTTTACTTCTACTGCAGGTTTTAAAAGAAGAGAGAAAAAAAAAAGAGGAATTGTATCCTTGACCTTGGTTAGAATTAGAATTCTGATTTGAGTAGTTCTTATTTTAATCTTCATTTGGGAAATTTTTGTTAAACAGATGATTGGTGTATATTAACTTTGGGTGCTTTTGAAGCATGGCTGTTTTAGCCGGCTGCCTTGTAACACAATCTCCTACCTGTTTCAACATCGCTATTATGGAGAATCATTTTCATTTGGATCTGAAGATCAAGCATTCCAAAATGCTTGTGCCCTGGGATATCTGAGTTCGGAACAAGCTTTGGCAGATTATGCACAGTTGATCACAAATATCAAGAAGAACCCGTCGGCAGAAAACTGCCCAGTTATTGTGGTTGGAGAATCTTATGGTGGGAGTAAGTCAAACTTCAAGGTTAACATTAAAACAATGTTGAATTCTTACTAACCTTTTCCTGATAATTTTTTTGGTGCTTGCCTCGTGGTTTCGTCTAAAATATCCTCATGTTACCATCGGTGCTCTGGCATCGTCGGCTCCACAGATGCATACCATGTTGTGGTGACCAGAGATTTTCAGGTAAGAATTGCTTAGAGTTTAATTTTTTTTTTTTTGGTCTGATCACTTGAAGAACGTAGTTTAATGCTACCCTGGTGGTGCAGGAAACTAGTGAGAGTTGTTACAATACTATAAGAAATTCTTGGTCAGAAATTAATAGAATTGCATCTGAAACCAATGGTCTTGTTTCCCTTGGCAATATCTTCAGTTCTTGCAAGTAATTCACTATAACAGCTTCTTTATTCTTTCAAACTTCAATTTCCCAGCTTTACATGTCCCATGCATAACAAATTGTTTTTGTTTCTGGTCTCTTTCGATGATTAGGCCCTTTGAACTCATCGCAAGAGCTTAAGGACTACCTAGAATTGATGTTTATGATCTCAGCTCAATTCGACAATCCTCCAGATTTTTTTTTCGAAAATATGTGCAATGCCATTGATGGAGCCCCTGAAGGAACCAGTATTCTTGTCAGAACTGCTGCTGGTCTCAATGCCAGTATTTTTGGAAATCAGTCATGTCATGATGTACATCAATTTTAAAAAGGGAAACTAGCATGGCCACGGCAGGTATTCTTAAAGCATAGTGTTCTCTTATGTAAATGGATTCTTCATCACCATGTTCAAGTTTATTAACCATTCAATTTCGATGTCTTCTCTAAAATGCATTAGCTTTTAAGTTACAATAATGTCTTATTTTGGAGGATAATTTCTTGTCGTGAATATGGCCAGTATGTCTTTCAGACACGCACAGAGATTGTAATACCAATGGGGACTGGCGGTAATGATACAATGTTTCAAGCATCTCCTTTTAATCTCACTGAATATACGGAAACATGCATAGAAGTTTTTGGTGGCCATGTAAGTTCCCCTTAATATTTGTTCTTTCTGTCTTTTCTTTTTGGATAAACTCTTTGTTCCTTCTTCCTGTCATTCAGAGAAGAACTATGGCTGATTCAAGATATGCAACCTATTTGGTTTGTTATCTTTACTTTTTCGAAGAGAAAGCTTATGTTCTATTATGCAGGACAAAAATCTGCACTCAGAAATTTTGCAAGCAACATCATCTTCTCCAATGGACTTCGGGATCCATACGGTGCTGGAGGTTAAAGACCATGATTTCCGGATCTCTTTTACTGATGTTAATTTCCTCATATGAACATTTTATTTTTCTACTTCATTAATTTTCTTTCTTGTATTTCCTCGACTTGCAGTGTTTTGGAGGACATATCAGACACTGTTGTTGCTGTACATACCGAACAAGGTACTTCTGTTGATTGAAATCGTTCGAATTCTAAGCTTAGTTTTTCAAGATTCTAAGGTAATTAAGTGCCCATTTCTTGGATCTTGTAACTGCAACACCAAATGATCCTGACTGGTTGGTTGCACAGCGAGACAAAGAGATAAAAATCATTGCCTCTTGGATCGCCGAGTACAATGCTAAACTGGCCACTAGAACTGGCAACAGCATTGGCTAACAGTCTAAATTTTGATTTTTCTTCAAGGGACCAATATATAGATGAACCAACACATTGGAACTGTAATAATACAAATAACAGAATCAAAATTCACAGTTACTTCAAACTCCATGAGTTCTACTGGGACGTTCCTAAACTCAGTTGGCGCAAAACAGTAGCCTAAAACTAGATGCTTTTCTTCTGTTGTTGAAAGTGGAAACTATATTACACGTTCCTAAACTCTGGGACGTTTTGTCTAAGACTTAATTACACGTTGCGTTTCAGTGTTTGCTTTGTTTTTCTTTAATTCTGTTTAGTTGACACGTGTGGCCAAGACACATTAGCTGAGATGTATTCTCTGGAAACTGTGCTGCTAGTATTTAACTTGGCAGAGTAACAAAATGCAAAAAACATGAGAGAATAATGATTGTCTAATGAGGAGGTAGTTAGAAGAGATGCTCATCACGCCTTGTTACTTCTTAATGTTCATTGTCTATTAAGTTGTTGTTCATGAATTTTTGGAAATTCTTCTCTTTCTCTACTGGCTTTTCTGTGTGTGGGAGCTTTACAAATTGATCTTGTATCACATTCTTTCAACAAATCAGCAGACAATCATCTGTTCCCTCTATTTTAATCGACTGCAGAGTTCTAGAGGACATATCAGACAGTGTCGTTGCTTTATATACTGAACAAGGTACTCATTCCGTTTCTTGGAAAGCGTTTGAATTTCGAAGCTAGTTTGATAGAGTAATTTTATTAGCAATTCTTTTGGTAATTAGGAGCCCACTTCTTGGATCTTTATCCTTCCAGTTTGAGCGGTCCTGACTGGCTGGTTGCTTTGCGAGAAAAAGACAAACAAATCTTGCATATTGGCTTGCTGAGTAGTATGCCAAACATGATTAATAACAGCTAGGCCTGGCGATAAAGGTGGCCAAAAAGATATGCGTTTAACTGTTTTGTTTTGTTTTTTTTTCCCCTTAAAAATCCATCGATCACTATGCTAAATTGTGCTTGAATTCTCCGAAGTTTGTAGCGAGAAGATTTATATCTTGGTGATATATGATTAGTCCTTAATGAAAAGTAACCTTTTGCCATAATAATTAATTTGGATAGGTTGTTTAAATTCCAAGTCTTCTTCATCCATATACATAATTGGATATTATTCATTAATCACTGTTCTAATCTGCACAATTATTTATACTATTAGGATTTGGCTCCTAACTGTGATTCCATCTATCCTTTAGCTTCCTGCATTGCTGAGTGCACCATGAGAGGTTGTTATGTTAAGAATCTACAGAAACAGGATTCTGGGTCTTCAATCCAAACGAATTCTCGAATAATTTGTGGGCATATGGACCCAGGAGCCATGAAATTGGCCATCTTTTCATAGACATTGTATAAAGTATATGATTTTTGTATAATAACTTTTTAATCCTTAGAGAATAGTTTTTTGATTTTTTTTTGATTCACGTGGGATGTTCGGGTCAGCTTGCACACACCTCGATTAATCCCCACAGACCCTGAAGTTAACGACCAGGTAAGCTTTCAGTGGCCATTAATATTAGCAATCTTAGAGCTCGAACCTGAGATTACAGGGGGATAAACTTTTTGGTTCAAAGTTCTTACCACTGAGCCACCTATTAGATGGTTAATTTTATGATTTTTATGTTTAGATTATAGATGTAATGATGCAAGAAAATCCTAGAATTTTCAATTGTATATCATTATTTAGAATGGAGAATAATATATAATTTGATATTTTTTATATATATCTTTTTTATTATCGGGGAAGAAAACTTATTTTCAAGCGCTTACAGTTTTTTCCATTATAGCAAAAGTTCTTAAGTTTTTAATTGATAGTTAATATGTTATCGAGAAATTAGGAAAAGAGATTGAATTTTTATGGAATGAAAAGTGTAAAGATGAACTTGTTGGTAAAAAAAAAAAATAATAATAATTCATTAAGACTTATTTGATTATTTTTCTTATTTCTCATATTGGATTTTGAAATAATAATAATTTTATTAAAATATTTTAAAAACATTAAATTGATATAACGGAGGAATTTGATTTTGATTAACACACAAACTAATTAAAACATACCACTAACTATTGAATCAAGAAAAAACATTTTCTCTGAACTAAGAGGTTTGCTTTTTCTATGATCTCAGCTTCGAGTCCTGTGGTTGCTAATATGATGGCCACTGGAAGGTTACATGGTCGTTAACTTTTGGGCCCGTGGAATTAGTCGAGGAGCGCGCAAACTGGCCCGGACACCCACATTAATAATAATAAAAAAAGAAAAAACAATTCCTAGGATAATTGAATAAGGAGATGCTAGAAAGGGTCCCGATTCAAATTCAATCACCCATGGTATACATATTTCGACTCTTTTTTATAAATCTTTTCCCCCAAAAACTTACTATAAAAGAGTAAAAATTGATTTGATGATTAAGAAAACATGTTTTTTTTTCTCAGTTTTCAAATTTTGAAATTAAAAGAAATTCCTGTGAATATATAAATAACGTGATGAGAAAATTTGATTCCAATTAAAACACAAAAAATCACCTCTAACTATTGAATCCAGAAAAATAAAAGTCTCCACGATAATTGAATAAGTTAATATTAGAGATGGTTTATGTTAAATTCAAGTGATAATAATTATTTTTATTTAAAAATATATTAAAATGAATTTTTTTATTTTTTAAAATTTATTATTGCTATCATCGTAACAATTCAATCTAAAAACAAATAAAAATTTAATTTAAAACAAAAATAATTAACCTTTTCCAGAAGCCACCAAAACAATCATTTCCTCGTGCAACCATGGTTACAGATGGCGTCCTTCTTTAATGAAAAGCTAAATTGGTCAATATTTATTATTATATATTGTGTATCGAATTGAAGACAACTTGGGTCCTTAGCTCAGTGGTAGAGCATTTGACTGCAGATCAAGAGGTCACCGGTTCGAACCCGGTAGGGCCCTTTTTCTCTCCCCCTTTTTGATGAAAATGTTTTGAACCCCAATTTAGTCCTTGTATTTGTGTCAATAAATATGTTAAGTCATCCCCTGTAAAATATTTTTATTATCAAATTCACCCCATATTACTAACATCTCTTCAATTCAACCCAATTTAACTAAATTGTAAATAAGCTATGAAGAATTTACCCCGTATAGTAATCTGGTAACTTTCCTTTATTTATTTATTCATTTAATTTTTTGTTCCTTGCAGCTACAAACCTAACGAAACAGCTAGTGCCATATGAACATTTCGATCTTCACATATAGCCATTGGATTACGAGAGAAGTTGATTTTCATCTCTCTAGAATTCATGATAATTATTGTACGCTTGAAAAATAATTATTTGCTGCACATGTGATCCTCATATTTGCTGCACGAGTTTTTGCTGCATATGTTTTTGCTGCACATGTGGTCCTCATATTTGCTGCACATGTGGTCCTCATATTTGCTGTACCTGTTTTTGCTGCACATGTGGCCGTCCTCATATTTGCTGCACATGTTTTTGCTGCACATGTGGTCCTCAATAAAAAAAAGGAAAAGAATTATTTTCTGCACATGTTTTTGCTGAATTCGTAGATATAGTTTGTTTTTATGTTTTAAAAAAAATTTTAAAATTTTTTATTTGTTATAAATTAATATTTTTTAGTATTTTTAGATCATTTTGAAGTGCTGATGTCAAAAATAATTTTTAAAAAATAAAAAAAATATTATTTTAATATATTTCCGAGTGATAATCATTTTAAAAATCAATCACAACTATATTTTCAAACAAGCTCGTGATCCTCATATTTGCTGCACATGTTTTTGCTGCACGTGTGGTCCTCAATTAAAAAGGAAAAGAATTATTTGCTGCACATGTTTTTAAGGTATTAATGCAGTGGAAGAATATCATTTGTAGCTTATCCTTAAATATCTGGATAAGAGGTGCTTGTGTCTTTGGAATGGAATACATTGATTTACAATAAGCTTTATTTATTTTGGACCACACTTGAATTATGAGTGTGGATGTGCTGTAGCTCTTCCAGAAGGACTTGTAGTGCACACAGCCGAATAAAGCCATCATAATTTATGTGATTGACGACGAGAGTTCTTCCATACATATCATATGGTCCACAATTGCTATCATAATTCTTGGAAGAATTATTGATGCCATTCTTCATATGTAATTGAAATTAAAGAATTTATAAAAATCTACCAAATACTTCAACGAAGACTAAATTATTGCTTTAACAATTTTTTTTTATATATAAAAACACCCTTGTATTTATTTGGTGCATTTACAGAAATTAAATAAATTCTCTTATTACCATTATATATATATAACCAAAGAATAATAATTATGCTGCCTTCTATGACATATAACTAGATTTTTAGCATGTGCTACATTATGGTCCAATTAATTTTTTTTTAAAATATTTTTAAAAAGCATTCAAACATTGTTAACGTTTTTCTAATAATAATAAAATTTTAAACCATATACTGGTCAACCTGATATGACTCAATTAACTTGATGAGTCAAAAATCAACACGAATGACAGGTAAAAACATAGTTAGACTAATAAAAATTCAAAAAAACATATATTTTTTTTAAAAATATTGAAATGACCACACATTAGATATACTCGGGTCAACCGGGATTAACCTGTCAAATTTACAATCTGGATCATGATAACCCCAAATAAAGCAAATCGAAACAAATTATGAGTTCAATTCCCAATCAATTCGATTTTGAAAAATTAAATTAAAAAAATAACAAAACAAATGACATGAGTTAACCTACTCATGACTCGGGTCATAAGACCGGAATAACCCCATAGAAAGTAAACAAAAAAAAATGACCCGAGTCAACCCGAGTTAACTTGCCAAAACCGCGACCAAGATCATGAGACTGAGATGACGTCATATATAAAAAATAAAAATAAATTATGATGCTCAACTTTCAATAAACCCAGTGTTGAAGGATGAAATAAAAAAAAAATCAATCTAAAAACAGGACATAATAAAACGAATCAAGTTTTCCTGGCTTAACCCACAAAACACATGACCCGAGTTATGAGACCGAGATAACCTTATAGAAAACAAATTGAAAAAAATCATGAAACATAATTCCTAATCAATCCAATATTAAATGATGAAATTGAAAAAAAATATCAATTAAAAAAAAATCTCGAGTCAACCAGGTTAATCCTCCAAACTCGTGACACGGGTCATGTGACCGAGTTATCCACATAACAAACAAATTAAAATAAATTATGAAGCCCGATCTCTAAAACAACCATCATAAGACTCTTTTCACATAGTGGAACATGTTGACACCAATTTTAACCATTTTGTGGTCGGAATAGGTGTCTATGACGAACTTTCTCTCTTTATGCTGGAATCTGATGAATTCTCTCTCTCTCTCTAAAAAATAAAATTGAAAATGATGAAAATAAAATTTAGCATCAAAATTGATTTTTAGAAAATCTAAGGAACTGATCACCTATTAAGTTAAAAAGATGGAGGACTACACTAAATTTTTTTGATGACATTAGAATCTTCCACCTTTTTTGCTTGTGTTTTTCACTTTGATCCTTTATTTTTCAATTTCATTATCTCTTCAAAAAGGGAAACTGATTGGCTATTAATTTGGGCTTAAAAGGGTTTAATTGTGCAAAACAAAAGATTGAAGATCAAATTAAAAATTTTAAAAGATCACTATTTCAATCCACAATGATTTGTGAGAGAGTGAATAGTAAATAAGTGCACAGTAAAATTACCACCCCTTTTAGTTTCAAAAAATGTTTATTTTTTTCCATCCCGCCCTCTTTTCCATCATTCTTCTTTCATTTTCATTATTTAACATTTGATTGATTTTGAATTTGTTTTTATAAAATGTTTCGGTTTGCTTTCTATTATCATAGTTTCAAACATATATCCTGATATTTGGTTTGTGTTTGATTTTACAAGTATTTTAATTTTATTATTTTATAATTAAATAAAAAAGTTTTTAAAATCAGTGGATTTCATTATTCAGATCATGAATTTAACATGTTAAGACTCAAAACTCGGATCGATCTAATATGTCGGCGTTTCAATATTAAAAAAATATCTTCATTTTATTTTTTTAAAGCCAAACCACGCTTTTTTACTTGTTGTCCGAGTTACCTTTAAACTTGTCAAATCAATTGAGTTATATCAGAGCAACTCTCATATAATTTAATTTTAAACTCGAGATAAAAAAAAATTAAATCAAAAGATTTCAAGTTCTTAAATAAAATATAATAATAATATCAAATAATTTTTTTTATAATCTAAATAATTTTGTTATTTATGTTAAAAAACTTTGATTAGCACGACCAGTAAAATCAGCCGCCGGGTCTGCCTTGCGATAAGTTTAATTCAAAATTTTGTGAAAACAGAGAGAGGAGAAAGGCAAGGAGTAGAGTTCTGGAAAATATATCATATCCTTAATTGAATTCAACCGGCTATATAAATAGCCATTACAAATAACAAAAATAAAACAACTTAATACAATTAATTGCTGCAGAATGGAACTGTCGCTGGAGAATAGGAACCTCTTCATAACTGAAACAATTCCTCTGTATTATTGAATGAAAGTAACTAAAATGCTAATTGAATGAAAATAACTGAAATGCAATTAATCTGTGCCCTTGTCTGCACCCACGTTCAGTGCACCTCTGCCATGCATGCGTTGCATGCATGCATTGAGTGAAGAACGTAACAATCCTGCCCACTCACACTGTCCTTGTCCTCAAGGAAGAAAATGGGGGTAGGACTTGAAAAACCGCCACTCATTTTCTCAAGTGGCATCATCATCTAATGCACCAACCCATTTCACTAACACTTCTGCCTTGGGACGATATTTTCCCTTCTGAATTTCACGCCTGGCCAATATGGAAGCAAGTTGGGGAAGAATGGAAGAATCGTCTGCGAGAGGAGGAAGTTGGGCTGATAGAGGCGTGATTGATCCCAAATGTTTCCGTAACAAACTGACATGGAAAACAATATGAATTTGGCAGTCTTTGGGGAGGTCCAACTGGTATGCCACAATACCGACTTTGCTCAGTATCTGGAATGGTCCATAGAACTGAGGGGAGAGCTTTAAGGAACTTCTGAATGCAACTGTAGTCTGACGATAAGGTTGTAACTTCAAGTATACATAATCATCGACCTCAAATGAAACCTCTCGCCTCCGCTGATTAGCATGGCTCGTCATTCTCTCTTGAGCAAGACGAAGATTTCTACAAAGATCACGTAAGAGGGAGTCCCGGTCTTGGAGGTATTCCTCGACAGCTTGGACCTTGGCAGTTCCTGGAACATAGGTGAGCGGGTGTGGCGGTGGAATTCCATAGACAGCCTCAAAGGGAGTGATTTTGGTTGACGAATGGGTCGACGTATTGTAGCTAAACTCTGCCCAAGGTATCCAGTCCATCCATGTCTTTGGTTGTAGGCCGACAAAGCAGCGAAGGTATTGCTCCAAGATGCGATTGACGACCTCTGTCTGTCCATCGATCTGGGGATGATAGCTGGAACTCATACATAACTGTATCCCTTGTAACTGAAAGAGGGTCTGCCAGAAGGAGCTAATGAAGACCTTATATCTGTCACTCACAATGGAGGTGGGAATACCATGTAAACGAACTATATTTGCCACAAATATCTTAGCAACCGAAGCAGCTGTAAAGGGATGCTTCAGGGGAATAAAGTGAACATACCTACCATAATGACAGAATGACCGTTTGAAATGGGAAGGCCTTCAATGAAATCCATTGAAATATCTGTCTAGATTTGCGTGAGAATAGGTAGGGGCTGAAGCAACCCCGCAGGTTTCATGCAATCTGATTTGCATTGTTGGCAGACCGCACACATTTGCAGGTATTCCTTCACTGTCTGTCGTAGCTTTGGCCAAAAGAAGCTGTGGCTAATCCGAGAAAGGGTCTTATGGAACCCGAAATGTCCCCCCACAGGAGATGAGTGACTATCAGCTAGAATCAACGGAATTAGAGAGGAAGTAGGACTTAGAAAAACTCTATCATTGTGGAACCAAACCCCATCACGTAGGGTCATCAGTTGGGAGGTATTCTTGCTGGTATACGAAGCATAAAAGGGATCCTGTTTCACCTTCATTTGTAGTTGGGGCCACCAATCTGCGTGGGGAACTGAAATGGAGAGGAAGTACACCTCTCCTATACGTGATAAGGAGTCAGCAGCCTGATTCTCAACCCCCTTCTTATACTCAATAGTGTAATCGTATCCCAGAAGCTTGGGAAGCCACCGTGTCTGGGCAGGAGTGGCAATGCGCTGCTCTAGTAAGTACTTAAGGCTTTTATGGTCTGTACGCACGATAAATGGTTTCCCAAGTAGGTAATGTCGCCACTTCCAGATTGCTTTGACAATGGCTAGCATCTCCTTTTCATATGTAGAAAGAGTGAGGGACGTTCCTTTAAGGGCTGCACTAAAATAAGCCACGAGGTGGCTGTTTTGAGTAAGGACGACACCTATTCCCAACCTACTGGCATCACATTCAACTACAAAGGGCTGAGAAAAATCCGGAAGGCATAAGGTGGGTAGAGTCATGAGGGCCTGCTTGAGTTGATTGAATGCTGCCTCCGTTGTGTCAGTCCAATGGAACTTTTCTTTAGTCAAAAGTTTGGTTATAGGAGCTGCCATGCTGCCAAAGTGACGAATGAATTTCCTGTAATATCCGGCTAAGCCTAGGAATCCTCGAACTTCCCTGGCTGTAGTGGGTGTGGGCCAAGCCACCACTGTTTGTATTTTATCGGGGTCTATAGATACGCCATCTTTGTTGATCGAATGCCCCAAATACTTAACCTGTTGAACTCCAAAATGACATTTTGACTCTTTGGCAAACAACTGGTTAGCAACTAAAATTATAAGGACAAGTTGCAAGTGAGTTAGGTGATCTTCCCATGACTTGGAATAAACTAGGATGTAATCGAAGAATACCAAAATAAATTGCCGAATGTAGGGTCGAAAAAGGTCATTCATGAGGCTTTGGAAGGTTGCTGGGGCATTAGTTAGCCCAAAAGGCATGACAATGCACTTATAGTGTCTCTCGTGTGTTCGAAATGCCGTCTTCGGAATATCATCCTCCTTCACACGAATTTGGTGATAGCCCGACCGTAAATCCAATTTTGAAAAGAACTTAGCTCCATGGAGCTCATCTAATAACTCATCAATCACTGGTATATGATACATATCTTTTATGGTGATCTTGTTGAGAGCCCGGTAGTCAATGCAAAATCGTCAAGTGCCATCGTTTTTTTTCACTAACAAAACTGGTGAGGAAAAAGGGCTATTGCTTGGTCGTATGAGTCCCGATTCTAACAGCTCCTTCACCATGCGTTCAATCTCTGCCTTCTGATAGTATGGATATCTGTAAAGGTGCATGCTTACTGGACCTGTGCTAGGCTGGAGTGGAATCTAATGGTCATGTTGGCATTGAGGAGGGAGACTGGGGTTAGGGGTGAAGACCTCTGCAAACTCCTCCAAGAGACATTGGATCGTTGGAGGGTATGTATTTGTTGAAAACATGTTTTTAAGTGGTTGAATTTGAAAGAAGAACCCCACATTTGCAGACCCGAACACTCTTTATTGTGCAGAACCTCAATGCTGGATGCTTCAGCCTCCCGTCCAAGACCCTGCAAAGTATGCCTGACTCCGCCGATTCTGAAGGTCATGGTGAGCTGTTTGTAGTCTGTTTCCACTGGTCCCAGGGTCTCTAACCATTGCACCCCTAAAACGACCTGACAGGCTGCCATAGGCAGAACATAATAATCAGCCGTGATGGTAATTCCCTGGATGGATAACATGATTCCTTGGCAATGGCCTGCACATTCTACTCGTTCCCGATTAGCAACCACCACCTGAAGTTTCCTGTCTTTGACGATCGGCAGGCCAAACCGAGTTGCAATGGCTTGGTCAATGAAATTATGAGTGCTGCCCCCATCTATCAACACTATCAAGCTTTTGTTATGTAGTTTTCCCAAGACTCGAATTGTTTGGGGATGCTCAGCACCAGTAATAGCATGGAAGGAAATCTCAGGTGTCATCTCTATAAGCTCTGCCTCCAGCTGGTCTTCCTCAGAGTTCTCATCGCAGGGAGAGTCCTTTATCATGAACAATTGTGGCCGTTTACAACGATGGCCTATAGAGTATTTCTCATCACAGTAATAACAAAGTCCCTTCCCTCGTCGTTCCTTAGCTTCCTGATTTGTAATTCTTCGGAACGGAGTAGTTGAAGGTGAGGATTCAATATTTGCTCATTGATTAGGAGATGAGCCTAGAATCCCAGGAGAAGGATTGGAGTGCCCTCTCTGAAATGTCGTTACTGATAGTAAACGATTATTCGAAAAAGGCTTGCGCTGCAATTGGTTGCGCTCTTCTACCAGTCGTGCCACTCCAATTGTGTCTGCCAAGGTTTTGGGTTGTTTAATCTTGACATCTAATCGAATTTCATCCCGTAATCCTGCAATAAAACAACCAATTAGGAATGTTTTGGGGAGGCCATCAACTCTATGGGTGAGCCTTTCAAAGGCTTCCTGGTACACAGCAACAATTGATGTTTGTTTCAATCGGGTTAAAGCTTCAAAGGGATCTTCATATTCGGTTGGACCAAATCTTAGTGAGATGGCCTGTGTAAGTTCATCCCAAGTGAGTGGCCCACGGAACTTTGTTAGCCAACGAAACCATTGTAACGCAATGCCTTCCAGGTGGAATGCAGCTAACTGTACGCGTTGTGCAGCTCTAATGTTCTGAAACTCAAAGTATTGTTCAGCTCTATAAAGCCAACCAATTGGGTCTTCTCCGTTGAACTTTGGGAAATGCAGCTTGAGTTGTAGTGGATGTGGGTGATCAAAACTAGCAACAGAAGGGGGGCCGGTTGCTCGATGGGAAGAAGATTCCTGTGCGAATGGGTTGATGTCAGGAGGAACGACTTGCGTACGTTGGGTGGTACGAATGGCCTGTAATTCAGTGAGAATAGTTTGTAAGGCTGCATTGAGTTGATCAAAGCTGGCCTCGTGCCTAACCAAAGTCTCATTGACTTCGTTGCGGAATTCAACATTAGTTTTCCCACGGGTGTCCATGGACCGAAACTGCTCTGATACCAAATGATAAGTTTAATTCAGAATTTTATGAAAACAGAGAGAAGAGAAAGGCAAGGAGTAGAGTTCTGGAAAATATATCATATCCTTAATTGAATTCAACCGGCTATATAAATAGCCATTACAAATAACAAAAATAAAACAACTTAATACAATTAATTGCTGCAGAATGGAACTGCCGCTGGAGAATAGGAACCTCTTCCTAACTGAAACAATTCCTCTGTATTATTGAATGAAAGTAACTAAAATGCTAATTGAATGAAAATAACTGAAATGCAGTTAATCTGTGTCCTTGTCTGCATTCACGTTCAATGCACCTCTGTCATGCATGCGTTGCATGCATGCATTGAGTGAAGCCTGGAACACCATGTTATGATGTTATCAAAGGTACTGAATAGTGATCACAAAATACCTTCATTGATGTGATACATCGATTTTCCAAAACGCTATCCATACTATCTTTGAACAAAAACACAGTTTTTTCGAAACATTTTTATTTTATTTTTCCAAACAAAATCCTGGCAACTCATTATTTATCAACGTGATGCTTGATTAATAATTCTTAGCCATGACCTGGTGTTGCTCAATATCTACAGCCATCCATCCATGGCCGCAAAATTAATGCCTTCTACAGCCATCCATCCTGTTATTGACTCTTCCAGAACGCATCAAGACCCCGTTAACATGTTTTACAAGTTCCAGCCAGGCGGGTCTAGCTGTGACTTGGTCAGGGTAAGTTTGTAAAAAAAACTTGTATGATGTAGACAATGGCATTCGGACTAGCGTGTTAAATGTGTCAAATAAATTTAATGATGTAGACAGACATCAATACAACAATGATATCCGATTAGTTGGTAACATTAAATATTAACAAAATATGATAAAAATAAACTTTAAAAATAGATATATATCATTGGATCAATGGGACCGATTTGTAGATCCACACTAATCCAACAATATACAAGAATGACTTGGGAATTAATTAATTAATTAGTAAAACTCGAAAGCAAACCTGGATTTTCATAAAGATATTGCGCCACACCCCTGAAGCCAGATTCTTGCAATTATTGTGATCCTCAAGTGCAATAAAGTGTGGGGGTGTAAAAGTCAAAGTCCTCCCAAAGTAAAGGGGGATCTTATTATTTAAGGATGGCTCTGACACAGGCTTTGGATCACCAGAGAAACCTCAAAACAACAACCTTGCTAGCCGCTGGACACATCTTGCCATGATGTTTCAAAGGCTATTTCTTCTCCAGTCTTTCTTACTGTTTTCCTTAACCACTGCCACTGCAACTGCAAAACGTCTTAATACTATTCCAAGGCATAGTCCAATAGGGCCAAGAGTTTGGCGAGACCAGCCTGATAAAACTACTTCGTGTGAAGTTGATGAAGAAGGTTTTGAAACCTGTTTTTACAACCAAACACTTGATCACTTCAACTATAGGCCTGAAAGCTATGACACATTTCCGCAACGATATGTGATCAATTCTAAGTATTGGGGTGGTGCGAATGCATCAATCTTAGTATATCTTGGTGCAGAAGCATCGATTGATGGATATCGTGACGCTGCTGGATTTCTAGAGGATAACGCTGTTCAGTTTAAGTCTCTCTTGGTATTTATTGAGGTACGGATACAATTAGTTCACTTAATTTAATTAGGCTTGCCTATGCTTGTATTTGTATATATGTTGTTTTTGGTACGTTGAAAAAGAACCTAATGATTGGTGAAAATAATTTTATATATATATATTTATGTCATCGATCAGCACAGATATTATGGACACTCATTCCCACCTGGAGCATGGGGGAAACGAGGGTATTTCAGCTCAGCCCAGGCTTTAGCAGACTATGCAGCCATTATCATTGACATAAAGGAGAATCGAAGTGCTCAATATTCTCCAGTTATCGTCATTGGAGGATCATATGGTGGAAGTAGGTGGATACGTACTATAACGTTCTGCATGAATATTATTGATGAAGACTTTGATTCCTTAATTCTTTTTCTCTCCATGTTTGTTAGTGCTGGCTTCGTGGTTTCGGCTCAAGTACCCTCACATTGCCCTCGGAGCCTTGGCCTCATCAGCACCAATTCTTTATTTTGAT
>Ga0307513_10001148_pt1 | contig 38426 bp, 28 predicted proteins | sample 15_EM_MG_FD_202174 | JGI IMG/M metagenome (GOLD analysis project Ga0307513, IMG submission 202174) | Populus trichocarpa ectomycorrhiza microbial communities from riparian zone in the Pacific Northwest, United States - 15_EM | ecosystem: Host-associated > Plants > Roots > Unclassified | place...
GCGGCCGACCCCAGTCGACCTCGCCGGGCTTGAGGTTCGGGCCGGTGTGCTTGGCCCAGATCTCGAACAGCGGCTGGCGCAGCCAGGCAAAGATGCGCTCGGCGAAGCCCCAGCACGCGAGGAACGCCACGACGAAGGACAGCGCCGCGTTGCGCACGCGATCGCGCAGCTCGCTGAGATGCGACATGAAGGGCATCCGCCCTTCCTCGAGCTCGGCCTCCCGCTTGGCCCGGATCGCCTCGTCGTCGTCCCCGCTCTGCTCAGCCATGCTCGGGCTCGGACGGCTCGGACCCCGCCGCGGGGACGGGCTTGGCGGCGCTCGGGCTCGAGCGCGCGATCGTGTTGGGCGCCGGCTTCACCAGCTGGGCGAGGTCGGCGTCGTCGGCCGCGGTCGAGCGCGGCGCGTCGTCGTCGGCCTCGCCGGCGGTGTGCGACATGCGGAGCGTCGGCGTCTCGTGCGGATTGAGCGTGGTGGCGATGACCTCGGCGGGCGCGGTGCTCGCGATCGCCACGTCGTAGGTCTCCGGCGCGCCGGCGGCGAGGTGCGCCGCCACCGCGTCGTCGGCCGCGTGCTCGTGCGCCGTGCCGGCGGTCAGCGCCGGGGTCTCGTCGGGCGACGGCAACGAGACCGTCGCGACCGCCGCCTCGATCGCGCGGACCTTGGGTGGCCGGATCGGCGCGTCGTCGCCGCGCAGCGCGCTCTTGAGATCGCGGATCGCGCCGCCGATGTGCTCGTCGTCCTCGATCGTGCGCTGCAGGACGCGCGACTGCTTCTTGATGTCGCGAATGCCCTGGCTGATCTTCTTGGCCGCCTCGGGGAGCTTGTCGGGCCCGAGAAACAGCAGGGCGACGACCAAAATCACCAAGATCTCGGTGCCGCCCATGCCGAACATCGAGCGCAGCATACCACCCCGCCGCGCGACGGCCCGTCCGAGGTGCGCTCAGAATTCGTGCGAGCTGCTGGCGAAATCCGTCGGAGATGTCCCAGGTTGCCCCGACACCTCGGTCGGCGCGGTGCCGGCGCGGAACCAGACCGACAGGCCGCCGCTGCCCGGCGCCGCGACCAGCCCGGTCTCACGATCGATCGCGACCTGCTCCATGCCGGCGGGCGGCGGGCCGATCACCGGGCGCGGCGGGCGCTCCCCCTCGGCCTCGCGGACCGCGCGCATCCACAGCGGGAGCGCGGCGTGGGCGCCGTCGCCTTCGGAGCCGAGCTTGTGCGCCGGATCGTCGAAGCCGAGCCAGACCGCCGCGAGCACGCGGGCCGTGAAGCCGACGAACCAGGCGTCGGTGTTGTCGTTGGTCGTGCCGGTCTTACCCGCGGCCGGTCGGCCGAGCGACGCGGCGGCGCTCGCGGTCCCGCGCGCGACCACGGCGGCCATCATGCCGGTGAGCTGGAACGCGGTGCGCTCGTCGAGCAGGCGGCCTCCGGTCGCGCCGACCCGCTGGTCGGGATCGCTCCCGGCGGTGTGCGCGAGCTGGTCGTAGCGCCGCGCCGGATCGAGCCACGGATCCTCGGGCACGGTGGCGTCGAACAGCGTAGTCGCGCCGCGCCGGATCCGGATCGCGAAGTGCGGGGCGACCGCCCAGCCGCGCCGCGCGATCGTCGCGTAGGCGCGCGCCAGCTCGACCGGCTTGACGCACGACGCGCCGAGCGCCATCGGCCGGAGGTCGGAGATCGTCGTCGTGATGCCGAGCCGGCGGGCGAGCGAGATCACCGGCCGCGCGCCGATCCGATCGAACACGTCGATCGCCGGGGCGTTGAGCGACGCCGCGAACGCGTCCTGGGCGAGCACGACGCCGCGGAACCGGTTCCCCGAGCGCGGCTTCCAGTGCGCGCCGGTGACCTCGTCGTACTCGGCGATCGGCGCGTCGCGCAGCGCGGTGCCCGGCGTGATCGCGCCGGCGTCGAGCGCCGCGCCGTAGACCAGCGGCTTCCACGCCGAGCCGGGCTGCCGGCAGCTCTGGCGCAGGCGATCGAAGCGATCGGGGCCCCACGCGCGGCCACCGACGAGCGCCTCGACGTAGCCGGTGCGGTGGTCCCACACGAGCGCGGCGACCTGCGCGCGGCCCCAGCGATCGGCCTGCGCGACGGCGGCGCGCTGCAGGTCGCTGCCCAGCGACGGCAGCGCCGCGGTCTCGATCGTCAGGCCGCCGCGCGCCAGCTCGGCGGGCAGCGCGCCGGCGACGAGGCCACGGACCTGCTCGGTGTACCAGGGCACGCGGGTGCCGTAGCTCGGGTGCGGGCGCGCGAGGGCGATCGGCGCCGCCGTGGCGCGGACCAGCGTCGCCGGGTCGATCAGCCGCGCGCGCGCCATGCGCGCGAGCACCTCGTCGCGGCGGGCGCGGGCCGCCTCGAGGTGGTGGAACGGATCGAGCCGGCCCGGCGCCTGGATCAGGCCGGCGAGCAGCGCGGCCTGGGGCAGATCGAGCGCGCCGACGTCGCGATCGAAGTACGCGCGCGCCGCCGCGGTCATGCCGTAGGCGCCCTCGCCGAGGAACACGAAGTCGAGGTAGGTCTCGAGGATCTCGCGCTTGCTCCACCGGCGCTCGATCGCGCGCGCGAGCAGCGCCTCGCGGACCTTGCGGCGGATGCTGCGCTCGGTGCCGATCTCGCGCGGCAGCAGGTTACGCGCGACCTGCTGGGTGATCGTCGACGCGCCCTCGACGACGCGGCCGACCTGGTAGTTGATCTTGGCGGCGCGCGCGATCGCCGGGTAGTCGACGCCGCGGTGCGCGAAGAACCGGACGTCCTCGGCGGCGAGCACCGCCGCGACCAGCGCGGTCGGCAGGCGGTCGAGCGGCGTCAGCGTGCGGTGCCCGACGACCTTGCCGTCGCGAAACGGCAGCTCGGCGAGGTGCGAGCCGTCCGCCGCGAGCACCAGCGAGGTCTGCGGCGCGCCGGCGCGCCAGCCCGCGAGATCGGGCACGTCGGGCAGGTCGCGGGCCCAGCGCCGCAGCGTCACCGCGACCGCCGCCGCGGCGAGGATCGGCGCCGCGATGGCGAGCCAGATCAGCGCGAGCACCGGCAGCCGCCACCACCAGCCGCCGCCGTCGTCCGGGCCGCCGCGACGATTCACGATCCGCACGCGCAGCGGCGGGAGGCTCCGATCCAGCGACGGACCGGAGGCGGTCACGCCGCGCCGGCCTGCCGCGCGTGGGCGGGGATCACGGGAAGGCCTCGCCAGGGAACAGCGGCATCTGGTGGGGCGGGCCGATGATGCGCGCGCGCCCGCCGAGCGCGGCGACGATGGTCTCGGCGCACGCGCCGGTGACGAACACGTCGCGCGCCGAGGTCGCCTCGATCCAGCCGAGCAGCTGCGCGCGATCCGCGGCCGCGGCCCACACGAAGCCAGCATCGCAGCCGGCGTTGCCGTCGAGCGCGCGGCCCGAGACCAGCGCGCTGGTGAACGCGCGATCGCCGAGGCTGCGCGCCAGGCCGGCGCGGTCGGCGTCGAGCCAGACGATCGCGCGTGGCTCGCGGCCCGGCGCGGCGATCACCGGGACGCCGGAGTCCGAGGCCACGGCGGGCAGGGCCTGGCTGCCGCTCGCGAGCCGGACCGGCGTGGGCAGCGAGCCGCGCGCCGGGATCGAGCCGCCGATCGTGATCGCACCGTTGACGAGCTGCGCGGTCGGCACGAGCGCGGCGATGCGCTGCGCGGCCTCGCGGAGCGGCCGGCTGCCGGCGATCGCGAGGCCGTCGACGGCGAGCCGGCTCGCGACCTCGAGGCCGTCGAGCACCGAGTCGACGAACAGCACCGGCCGCGCGCCGGCGGCGAGCTGCGCGCGGGTCCACGCCAGCGTCTGATCGATCGCGGTGGGCAGCGGCGGGAAGCGGTGGTGCGGCTCGCCGAACGGCGCGGCGACGATGACCGCGTCGCAGGTCCGCAGCTCGGCGGGGTCGCCCACGCCGCCGGCGCTGGTGCGCACCGCGCCGGCATAGAGCACGGTCTTGCCGGTGATGTCGGCGTGCAGCGCGGCGGCGCCGAACCCGCGGCCCGACGGGATCAGCTCGAGCCGCACAGTGCCGAGCGTGAAGCGCTGGCGCAGCGGCACGGCGAGGTGGCCCTGGTCGCGGGCGCCGATCAGCGCGAGGGTGAGCGCGGTGCCGATCAGCTGACCGTGGCCGGTGCGCCCGCTGCGGTCGGCCGACGACAGGAAGCAGACGTCGCGGCGTCGCCGGGCGTCGCACCAGATCGGCGTGCCCGTGATGTGGACGCCATCACGCCACGTCACCGGTACGCTCGGAGCTGCCCGCGGTCGCCGCGCCACGGTACAACGTGCCATTGGCCGGCCGATCAGGCAATGATCTGGCAGGTCTACGCGTGGTGGGGAGATCTGCTGGCCGGGAGCGGCCGGGCTACTCCAGCGAGCTGGTCGGCAGCTGGCCGGCGTGGAGCTGGGCCTCGAGCTCGACGATGATCTCGCCGAGCTGCGCGCGGGCGTCGTCGTCGAGGTCGAACACGATGCCCATGCCGGGCGGCTCGTCGTCGTGCGCGAGGATCGTGTGCGAGACCCGGCCGACCAGCGAGAGCGGCTGCGCGCGGCCCGGGACGCTGACCAGCATGTGGACCTGCGAGGTCTCGGGCAGCGGCTTGTCGGTGAACAGGAACACGCCCTCTTCGTTGATGTCCTTGGTGAAGGTCGTCGCGGGGCCCTCGACGGCGCCGTAGGTGACCTCGAGCTTGATCGGCAGGCGGCGCTTGCCGCGCAGGTTGAGCAGGCCGCCGCGCACGAAGCCGTTCAGGTAGTTGATCTTGTCGCGCTCCTCGCCGCCGAGCGCGACGACCAGGCCGGGCGGATCGTCGCGCAGGCCGACGACGGTGCCGCGCAGGGTCACGAGCCAGCCGCCGGCGTCGAGGTCGACGCGCAGGGTCGCGCCTTGCTCGACGGGCTCGCCGGCGGGGACCAGCAGGGTCCAGTCGCGCGGATCGAAGATCTTGAGCCACTCGCTGTGACTCGAGAGCCGAAGCTCGCGTCGGACCGGGCCCACGGCGTCATCGTAAACCACTCCGATCGCCGGCGGCGCCGCCGGTCGACCGGATCGACCTCGGGTGGTGGGGGTGGGCACCGACCGCTGCTACTGGATCGCGACGCGGAGCGTGACCGGCTTGCCGTTGCGCACGAGCTGCACGGTCAGCGTGCTCGCCGTCGAGGCGCGCGCGTAGAGGCTCGCGGCGTCGTCGAGCGAGCGCAGCCGCGAGCCGTTGATCGCGGTGATCGTGTCGCCGGCCTGGAGCCCCGCGCGCTCGAAGATCGTGCCCTCGGCCACGTGGTCGACGACGACGCCGGTGTCCGAGAAGCTGGCCTGGATCGCCGTGCTCAGCGTCGCGAAGTCGCCGAGCGCGCGGTCGACCTCGCGGCGCGACAGCACGATCGCGTCGCTCGGCGCGGCTGTCCGGGATCCGGACGTCGGCGCCGCGCTGGCCGGCGCGGGGGCCGGGGCCGGGGTCGGGGTCCGGGCCGGCGCGTCGTCGGCGGACGGCGCTTCGATCGCGGGACCGCGGGGGCCGCGTGCTGGCGTGTCGCCTGACATGACGTCGGCCATCGCGAGGGCATCGAGGGTCTGCCGGTTCGAGCCGGTCCTGGCTGCTTTGCGGGTCGGCCTGCGGGGCGCGGCGCGGGGAGCCGAGCGCGTCGGGGTGGTGTCGGCCGGGACGATCGCCAGCGCGGGGGTGCCGGGTGCCGGGCCGCGGATCGCCGGCGGTGGGGCGACGGAGTTGGGCGTTGGCGCGGCGGCGTTGGCGGGGCTGGGCGTTGGCGCGGCGAGCGTCGGCGGCGGGGCGGTGGGCGCAGCCGCCGTCGCTGCGGCGAGCGGCAGCCCGGACGACGGCGACGGGATCGCCGACGTCGAGGACCACGCGTTGGGCTCGCCGGCCGGGACCTCGGCGGCGCGAACGGGCGCGGGGGCAGGCGTCGCTACCGGCGGACCGTCGGGGATGTTCGGCGCGCTGGCGACGCGGACGCCGTCGTCGCCGGGCTGGATCGGGCGGCTGTTGGCGCCGGCTGCGCCATCCGGCGCGCTGGCGATGCGGACGCCGCCGTCTCCCGCCGCGATGGTGCCGTTGGCGCCAATCGCGGAGTCGGACGAAGCGCCTGCGGCCGGTGTGCCGGGATCCGGGGCGGTGACGCTACGAATTTCGCTGTCAGCGTATGGATCGACCGGCGTCGGGCTGCCGGCCGCGCTGTCGGAAGACCGGGCAGCGCTCGGGGCGCGCGGGCGGCCAGCGTCGCGTTCGGCGCGGCGGTCGCCGTCCGGGGCCGGGGCGGCGAGGACGATCTGCAGGCTGCCGCGGCTCAGCGTCACCTCGTCCTCGTCGATGTCGTCGACGCTGTATCCGTCAATCTTGGCGCCGACTTCGGCCAGCACGTAGGTCGCGCGGCCGCGGTCGAATAGCAGCGCCTGGTGGCTGTCCGGCATGATGCGAATCACGCGCAGCGGCACGCGGCTGCGCGCGGGTTCCGGGGCTGTCGCCGTTGGTGTCGGGGCCGCCGCGGTCGGGGGCGCTGTCGTCGGAGGCGCCGCTGTCGTCGGAGGCGCCGCTGTCGGGGGCGCTGTCTCTTCGGCGCGCACGAACGGAGCGAACAGAGTCAACGCGAGGACACCGGCGACGAGACGCATGGCACGAGCCTCGTGCAAGCGACGAGCCCGGGAGGTGCCGTCCACCAGCTGGCGAGAAATGATGGAGATCGTCCCGCGCGTCTGCCGTCGCTGTATCGGTTCATTCACACGCGACGAGCGCGTCTCGCCACACCATCGTTTTGCCGATCATTTTGTCGATCTTCGTCGAGAACGAAATGCCTTCGAGCGGGCACATACGTCGCGGCGGCGCGCGAATACGCTCGACATCGAGCCTGCGCTTGGTCCGGGATCCTCGTCGAGGCGTTCGCGCCTTTGCACGCGTGTCAACGTCAAGCTCGACGGTGGGGTCAATGATGACGTTACCGTCGAACGTCAAGGGTGGGGGGCGACGTCGACGTCGCGGGTAGACGGCATCGGCATCGGCATCGGCCATCGGCCATCGGTCATCGGCCATCGGTCATCGGTCATCGGTCATCGGCCATCGGCCATCGGCATCGGCATCGGCCGGCGGCAACGGCAACGGCATCGGCATCGGCATCGGCAACGGCATCGGCAACGGCAACGGCAACGGCAACGGCAACGGCAACGGCAACGGCAACGGCAACGGCAACGGCAACGGCAACGGCAACGGCAACGGCAACGGCAGCGGCGGCGGCAACGGCATCGGCATCGGCATCGGCATCGGCCATCCGCCAACCGCATCGGCCATCCGCCAGCAACCGCATGGGGTCGCACATCCGACGCAGCGCCGATCGCGCGTTCCGTCGACGTCCGTCACTCACTCCGTCGACGCTGTCGGCTGCCGCTGCCGCTGCCGCTGCCGCTGCGGTTGGCCGATTCAGGCTCGGCGGCTCAGGACTTCTTGCCGTCGATCTCGGACAGGTCGAGGTCCTCGAGCTCCTTGAGATCCTCGGCGGTGAGACCATTGCTGAGCGGCGCGGGAGTCGCCCCGCTCTGCTCGGCGCGCTGGGGCTCCTTGCCGCCCGATGCGGCGGCCCCGCCGGCGCCGAGCTGCTTGGCCGAGTCGTTCGCCGGCGCCGACAGCAGGCCCATCTTGGACTTGAGCTCGGCGAGAGCGTCGTCCTCGCTGGCGCCGCCACCCTGCTCGAGCTGCAAGAACTTGGACTCGAGCGTATCCCCCGACAGCTCGCCGGCGAGCTCGGCGCCCGCCTCGGCCTCGGCCTCCATCAGCTGGATGCGCTCGGCCATGCGATCGAACGTGTCGAACGCGCTGGTGTCGCCCAGGCCCTGCATCGTGTTGGCGATCTGCTGCTGCGCCTCCGCGCGCTTCTTGCGCGCGATGAGGATGTTCTTCTTGCGCTTGGCTTCCTCGATCTTGTTGTTGAGCAGCCGCAGCGCGTCCTTGAGCTTCTCGACCGCCGACTTCTGCGCCAGCCACTGGGTCTGGAACTGGCCGGCGATGGTCTCGTGCTCCTGCTTGCGGGCGAGCGCCTGGCGGGCGAGGTTGTCGTCGCCGGCGCGCACCGCGACCATCGCCTTGCGCTCCCACTCCTTCGACTTGTCGCTCTCGGCGGTGTACTGCTTTTGCAGCTTCTTCTCGTCGGCGATCGCGACCGCGACCGCCTTCTTGGCTTCGACCAGCTGCTGCTGCATCTCGAGCAGCACCTGCGTCAGCATCTTCTCGGGATCTTCGGCCTTCGTGATGAGGTCGTTGAGGTTGGACTTGATCAGCGTCCCGAGTCTGGAAAAGATCCCCATGGCTTCCATCGAGCGTACGGGATCAAAGGTGTGGTTGCAACGCTCGCTCCGAGCGTGCTACTGCCCGTGCGCCGCGATGCCGGATCGGCAAACGACGATGTCTGAAACCGAGACACGCAGGCTGCCCCGCCACATCGGGATCATCATGGATGGCAACGGCCGCTGGGCCGAGCGCCAGGGCCGGCCACGGCTGGACGGCCACCGGATCGGCGCCGATTCGGTGCGCGACATCACCCGCGCCTCCCGCGAGCTCGGGATCGAGGCGCTCACCTTGTATGCCTTCTCGTCGCAGAACTGGCAACGCCCGGTCGGCGAGGTCACCGGCCTCATGGCCCTGCTGCGCGACTACCTGATCGGGGAGCGCGCCGAGATCCTCGACAACCAGATCCGGCTCGACGCGATCGGCGACGTCGAGCGCCTGCCGCCGCTGGTCAAGGAGCCGCTCGACGAGCTGCGCGCCGTGTCTGCCGCAAACCACGGCATGACGCTGACCCTGGCGCTGTCGTACGGCGGCCGCGAATCGATCGCCCGGGCGGTGCGCGCCGCGGTCCGCGACGCGGCGGCCGGGCGGCTGTCGCCCGACGACGTCGACGTCGAACGCTTCAACTCGTACCTGCCGACCTCGCAGCTGCCGCCGCTCGACCTGCTGATCCGGACCAGCGGCGAGCAGCGGATCTCGAACTTCCTGCTATGGGAGATCGCGTACGCCGAGCTGATGTTCTGCGACGTGCTATGGCCCGAGTTTCGCCGCGCGCACCTCTACGCGTGCATCGACCGCTACGGCGCGCGCGAGCGCCGCTTCGGGCTGACCTCGGGCCAGCTGGCGTCCGACGTCGAATCGCTGTAGGCGGGCGACTTGACGACGTTCGGCGGCTGCGGTTAGCTGCCGTCTTCGTGGCCCTCGGTAACCTTGCTCAACGGTTCCTCGTCGCGCTGGTCGCCGTGCCGATCCTGCTGGTGGTGCTGTACTTCCACCGGCCGGAGCCGACCTGGGCGCTCATCTTCGCGGCGTCGCTGATCGCGATGCACGAGCTGTTCGCGATGATGCTGCCGGCCGAGGACCGCCGCGCGGCCGTCGTGCTGGGCGGCTTCGCGGTGGCCGCGTTCTACTGGCTCGATCCGACGACGCTGGCGTACTACGGCGGCGCCGTGCCGCGCGTCGTCGCGGCGGCGGGCGCGGCGGGCTCGACCATCCCGCTGTTGCTCGCAGTCGTGGCGCCGGGCCTGTACTTCCTGTTCAAGTTTCGCGACATCCCGAGCGTCGCCGGGCGCTACGCCGCGACGGTCACCGGCATCGTCTACGCCGGCTACCTGACGACGTACCTCGCGAAGCTCAAGCTGATCGACCCGCACGCCGGCGGCGACACCGTGCTGATGGTGCTGATCGTCGCGTGGCTCGCCGACACCGGCGGCTACTTCGCCGGACGGTTCCTCGGCAAGGCCAAGCTCTACGAGGCCGTGAGCCCCAAGAAGACGTGGGCCGGCGCGTGGGGCGGCATCGCCGGCTCGGTCATCGGCGTGGCGGCGCTCAAGCTGATCTCGTCCCACTACCTGACCTGGGTCGACGTCGCGCTGATCGCGATCCCGGGCGGCGTGCTCGGCCAGCTCGGCGATCTGACCGAGTCGCTGCTCAAGCGCTCGGTCGGCGTCAAGGACTCGGGCGCCCTGCTGCCCGGCCACGGCGGCCTGCTCGATCGCATCGACGCCGTGCTGTTCATCGCGCCGTACGTCTACGCCTACCTGATCGTGCTGCAGCCCGTCGGCTGAGCGCGCGGCGGACGGGGTCGCCGCCGGACGTGCCTCGATCGGCCTCATGTGCTCGGTCCTCGCGTCGGCCCCGGGTGCTAGATTGGGGACGGCGATGGACCCGCAGGCTCGCGCTCAAGTCTTCTGGATCTTCGCGAGCGAGGATTCGTCGATCGCCCGCGAGCTGATCGGGCGCGCTGGGGTGCTGGAGGCGCAGGGGCTGGTCCAGAACTGGGAGCTGACGGGCGGCCAGAACGGGCTGTCGCTCATCTCCGGTCAGAACGGGCTGGCGGGGCTCACGTCCAGCGGCACGGTGTCGCTCGCGAGCCTGCAAAAGGCCGACGTCGCCGTGTTCCTGTGCAGCCAGGCCCTGATCGATGGCCCCGTCTGGAGGACCGTCTTCGCGCTGTTCGCCGAGAATCCGGAGACGCGCGTGGTGCCGGTCGTCGTGAACGCGCTGACGTTGCCGCCCGAGCTGGCGGCCTTTCAGACCCTGCCGCGGGACGGGAAACCGCTGATGGGACGGTCCGACCGCGAGGATGCGCTCCTCGAGGTCATCCAGGGCCTGCTGGCGACGATCAGGTACCGGCAAACGTCGCCTCTGGCTCACGGACTGCCGGGCCTCCTGCCGACCGCCTTCGAGGCGCACGTCGCGCGCCCGAGCATCAATGACATCTTTCGGCTCGATGGCCCGCCGACGGTCACGTTCATCGAGCCTCCCGAGTTTCCCCGGCTGAAGCTGCAGCTCCGGACGATGGGGACCGGGCTCATCGTCGAGGGTCCGTCGAAGGTCGGTAAGTCGACGGCGATTCGCAAGGCGATGGAGGCGTTGGCGATCGCACCGGATGACCAGATCTGGTGGCACGGGCAACGACCGCCTGCGTTCGACGTGTTCCGCAGCCAGCTCGACGTGCTGCTCCGGGCCACGCGCGATACGTGGCTGTTCATCGACGACTTTCATCACCTCGAGGACGAGCGCTACCGGCGCGAGCTGGCGTCGATGATGAAGGTGCTGGCGGATCTGCCTATCCGCCACGCCAAGGTCACGCTGATCGGGATCAACCCGCTCGGGAACTCGCTCGTCCAGGTCATGCCGGATCTCGCCGGGCGGTTCCGCGTGCTGCGGCTCGACATCGACAAGGACTGGAGCCGCAGCAGCAAGATCGCCGAGCTGATCATCCGCGGCGAGAGCGCCGCCAATATTCGATTCAAGCGTCGCGAGGAATTTGTGGTCGCGGCCGCCGGCAGCTTCTTCCTCGCGCAGTATCTGTGCAACGCTGCGGCGGAGAAGGCCGGGGTGCTCGAGGCCCGATCCGTGCTGACCGAGATCGATCTCGGCCCGGTCGACGTGCTCGCGGCGATCCAGGGCGAGCTGTCGGCGCGGTTTCGCTCACCGATGATCGACTTCGCTGCGTTCGACGCGACGTCATCGCCGCGCGGCGCGACGCTTTCGCTGCTCTGGCTGCTCTCGCGCAGCAGCGACGGTGTCGTCGCCGTCCGCGAAGCTCGCTTGCAGTTTCCGATGCTGAACAGCGCGTTTGACTGGCTGCTCGCGAGCAACCTGACGCGCTGCTTTCAGGTTCACCAGCGGCTCCAGGGACTGCTGTACTATAGCCGGCAGGGCCAGACGCTCACGCTGGAAGATCCGCAGCTCAAGTTCTACCTGCGGGCGCTGAGCTGGGAGGGGTTTGCGGCAGCGAGCGGACACGGCCAGGTGCGCTTCCACTCGGACGACGGCCCGTTGTGGCCGATCACGGGAACGGCGGCAATCGTCGACGCTGACAGCACGGTGGTCGCCGACGGCGTCGTGACGGACCGGCCGGTCGCGCGGCCTGCCCGTCGCGTCTTGCACCTCTCCGATCTTCATTTCGCGACGCGCGATCAGGCCACGATCTGGTACTCGCAGCTGGCGGCGGATCTCCGCGAGCAGCAGGTCGATCGGCTCGACGCGCTGGTGGTGTCCGGCGATCTGGTCAACCGCGCAGAGGCCGCCGAGTACGATGCGGCGCGGCAGTTTCTCGAGCGGCTGATGTCAGGGTTCGCGCTGTCGGCGCGGCAGGTCGCGCTCGTGCCGGGGAACCACGACGTGAGCTGGTCGGTCTCGGAGGAGGCGTACCAGCCGTTTCGTCGCTCGCGCTATGCCGGCCAGCTCGTCGCCGGCCAGTACATCGAGCGCGACGGCGGGCTCATCGAGGTCCGACAGGACGAGCCGTATCGCAGGCGGTTCCAGCCGTTCTCCGACCTGTACCGCGCGATCAAGGGCGTGGACTATCCGCTGGCCTACGAGGATCAGGGCACGATCGACGAGCTCGCGGACGTCGGGATCTGCGTGCTCGGGCTCAACTCCGCATGGGAGACAGATCACCACTTCCGCGATCGGGCCAGCATCCACCCGGAGGCGCTGGCCAACGCGCTGCTCCGGCTCGGAGCGCCGGTCGCCGGCCAGCTCCGGATCGCGATGTTTCACCACCCCATCCACGGCGGCGAGGATTCGCGGATCCGGGACAGCGCGTTCTTGCAGCAGCTCGCCGTGCATGGCTTCCGGCTCGCGCTTCATGGTCACGTCCACAAGGCTGGCAACGAGGACTATCGCTACGATCGCGCCGACGGCGGTCGCCGCCTCGAGATCATCGCGGCCGGCACGTTCGGCGCGCCGACGCGCGAATGGGTACCCGGCTATCCACTCGAGTACAACCTGCTGCTGGTCGAAGCGGACAAGGTGACGGTCGAGACGCGTTGTCGTCGCGAGATCAACGGCGCGTGGGCACCGGACGCGCGCTGGGGCCAAGGGCCTGGGCGAGATCCGCTGCCGCGCTACGTCGTGTCGCGCTGACCGCGGAGACAGTAAGCCGGCGTCACGTGGCGTAATGGATCGGCGGCCCTCGGTGCGGCACGAATGGGCCATGTCCGAATACAAGGGAACGTTCACGGCGATCAACAACACCGGCGCCACGATCACGAACGTCGTGGTCCAGCACTCGACGAGCTACTGGCCGCAAGGCGTGGTGGTGTCGCCGTCGCTGGCGTCGGGCGGCTCGACCGACCAGGGCCAGGTGATCACCAGCACCGCGGAGACCGACTACTGGACGGTCTCGTTCATCAGCGGCGCCGGCGTGCTGGTGGTCGGCAGCAACAGCTGCGGCTTCCAGAGCAGCGACAACAACGGCAACGTCGTCATCCAGCTGTACTCCGGCTACTTCTCGGTCGTGAAGCCGGACTCGGGGACCTGCGGGAACCTCAGCTACAACACGTCGACCTAGATCGCGATCTGGTCGAGGAACGTGCGGGCGTGCTGGGCCCAGGTGCTGGCGCCGTCGAGCTCGAGGTAGCGCTCGAGGCACTGCTTGGCCTGGGTCGTGCCGCCGACCTGGGCGAGCATGATGCCGAGGTTGTAGTGGGCGTCGGCGAACTCGGGCGCGGCGCTGCACACGCGGCGCAGCTCGGAGATCGCGAGCTCGGTCTCGCCGAGGTCCTCGAGCAGGTTGGCGAGGTTGTAGCGGGCCTCGGGCTGGGCCGGGTCGTGCTCGAGCGCGCGCTCGTAGAACCCGCGCGCCTCGTGGAGCTCGCCCTGGCGATAGACCAGGTTGCCGAGGTTGGTGAGCGCCGCGGCCATGTTGGGCTCGAGGTCGACCGCGAGGCGGAACAGGTGCTCGGCGGTCTCGGCGTCGCCGCGGTCCTCGGCGGCGCACGCCTCGACGAAGTGGCGGTACGCGGTCGAGCCGCCGTTGGCCTCGGTCGGGCTGTCCTCGATCGGCGACGGTACGGCCTGGGCGCGCGGCATCTGCAGGGTCTGCAGGACGTGCTCGCCGAAGCTCGGCACGGTGAACGCCATCACGACCTGGCCGCCGATCGGCTGGAACGCGATGTCGTCGGCGAGCGCGACGATGGTCTCGCCGTCGCAGCACACGCGCAGCTTCGTCGTCGGGTGGGTGTCATCGGGCAGGGCGTGCTTGAGCGCCTCGACGTTCTTGCGCACGCGCTGCAGCGGCATGCCGGTGGCGAGCAGGTCCTTGGCGGCCTTGACCGCGACCAGGTCGGTGAACGTGTAGTAGAACCGGCCGCCCTTGCGCACGGTCGGGCCGACGAAGCCGGTCTGCGTCCAGTAGCGCAGCCGGGCCTCCTGGACGGCGAGGATGCGGGACACGTCGCGGATGGAGTACAGCTCGATCATCGTGGGTCTCCTGCGGCGCGGCGTTCCCGCTGCGCCTCGACGTTGAGGCTGAGGTGGAGCTCGTGGCCGCGCGCGCGGCTCTCGATGTCGACCAGGCTGGCGGACAGCTCGCAGCCGGCGATCCGGCGGGCTTCCTTGACGGCGATCCGGCGCGCGTGGTCGCGGCAGCGCTCGTCCACCGCGTACAGGACGGCGACGCGCTGCGCGGTCGAGGCGTCGGGCGGATCGCTGATTCGATCGGCGGTGCGCGCGAGGTCGATCGTGAGCATCGTCGAGCCGGCGTAGGCGTCGTCGGCGAGCTCGCCTTCGGTCAGCATGCGGGCCGCGCTGTGCAGGAGCTCGATCGCCACCGGGGCGAGGCGGACCGCCACCTCGCGCTCGAACAGCGAGACGCGGCGGGCCATCGCCATCGGCTTGCGGGGGGGAGGCTCGAGCTTGGGGCGCCGCGCGCGGCGGGACGTTGCCATGCGCCAAACGCTAACGGAGCGGAGGGGTGGTGGCCAAGTTTCCTACATGTGGGATAAATCGAATCGAACCACTCCGGACGCGACGCAACGGGTCAAGGTCGGCGGTTGGGGCTTGCGTCAAGGGCGACGCAACCGTTGACCTTGAGGTCGACGTCGACGTGGCATCCCGTCGACGTTGACGTTCCCGTACGTTCCCGTCGACGTTGACCTCCCCCGTCGACCTCAGCCCGGTCGACGTTCCGCGGCCAGGCAACAACTGGCAGTCGCAGGGGCATGTCGCGCGGCACTCCGTGGTGTCGCGCCGAAACGCGATTCTCCGACGACGATCGCGCTTGACGGTGCGCGCGTTGGATCTAACTTGCGACGATATGACCGTCGTCCTCTGGGTGATGGCCGCGGTGGTGAGCTTGGGGCTCGTCGCCATGTGCAAGACCGCCCGTCCTCGCTGATCCAGCGAGGCGGCCTCCTTCAACCCCTGGCCAGGCTCGCTTCCTCGACGTGCCTCGGGCTGGCCCAATCGTGGTACACGTTGAACGACCGTGTCGCTCGATGTGAAGCGCTATCCCATCCTCGTCGTCGACGACGAGCAGGACAATCTCGACGCCTTCCGGTTCAATTTCCGCAAGACGTTCGACATCGTGACCGCGAGCGGCGGCGCCGAGGCGCTCGAGATCCTCGAGGGCAAGGAGGTCGCGGTCGTCGTCACCGATCAGCGCATGCCGCGGATGACCGGCGTGGAGCTGCTGCGCGAGGTCCGGGTGCGCCAGCCCGACGCCGTCGGCATCATCCTGACCGCGTTCACCGACGTCGACGTCCTGATCGAGGCGATCAACCTCGGCCAGGTCTATCGCTACATCACGAAGCCGTGGGACGCCAAGGAGGTCCGCGGCGTCCTGCAGTACGCGATCGAGCGCTTCCACCTGCAGCGCGACAACCGCCGGCTGTCGGCGCAGCTCGCCGAGTACACCGGCTACCTGAACCAGCAGCTGCACGGCGAGTTCGATTTCGGCAACATCATCGGCGACAGCGCGCCGCTGCGCGACGTCCTCGACAAGGTCGAGCAGGTCGCGCCGACCAACTCCACCGTGCTGCTGCGCGGCGAGACCGGCACCGGCAAGGAGCTGGTCGCGCACGCGATCCACATCAACTCGCCGCGCGAGCAGAAGCCGTTCGTGCGCGTCAACTGCGCCGCGCTCGCGCCGGGCGTGCTCGAGAGCGAGCTGTTCGGCCACGAGAAGGGCAGCTTCACCGGCGCGCTGGCGCGGCGGCCCGGGCGGTTCGAGCTCGCCGACGGCGGCACGCTGTTCCTCGACGAGGTCGGCGACCTGCCGATGGAGGTCCAGATCAAGCTGCTGCGCACGCTGCAGGAGCGCGAGTTCGAGCGCGTCGGCGGCAGCGAGACGATCAAGGTCGACGTCCGGCTGGTCAGCGCGACCAACCGCAACCTCGAGACGATGATCGAGGACGGCGAGTTCCGCGAGGATCTGTACTACCGGCTCAACGTGTTTCCGATCAACCTGCCGCCGCTGCGCGACCGGCTGGACGACCTGGCGCCGCTGGTCAGCCACTTCATCGCGAAGTTCTCGCGCCAGATGGGCGTGACGTTCGCGCAGGCCTCGGCCGAGGCGCTCGCCAAGCTGCGCGAGTACAACTGGCCGGGCAATGTCCGCGAGCTCGAGAACATCGTCGAGCGCGCGATGATCCTCGCCCGCGGCGCGCCGGTCAGCGCAGTGCACCTCGATTTCGGCCGCCACCGCACCACGCCGCACGTCGCGCCGACGCCGCACCAGGGCACGCCGATGCCGACCGCGCTGGCCGACGATGGCAAGAGCCTCGCCGAGCGCCTGCTCGACAGCGAGCGCAAGGAGATCGTCGCGGCGGTCGACAAGTCGCGCGGCAACATCGCGAGCGCGGCGCGCACGCTGGGGATCAACCGCTCGACGCTGTACTACCGGCTGCGCAAGCACGGCCTCGAGCACCTGCTGCCGACCAAGGTCGCGGTCGGCGCCGACGATCCGGGGACCGGCACCGGCGATCCGCCGCCGGTCGCGTAAGCCGTCCGCGCCGTCGAGGGCGTCACGGCGGCAGCGGCTTGGCGTCGCGCGCCGGGTCGAGCGCGAGCCGGCTCAGCAGCGCGCGGCCGCGGACCGGGTAGCCCTGCTGCGCGGCGAGCTCGAGCGCGGTGACCACGTTGGGGATGTCGGCGAGCTCGGCCTGGCCGTAGGGCCACGCCTTGCGCCGCGCCATGACGCGCAGCCGGAGCGGCGAGCTGTTGAACAGCTCGATGCTCTCGACCGCGCCGCGCACCAGGACGGGCTTGTCGCCCCAGCGGATCGCGTGCTCGCCGATCGTCAGGGCGCCGAACTTGGCGATCCCGGTGTGCTCGAACCTGGCGTGCACGGGGCGCGACAGCACGGGGTGGATGCGCTGCAGGATCTGGGCGATCGCGAGCTCAACGCCCTTGAACCGCCAGTTGAACGCGACCCGCTGGTGATCGCCGAGCAGCTCGATGCCGAACCGCATGCGGTGGTCGCCGCGGTAGCCGTTGCGCACGTCGTTGGCCATCAGCAGCACGTCGAGCCACTGCACGAGGTAGAGCACCTCGAGGCGCGCGCCGCGGATCTCGACCGTCAGGCGGTAGTCGCGGATCTCGTCCCAGCCGATCGTCTGGACCGACAGCGCGCGGCGCCGCGTCACGCCGGTGTCGTCGACGACCACGCGCCCGAAGCCGATGTCGGAGCGGCGCAGCTCGAGCGGAACCACGGCTCGAGGGTAGCGTGAACCGGCCAGCCGATCGACCCCGGGGGCGAAGCTGCGTTCGACCGCCGCGGGACAGGCCGCGCACGCGCGCGTCGGCTACAGTGGCCGCGTGCGGTTGCTCTTCATCATCGATCCTCTCGAGCGCCTCGGCCTCGCCGGTGATTCCTCGTATGCGTTGATGCTCGAGGCGGTCGCGCGCGGCTGGGAGGTCTGGACCTGCCAGCTCGAGCACCTCGGCCTGGTCGGCGACGACGCGGTGTGCGACGCGGCGCTGACCACCGTCACGCTCGCCGACCGTCCGGCCGACGCGTTCGTGGTCGCGCCGGTGACCAGCCACCGACTCGCCGACTTCGACATCGTGCTGATGCGCAAGGATCCGCCGGTCGATGTCACGTACCTGCACGCGACCTGGATCCTCGATCACGCGCGCGGCAAGACCCTGCTGGTCAATGACCCGCGCGGGCTGCGCGAGCTCAACGAGCACCTCGCCGTGCTGCGCTTCCCGGCGCTGACCCCGCCGACGATCGTCACGCGCTCGGCCGATCGCCTGCGCGCGTTCCAGCGCGAGCAGGGCGGCGCGATCGTCGTCAAGCCGGTCGACGGCTACGCCGGGCTCGGCATCTTCGTGGTGCGCGACGGTGACCCCAACGCGTCGTCGATCCTCGAGACCTCGACCGCCGCCGGCACGCGGTGGACCCTGGCCCAGCGCTACCTGCCCGCGGCGGTGGAGGGCGACAAGCGCATCATCCTGGTCGACGGCGAGCCGGTGGGCGCAGTGCTGCGCGTGCCGGGCGCGGCCGAGGCGCGCGGGAATTTGCATGTCGGCGGGCGCGCGGTCAAGACGACGATCGACGCGCGCGATCGCGAGATCATCGCGGCGGTCGCGCCGTTCCTGCGCGAGCACGGCCAGGTCCTGGTCGGCCTCGACGTGATCGGCGGCATGCTCACCGAGCTCAACATCACGTCGCCGACCGGCGTGCGGCACGCGACGGAGCTCGACGGCATCAACGTCGCCGCGCGGATCCTCGACGGCTTCGAGCGGCTCGTCGCCGAGCGCCGCGCGGCGTCGCGCTGACAGCGCGGGGTGGCGGCTTCGGCTGGCGGCGTTCGGCTGGCGGCGTTGGGCTGGCGGCGTTGGGCTGGCGGCGTTCGGCTGGCGGTGTTCGGCTGGCGGCGTTGGGCTGGCGGCGTTGGGCTGGCGGCGTTGGGCTGGCGGCGTTCGGCTGCCCCGACTACGGCGCGAGCTGCCAGGTCGGCGCGCGGCTGGCGCCGCACAGCGCGACGCGCGGCCGGCCGCCGGCGTTGATCAGGCAGTCGAGGTGGGCGAACGCCATGTCGTCCTGCGGCGCGGGCACGAGGCCGGACCAGACGTGGCCGTCGTCGTCGAGGAAGAACCGGCCGCCGACGCCGTCGTTCGCGCACGGCGTGGCGACGATCTCGCCGGTGAACAGCGCGCGCAGGCACAGGTCGGAGCTGGCGCGGAGCTGGCCGCGGGTGTCGAGCTGCCAGGTCGGCGCGGCGGCGCAATCGACGACGGCGGCGTTGGCGCCCGCGACGGTCACGGTGACGCAGCCGCCGGTCTCGTCGCGCAACAGGCCGGCGCCGGCGTGCATGGCGATCGGGTAGCTGCGCTGCAGCTCGGCGAGCTGGTCGGCGTCGAGCTGGTCGCGCGTGCAGGTGGTGCCGCACGCCGCGCAGCCGGTCGCGCACGCCTGGTAGCGCGCGAGGCTGTCGGCGGCGCGGTCGGACACCGCGGGGTCGACGTTGACCGCCGCGTCGGCGATGTTGTCGCCGCGCCAGGCGGTGATCACCGGCGCCTGCGTCGACGCCGCGGTCGCGAGCACGGCGAGCGCGCCGACCAGCATGTGGTCGGACGCGTCGCGGCCGTGCGTGGCGGCGATCTCGAGCGTGCGCAGCGTCGTCGGCGCGGTGGCGTCGATCAGCTTGGTGACCACGCCGATCAGCCGCGGCTGATCGTAGCGCTGCGCCGCGGCCAGGAGGCTGGGCACTCCGGCGGCGTCGGTCTGTCCCTGCCACAGGTTGAGCAGGCTGGTCGGCGCGCTGCCGTCGGCGCCACCGTCGGGGTAGCCGAGGAAGATCAGCGACAGCTTGGCGGCCGCCAGCCGGCAGTGCCAGACGTGCTGGTCGCCGACCACGAGGTCGCCGCAGGCCCAGGCGTCGTTGCCGGCGAGCGCGGCGTAGGCCGCCTCGAGGCCGGCGATCCGGCGCTCGAGCGCCGCCAGGTCGCCCGCGCCCGCGGTGACGTAGACGTTGGTCAGCCCCGCGCCGCGCTGCACGGCGTCGGCCAGCGCCGGGTGGAGGAACACCAGATCGTCGGCGGGGCGCGCGACGATCGTGAGCTCGGCGGCGGGCTCGAGCGCCGGGCCGGGGAGCGCGGCGTCGCCACCGCCGCAGGCCGTGAGCATCGCGACGACCACGCAGCACGCGCGCAGGGGCGCCGAGCCCGCCATCGCCCGGCGCCGCGCGTCGCGTGGCGAGCTGCGCTGCGCCGGCGCGCCGATCGACACGCGCGGGCGAACGGGTGCTCGACGGCGCTCGAGTCGCGAGGTGCGCATCCTGGTTGTCATGCCGGTTGCAGCCGGCGCCGTCAAGCCGTGGCTCGCCTGGTTGTACCCGCACATCGGCCGTGTTAACGCCCGGACGGGCCATGCTCCCGTTCATCGATCTGCAGCCGGTCACCCAGCTGGTCGCCGGTGCGGCGCGCGCGGCGTGGGACGGCGTGCTCGAGCGCTGCGAGTTCGTCGGCGGCGCCGGCGTGCAGCAGCTCGAGCGCACGATCGCCGCGTACTGCGGCGCGCCGCACGCCGTCGCGTGCGCGAGCGGGACCGACGCGCTGGTGCTCGCGCTGCAGGCCGCGGGCGTGACGCCCGGCATGCACGTCGCGCTGCCCAACCTGACGTTCTGGGCGACGTTCGAGGCGGTCGCGCAGCTCGGCGCCATCCCGGTGCTGATCGACATCTCGCCCGACGATCTGCAGCTCGACCTCGACGAGCTGCGCCGCGCGCACGAGACCTACCGCTTCGGCCACGCGATCGTCGTCCACCTCTACGGCTGGGCGTCGAACGCGCTGCGCGCGCTGCGCACGTTCTGCCGCGAGCACGAGGTCTGCCTGATCGAGGACGCCGCGCAGGCCGCCGGGGTCGAGCTCGACGGCGCGCCGCTGCTCGCCGACGCGGCGGTCGCGACGCTGTCGTTCTATCCCGCGAAGGTGATCGGCGGCTGCATGGACGGCGGCGCCGTGATGACCGGCGACGCCGCGCTGGCGCAGCGGGTCCGCAGCCTCGGCAACCACGGGCGCGCGACGCACTACTCGTATCACCACGTCGGCTGGAGCTCGCGGATGGCGGGGCTCCAGGCCCACTACCTGCTCGCGGTGATGCAGCACGCCGATCAGATCGTCGCGGATCGCCGGCGGCTCGTCGCCGCGTACCGCGCGCAGCTCGGTGGGCTGGCCGCCACGCTGCACGGCCCCGGGCCGGGGATCACCGAGAATGGCTATCTGCTCGTGCTCGCGTGCGACGCGCCGGCCGAGCCGATCGCGGCCGCGTTTCGCGCGCGCGGCATCGCGGTGGCGCGGACCTACCCCGAGACGATCGACGCGCAGGCGCCGGCGCGCGGCCGGTTCGTCGCGGTCAGCGCGCTGGCGCGCTCGCGCGCACATGTCGAGCGCGTGCTGAACCTGCCGCTGTACTACGGCCTGCCGGCGCACGACCTCGCCGCGATCGTCAGCGCCGCGCGCGAGATCGTGGTGTGATCCGGAGATGCCATGGCAAGCCACGAGGCCCGCGTGACCGCGCGCATCCATCCGACCGCGACCGTCGCGGCCACCGCCGTCGTCGGCGAGCGCACGCAGATCTGGATGCACTGCCAGATCCGCGAGGACGCGCGGCTCGGCGACGACTGCATCCTGGGCAAGAATATCTATGTCGACGCCGGCGTGCAGATCGGCAGTCGCGTGAAGATCCAGAATAACGTCTCGCTGTTCGCCGGCGTCGCGATCGAGGACGGCGTGTTCGTCGGGCCGCACGTGTGCTTCACCAACGACAAGGTGCCGCGCGCGGTCAACCCGGACGGCTCGCTCAAGGCGGCGACCGACTGGCAGATCACCGAGACGCGGGTGCAGACCGGCGCGGCGATCGGCGCCAACAGCACGGTGGTGTGCGGCATCACGATCGGCGCGTGGGCGATGGTCGGCTCCGGCAGCGTGGTGACGCGCTCGGTGCCGGCGTACGGCCTGGTCTACGGCAACCCGGCGCGGCTGCACGGCTGGGTGACGCCGGCCGGCGAGCGCGCGACGTTCGAGGCCTCCGACGTGTTCACCGGCAGCGACGGCTTCGCCCTGCGCCGCGTGCCCGCGACGGCGACCGCGCCCGAGCAGGTCGTGCCGGTCACGTAGCGGGTCGGCGTCGCGCCAGTTGGGCCGCGCCCCCGAACGCACCGACCACGAGGTGGGCGAGCCACAGCCCGAGCGAGGCGGCGAGCGCGTCGGCCTCGGCCATGCCGAATAGACGGCCGCACAGCGCGACATACACCGCCTCGCGCGCCCCGGCGCCGCCGACGGTGATCGGCAAGAACGCGGTCGCCGCGGCGAGCGGGACGACGAGCAGTGAGCCGGCGAGGTCGATCGGCGCGAGCGCGGCGAGCAGGACCCAGCCGGCGAGCGCGACCAGCGCCTGGGTCGCGATTGACAGCGCGATCGCGGCGCCGAACGGGCGGACGGCGCGCAGCGCAGGCAGCCGGGCGGCGATCCGCGCCAGGCGCGCAGGCAGGCGCGGCCCGAGTGTACGCCCGAGCGGGATCAGCGCGACCAGCGCAAACGAGCCGACGCAGCCGATCACCGTCCACCACCACAGCGCGCCGGGCGCCACCGTGTCCCGCGTCGCGATCAGCCCCACGGCGAGCAGCGCGAACAGGCCGAACAGGCCGAGCGCGCGCTCGACGAGGACCACCGCGAGCGCGCCGGTCGCGCCTTCACCCTCGAACGCGTCGCGCGTGACCACGGCGCGGCCGACGTCGCCGGCGACCGCGCCCGGCAGGTACGTGTTGTAGAAGAACGCGACGAAGTACAGCCGCACGAGCGTGGCGAGCCGCGGAATCCTCGTCGCGCCGTACGCTCGCAGCACCGCCTTCCAGCGCAGCGCGCCGACCGCCGCATTGCCGGCGACCAGCGCGATCGCGAGCCCGAACGTCGCGACCGGGATGCGGCCCAGCGCGGCGCGCGCCGACGCGAGGTCGATACGCGTCGCGATCCAGGCCAACGCGCCCAGCGTGCCGAGCACCCGCACGATCAGCCCGAGGTGCTTGCTCACGCGCGCCCACGCGCTCGCGGACCTGATCGACACGCGTTTGCGTACCACGCCGGTGCGGTCGCACGCGATGGCAAGCTCGGGGCTCGACGCTGCGTGCATCGGAGCAATGCGCACGGCGGCAGGCGGCTTCGACTCGGCATCATCGCGTCGGCGGCACGCGGGCGGGCGCACGGAAGCCACGCGGACGGCGGCCGACGCGTGGGACGCAGCCGGACGTGAGCAGCCTGCGAGGCGGCGTATCGGAGGCGGCGTACACGTGCAGCACCGGAGGCGGCGGACTCGCAGGGTCGGCGGACTCGCTGCGGGGATCCTCGCTGGCGACTTCGCCACCCGCGTGCGCTGACCAGGCGCGGCCCAGCGCGTTGTGCGCGTACGCCGGGGCGTGTTACCCCCACGAGCGTGCCAGGCACGATCGAGCGGCTGCGCGCGGCCGGGCGTGGGCTCGCGGCGCGTCCCGGGGCGCAGCTCGTCGTCGGCGCCGCGGTGCTGGCGCTGGCGTTTCCGGCGCACGCCTCGGGCTCGCTCGGGCTGGCGGTGCTGGCCGGCGCGCTCGGCGTCGCGGCGGTGGTCGCGTGGCCGCGTGCGCCTGACTGGCTGCGCCAGCCACCCGAGCGCATCGCGAGCACGCTCGTCGTCTGCATCGTCGTCGTGGTCGGCATCGCCGTGTTTCGCGACGTGCTGCTCGAGTCGCCCGACTGGCAGATGGGCGACTGGGGGCCGCAGCACGCGGTGCTGGCGCATGTCGTGCCGGCGATGCCGGGCCTCGATGTGCCGGTGTGGAACCAGGCGATCTCGACCGGCGACGCGCCGCTCGAGCTCTACCCGTCGCTGAGCTACTTCGTCACCGGCCACCTCGCGGTCGCGCTCGGCCTCGAGCGCGACCTGCCGCTCGCCTTGATGATCGTCGCGGTGATCGTCCACCTCACGACCGCGGCGGCGACCGCGGCGATCGCGATGTCGGTCGCGCCGAGGCCGCTCGCGCTGCTGATCGGCATCGCCACGCTGGTCGACAGCGGCGCGGTCGCGCACGGCGGCACCGTCGGGCTGTTCCGCTGGGCGCTGCTGCACAGCGCGTTCGCGCTCGCCGCCGCGACGATCGCCGCGCTCGGCGTGCTCGCAGCGCTGCGCCGGCCCGGGCTCGCCGCCTCGGCGACGATCTGGCTCGCGACCGCGGTGGCGACGATCGCGCACCCCGCCGGCCTGATCGCCGCCGCGGCCAGCATGCTCGCGCTCGCCGCCGTCGCGCTGCTCGCCTCCGACGTCCCGCCGCGCCGCGCGCTGGTCGCGCTGCTCCACGTCGGCCTCGGCGTCGCGCTCGCCGCCGCGCTGTGGATGCCGCTCGCCGCGCGCATCCTCGCCTACGGCCAGCACTTCCCCAACGCGCTGCGCTCGCCCGGCCGGCTGCTCGAGGATCTGCTGCAGGCGCCGTCGCCGGTCACCGCGTTCGCGGCGCTCGAGTACGCCGGCTACTTCGGCATCCTCGCGGCGCTGTGGTCGCGGCGCGCCGCGCCGGTGTTCGTCGCCGCCAGCGGCTTCGTGCTGCTGCTCGGCCTGTGCGACGCGCCGTACCTCGCGCTCGATCTCGCGCCCGGCCTCGGCGTCGCGCGACTCGGCGTCGAGCGCCTCGCGTCGCTGGCGCGGCCCTACGTGTGGGCCGCGGGCGCCTACGGCCTGGCGATCTTCGTGGCGCACGTCGGCGTGGCGTGGCGCGCGGCGACCCGGCGCCGCCAGCTGATCGCCGGCGCGCTGATCGGCATCCTGGTCGCCGCGACGGTGCGCGCGCTGCCGACGGTGTGGGCGTCGGTCGCCGATCGCGCCGCCAACGAGGCGCGGGTCTACGCCGGCGACCCGCTGGGCCGCGCCGCGCTCAAGCGCTGGGCCACGGCGCGCGTGCGCGAGCTCCGGCCCGACGCGTGGGGGCGCGCGCTGTTCGAGCAGGACACCCACGAGCACTTCCACCTGACCGCGCAGACCGGGTTGCCGTCGTTCCACATGGCGCCCGAGCCCGACATGCTGCTGCGCGAGCGCATGGAGGACACGTCGGCCGCCAGCCTCGCGCGGTTCAACGTGCGCTGGGTGATCGGCGTGGGCCGCTCGCCGACGCTCGGCGATCCGGCGACCGAGCAGCAGCTCGGCTGGTATCGCATCCGCGAGGTCGCCGGCTGGGACGGCAGGTTCGCGCGCATCGAGCGCGGCGCGGGCGAGGTCCACGTCACGCGGCTCGACGACCGCGCGGTCGAGCTCGACGTCACCGGCACCAGCGAGCCGGTGCTGGTCGCGCTCGGCACCGGGTTCTATCCGCGCTGGCAGGCGCGCCACGCCAGCGGCGCGGTCGAGCCGGTCTACGCCTATCCGACGGTGCCCGGCGGCCAGCTCCACGTCGTGTCCGCCTGGCTGGCGCCGGGCCACACGACGTTCACGATCGACGGCCCGCTGCCCTCGGACCACGACGGCCGCGCGTTCTCGCTGCTCGCGGCGCTGACGATCGCCGCGCTGACGGTCGTGTGGAGCCGGCGGCGCTGGCGGGGGCGCGCGCTCCTCGCGATGGCGCGGCTGCGGCGGCGGGCGCCGCGGGCCGGCCGCCTCGCGATCCGGATCGGCGTGCCGCTCGTGCTGGCGGTGCTCGTCGCGCGCGGTTGCCGCGACGGCGCGACGACGACGCGCGCGGTCGAGCTGGGCGACGGCCTGCGCGCGACCGCCAGCGTCGAGGCGCGCCGGATCGGCGACGTCTGGGAGTCGTGCGACTACCTGCGGTTGTCGGGCGCGTACCACTGCGACGGCCTGGTCACCGCGTACGACGCGACGGCGAACTTGCTCAACGACGCGGCGCCGAGCTGGGGCTTCGTCACCCCGGCCATCGTCGCGTCGGCCGATACGTCGGGCGTCGAGATCCGGATCCGGCTGCGCGCGCGGCTCGCCGGGGTCTACGACGCCGCGGTCAGCGAGGGCGCCGCCGAGCTGTCGATCGACGGCGAGCCGGCGCGCGCGATCGAGCGCGTCACGCTCGAGTACGCCGACGTCGGCGAGCGCACGATCGAGATCCGCGCCGCGGTGCCGATGACGTCGTGGTCCTTCACGATGGTGCGCCAGGAGACGATCGTGCCGGATCGGCCGTTCCTCGCCGGACCGCCCGAGCAAGCGCCCGCGCAGGTCCGCGCGATTCGCTGACGTCGCGCCGGCGCTCGGCTACGGGCGCCAGCGGATCGCACGCAGGCGGACGGCGGCGAGCGGCTGGTCGAGCGCGGTGTCGGGGCCGAACGCGACGAAGGCGACCTGCAGGCCGGGGTGCGGGCGGCCGGCGAAGCGCAGCTGGGCGCCGTCGGCGGTCTCGGCGATGGCGACGAGGCGCAGCAGGTCGAGGTCGATCATGACGCGCGCGGCGTGCGCCCAGTCGGTGTCGCGCGGGCCGAGCAGGTCGAGCACGACGTCCGCCGGATCGTCGACGTAGAACATGGTCGCCGGCGGGACGGCGCCGGTGGTGAGGTCCCAGCCGACGGCATTGAGGTAGAGCAGCGGCGCGGTCGCCGCGCGCCGGGTGACCGCGGCGGCGCTCTGCACGCTGGGCGCCGCGGGGCAGACGTCGTCGGCGGGCCCGCGCGCGGCGGTGCAGACGTCGTCTTCGGGGCGCGCCGCGTCGGGCACCTCGGCCTGCGTGAGCTGCCAGCGGCTGCCGACGCGGTGGCCGCGCACCACGCGGTCGCCGGGCAGCGGCGGCGCGTCGCAGGCGATCGCCGCGCCGTCGGCGCCCGTGCAGCGCACGAAGTCCTCGAGCACGTCGGTCCAGCTCGGCAGGTACGGATCGGCGAGGTCGTAGGCGCCGGGCAGCGCGCGGTCGTACGCGACGGCGTGCGAGATGTCGTCGGTCAGCGCGGCGGCGGTCGCGCGATCGAGCGGATCGGAGATGCCGCGTGGCCGCGAGATCTTGCTGGTCGCCACGGCGGCGAGCCACAGCGCGGCGAGCACCGCGAAGCCGCCGCGCGGCCAGCGAGCTGCCACGGCGCGCCACGTGATCACGAGCAGCGCGGCGATCGCCGGCGCGAGGTCGAGCTGGTAGCGCGACGAGACGCTGGGCGAGCGCAGGTAGAACACCGCGAGCGGCGCGCCGCCGAGCACGGCCCACGCGACGAGCAGCCGGGCGCGCGGATCGCCGCGCCGCCGCCACGCCAGCGCGCCGAGCACCAGCCCGGCGACGATCACTGGCACGTACGGCCACGAGAACGTCGTGAAGTAGTACTCGCGCCAGCGCGGCGCGTCCGCCTGTCCGCGATGCAGCGCGCGCTGGTAGAACCCGCGCTTGCTGCGCTGCTCCGGGCGATCGAACAGGCTGCCGACCAGCTCCTCGGCCGCCACGCCGAGCCCGACGCGCTCGAACGGATAGCTGAACCGCGTCGCGACGATGTTGCCGGGCAGCGAGTGCACGTTCAGGCGGTGGCCGAACTCGGTGCCGCGCCCGAAGCGCAGCGCGTTGCTCGCGAACAGCGCCCCGCCGCCGGCGACGAACAGGGCGACGCCGAGCGCGATCGGCGCCAGCGCGGCCCGGCGCTGCGCGCGCGCGAAGATCACCGTCGCGATCGCCGCGCTCGCCAGGCCGTAGAACCACACCGTCGGGCGGAACAGCCCGGTCGCGCCGGCGAACGCGAGCAGCAGCACGTAGCGGGTCGCGGTCGGCGCGCGCTGCAGCGCGAGCAGGCCGCCGAGCAGGATCAGCGCCGCGCCGTACGCGTAGATCGCCGCTTCCTCGTACACGCCGATCCGGCAGCGCAGCATCGTGACGAACGCCGGCAGCAGCGCGGTGACGAGCAGCGCGCCCGCCGGCTCGATCCAGCCGCGCGGCCTCGCGCCCGGCGGCGCCAGCGCGCGCAGCCCGCGCAGCATCGCGACCAGCATCACCGCGAGCCACGCCGCGAGCGCGACGCGGTCGGGGAACGGCGTGTAGCCGACGAGCCGGCCGAGCGCCTCGAACGGCAGCTGCCACAGCGGCACGCCCAGCCCCCACACTTGCTGCACGCCGCGCGGCGTCCACGCGAGATCGTGGCGCAGCGCCTCGGGGGCGGCGCTCAGCGCGAGCTGGCCGTCGAGCAACGCGTCGACCTGCGCGCGGTACGACGAGTTGGGCGCGTAGGCGCCGTGCAGCGTGACCTGCCGGCACGCGAGCAGCGCGACCACGGCGAAGCCGACACCCAGGAGCCAATCGCGACGGGCCACCTACGACCTCGCGATCACCGCGCGGCTCCGAGCACCGTGGGTGGCCATGGGCGCCCGCCTTCGCATCGCACGCAGTAGATCACAGCGCCTCGGGCGACGTCCACGTGATGTTCCGCGCAGCGCCGTCGAGGTTGCCGGCCGCCGGGGCGACCCGGGGCCGGGCCTGCTTGACCCGAGCGCCGGCTGGTGGCACACACGCGCAATGCCCGAGTGCGAGGTCTGCTCGTCGTCTGCGGAAGTCCGGCTGTTCGACAAGCTCGGCCACCACTTCGTGCGGTGCAACAACTGCAGCCTCGAGCGCATCTCGCCGCAGCCGAGCGACGAGACGCTCGCCAAGATCTACGGCGCGCACTACTACGACGCCTGGGGCCTGCACGACAGCGAGCACACGGTCGCGAACCTCAAGAAGCGCACGTTCGGCTCGGTGCTGCGCAAGCTCCCCGCGGTCGCCCCCGGCAGCAAGCTGCTCGACTGCGGCGCCGCCACGGGGTTCCTGCTCGAGGTCGCGGCGGGCCTGGGCTACGATCCGTATGGCCTCGAGCTCTCGGAGTTCGGCGCCGGCGAGATCGCCAAGAAGCTCGGCGCGGATCACGTGTTCTGCGGCGAGCTGCCGAACGCGGCGTTCGCCGGCGTCGCCCGGGGCGAGTTCCAGGCGATCACGATGTGCGACTACATCGAGCACGTCCGGCAGCCGCGGCAGACCCTGGCGCTGGCGCGCACCTGGCTCGCCGACGGCGGGACGCTCGCGCTCACCACGCCCGACGCGGGCTCGGCCTCGCGCCACGTGCTGGGCACCGGCTGGACGCACTACAAGATCGAGCACCTGTTCTACTTCAACAAGCGCAACCTCGAGCGCCTGCTCAAGGACGTCGGGTTCTCGTCGGTCGAGTTCTATCCGCTCTGGAAGTCGCTGACGCTCGACTACATCGGCCATCAGCTCGACGTGTATCCCCACCCGGCGCTGACGCCGGTCGCGCGCGTGCTGCGCCGGATGCCGGAGCAGATCCGCGCGTTCCCGCTGCCGTTCCGGACCGGCGAGCTGCTCGCCGTGGCGCGCGCGTAGCCGCACCGGGATCAGCGCGCCGGCGCGATCTCGATCCGGTGGAGCCGCAGCGCGTTGTGCGCGTAGGGGTTCGCGAGCTCCAGCTCGAGGAGCTGCACGCCGTCGGCGCGCAGGCTCGCCGCCGGCGCGGTCACGTCGAGCCGGACGATCGTCGCGCGTCGCGCGGCCCCGGCGAACGCCTCGGTGGTCGGGACCGGCGCGCCGCCGATCGCCTGGCCGTTGAGCTTGACGGTCACCGCCTGGCCGAGCAGCGGCGTCGAGACGTCGATCCAGAGCCGCAGATCGTCGCCCGCCGGGAGCCGCATGCGCAGCGCGCTGGTCCGGATCGGCGGGCCGACCTCGGGGTACTTGAAGCCTTGCAGCGTGAACACCAGCCGGGACGGCACGCGCGGAAACACCCAGGCGTAGCCCGGCAGCTCCGGCACGCCCTCGATGATCGGACCGACGCCCCGCAGCTTGAACGGCTCCGACGCCACGGTCTCGAAGTTGATCACGCGCGGCGTGGTGGGCGGCAGCTGCGCGAGCTGGTGCTGATCGAGATCGGCCGTGCTGACCGTGCGCACGATCATGTCGCGCGACTCGTAGACGACCTTGCCGATCCCGTCGAGCGCCTCGGCCACGTCGCGATCGGTGGCGTCGAACCGGGCCTTGGTCGCGTTGCGATAGTAGTCGGGCCGCGCGATCCACGGCAGCCGGCGGTCGCCGCCGAAGTACGCGTAGATGCCCTTGTCGTACAGGTGCGCGTTGGTGTGGCGCAGGACGATCAGCGTCAGCGGCGAGTCGGTGCCGTAGGTCTCGAGCGTCGTGTACAGCGGCAGCGCGTCGGAGGCCAGCGAGAACAGGTGCCGGTTCCACAGGTAGCGCACCGGGCCGTCGACGAAGATGTTCGACAGCACGAGCCGGTGGTGGTCGCCGGCGAGGACCTTGTCGACCGCCGCGACGTCGGCAGGGCGCAGGAACGCCTTCTTGAACAGGCGGAGCTGCCAGCCCTGCCAGCCCAGGTAGAGCGCCATCAGCGCGATCGCGAGCACCGGCACGCGCGTCCACACCGACCGGATCATCACCGCCATCGCGACGGCGGCGAACGGCAGGAGCAGCAGCATCGGGTGGTACTGCTCGACCACGAGCTGCGAGAACACGAACATGAACGGCAGCGCGGCGCCCAGCAGGATCAGCGGTCGCGGCGACACGGTCGGCGCGCGGCCGCGGACCCAGTCGAGCACGCCGACGAGCTGGACGATCACGGCGGCGAAGAACAGCGGCGTGGCGAACCGCCACAGTCGCCAGAACACGATGTCGGCGATGAACTGCTTGTAGTTGCGCGAGTTGGCGGCGGTCGCGCGCTCGAAGAATTGATAGACGATGTCGCGGTGCCACTCGTCGACGCCGACCGCCCAGATCACCAGCAGGTTCTTGACCACGATGCTGGCGAGCGCGCCGAACCCGAACACGAGGATGACGGCGAGCCCGCGGCCGCGTAGCCACCGGCCGCCGCGGAACCGCACGGTCGCGAGCAGCATGATCGACAGGAAGAAGTAGTAGTCGTAGGACGCCAGGAAGCAAAAGAACGTCGCGATCGCGACCGCGGCGAGCGCGCGCCGTCGCCCGCCGTCGAGCCAGCGCACGGTCGCCCACAGGCAGGCGAAGCCGGTGCTGAAGTACAGCGGGATGTGGTGCACCGTGTCGGCGTACTGGATGAACAACAAGTTCGTCGCGATCAGGACGACCGCGAGCCCCGCGATGGCCTCGTCCCACAGCGCCCGCAGGTAGCGAAACGCGAACCACAGGCCGAGCGCGCTGAGCGCGATCGCGATCAGGCGATGGATCGCGAGCGAGCCGCCGCCGAGCAGCGTCTGCTCCACGCCGTTGACCAGGTCGGGCAGGGGCGGGTAGTGGGTGTAGCGCAGCGAGTCCTGGTCGAGCGGGCCGACGTCGAGGATCGGCGTGAACGCCGTCTTGACGAAGCCGTCGCGCGCGAAGTACCGGCCGGCCGTCATCGCGTTGCCGTCCGACCACGGGTCGCCCCAGTTGGTGCGGAACGGCTCGAACGCCGAGACGATCAGGTACGCCGCGACGGCCGCCAGGCACAAGCTGAACGCGAGGCGAAGCCAGCGTTGCGTCGATTGCCCTGCCATGTCGGGGGCAGAGAATCACACGCGACCCCGCTTGGGAAGACCCGCGGCCGGCGCGGCCTCGTGGCCTGCTCGGCGCGCGCGCATCACGGTCGCGACTTCGACGGTCCGAAGGTTGCCGGGGCCTGTCGCATTCACCACACCGCGTATGACCCGCGCTTGACCGCGTCGTCCGTGGCGTGACAGTGGTCGTACGACCATGCGGATGAGGCCCGCCGGTGCGAGCGCGCTCGGCTTGATGCTGGGCGCCGTCTGGCACGCGTTCGACGCGGCCTACCGCGTCGCGCGCTGGTTCCACATCGCGGCCCCGCCGGATTCGCTGCTCCACTACAACATGCTGCTCGTCTGGTGGCGCCACGGCGACTCCCCGCGCGGCTACACGCTCACGCCGTCGCCGTACTTCATCGACATCGCGCTGCAGCTCCCGATCGCGTTGCTCGCGCCGGACTTCGAGCGCTTTGCCTACGTCCTCGCGCTGGTGTACGCGTTGTTGATCTTCGCGGCGCTCGCGGCGCTGCTCGCGATCGTCTTCGCGGCGAGCCGCGCGCTCGCGGTGCTCGTGGCGGGCGTGGCCGTCGTCGGGTTCTACACGCGCGCGCCGTTCAGCCTGATCTTGCACTCGTTCATCTACAACCACACCTCGGAGGTGTTCGCGTCGCTCGGCCTCGTGGTCCTGCTCGAGCGATTGTTTCGGCCCGGGGCGCCGCACCGGTGGTACGCCGCGCTGCTCTACGCGGTCGCGCTGGCCGGCTGCGTGACCTCGAGCCCGTTCTTCATCGCGACCTACTGCGTGCCGAGCTCCATCGCCGTGGCCTCGGTGGTCGGCACACAACACGTCACCTGGCGGCGCCTGGTGCGGTTCGCGGGACTGTCGATCGTGAGCGCGCTCGCGGGCCTGGTCGTGCTCGCGATCATCGGGCGGTACGTGTGGCCGGTGCGGCAAGACCACTTCGCCGCGCGATCGTTTTGGCGGACGTTCAGGACGGTCGTCGCCACGCTGCACGCCGAGCCCGGCGCCTGGCACCTGGCGCTCGCGGCGCTGGCCGGCGCGATGGCGTCGGCCGTGCTCGCCGTGATCGGGCGCGTCAGGCGCTGGCCTGTCCCGCTCCGGTTCGTCCTCGCGTACTACCCGGCGAGCCTGATCGCCTGCGTCTTGCTGCCGCTCAAGCGCGGCGCGTTCTACGGCGCGTACGAGCTGCGCTACTTCCAACTGCCGTGGTTGCTCACCGCCGCATTCTATGTGGGCGTGGCGGGCTGGATCGCGCGCGCGATCGCCGGGCGCGTGCGCTGGCGACCCACGCTGCCGCGGTGGTCACGGTGGAGCGTGGGCGTGCTCGCCGTCGGCGCCGGCGTCGCGCTGGTCGCGACCGCGAGCGGGCCGCTGACGGTGGCCGCGCCGGCGAGCACGACCAGCGCGTCGATCGCATGCTTCGCCGAGGCCGAGCGCACCGCCGGGTTGCAGGATGGCCTCGCGGGCGTGTGGATGGCGCGGTATCTGAATGCCGCGAGGCTGGGCCCGGCGTGGCGCTCGGCCCATGTCGTCGTCGAGATCGCGTCGTATGCCGACGCTGCGATCAATCCCCACGAGAACAACCTCCTGTGGTTCGACGGGGCGTATCGCGGAGGGGCCGCGAGGCTCAACTTCCTCGTGACCCACGAGCTGAACGATGCCGCGCTCGAGACCTGGCGCGCGCGGCTCGGCGCGCCCGATCACGTGATCACGTGCCCGTCTCCCGCGGATCTTCGGTACACCCGGGCCACCTTCGAGATCTGGGTCTGGGATCGCGACGAGCCTCAGCGCACGCTCGCCGAGATCGTCACGCACGACAACCTGCGCGGTCCGTTCACGCCGGTCGTCGGGGCCCGCGAGATGTCGATCGACAGGACCTGGGGCATGGTCACGACGCACGACGAGAATGGTGAGGTCATCAGGACCCGTCCGATCTTCGTCCCCGGGGGGCGGTATCGGCTCGACCTCGACCTCTCGGTGACGCATGCGGTTGCGAGCGGCGCTCCGGTGGCCGAGGTGGTCGTGCTCGTCGATCGGCACCGGACGCAGCGCTTCCCGGTCCTCGCGGGCACACGTCATGCGGCGCTGGAGATCCGGGTCTCGAACACCGGCGCGACGTCGGGCAACATGCTGACCATCGCTGTCGCCGCCCGCACCCCGACATCCGTGTCGCTGTCTGCGATGAAGCTCACGCCGATCGCGCTCGCCGGCATCGCGCCGTTCGAGATCTTCCACTAACTGCCGGCCTGGCCGCCCGGCCGACGATTCGAATCGTCGCGCGCGCAGGGTATATCTGCTCGAGCACGTCATGCCCGAGCCAGATCTCGATGTCGCGGTGATCGGCGGAGCAGGGCACGTCGGCTTGCCGCTGTCGTTGATGTTCGCCGACCGCGGCCTGGCGACGGTCATCGTCGATACCGACGCCACGAAGATCGCGCAGATCCTGACCGGCGTCATGCCGTTCACCGAGGACGGCGCCCCCGAGATGCTCGCCCGCGTGCTCGCGAGCGGCAAGCTGTCCGCGTCGACCAGCGCCGCGGAGGTCGGCCGCGCCCGCTTCGTCATCTGCATCATCGGCACGCCGGTCGACGAGCACCTGAACCCGAGCTTCACCGGGATCCAGCGCGCGCTCGATGGCTGCCAGGCCTACCTGCGCGATGGCCAGATCTTCATCCTGCGCAGCACGGTGTTCCCCGGCGTCTCGGAGCACACCCAGCGCTACTTCCACGACCTCGGCAAGCGGATCCAGGTCGCGTTCTGCCCCGAGCGAGTCGCCCAGGGCGCGAGCCTGCGCGAGTTTCAGTCCCTGCCGCAGATCATCTCGGCGTTCGATCCCGGCGCGCTCGCCGAGGTTCGCGGCCTGTTCGCGGCGTTCGCGTCGGACTTCATCGAGCTCACGCCGATGGAGGCCGAGCTGTGCAAGCTGATGACGAACGCCTGGCGCTATCTGCAGTTCGCCGCGGTGAACCAGTTCTACATGATCGCGCGCGACCACGACCTGGACTTCGACCGCATCCTCCACGGCTGCCGCCACGACTATCCGCGGATGGCGGGGATGCCGGGCCCCGGCTTCGCCGCCGGACCCTGCCTGGTCAAGGACACGATGCAGCTCGCCGCGTTCAGCCAGGACCGCTTCGTGCTCGGCCACACGGCGATGCTGGTCAACGAAGGCCTGCCGGCGTTCATCGTCGAGCAAGCGCGCCGGCAGGTGAACCTGCGGGACGCCACGGCCGGCATCCTGGGCATGGCGTTCAAGGCGGAGTCCGACGACAGCCGCGACTCGCTCGCCTACAAGGTCCGGAAGCTGCTCACGCTGCACGCCAGGCGCGTGCTGTGCACGGATCCCTACGTGCAAGACCGCACGCTCGTGCCGCTCGAGCGCGTGATCGAAGAATCGGACGTCCTGTTCGTCGCGACGCCCCACGCGCGCTACCGCACGCTCCGCATCCCCGCCGACAAGGCGGTGTTCGATGTCTGGAGCGTGGTCCCCAGGTCATGAGCCCACGCAGGAGTACAGGCCAGCCATGAAGATTCTCGTCACCGGCGCCGCGGGGTTCGTCTCCGGCTATCTCATTCCGGAGCTGCTCGAGCTGGGCCACGAGGTCGTCGGGCTCGATAACCACTCGAAGTACGGCACGCTCGAGAAGAGCTATGACGGCCACCCGCGCTACCGGCTGGTCACGGGCGACGCGAAGCGCGTCGACTTGCTGACCGAGCTGCTCGAGGGCTGCGATCACTTCGTCGCGAGCGCCGCGATGATCGGCGGCATCACGTACTTCCACGCGCTCGCCTACGATCTGCTGGCCGAGAACGAGCGGATCATCGCGGCGAGCTTCGACGCGGCGATCGCCGCCCACCGGCGCGGCCGGCTGCAGAAGATCACGATCGTCAGCAGCAGCATGGTGTTCGAGAACGCGAACGAGTTCCCGACCCCCGAGGGCGCCGAGCGCCGGTCGCCGCCGCCGTCGAGCACGTACGGCTTCCAGAAGCTCGCGTGCGAGTACTACGCGCAGGGCGCGTGGGAGCAGTACAAGCTGCCTTACACGATCTGCCGGCCGTTCAACTGCGTGGGGATCGGCGAGCGCCGCGCGCTCCACGACACCGACGTCACGAGCGGCAACATCAAGCTCGCGATGAGCCACGTCGTGCCCGACATCGTCCAGAAGATCTTGAAGGGCCAGGATCCGCTCCACATCCTGGGCAGCGGCGATCAGGTGCGCTGCTACACCTATGGCGGCGATCTCGCGAAGGGCATCGCCGCGGCGATGTTCGCGCCGGGCGCGCGCAACGAGGACTTCAATCTGTCGATCCCGACGGCGACCACGGTGCTCGAGCTGTCCGAGCTGGTGTGGAAGAAGATCCACGGCGAGGCCGTGCCGTTCCGCCACGTCAGCGATGCGCCGTATCCCTACGACGTGCAGCGGCGGGTCCCCGATTGCAGCAAGGCGCAGCGCGTCCTCGGGTTCGAGGCGAAGACCAGCCTGTCGGAGACGCTCGACGAGGTCATCCCCTGGATCCGCGAGGAGATCCGGCTCGGGCGGATCTGATCGACCGCGATGACCTCCGACCCGAAAGCCCCACCGACCAGCCGGCGCGACGCGCGCGTCGAGGCCGACTACTTCGACGAGCTGGTCGGCGCGGGCGGCGAGTTCGATCCGCTCGCCGACTCGGGATGGAAGACGCTGCAGCGCCGGTTCGAGGCCTTCGTGCAGCCGCGGCCGGGCCTGCGCGTGCTCGACATCGGCTGCGGCACCGGGCAGTCGCGGCAGCTCTATGCCGGATATGCCTCGGAGTACGTCGGCGTGGACCTCTCGGAGACCGCGCTCGCCCGTGCGCGCGCGAAGTTCCCCGAGGATCGCTGGTCGTGCTGTGACGCCCGCGCGCTGCCGTTCGGCTCCGGCGCGTTCGACCTCGTCGCCTACAGCAGCGTGCTCCACCACATCCCCGACTTCGACGCGGCGCTGCGCGAGGGCCTGCGCGTGCTCGCGCCCGGCGGCCGCGCGTTCGCGTTCGATCCGAACCTGCTGCACCCGGCGATGGCGCTGTTTCGCCACCCGCGGAGCCCGCTGTACTCGAGCCACGGCGTCAGCCCCAACGAGGCGCCGCTGTTGCCGAGCGTGCTGCGCGACGGCTTCGCGCGCGCCGGCTTCGTCGATCTCCAGCAGCGCGCCCAGTCGGACATCGCGTATCGCGAGGTCGCGCCGCGCCTGCTCAACGCCGCGCTCGGGGTCTACAACGTGGCCGATCGCTGGCTCGAGCGGATCGGGCTCGGCCGCTGGTTCGGCGTGTTCGTGATCACCGCGGGGACCAGGCCCTGAGCGGCGCATGTCCGACGGCGATCCCCCGCGCTACTCGGTCGTGCTGCCTGTATTCAACGAGGCGGGCAACATCGGCGCGTTCTGTCGCAAGGCGCGAGCCGAGCTGCCGCCCGACTACGAGCTCCTGATCTGTTACGACATGGACGGCGACACCACGCTGCCCGCGCTCGCGGCGCTCCCGGCCAACGCCCGCCCGGCGCGGCTCCGCTTGATCAAGAACGAGCTCGGCCCCGGGGTTCGCTACGCGATCGAGGCCGGCATGCGCGCCGCGGCTGCGCCCATCGTCCTCGTCATGATGGCGGATCTGTCCGACGACTTCCGCCGCATCGGCCGCATGCTCGCGCTCGTCGAGGGCGGCGCCGTCGTCGCGTGCGCGAGCCGCTACTCGGCGGGCGGCGAGCAGATCGGCGGCCCGCTGGTCAAGCGGACGCTCAGCCGGGCCGCCGGGTTGTCCCTGCATGCCGCCGCCGGGCTGCCGACGCGCGATCCGACGAACAGCTTCAAGGCCTACAGCAAGGCCTTCCTCGACCGCACGCCGATCGAGAGCCGCGCCGGGTTCGCGCTGGCCCTCGAGCTCACCGTCAAGGCGCACTTCGGCGGCGACCGCGTCGACGAGGTCCCGGCCTCCTGGTACGACCGCACCGCGGGCGACAGCCGGTTCCGCCTGCGCAAGTGGTTACCGGAGTACCTGCGCTGGTACGCCTGGGCGTTCCGCGCGCGGGGCCGACAGCTCCTGCCGCGCTGATCGAGCGCGGGGCGATCACGGCGCGCAGGCGGGCGCGAGATCGAGCGCGCTGACCCAGAGCCGGGTGTGGGCGGCGGGTGGAAACATGTTCTCGAGCTCGACGATGTCGACGGCCGGGGGCGCGGTTCGATCGACGCCGCCGGTCAGGTGCTTGACGGGAACGGTGAACGTCATCGTCGTGCCGACCATCGGCGCGGTCGAGAACCCGTTGATCGACAACCGCGCGTAGCTCGCGCTGGGGAACGTGAACGTCAGGCGGAGATCGCACACCGGCTCGACGCGGATCATCACCTGCCCCACCTGGCGCGCCGCCTCATCCTTCACGCCGAGGCCACGCGCGGTCGCGATCGTCTTGCAGGGCTTCGCGGGGCAATACTCCATCGCCCAGACCAGGCTCGCCGGCGTGCCGTCGCGGAGCACGTTCGGACCGCTCCAGTCGAGCAGCTCGTGCCGCACCGAATCGACGCTGCCGAAGTCGATGCGGCTCGTCGCGGGGACCTCGCTCGTGAGCAGCGCCAGCGTCGTCGCGCGATCGACGCGGTAGACCGCGAAGTTCTTCAGCTGCAGGACCTTCCTGGCCTTCACGGCCTTGAGGTTCGTGGTCACGAAGGCGTCGTACTCGGCGATCATCCGGTTGGTCTTGGCCCGGTGCATGTGCGGCGCACCCGCGATCGCCCACTGGGCGCGCGGCATCGTGAGCGGCCACAACGACTGGTCGAGGAAGCGCGAGTCGGGCCCCGTGAAGATGATCTCGTGGACGTAGTCGGTGCCGGTGCGCTCGAAGATGCGCATCATCTCGCGCGGCGCGCGGCTCGGGTCGTTCGCGTCGAGCGCGGCCCAGCGATGGCGCTGGAACGCGGCGGCGATGTGGCCGTCGGACCGCAGATTGGACAACACGAAGTCGTTGTGATCGTTGGCGGCGAGAAAGGCATTGGTCTTCGCGACGTCGCCGCGATCGAGCACCGATCGCGGATGCTTGAACATGAAGTAGAACGACCACAGCGGCGCCGCCACCAGCCACGCGACCGCGAGCCAGCCGAGCGCCCGGCGGCCGACGACAGGCGGGGCAGGCCCCCGGCCGGCCGCGCCCCCGGATGGCGGCGCGGCGCGCTCGAACAGGCGGTCGAGCAGGAGCGCCGATCCGATCGCGTAGAACGGCAGGACGACCTGGGCCGCG
>Ga0307513_10001149_pt1 | contig 38420 bp, 43 predicted proteins | sample 15_EM_MG_FD_202174 | JGI IMG/M metagenome (GOLD analysis project Ga0307513, IMG submission 202174) | Populus trichocarpa ectomycorrhiza microbial communities from riparian zone in the Pacific Northwest, United States - 15_EM | ecosystem: Host-associated > Plants > Roots > Unclassified | place...
TCGGTTCGAACCATTCAAAATTATTACCAAGGAATTTCTACTCAAAAGGTTTTTATTTACTACATTATCTACATATCTACATTGCTAAGTTTGAAGCATGATCGAAGCTTCACAGAAAGTGTTCTTCGTCGTGAGATGATGACATTGATGCCTATTGTGGAGGTACTCACAACAACCAAATATTATGTAATCCCTGTTGGTAAGGCCTGAATACCCATTCTGGCAGTGCCTTGCCTTCCAATTAGTAACAAATAACATCACATTGCCATCAATTAGATAGTCAGTACCGAAAATAAAAAGATTTCTTGAATTTTGGGAGAATTTTTCTATGCTGCGGTTCAAAGTTCGGTTCAGGTTCGAACCCTTGCCTCATTGCCTGAACTCTGAACTGGACTTTTGGTTCAGTTCAGCCATTTTGCTGAACTTTGAACCGAACTTTGGGTTCAGTTCAGGGTGGTTCAGGTTCGAACCGAAGTTCAGAACCGAACTTTGACACCACTAGTCAGACAACAAGAAAACCAATAAAATAATCACGAAAATATCCACGTACTTTTGGAAAGAGATAAATTTCCATGGACGGAAAGTCATGATATCGTTGGTAAGCAATGTCCGTGTCTCTGTCCCGATATATCATGAACGACATGCATCGGCTAAGAGAAACTGAATCCATCAGCATGGAGTGGTGGGTGCGTAGATCATTAGACGAATGTGATGTGAAGAGGGATACCTAATACGTTTGTGTAATAGAACAGGTGCGAAGTACGGTACAAGAGGGCGAGTACCGACTTATATAGGTAGGGCGAGCCTGATCGGGACATGTATGTATGGAAACGGTAATTGCGCTCGCCTTTACCTGCAGCTCCCATCGAGATACGCACGTGATCGTCAAACACCAATGGTCGGCGATGGAAAGCCCTCCATCCCTTCCCCATCCTAACATCAAGTACATTCCACTTCACAATGTCGTAGTTCCAGTCAATCAACATCAATTCAAGTACACGCTCATAGATTTATTCCCATTCAGTTATTGGTTGATTCTCCGGATCCAGACCTAACGCCTTGCTCACGCCCCAACATACTCTGTCCTCGCATCGGCCAATTAAATCGATATTCCCATTTCATTCCTCATGCCACGCCCATATATACAACCGCCGCGCCTGTGGAGAAGCTATATCAGCCAAGAGTAACGAGGAATTTATCAGACTACTGACGTTCTGATGTACCGTCGAAATGGGCCAAGGAGCTAGAATATCCGACGGGAATTTTCAGAGGTAAAAACGTTTCTTTCTAATAAATTCCCGTTGAATCAGAGGTTAGAAGCTGTGGTGAGCGATAAATTGAACAAACTTACGAAGGGGTACATCTTTCCTATATGCATTTTATCTGTAGGTGAAAGTTTTTTGTTCGAATGGGTGCTGTAATTGTTGGTTGTCAGACTCGCAGAAAAGGTATACAGCATGATGGAATGGGGGTCGAAAGCGGAGTACTGAGTTTGAGTTTTCTCGTATTTAGAGATGACATTGGAGTCTATTTGTGCTTTGTCCCAGTTGTTAGGTGCTCCAGAATAGCGGTCGTAAACGACCTGTTTGTTCCATTGAATCGGGGAGTCTGGACTGGAGTGCTCATGGACGAGACCCAACATATGACCGAATTCGTGGAGTGTGGTACCCTTGAGTTCTTTCTCGGAGGTTTTGTCGTTAAACCATCCGAAATTCATGGTGGGGGCATCCGACGGCTGATTTTGGCAGTCAGTCCCAACATACGACCAAGAGCCGCCACCCTCCTTGAATGCGATTCGTACGTCGGCAACGGGACCTGGTACAAAGTTGAACTTGAGATTGGCATATAATAACCACTCTTTGGCGTAACCGGCCACTTTCTTTTGCAAATTCGGCGATCCTCCCAAGAAGCATATTGTTATGGTTTGACCGGGGATCCACTTCCATTTAGAAAGCAAGACGGCACGGGGGTCGCGTCCAGGGCGTATCTTTGGTGGATCCTGGTCTGGCAGTTCACTGAGGCAGAGAGAGTCAGACATAACGCAGTTGTATGTTCGATCTGTTCGAATCACACGTCGATGAGTCCAATAAATGCCAAGGAGACTGGGATCTGATATTAATCACCTGGAAGTGATAACTTTGGCGGAGGAGGGAAAGTAATCAGGTATCAAACAGGCCGTTCGAAAGTAATGCCGCAGATTTGGGCTGTTTTAATATACTGGAAATGGTGGATATAGCCGAACATCTTCGATGGCCGGTCTTACATGATTAGTTTAGCTTCCGTTTTGGATTTTTTATATTGGTATCCATTGTAATTCTTCCTTCGTACATTCCTCCGACGCACTGAAGCTCTCAGACATACCTTTCTTGTGATACCCCCCGTTTGTAGGAGGTTCATATCTGAGAGCTCGACATGGCAGGAAATGCTTGTGCCGTTAAGATAGAGATAGATAATTTTAGTTGCATGTGATAGGTACATAATCCTGGAGGACGTGTACCACTAAATCTGTAGTGAGCTGCTAGGAAAAACTCAATAGAATTTAGAACTGACAGGACCTATGGAAAAAGCGATGATCCACGGATAATTGGCTCCGGGCCGGACGATAACACGCCCCGCGGTAGACTGTAGGATACCCTTGAATGTGCCTTAGAAATAGTCAGCGCTAATAGATAAAATGTGCAGTGCATAAAATACTGACTTAAACCCAACGGAGGAGGATGCTCTGTGGTGTGTAGGAGTTTATGTTTTTTCGAGCATTATTTGATGAGATAGTTATACATTCGACTGTCTATAAGCACACGCCTTATGTCCATTAGGTGTCCCAGGCATGACACTAAGAACGAAAACATTCCATATCCGTAGATCGACGGTGTACAACAGGGTAATAATCGGCAAACACCGGAGAAAAACTAACGATAGACGTAAAGTCCATGTACATAGTCCACGCAGGACCGAAAAACCGAATGTTGTCGTAAATGTGAAGCAGTTTATGAATAGGCAACGTACAGGGTACAAGCGTTTGACAGCGGTGCATTTTCGTGGACCCAGTTACATCTGTCACTGTTGTGTCAGTCTGTTCCGGGTCACTTTTCCCAGTTCAGTTGTAATTATGACAAATCCCACGTCTCTAATTAACTTCCACCGTTGTCCGATTCATACCGAGATCCCAATGATAGGTAAACGCCAAAACCTTCTATACGGAAAAGTGGGTTATTAATGGGACCGGATTTGTGGTATACATCCTGCCATCTAAGAGCCAAGTAACCAGAATACTACGGGGTGCCAGTGAGCATTCCCCGAAAATATAACAGCTCAATGTGGAGATCTTTTATTGTCAGGTTGTGCAAATGCGTAGACGCTATTATCATATACTAGTTGATAGAGCTCAGTACGGTCCGAACAATGCTGAAAATTCTCAGGACATGGCAGGACTCTCCCTCGAACTTTCAAGACTCAATTAGACTCACTAACCTAACATCCGAAGCTCTGAGACGATGAGCGCTCAAGCGTTCAAGTTCGACATGAGCGATTACTAGATCGGAAGGGCATGCAAACAGTGAAGATATTAAAATCATAGGTATGCAGCGCTTGCTGAATTTAGACGGCATTAGACCTCATATACATAGCCTCAGATAAATGACGGGATTGATTATTTGGGTAGAATCGCAAGGGCTCACTGATCAATGCCGGGGTAGCAATCAGTCCTTGATTTCGAGCATCGCCCTTTTCATGCCAGTGAAGGAACTGCTGAAGTTTTACAAGTTTATTTTAGGAGAGGGAAGCAAATGCCAAGTTCAAAACGATATTGAACTCCCAGAGACAAGTCAATTTGAGCTGAAGGGAAGGCGTATATTCAACTGGGTATCTGGTCCAGCTTGTGCTTGCAGCTTTCCAGGGCCAGGAGCAAATCAAGCCTTCGAAGACGAAAATAAATTGTGATTCTGGATCAAGGAGATGTAGGCGGTACTGGCCCCGTGGCTCGGACTCAAGTTTGAGTTGGATATGGACGGGCCCGAGGCCGCCGTGATACCCAAGACGGCCATCTTAGCTGACAGACGCCGCAAGCCTGGTCCCATCGAACATTCCCAAAGCAATGCGTCACCCCCGTGGACCGGGATAAAGGCTAAGCAGTATAGAGAGGAGGTGGATGAGCTCAAGATTGGATGGACATAGGCAAGGCGCCATTCAAAAGATAGGTTTCTAGCTAACAAGGGTGAACGCAAGGGGTGAAAATGGACGAGGCGGATAGAAGGTGGGGTTCAGATCGATGTTGATGCAGAGGACAAGAGATAGGAAATGGCGCAGCTGTTGAAGGACCTTGGGTTCTTGGGAATCTTTAGGCAGTGGAAGGACGATTGCTCATCCGATAATTACCTGACATCATATATATCATGCCCAACACTACCACCCCCACCTACCGGCTCCGTATACCCAATGCGTCGGCTCTGTTACCACTCCCTCGTCAACGCGTACACACCACGGAACACTTGTACCCCAAAATACCACCCACTTCCGGCGGACGCCACAAGTGTCGTTGCATAGAACCCAAAGGGAACTGTCTATCAAAAACTCGCGTCCACAGCCCGGAACGAAGGGCCGGCAGTATCGAGAGGAGACGTTGATGACGCATATTGGGCAGAGGTAGGCAGGAACCCGGGGCTGTCAGTCAAAGGACGTATTTGTGGGTAAGATTGAAGGTGAGGGAAAAGGACAAGGTTGAGATGGACGCGAAGGACTGGATGCCAGCCATGGAGTAGCAGTTGGTGGAACTCAAGTCGTTCGGGTAGGTATTGGAGTGGACCGGTGGTACGAACAGAATAGAACATATGCCCCTGGACATGGAACTGAGACTGAACAAGCGAATGGACAAATAAACGTAGATGGATATGGGTATGGCGATGATAAGCACCGCACACATCTAGCCTTGGAAAAATGAAAGAATGCAAACGAAATGCGCACGGATGCGCATGACTGCGCTTCGGGATGTACACAAATGCGCATGGTTGCGCATGCCAGTGGCCACCACCTTTCGAGTTCACAAGCAAAGATTTGAAGACCAGAGAGATGGTTGCAGAGATTCGCCGAAGTCTGAATAAACCCCTGATTCGTTGGTTGAACGTACATCAATGGACTAAGTCCAAGGAGAACAGACAATTGACGGACAATGAGAAATCACTGTACTTTGCGCATGGAGATATATGAATCAGATGATAACGAGCTCGGAACCGGGCACGATCGGAGGTCGCGTCGCGGTCACGTGGTGGTTGAACCTGGTTGTTTTTTCGCGCTTTTTAATTCTCGTTTTCTGTGCGATACATACATTATTAAATAAATAATATTCTATGCTACCATGGCTTCTCCTTTCCTTGACAACTATGAACCGCTGGACGTTATTGGGAACGGCTCCTTTGGTATCATCCGCAAAGTACAGAAGACGAATGGCCCGGGTTTGGTACGTGCTATGGGTGGCACTTTCCTGTTCCCTGGCTCACGGCTGTTTCTCACAGATATTCGCGCGCAAGGAACTCAACTTCGAGAAAATGAGCAAGCGAGATAGAAAGTAGATTGTAAGAGAAGTGTGCGTCCCGATCCACTTCTGTATCTTCAATGACTGACAGCAACGCGTAGAAACATCCTCAAGGACCTTCATCACGGCCACGTTGTACGATTCCACGACCAATACGTCGACAGAGACGCTGGGATTCTATCTATTCTCATGGAATACTGTGGCGGTGGCGACCAGTCCACCATTATCAAGCAGGCGATGAAACAGAACCGACCCATACTCGAAGACACCATATGGCACTACTTCCTGCAAATTCTTCAAACGTTACATCATTGCCATCATTCGAACGGCCATAGTAGATCACGGAGCGGGTCCACGATCACTTGCAGCCCCACCGACGCGGAAGGAGGCTCCCGGCGAGTTCAAATTCTACATCGCGACCTCAAACCCGACAATGGTTCGTCTTCGTCTAGAGCCTGAACCGTGGTTTCTCTAATTATATATTGTCCTCTAGTATTTTTCGACGAGAATAACACAGTTAAACTCGGAGATTTTGGCCTTTCAAAAGCACGAGCACAGGCGAGTTTCGCGAGCGCCTACGTTGGGGTACGTCACTCCCAAGGTCCGATCCTCGCATATACTCATCTATTTTTGAAAGATCCCATACTACATGTAACCTGAACTGATGCAAGAGAAGGCCTACGACTCCAAATCGGACATTTGGTCCTTGGGTTATCTGATATACGAACTCTGCATTCCATGAAGCCAAGACACATTCCAAATTGAGCATTTTTATTCTGTATGGTCGCTTTTGCATCTCTTTTTCTCGTTCTCATTGTTTATTTGTTGGATAGTAATGGCCGCATACCACCGCTTCCTCCCAAGCACTTACGTCCGTCATCAAATCCATGTTGAACCTTACCGTGAGTGTTACCCAATTTCTTACCGATCATCGTTACCAACTCCGCCTTCAGCCTGCTATGCGCCCATCTGCCGCTCAACTCCTTCAACATGAACAACTTGAGTTATTCAACCGACTCGCCGACAGTGAGAAAATGCAAGTCCAATCAACTCTACCACATCCGATCTTCGTTTTAACACCCCTTTTTTTCCTTCAGGTTCTCGGTCGTCGCGCCACAGTAATCGCCAAAGAACTCGAAATTCTTGCACGGGAGCCGGGTCTTCTCCAGAACGAATAACGATTAACGTCACTCCTCGACCAAAAGGACCAGGAAATTACGTTCCTCCAACAATTCGTATCACAATTCCAACAACAGCAACGGCAATTCTCGTGACAGGATGTCGAGGTCGCCGTCAAACACGCCATTGCGCGACGCGAGGAAGAGCTACACGTATTGGTGATGAAAAGGGAGGAGGAAGTTGCTATTGCCATTGCAAAGCGCGAGCAGGAGATTATGGAGGCTGTATGCAACCGCGAGGCGGAGGTGGATGCTGATGCTGCATGTGTCCAGTGCGAGGAGCTGATCAAAGAAGAGGTCGACGAACGGATCCAGTGGGTGCTCACTAGGGAGAACGAGTTGAAGGTGGAGGAAATACAGCTGGAGGAGGTGAAAAGCGAGCTGGAGGAGAGTGCCGAGGAGGTGCAGCAGCAAAATGCACCGACCACAACAATGGCGAAAGGTTCGTTAGCGTCTACTATTCGTGCTTTCATTTTTATTCATCGGTTACTCTGTATGTAGGCCGGAAGGAGAAGAGTCCTCTTGAGGAAGAGGTAAAGAACCTTCTTGAACCGACGACCAGCACGGCGCAAGTTACTCCTGCTCAACAACAAGGGAGACGCAAACTTGACCCTCAACTCGCATCTCAATCTATCCTTTTTACATGTCATTGCTTCGATGGAAACCCCCATTTCTCGCCCCATTCAACTGGATTATGTGCTCTCCGCGATGAAGGGCGTTGTTTTCACCTCTACAGGCGAAATACCCGCCTGACCCTCACCCGCCGAACTCGTTAACCTTTCTCCGAAGGTCGGGCTCAATTTTGGCAAGATTTTTGACTTTGAGGATCGCGATAGCGGCTAGAAGAAGAGTCAAGAGCGACATGAGGACAGAGCTGCTAGTCCGCGTCCCAGCCCAAGCTCGAGGCGTCAGGTACGAGCAGCAAGCTGTCATAGCAGCACCTCCACCGACGAGGATTCGTCGACCCTCTAGGTTCTTCGCGTCGCGCAGTCAACCTGCGTCGTTACGGTCATCTACTTTGGATCCCGCTGGCCTTAATCTCAGTGGCAATGGCGCGTCGACTTCCAACGGGCGTAGTCAGGCAAAAACTGTTTCCATATCCGCATGTACGACCATCCGGCAGTAGCTCCAACCTCGCCGCGGCTGCGGCTGCCGCCAGGGCACTATCAATTCCAGTACCGAGGAGCCATCCTTCACCGGCGTACGATTTTGCGGACGAGGAGAATTTACCCAGTCCATTTTTGAAGAGGGTGGATAAGGCAGTGGGGGCGAAAGCTGCTGCTGCTTCATCGTCGATTTCAAACCCTTCGACTGTGCCGAGTTCAAGTTCCAATGGACCGAAGGCATCACACCTGGCTGATGGCGGATAAAGGCCAGGATCGTCGTCGTCGAAGGTGGAGAGCGAGTGAGTAATGGGTTGTTGAGGGCTGTTGCTGCTGCGAACAATACTCGACGAGGAATACCATCGGCATCATCACCCCGCCGAATGGGAATAGCATTAGGATGGAGAGCCATGACGAGATGTTGACCTCCAGTTCGTCTATAGGTGAAGTGGGTGGTGTCGATGCCAGACCCTCGTTGGCGAGTGCGCGAAAGGCGAGGGAGGAGGCGAGGAAGGCGCTTTTACGTCTGGTGACATTCAATTTCGGCATGCTGTACAGTTATTTCAACCTCCCCTAAACCTCAGTTGAAAACTCTCCCCAGCTCTGGCCACCATTCCTTTATTTCCCTTCGGGCCCCCTCCATCCCTCACGCGTACGACTGGTCTTCCCTTCCTCTGCTTCTTTTGCTCTTATGGTAAGCATTTCATTCTTCTTTTCCACATAATCTGATCTTGTTTACGTAGACTTCTTACGTTGTCGCTCCTGACTGACCTCCGGCCTTCGACCATGGTAAGCGATATGACCATACATTTTCCCTTACTGCACTTGACATCATGCTGACATGTAACTCCAGACTACCGCATCAAAGCCTTTGAATTGTGTGACGTGTAGGTTCACTGGCGCTTTCATGGACCCCAAGACTGACTGCGACGCGGCATGTTTCTGACCTCATTTCTCTTTCGGCATATTTTAGCGTATATAGCCTCCCAGACAGCGTTCGCTTAATAAATAATTTTCTATTCATGATTTTGTATGGGAGCCAAATTTGAATCAGTAAAAAACCATAACAATATGTAGTTGGCATATTGTGATACTTCAGAAGGAAACCCGATGCTTAGGGTGACCCACAACGAACATCTGAGAGAGGTCTCGCCAGATATCAGGTTGATATACATACCCCTCTGAAAACCATGATCCGACATGTTGATGGATATCAGGTGATGTTGAATATTATATCCCAGGCTGCCAAACATGTGGATCTTCGCGATCGAGCCGTAACAGAGGGCGAAAGACTGGTTTTTATCATTTCTTTCTGCATTTACTCCTCTTTTATCTGTCTCAACCCTTAATGTACCTTTCCCAGAGAAGACATCCTCCGCGATATGCACCTTTGACGATGGCATTATCTAATGTACCGAACGACTCGGAATCCGTTGGGAATCCACGTTGATTTGTTTGAAAATCAGTGTTACTGAACAAGCTTCAAGTCAGCTGCCCGTTCCCTAGGACCGCTAGGAAGCAAGACCTTGAAGGAGAGATGTCAGGGTAAAGCCGCGTAAGACCCACAGTAACGTCAGCCCTTTCACACCAACATGACTAAAAATTGCACTGGAGTCCTTCGCAGTAGATTCCAAAAGTTGCAAACTTGTTTGATCCTAGGAGTTGACCAACGTTTCTAGGTGTTCGAATATTTGATGAAAAATGTATAAAGTCATTTTTCATTAAGTATTCGAAAAAACAACAAAATGTACAATTGAGGCCAGGAACTATCCATTTTACCTGTTTCTTGTCTTAAGATCGGTAGCTCCTTCCATCAAGTTTTATGAATAGCCAGGGTGTGATTTTTATTTTTGGTAGACCGACATCTGAGGCCAAGTTTCAAAGGTTTGTGACAGTTCAGCCCAGTTAGGAGCAGTACAAGTTGGTTGAGGCTTGGTTCACCCTGGTTGCGACTTGGTTTGAGTCGGTCAGGGCTTGGTTTAGCCTGGTCATGACTTGGTTTTGGCCGGTCAGGGCTTGGTTGTGGCTTGGTTGTGGCTTGGTTGCACTGGTCGTGTTCTTGCCTGGCTTATGGCTTGTCTTAGGTTTGAAGGTAACTTTAAAAACTTCAAAACCAACCTTCAATCTCAAGCACTGTGCTCAAGTTCTAAGATCCAAGGCCTAAGAGTCGATCAGCTTACCGGTTGAACACTCTCGCACCGTTCGGCCGGTCCGTGACTCCGAAGCCGTTGTTTTTTTTGCGACACGCGTCACGTGTCGCAAAAAAAATAATGGGCTTCGGTACAGGGCGGTCCGGATTTTGGCAACGAGAGCCATCACCCATTACTTTCTACCACTCCCTCCAACATCTATCCGGACTCAATGAACATGGCAGGATGCATTGAAAGGTGAGTAGCTAGCTCTAAGGTCGAAGGCTCCGGGCGTGCACTGTTTGGGCCGGTCCACATCTGTTTCCAATTCCGTCATCCGGAAACCGATCCTTACAGCTCCACATACTCTCTATTAGTATTGTAAATACAAATACTTGGAAAAATGAAAGGTTGGGTAAATTAACTAGTCAGATCTTTCTAAAATAAACCAGTGATCCGTTGAGCGACAGCAAGTGCGTACGTCCAAGCTTGTGCGACGGACTCATTGTCGGACCTGCCAAACCACGGCTGAATAGACATATAGACCAGATCAAGCTCTTCCTGCGTATTAAATGGTGTGTTGGGGGATTCGACAAGCACTTCATTAAGCTCTGGAGGTGGCCCAATGTGGCCGATCCATGATGTTTCTTGTTCTCGGATACCGTTGTTGATCAGATGAGATTCACGAAGATTGTCATCGTGCAAAGCCTCCCAATCAATACTGTATACCTCAAGTTCATCCACATCCATCATGTCTCCCAGATTTTCTCCCCGGACACCGTGAACATGCATATCAAAATAGAACATGTCAGCTGGTGTTCGGTTTGGCCCTCCTCGTATCTGTATCTGATGTTCATTCCAGGATTCTGCAAAGAAACGAAGCGCTGCATTGATTGTAGGAAGGAAGATGAGGTGGAGAAGCCAAATATGGTTGGAATTGTTGATGTCTAGCCCGTGTCTGAGCTCCAGCATCACAAATAGGTCGGCCCAGGTAGCACCAACTTGGGCAGTAACATCAACCCAGAGGCGCTCGATCCTTACATTGTGGACGCTACTATTGAATAGAAAAATAAAAAATTCAACTTGAATTCCAGGTATTTGTGAAATAAAGCATACCGGCCCCATATGTATGAACCACGGCGTTCACCACGTCGCTCTTCCATCCAGGCAGCCACAAGTAAATTCTCTGTCCCATGGTCCCCACGGATACGTGAAGGCACACCGTACACTGCAGTTGCACTCAGAAAAAGTGTTAAAACAGTGTGCGCTGTATTATTGCTGCTTGCTTGCAGACCGGTGATCAGTCGTGAATACCCATCAATAAAGCCGTGGATGATTATTCCCCATCGAATCAATCCTAAGGAGTTGGTATAAATATTAAAAATCACATTACACATAGTAGCGGTTAAGATAAACTTACCGTGTTGGCCATCGTGGTGCCATAGAGCATTTGGTCCTGCAACGCTGTATGTCCTCCTTCTAATCCGAATTCTTTCGAAAACACGTCTAACAGGATCAATCCTAAGGAGTGACTGGCGTATTCGAACTTGCTGAACATGGTGTCCAAGTCTGAGAAGCATGCCGCTAATCATCCTAATCCCTGCTCTGCGAAAATGCATACGTAGTCGAATAATGAGATCATCTAGATCATCATCGGAAATAGTTGAATGGTGATAATAGGTATGGGATGTAGCAGGGGGGGGGTCTGCCAGCGGTAGTTGTGATGCAATATCTTCGACATCTTGAGGAATTTGTGTAGGTAGGGGTATTTCTGGCTCGAGCAGATCATCCGCAGGATCAACTAATGAAACGTTGGTATTTGAATTATTTTCCATAGAGGGATCCACATTCTCTGTAAGGTTTGGAAGCGATGCAGTAGGAAGGGTGTTGGGGATTTCTTGAGGAACCATAATTCCGTGATTGATGAGGGCATTGCGCAGGGTAGTCCGGCCAACCCTCAAAAATCTTGCCAGTGCAGAAATCGAGCGGCGGTTATATGCCCAGGCTAGAAAATCAGGATCAAAAACAACTTGTGGTCTCCCTCTGTTGCCAGAACGAATGGTTGTTACAACAGATGGGAATCCATGGTGCGATCCCTCCAAAGCTTCTGTATATGATAACCGAATATCCGACCGCATAAGTGCAAGATTATTTTGAAGTATGTCGAGCTCAGAACGAGGAAAGACTTGTGAATGCTGGAGTATAAATTTAGGATTTATTATAAAAGGAGAGAATAGAGTATTTAATAGGCTTGCCTCATGGACAAGAGCAGCATATTCATCAAGATCATCGCCAATTCTTGCCAGGACGGTGGAGTCAGTAGGATTAGTAATAGCTTCTCCAACCACAGTCTGAAAGCGATAATAGTGAAGGCGGAATGCATCTAGAAGGTGAAGTGGATTCAATTCACTCTCCAAAGTTGGCTGGCTCATTAGGATATGTGAATGGTTCTCATGAGAGACGAGATCACAGGATATCGGTTGCCTTATTGCCTAATTGGGTACAGAGAGCCGAGCCCTTCCTTTCACTTTTACGTGTCGACTCAACAAAGCCGAACAATGCAGCAATATATTGGTTCGATGGAAATTCCTCTTTTCTATTCAACTCCCTCTTGCCTTTTAAAATTTCCCTCAAGTATCCAAGTCAAGTATGACACATCCAATTACTTCCTGGAATTTTTCTGCCCAGGGAAGCCAAGTAAATCCTACTTATTTCAACAGCTACCACAGTGAAAACCTAGGTACATAAATATTCGTTTTCAAGCAGGTGCTATTGGTTGACCTCTTTTTTTTTTTTAAGAAACAATCATAAGCTGTACAGCTGTTCTAAAAATCAATTATGGACTGGACTCCTCTTTGCGGTCAACTATAACCTCTGCGTGTTTCTTCGGGATCCCCGCACACTCCTCTCTCCTTGCGCGCCGACAAGACGAGGGGCTGTCAATTGTGGGAGATACGCTTCTTTCTATACTCCGACAACATCTCTCAAACCATAACTCTATCCAACTTCGCCCACCCCTTAGGGATGCTATCAACGGCATCATTCCTCATGGTGCAGAAATGACCATGGCATTTACAAGGAACCCAGAATTTGGAGATGAAATGGAGTCCCCTCATACAGGCTACCAAGCGTTATCGGTTAATATCCATGCCCCAGTGATATGTCCTCCAGACGCCTCCTTGGATCCGGTCCGAGAGGTTTTGTCCATGGTGTCCACAACGAACCACAACTCCACCAAAACAACTGAATTTTTAAACCTATGGTTAAATTCAGGGTTACAACCAAACCATCACTTTTTCCTGGTCTTTCAACTAGATCCCTTGTCACCCTATCACGCTGCTCCCACAACTACCCCCACGAGTCAATCTACCTCTTCAATCTATGCCCATTTCCCTCGGGCCTTGTCTCGCTCAGACCGTGGCTCCAGACTCGGATCTCCGGCTTCAACAGGTTCTCCTTCTCCTTCGCCTGACGAGCGCAGTCAACATAACATAACACTTGAACAACAGCTTTGTTCCCTTCCAGGGATTTCCGAACAGCAATATCAAGATGCTTACTTCCTTAGAGACCAGCCTCTCTTTCGTAGCATCAAAAACTGGAACTCTATCGCACACATCATTGAAGAAGCGAACAATCTTTCCGAGCACATAAGTGAAGATGCCATTTTACATCATTTTTCCTGGGTGATTACATCCTATCGGAAAAAGAAAAGATTATTCACCTGGGCGAGGGAGGCATCTGAGAAAGAGTGGTCTGGTTCAAGTTCGATATGTAAGGCCTTGTGTTTCTTGTTCACATTTCTATTTGCTCATATATAATGCCAATAGCACTCTTCGGCAACTGGAAGGCAATAGTCCACATCTGGGGACGTGGTGGAGCCCTTGAATCCAACCAAGAGCCCAGGAAGTCCTCTCCAAATTTTGACGAAAAGCAAGCAGCAATGCTGACACAGGATAATATTGAAAAGAATAAAACACACATTTCACAATATCTTCGAGATGGCCAAAGATTGGCCTAATTCATTTAGACACCCTGAATTTACATTTTCCTAGCTAAATACTTTCGCCATCTAATCACTATTCAATCAATGTAGGCCTGATAATGGATTTCTAAAGAAACAAAGACCACCATGTGCCCGTAGTTGTGAGATAAGGCGTGGTTGATTTCAGTTGTGGATAGGTCCATCTCTTCAGCTTTAATGTGAGGATTCGTTTCAATGGCGTCGAAAAAGTAATTGTGTTGGGCAGAGTCCTTGATGTAAGTATCGACGAGGAGAGAGTAAGTTTCGGAGTGGATATTCTCCATCATGATCTGGAAACCGTAGAAGCAGCGCACCTGAACTTCACTTGAGAGAGATGCTCGTTGAGGTTCTCATTGACAATGTCATCAGAAGCCGTGAAAAAGGCGAGAACATGTGAAATAAAGTGATGCTCATTGTTGTTGAGACGATTGTTCCAGTCGTGGACATCTTTGGATAGGTCCAGCTCTTCAGCTGTCCAAAAGGACGCTTTGGCTTTCTTGCGCATGTACCAAATCTAATTAGAACATGTTAGATCAAGCGTTCAATGGCACTGTTGATTTCTCATCTCGTAGTACATACATGTCTAGCTAGGAAAACAGTGATTTGATATTGATGACAGGTGGCATAGATGGGTTCATGATCAAGGAATGGAGAGCGAAAAATGAATGAGCTGATCAAAAGTCTTCGTCAAGGACACTAAAAGGGAGTGAGCAATTTAGATAAAAGGGGATGAAAATTGGCATACAATGACTTCAACGATTGTGCTGTGTTGTCCGATGTGCCGGAGTAGTTAACACCTGCCTTTGAGTAATCCGGCACCCACTTTTCAAAGAAGCTGGTCTTCCTCTGCAATGAAATCATGTCCATGAAGTCAAAGGGGTTCGTCTTGTTGTAAACCTTGTCGTTCCCTAGCGAAACAAGTAGGTGATCGGCAACGAATTCAATATATTGGCACATGAGGTGAGCATTCATGCCGATAAACTTGACCGGAAGGACATCTAGAAAACATTTCAGCTAGCTGTTGATAGATGAAAGGAGCGCAACTCACCAGTTAGGAACTCTTGTTCAATAGTGACAGCTTCTGTAATAATCAGTTTGACAGTGTCAGGATGGGGACAGCACTTGAGATGGCTAAATAGCAGGCAGGCAAAGTTGGTATCATCACGACTAATAAGTTCGTTCGAGAAGGTGAGGCCGGGCATCAAACCGCACTTCTTCAGCCAGAAGATAGAAGCAAAGGAACCAGAGAAGAAGATACCCTCCATGGCGGCGAAGGCAACGAGGCATTCCGCAAACATAGACCGCTGGTCAGAGATCCAACACAGGGCCCAGTTGGCCTTATGCTTAATGCAAGGAACTGTTTTGATGGCGTCGAAGAGGTAATCACGTTGAGCGGAGTCCTTGATGTAGGTATCGATGAGGAGTGAGTAAGTTTCAGAGTGGATGTTCTCCATCATAATCTGGAAACCATAGAAGCACCGTGCCTCGGCGACTTGAACCTCATTGGAGAAGCATTCGTTGAGATTCTCGTTGACGATACCGTCGGAGGCTGCGAAGAAGGCGAGAACATGTGAAATGAAGTGACGTTCATTGTCGTTGAGACGATTGTTCCAGTCGTGGACATCTTTGGACAGGTCCATCTCTTCAGCTGTCCAAAAGGACGCTTCGGCTTTCTTGTACATTTGCCAAATCTAATTAGAACACGTTAGAACGAGCGTTCAATGTCACTGTTTATTTCTCACCTCATGGTACTGGATGGGGAAGAGGACGAAGCGACGAAGCGACTCTTTGAGGAGAGGCTCTTCACCTGAGAGGATGTCAATTTACTAGTCGAAGTAGAGATAACAAGTGACTAACCCTCAGGAAGGTCAACCTCGCCCACAAACTTTCTACGGAAGTCAGGGAGCATGTTGGTGGCATTGGTCACAGACTCCGGAGACTGTCAGCATTTCTCGTCATCAATGAGAACGATGCCGTCTTTCTTAGAGGGTTTTGTAGGTGATTCGAGGGTAAAGGCGGCAAGGGCAGCGGTAGCCTGGAGCAGGAAATTAATAATATACGACGTGACTCTTTGAGGAGAGGCACCTCACCTGAGAGCATATGTCAATTCGCTAGTCGAAGGGCGACGACGAGGCAGAGAGTTGGGCCATAGAAGTGGAGGTGGTGGTCGAGGTGAAGGCGGTCTTGACAGAGGCGTAGAAACTAGTTGATAAGTTGGTGGCAGTGGTAATACTGTACGTTGCAATGGCATTTCTGATATTGACAGTGACAGAGGCGGTGGCAGCGCAACAATGGAGGCAAAGGCAGGGTGTGGAAATGTTGGAGGAGAGATTTTGAGACCTAAGGGGCGGAGGGATGCAAGAGAGATGGAACGTCGAAAGGTGATAAAAATGCACCTCCAGCTCATTCTTGTATGCGAGGCAGGAGCAGCGACGAAACACGATAGATATAATGTTCCGTTGTGGGCTTGTTCTTGTACGCGAGACGGAGAAGTGTAGCATTGCCGGATTCTGGTGTCACAGCGTGCGGGGTGTGCGCACGTGTGTATTTCTACAGGGTGCGGTCGTCAGCAAGCGGTCGCGAGGAGAGGTCGCTTGAAGACAAACTATAAGCGGCTCGCCTTCTTACACACCTGCTGGGTTTCCCACAACTTGGTTCCCCTCTCTTCCTCTCTACCTGCTCCCAACCCATATGCCCACTCGAAAACCATCAATATCGACATTGTGCGGCCTACATCCCTCGCAGGAGGGGAAAGACCAGGTGGCAACTAGTTCGGGTATGGAGGGAGCTAAAAAGAATGAAATATATATTAGCACACGGTACAGTATGAGAGTTATAAATGAACTACTCACCTTCTAACGCATTCCGCCGTGTTCGCTGAGTCTGGATAGATGTTGGAGGGAGTGGTGGAAAGCAACAGACGATGGCCATTGCCAAAATCCGGACCGCCCTGTACCGAAGTTGCAATGCGGTTTGATGAGGGCGGTCGTGACACCGCCAGCAGTTTCGATACCAAGGGAAAGAGGGCAACCTCGAGAAGGAGCAAGTCCTGGGTCACAATATACTTAGCTATTATTTTCATGGTGATTATTAGTATATTGTTTGAATTGATTAACTCTACTATTTGACAAAGGAAATCCTAATTAATTAACAATGAGCCTATATAGTATATACGCATAGTACTCAATAAATGCCTGCATACATTGAAAATAACGTCAGAAATAGATGGATAGGAGGGGTTGGGCGACGTCAGCTTCGTTGAAGCTCATGAAGGAAGTTGGGGCAGCTAATCGTGCCTACGCCAGTGGAGGTAGACGTGGGACGCATTCTGCAGGACGATGAGAATGGCGTACCTTCACTATCTTCGTTCGAGGAACACGGCGGCGAGTCGGGCACCTAACGATGACGAGCACACTTGGTTCCATGTCAGGTGGCACAAACCCACCAATGCCATCTCGAACTTGCACACACGTTCGTGCAGTTGCCGGCCATATTTCGAACCTGTGAGCTTGGGCGGCCGACTGACGGCGTTAGGAGTATTCACGCCCGTGGCTACAGGAGGACTGGTTGAAGGGAGGAGGCGTCAACGGCGACAACAGCCACACCGATGCTGCAACGGCAGTGAATGAGGCGGTGAATAAGGCAGCAGAAGCGGCGGCGACAACAGAAGTGGAGGTGGGGTGTGGAAACTGCGTCGAGGACGAAGGTCATCGCGTGCAAGAGGTCGTGGTTATGGGAGGTTGGAGGAACCCTCAATTACATTGGCAATCGAGGGCTCTCCAACATTTCGGTGGGAACAGTGGTGTTATGTTTGATGAGGGCGGTTATGACACCACCAGCGGTCTCGATACCGAAGGAAAGAGGGGCAACGTCGAGAAGGAGCAAGTCCTGGGTCTACTCGGAGGTGTAGATGGCGGCCTAGACATCGGCACCATAGGCGACGGCCTCGTCAGGGTTGATGCCCTTGTTGGGCTCCTTGCCGTTGAAGAAGTCAGACACGAGCTTGATGATACAGGGGGATACGAGCCATGTCGATCTTAGAGTCGCGGAGGACTTTCTCGACGGGCTCAAGGGTGCCATAGAAGAGGTCTTGGCAAAACTCCTTGACGCGAGTATGGGTGACTCGAAGCATTCGCAGGCGGGAACAACCCCGTACCTGCTGCTGCTTTGTTGAAGACCTTGAAGGGGAAGTTCTTGATATCGGACTGCACTTCAGTGCCATCGAATTTACGGCCAACGAGGGAGGGGGTCGTGGTGGATCCAACAATAGTAGGGTTGCGGTGTTGGGGTGAAGAAGGTGATAGAGCCGAGATGATCAGAGTAGAGCGTAGTTTTGGGTATGTGTGCAACTAATCTTCATCCTCATCATCTCCAGCACCGCTAATTTTATGTGCAATCAGTAAACAGTAGAGAATGACGATATTTAAAAGGACATACGCAATGTTGTAGAACGGCAGCTGGTAGCTGTCTTTCGAGGAGGCAATGACAAGGATCCAGTCACGAAGGCTGTTCTTTTTCAGAAACTTCTTGGTGAGATATTTGAGGTACCATTTTGAGAAGGGGATGCTTGAGGTTACAGCGATTTTGGTGTTGCTGTCCCGAACAACCTTGACGTTCTCGCCAAGCTGGTCAGACTTGCCTTCGACCTTAATACGGTCGTGGAGGAATTTTTCAAAATCCGCGCCGTCAAAGACACCATCAGCAGCGGGCTTCGAGTAGTCGATAACGAATTTGTGCTTGGTGGTGGCACCTTTCGCGGGGGTTACGAGTCCGAGTCTAACGAGGATTCGTCCTTATATGGACAAAGACCAGCGAAATTTTTGGCTGATAGGCGAACGGTCCTCAGAGGGTGTAAGAGCCCGGAAAGATGATGAAGCTCACCAGATATGCGAAAAACCGGTGGTCCATCGCCTTTGTTGACCGACCGATCCTCAAGCGATGTAAATGAAAGTGCGCGTCCTCGAGGATTATAAGTGGGCCGGAAAAAAAGGAACCTCTCCAAGTAGGTAGTGGTGAGAACCCGACGACACAACGTTGATGATGTCCGGTCTGCTCCAATACCCTGCCCTCCATTATCAGGTCCAACTTTCGTGTCGAAGTTCGACACACTGGCGGATCCTGCGCATTCGAAACACCGGCGTTAGGCGTTAGACTGGCTGATTGTTCGTGTCATTCAATATCCGGGCAATCGGCTCCTTTGTCGTTCGAGATGGCAGCGTTCGGTCGTCCATACACAAGGGTGATGGACTTCTGGCATCTCCATGTCGTTCGAAATAGCGGCACTCTATCCTCCATGCGTTCGTGTCGTTCGACATGCAGGCGATGGGATTCTTGTGTCGTTCGACGTAGTGGTGGTGGGTTGCCGGCAAGTTCGCAGTCGTCCGATATGTCAGGGGTTGGGCTCTCATGATGTAGTTTGTGAGGGGTCTGGTTTTGGTTCCTTCGAAGGTTGGGGGACAGTGGCGAGTTGGCGTGGGCGTGTCGAGGGTAGATGTGGTCCCTGAATCATCAATGGCGGCGTCAGAAAAATAAGAAAACCGCGGTGGCTCGTTTCCGCGACATACCGTTTGCCTTCTACTTTCTACCTTTTCGTTCCTCGTTCCCTTCACGTCTTCGCCCGCCTCCTGCTGTCATTTAGCCATTTTATTCATTGTTTAGCCGTCAGAATTTTCGTTTAGCCGTCATTGTTGTCGTTTGGAGCGGTGAAATACGCCTTGCTGTCATTTAGCCCGCCTCAGGCTTCTGCTGTCGTTTAGATGCTATCGTTGTCATTGAGGCGTTGTCTTGGGCGCTAGATTGGAACGTAGTTAGTAGGAGTGAGAAACGAGGGAAAGAACAGAAACGACCCTTGAATCTTGGGTCGTTTTTGTTGACGCACCGCCTGGCCCTCCCATTGCTTAGGTTCCCCTCTGATTCCTCCTTCCCTTACATCGATGGGCCCACATCCCTCGCGAGAGGGGAGGGGCACCTAATGAGCTTGACCTCCATGGTTGGGAAAGAGCGGGTGGGTGACGGCGATGGCGATTGGGATGAGCAAAGAACGAACCGAGATCAACGGTTGATCTTGGTTTCAAACTCCGATTCCATGGTATAATTGTGTTCGATATTGACGAGTGTGAGCACGATTATAAAAAAAATTGTTTCACTCTTTAAGTAGGGTACTAAAGGCCTAAGATCCAAAATTTCAGGCGAAAAAATTGCTAACTAAACATGCTATTTAGGAAATATCTCAACAGAGGAGGTTTCCTAAAAAGGCGCAGACGAATATATCACAAAAATAATTGAATATGTTTCCTATTAACTAATAGATCATTACATTACTAAAGAAGGGGACTCGTTCATGCCATGCGCAGCACTGGCCCACATCAGCCAAGTAACTTTAGGCATTCTTGCTGTGGAAGTGAGTAGGTGATGGGTTTCGATCCGGACCGCCCTGTACCGAAGGCCGTTCGTTTTTTTGCGACACGCATCACGTGTCGCAAAAAAACCAATGGCCTTCGGTACAAGGCGGTCCGGCATATCGCGTTTCTCTCCATTCAATCAGCGTTATCGATCTCTTTGAACAACTACAGAAGTATTAAAAATTTCACTTAGATATATTTACACTGGTCAAATTTGATATTTTTCTCCTTAGAGGCTTAGACCAAGCTTATATTGCGTTCAAGATGACGAATGAAATGCCCCAGCCGCCGTCAACCGATCCGCCAAATTCCTTGCAGAGTCGTTTGAGCAATCTTGGTCCTAGTGGGCAGGGTAACTATACTACTGCAGCTGTTCAATTTCTGTTGAAATTCATGGATCTTTAGAATCTGACAACTCGGATGCCGCCAACGATGGACTTCGGAATCCCAGTGCTCGGGTCAAATATCCATTGGACTTGCCTGGTATTTTCTTTCCTCTATACCAAATTTCTATTTTAATAACACATCTCTCAGAAACTGAGGTGGTCCTGGAGCCACCTATGGTAGATTGTGATAGGGACTACGGTTCGCACTTTCTAGGATTTAACCGTATCAGGTGCTGATTTTGTTGTATTAGATGAGATCTTTTCTTCTCGCCTTCTCTTTGGCATCCATCCAAAGCAGGCAAATAAGCCTGTTTCACCTTCGCCCATGGATTTTTGTTTCACTTTAGAAAATCTCCTCGCTCAGCCACCGCCTGCGGAGTCTCGTGCCATACCCCACTCTCCTGTGACGCCTCCAACTGGACGCTATTTTCCTCTTGCTCCAGAGGACGGCTATGAGCTCATGATGGACAACCATTATCAGTGTGGCCGCGTCTATGTTGCCCCATACAATGTAACGGAAACGGCATTGCACCAACACCGAGCTGCACTCAAGACAATCACAACCCCCCCTCACATTGACCCAGAGCTTGTTGATGGAGTGTTTGTAGCAAAACCCATTCCTGGGATGGTTAGGATGATACCAGGGATTCCATATGCGTTTTTGTTTAATGGAGATCATACACGACGACATACCGTGGCATGTGCACATACGCTGGACTCCCTTCGAGGTTATCCGGACTATAATGACATTTTAAGCGATGCGATAAAACTTGCAAAGCTCACCTGGGGATGCGAAGCCTCATCTAATTCGCCGAAGATATCACCCATCTTTGATATCCTTGGTCTCAAACTCAATGATCGTGCCGATGCACGAACCGTATTTCATAATGATACGCACGATGGATCATTCAGCCTTGCCAATACGGTGATGAAAGGAGAAGGTCTCGGAACTGCACTTCCAGCTGTTCAGGCAAATACATCAACTGCCCATTCTCAAATCGCTACGGTCTTACAAGTCCTCCATTCACTCTACCGACGCATCATGCCAAAAAGCATATCAAAGTTCGAGTTTGATATTATGGATTTCCATTCTAATTTCAATAATGTTGTGAGCTTTGGAGGTCTGACTCCCAATGGAACTGGCTGCCAACTCAACGTTTCTTCTCTTGGAAAGTCTCTCGCTGAATACATCGGAAATGTCCAGGGTGGGTGGCACAGCGATACTCCTGATGACGAGACACGATGGACCCTTTTTACGCTGTTATTACGTGTTGGACCCAGTACGTTTCTATTTGACAGTAACCATTTATTTTATATCTTATTCACAATATTTTCACTATGTAGAAGGTGATCCAGGTCCATTTTGTCTTGCAAGGAGCGGCCTATACCTCCGTGAAAAGGATGTTTGGATCATTTTCCTGGTTTTTAAAGGAAACGATCTCCACTCTGGCTTCGCTCCCAAAGAAGACCCCGACGCACATCAACACTGGGTTGACACCACTCTCAATGACGCGTGGAATATGGCTGGACCTCAAAACCGAGTTGGATACGTCAATTATCCAGGGCGAGTTCCTTGTCAGCGAATGGGCTCAATGAATATGAGTCCTCCTACACTCTTCGGAAACTATGGCTCTAGCCAAGCGCACAAGGCAAAGCAAAAGAATTTTTCTCAGCACGGCCTAATGACATTGGGAGGCCAGGATAGCTATTCGAATCGCCATGCAAGAGAAATTGTATACGACTTCTGGAATGCTCTCCAGTACTGTGACCTTGATCTCGGTCTCGATTTAGCCACAATATTCAACTCTTTGTCTTATAAGGATCATAAAACCGGTACCTCAGTGTCGCTTCAGCCTCTGCCATTCCATCCAAAGCATGATGAAAACTTTGTTCGCCACATGCTATCACTGTATGCCTGGCATGAGCAGGAGGAGCGACTTTTTTTTTTCCCTCTGGCTGGAAGTCATTTGTCGCTGAACCGAAACAAGACTAGCAAGCTGACTCTTCGGGTTCCACGAATGGTAACTATTTCCGAAGAAACAGCAGATGAAATGCGTAGCGAAGGCGATACATCTGTAGATCTTCAACTTGACATAGAGTCAATTACTTCACAGCAACAGCGCGCAGACAAGGTGAATTTTTTTTCTTCAAAATTATAGTGAGAATGAATGGCTGATGAACGGTTACGTTATACCCCGGCGACAGATATATTATTTGGTCAAGTTGCGGAATCAAGATGACGGTCAGGCCGATACATTGCTTGAGGAATCCTCTCCTACGTGCGTTGTCATCGTGAATTTGATGCCACTACAAGTTAAAACTTCAATTAGCCTTCAAGGAAATCCCTTGCTTCTGCAATTTTTATCGAAACGCTTCCCACCAGCATTATGCGACAGGAATTCCTCAACGTCATCAAGATCGAAAAATCTGGAACAGAAGAATCAAACTAGCTTTGTTGCTAGTATTGGATCACAAAATGGCCTGCAGGTTCCTGAAACTCAAAGGCCTGCAATACGGCGGGCAGTGAATTCTCCGACTCTACTGAACTTGACTGGCGCCCAAAATCCACAACGATTAAGATGTCACGCACAAGCTACTAATTCTCAGAGGCCTTCTTGTCAAACAGATGATTTCACGTCACAAAATTCTCTAACTGTTCAGAAAAGAAAGTTTAGTCGGATTGAAGATGACTCGGAAGATGAAGAGTCTGAGCCAGAGACCTTTGAAGTCGAAGCTATTCTCGGACACAAGAAAGACGAAAGTGTGAGTTCGTTTAGATGTCAAAATATCTGGAATTTTATTTATTTTAGAAATCAATTTTAGGGGAAATATCAGTGGCATGTCAGCTGGAAAGGCTACGGTGATACTGAAAACTCTTGGCTGCCAGAAGAAGCCCTAAGGTTCGACAACCTTTTTGAAAAATTCATGTCATTTAACTATGTACTAGCGGCTGCCTCGAGCTCCTTGCCAATTACAATTCTAGGCACCAAATTATTGACAACATGGTCGGCGGTCTCACCAAGAAAGGCAAACGTGCTATCAAACCTACGACATCAGGCCCGGTTACATTGGCTGCAAATCTCTCCAGTCTCACCGAGTTGTTTTCTTTGTCAACTTTACAGGCGGAAGTAAGAAGTATAGAACACAGACTCACCCTCACAAAGCCAAGAGAATATTATCGTTCAATGGGAACGGGTGCTATGGTCGAACTTTGGGGTAATCAGTTTGACCGAAGCACTCTTCTTGGCGATCTTCTAGCTGTTCTTCCAGCGTCCTCTATGCATGCTGCTTATTTGCAGTTTCAGATGCTGCAGAATGCGGTAGAAATTCTGGTGCCAATGGATTTTGCAATGCAGAAAATCGACGTTATCAAACGGGCATTCCGGTATGAAACGTGCCTTTCATTGGTCAAAGTCTTCGAATGGTACTGTACTATAGGATCGGCAACAACACAATATCTTCTACGGACCTATCAGAAACATGGGTATCAGGGCCTTCATAAAGAGGCCCCAGCATTTTCTGCATTAGTTGACCATATTGTTCGATACGTCCAGTCCCTTCGCGATGAGAAGGAAAAATCCCGTCGTGCTCCAAAAAAACAAAAAACAAACACTGGATCTTTGCCCAAGAGCATCGTTGGCACAGAGGATCTTTCAGCCATTCCAGCAGACCTCTATGGATTACGAACAACAGCAAAACCTGGACTACGAACGCTTCCTCAGATAAAGAGATCCCTCTTAAAGTCCGGTGAAGACGCCCTGTACACTGCCAGCCAATATTGCCTTCAAGAACTCATCACGAGGGAAATTGTTCTTCCCAAACTCAAAATAATCGACAATCGCCTATCAGGACCAAAAACCTTGAATCTTGCAAGCTCCGACCTAATCTACCAGAGGTGCATTACACGAGGGGCTATCTTATGGTCAATCGCTGATGTCTGCGGAACAAACGGCATCTTTGCTGCATCCCAGATCGACATCTTCTTGCAAAGCCCAGCTATTATTTTCGAGAGTCCGCTATCTGACCATAGAAAATTTGCACCTGGTGTTCTTAAAAGGACAGAAGAGATTCTAGCACCCCTTAAGGCCTGGATTCAATCTTATCTTGACGAATATCCAGAAGTCTCAATAGCTGCACAAAAGCTTGGATATTATACCGATCTTCAGATGGCTGAGCTCTATGAAGGAGGACCACTTCCTACAGCACTCTCTGAAGAAGACTTAGAGAATGATGGAAGGAATTCTGACAATAGTCATTCCATTCACGATCAAGCCGATTCTAGAAAAGGTCGAAAACGCCAATTTCAACCTCGTCCAACAAACAACGTATCTCTTAATCTCGATTCTCTGATTCCTCCAGATGTACAGAAATCTTTTTCCTTAGGAGCACCGGCAATAATCATCCGAGAAGCCCTAAACTATTGTAGAGATCTTCTACCTGGTGATGAATGTGCTCGACGGATTTTAAATGGGCTTCACCCTTTGACAAGCTCACCGACAAGGCATAATCCAGACCATACCAATCCAATTCGAGAATTAATGCATGGTGCTACTTTACTAAAGGAGCATCTTCCTGCCTCCAAAGTTACAACTAGGCAGGGAATTTCCAATCTTCTTTCCTGGTTAGGGACTGGTCAAGGATACGTCACTCGAAACTTCCTCAAAACCATCACTCGACCTCATTTCTTCGCATCCTCCATTCAAGACATGATCAAAACATTTCAGGCTCCAATCAATGCCAATGCTACTCTCATCGGAAGTCAGTTCCAGCATTGCAAGCCTCAAGATATCCCAGGATATATTTATTACGATGACCAGCGCGTCTGGGGCCAGCCTAACCACTACCTTTCCGTTTCACCAAGCCGACGAAACAATGATGGCAAGAAATTTACCCTTGAGGAAAAGTTTAAACCGTATTGGGCTGACTCCGTACAAGATGCTTGGGCCAAGCTGTTGGGCGATTTGCTTGACCAAGATCCCACAACTTACACAGGAAAGCGACCAAAATGGGCTACAGCTTTCTTATTTCTTGATGAAATCAACGTATTAACCTTTAAATCGGGACTTACTAGACTGCAGTTGGCCAACTATCTTGTTACTTTGAAAATCATGGATCCTCCCGAACCAGATGAAGTCGCTCAATGGATCTTCCATAACCAAAGTCTGGGTGCTTTTGCCGGTTTTGCCAGCATTGGCTTTATTTTGCCCTCCCGTGATCTTGATGCGACCCGAGCAGCCTTTGCATGTGTTTTTCGTCATCTTGATGAAAACTTGACAAGGGAAGACAAGGAAATTTTATTCTTTGGTCCAATATTTGTAGAGCATCTTTTGTGCAAAGTTGGACGATGGAAAAGCCGTTTTTCAGAATATCTGGGGATGGCCGACAAATTACATGAACTTGTTCACGAAGCTTTGGAAAAGGACTCCGAGTGGGTTTCAGGTGCCAATTTATATTCCCCAAAAGCATATCCGTTTCCATCGAAACTGGACTTCACCTGGATCGAAGCCGTTATTGCGGATATAAAGGTGTGCTATATTTGATTACTTGTCTACCGTTTATCTTATATATTCTTTGGTAGCTGAAGCTCTAATCAACTGCATAAAATTATATACCATAAATGGCCAATTTTTTGCTTACAAGAGCCTCGAACAGGTAGTAAGGTGTCTCCACCAGCGATTAGTGATATCAATATTTTCTGTAGATATTTCAGATTCCGGACCGATGCTTGCCGAACCCCGTTCATTTTTTTGCGACACGTGATGCGTGTCGCATAAAAATGAACGGGGTTCAGCTGATGGCCCGAATACACTGCAGAGCTGTAACAAAATAATATAGAATAGGGATTTAAAAAAAAAAAAAAAAAAAAAAAAAAGTCTAAGCACAATAGAGCTCAGCAGTTTAGATAAACAAAGCATTGATTGATATATTGAAATACCCAAAAGAGATATGGCAGTACTGAACGAGTAAAGTAAGGCAAATAAAATAAAATAACCGGGAGTCATGGGGTTGGTAGAAAAAATGACTAAAGAAAGTCTTGGTAAGTATGTAAAATGTAAGTATAATAGAGGGTCATTAAAGGAAGATTGCAAAAGCAGCATATCGTATGGAATGCAAAGGAGCATGAAATAAACAATGAGATTTATGAGCCTCAAACAGGAGCGCGAAAGTGCAGGCTTGGAATAGCTCGCCACTTCGAATCCAACAGATTCCTCACAGAATGGTATGAGTACCAACAACATTCAAGAGTTGACAAAGAAACCAGTGGTCGAAAGCGTGATAGAATGTGGCAAGCTCAGGTTCATCAGGAGAGGGGTAGACTGCTTTTGCGAGCATTTGGATGTGCGATGCCGGAATTTTTGCCAATTTTAAACACGTCTTGAAGCAGATAGTGCCTGTTTTAATCAGAGCATGCCGGTCTGCTGAAGATGCGGCATAGTCAGTATCATCATCAGAACATATCTGCAGCTGTGATACATGATCGCGTATTAGCTGTAGAGATCTCCACAACAAAAAAACAAAAAAACATACCGAAATCTTGTCAATCATTGTAATATCAAGAGAAGGGCTTCCGGTCACAGCCCAGCAGAGGATATGAGCACGGAACCCTGCCTGATTAATTCTAGTAAGATCTGCAATGCCACTGAAATGGGCCTTTGCCTGCTCAAATTTCTGAGGGCATGGGATTCCAGCTCCTTGGAGAAATCGGCATACAAGATCACGAAAGTGTTCAGGTGGATTATCGAATTCAAGTGATTGAAGTGTATTGTTGAGAGAGGCGACAAGCACGAGTGGAACTGCTGCGAAATCGAGGTGTGATTCGATGTCTTCAAAGCCCAATACTTGGGATGTATACACCATGTTTAACAATGGTTCGGAGCCACCTGTGATAAGCTCTTTGAGCTTTATGATCAAAAAACATAAGGAATTGTCGATTCAATAATTGCTGTAGTAGGCTTACTTTTGATAGTTTAAATCCGTTGGGACACTTGAGCTCAAATCCCTTGATGAACGCCTCCATCTCTGGATGCGATGGAAGAGCAAAGCCAATAGTTGCTCTATAGAGCATATCTACCGCAAGGGCCTCATGAAAGTCTTGCGTGCGATCCTGCACACATGATGCCTGGAAATTTTGGAATTAATAGATAGCTGATGATAGAAGAAAGTAAAAACCAATGGGAAAGTCATGGTATAGCTGAAAATAAGGGTCGAAGCTTTCGACATCTCCTGAAGCACCTAGGCGGTTCCAATTGGTCAAAGTGTTATATAGATCTGGAAGCCATTCCTGTATAAAGCTGGGTGTTAATGAGTGAAAGTCGCACCCGTGGAGAAGGAACTGAAGGAGAGCAGGTGACAACGGTGTTGGAGCCATACTATAGATAATCATGAGCCCTGTTAGTGCACCTAGGACAGAGATGGCCTCAAGTCTAGTGGAGGAAAAGGTCGGCTGCTGAAGGAGGAGTGGCTGAGACATTGCGATGGTGGAGTATTTTCCAGATCGAGGAATAAACCACTTTTGCGCATTTTTTCGGTATTGTTCAAATGCCAAGTGGACAGTTTCCCTCTCGACACCATCCCCCACAGAGCGGATACGTTGTGACAGACTGCCATCTGGACACACAAACATGCTGAAGAGAAAGGATGGCATATTAAATTTTAATATATTATATTTGCTGCGAGTTTATAAGGTAATAACTCACACTGCAAATTCACGGTTTGGTGAAAGAACTTTTTCAAAGCTATCGTTCTTGAGGGCTGCTTTGATGGCCTCAATGAGCTTCTGGGCAAGATCAGGGGCGCCTGATCCAGCAAGATGGAACATGGTTGGGCGTTGTCCAGCCGGTTGTGTTTGGTCAAGTATCGACGCTTTCATATTGTCAGTGCCATCTTGAACGTTGATTTCACCCTGGGCCAATGTTATAGGCGGAGTCCAAGCAAAGCTCCACAGGGATTGCGGAAGAGAAAACACATTTTGAGACACAGCTGCAATTTCTAGACGAGTGGAGGGCTGAAATTTTTTTAAATGATCAAGACGGTGTGCACGCTTAAAAAAAAAATAACTCACATAAGATGCCCGAGTACCTGTGCGGTGGGTGCGAGGCAGGTTTCTTAACGTTCTAGATGAGGTTGACGTAGCTGGTATCTATAATAAAATTAATGTGGGCAGTGCATTGAAAAATAGGCAAACATACAAGACTAAAGGAGACTTCAGACATCTCATCATCGCTAGAAGGGGGGTCCTGGTTCTCCTCCTCTCCTCCCGAGGTGTCGTAGTCATCAAACAAATTGGAAGATCGCTCACGAGGACGAAGGGAGTCTTGTGGAAATTGGCTATAGATCCTTTGAGAGAGGCATCTGTGGATGCGATTACCCTGTTCAGGGATTTGGAAATGATATTTTGTGCGTGGTAGAATACCTTTTTAAAAAGTTAGCAATGTGAATGATAATGAAAACACAAAACTTACAAAGATGAAGCACTAGCCGACCTGATTCAATACAAAGAGCAGGATTGGCAAATTTTGCGCGAAGACTTTGATCACTAATTAGCATTCCTACTATGAGGTTGTGGGCCGGTTCAGTGCGCAGCCGAACCTCGTCCAGAGTTGGGTGGGTGCGTCCTCGGTTAACCAGACCAAGAAGAGAGAGTGGTAGAGATTCATGAGGAAGAATTCCTGTAGTTGATGAACCTAGAGGGGTGGGGTCCGCAAATCTGTAATTAAAGTGACTTGATTCCATCGATGCTTGGATGGTTTGGAGGAGCACCGTTGTTGGCATTGTCAGTGGTACTTCCAATTTGAAGAGCAGCCCATAGGACTCGAGCAATGCGTTGAAGGAATCAAGGTGAAACCGATATATGAAGTGTGCTTCAGTATACCCCTGGTAATTAATTGAACTCAATAATCTGTGAAAGTGCAACCCAGGTTTGAACATACCACATGTGAGGGTAAGACCTTAACCAATAAGTGTGTATGCGTTGGCTCTCCCTGACCAGTGGCTGAGAATAAAGTGTCTTCCACCTGGGAAAGTCCCTCTCGATGAGCTGATGGTGGATGGCTGGCTCGTCCTCGGTTGCGACGGCCTGGGGGTTGAGTTCGAGATGGACCCGATGCAGCACGACGAGGGAGAGGGGGTCGGTGAGGGATATTTGCTGATGCCGCCTCAAGACGCGTTTGGTTTACACGGCCAGTGAGCTGTTCAAACCCCAAAAACGCAGGAGGGTTGTGACCCATAGAACGAGGAGGATTGGGGACATTGGCTGGTAGTCCACTTCCATAAAGCGGAACAGAGGCCAGGGCTTCAGGACGGTCAGCCATAAGAGAGAGACCAGAGGTGGATGTGAGCCGGAGGCTTTGGTAGGGATTTACTGGGGGAACTTGGCTGTGAAGATTGTGCAAGGAGTCTGGTGGACGAGGCGCTGGTTGCTGGTTGGGAGGACCTGGTTGCTGGGTGGCGTTGGAAGTGCTGTAGGGAATAGCTCTATAACTGCCAGTGGAGGGCTGCTGGCTAGAAGCAGGTGGTAGAGGCCCATGCTGAGACGTTGTCGCCAGCTGAGCCATTGAGGTTTCCACATGGGCTGCTGCGGTAGACGATGAGGTGGTAGATGGAGGAGGAGGATTGGTGCGTTGTGGGGCCCTAAACCGTGCTAAAAACTGTTGGATCTGGGCGATTTCCTGGGGAGAAATGTCGTCCATTTCTGAGTCGTTCATGGCAATACTAAAATTAGTGATATCAATAAACAACCTTTCTTTCAAAAAGAAAAAGACAATAACAAAATACCTAGAGCGATGAATTCCAAAGAGATTTATAAAGGCAGAAAGGAAAGATGCTTGAAGGAAGAGACTCGAGAGACGATTAAAAGACTGTGCATAAAGGAGAGTATCGAAACTGGCAGAAAAATGTGAAACGGTAGGGAAATTCAGTGGGAGGAAGACTGCCTTTATATAGGGAAAATAAAAGCCACAGAATGATACGACATTCTAGAACAGCCAGCCAAAAGTGGCAACTTGAATAATTGGTTTGGGCATAGGCGGTCAACGTTTCAACCGTTGGTTGACCAACGGTTGAATGCCGATCACCCCACAATCAGGACAGTTCCATTAGAAAATGGTCGGTAAAAATCAACAGTTATCCATGATTGAGATAGTGATATGATGTAGTACCTGTAGGATAATGGAACTTGAGTTACAATGTATTATTCAACAACCCTCCTGTATAAGGACTGGATTTGGCAATCAAATATCCAACTTTGGCCAACGTCATCAGAATGTGAGCCGAAAATACTAAACTCTGTTTCGGCTGAACCAAGCGTGCACCAAGCCCCACACCAAGCCCTAACCAAGTCCTAATCAAGCCCTAACCAAGAGAAAACCAAGAGAAAACCAAGGCGTACCAGGCATGATCAAATCAAACCAAACCAAACCCAAAGCACATTCTGGGAGTACGCCTTACGCTGGAGCACTTCACACTAGATCCAGGAAGCTGTCAACTCCATTGATTCTAGGAGTTGACCAATGTTTCTGGGTCTTCGAATACTTGATGAAAAATGACGTCATAAAAATGACGTCATACAGTGTCGTACCTTCTGTTGCAAGAACTAAGGGTAATATATAGAAGGCATGAGGTGTGGTCAGTCCAAAACTAGACGCCTATTTTTAGCTACAATCACACACTTGTGCGAATTCAAGACAGGTACTCGCCTGTGGAGTAGTATCGACAAGCGCACTATAACGATTTTTCTGTGTTTCAGTCGACGTCTCCGAGTCCAGTACCAGGTGTTCTGGTCTTACCATCGGAAATAGGCACCCATTATGACCCAGACGAGGCAAGGTATCACGCCGGATTCGACCTCCCACCTCTTGATCTTGATTTATTCAATATGGTACTCGAAAACGACCTGATTCCAGAACCTACAGCTGAGGTAGCAGTCTCAAAGTAGCCTACCAGTTTTTAAAAGACTCACTTGGAAAATAGACCCTCGATAGGTAGAGCACTTACATACAGTATATGATATGCTTTCCATAATGTTGTCCTACAATGCGCAAAACAGTTCATAGGCAGTCTGTCCGAATGCCGTTGGTTTTCTGGCAACATGGATCACCTGTTTCTGAGTCGGAATAAACAGTTTTCCCGAATAAACCGGCCCTGCACATTTGCCTTTATTGGCAATTCTAGTCATTCCAAAAAAATTCTAGTTATTTCGTCAATTCTAGCCATTCCCATCTGCCAAAATCGAGAGTAGTCATTTCGGCGGATTCGGTCCGAAATAACTAAATAGCTAAATGTTACTAAAGTTGTATGTACTCCGATAAGAATCGGTTCTTGTCTAATTTTCACACGCCTGAAGAACCAAGTCGCACGTCCTTCCTTACCCCCATGACGATGAGCGACCTAGACCCCTATGAGCTCCGAAAGAAATATTCTCGCTTTCGTATCCTTGTAATCGGTCGGGCCAATGCAGGCAAAACGACGCTCTTGCAAAGAGTCTGTAACACAACCGAGGACCCTTGTATATATGACGAGAGTGGTCAGAACTTGGCGAGTGTTCATAGGGCTGAGGATCAATTCACCTTCTAACATTGTCACTAGCTTGAGCCTACCTCTGCGGTACTCCACTTTCTCTACATCTAGTAGCATGTCTGACCCTACCCACATCAGCGAGGGATACACGATATCCATCGGTCGTTCGCATTCAGGAGCAACCCTGGATTCATCTTCCACGATTCTCCTGGATTTGAGACAGGTGACGAGAGGCAACTTCAGGAAGTTCTGTCATTTATGGAGAAGAAAGCAGAGTCCACTGAAGTAGACGATCAGCTGCATGCTATTTGGTCAGTCACTAATTCAACGTACACGTAGTCGCTGATGTTCGGTTCTTGGGCAAAAGGTTTTGTCTCGTTCTGAACAAATCTCGGCCTCTACTCCCACTGGAAATAGTGTTCTTCGAGACAGCTAGGGCAGGAAAAGGTATCTATCTCCGTTGCCATCTGACGAGTTCCGGACTAACACTCCACAGCACCCGTTATCGCAATCTTCACCAAGTTCGATGATCTTATGATTCAGATCTATGACATGGATCTAGATGACGATGAAAATCGCCAAATTGCAGAGGCAGAAGTGGAAAGGAAGTTCAGGAAGCCATTGAGCGAGTATGACTTCCCCCCGCGTGCATATGTCTGCTTCGAAGGCAAGTGCTGCTTAATCTTGTGCCAAAGTATAGATTGGACAGCTCAACGTTCAAGCCTTGTGTAGCCCTACATACTACTGAAATAGGTCCACATCAGGACCAGGTGAAAGTTCTCATCAAGAAGACAGCATCCTCCCTCGACGATACTGCTCTCAAGATGTTGTTTGTTTCAGTTCAGCAAAATAATGTTGGGCACTGCATTCGACATGTGATAAAATAGTACGTTATGTTTTGAAATTGTTGGGGGAATTTGACCTTCGATTTTGTTCAGTTTGACCGCCGAATGTGGGGACATGGACACTGTTTGTTCTCGTCACTCCGACCCAAATGGCTGTGTAAGGCTGAATTCGATGCAGAAGACAATGGCACGGCGTACGATGATGTGGTTCGGGCATTCATTCGTAAGTGAACGTTGTACTTCCGGGCGGGATATTCACTTTTCACGGAATAGTTACCAGTGAGTGCCAACACAGAATGCGTAAGCGCCTACTATCTCTTTGAACATTATCATCCATTAACATGCGTTCAATCAGGGTGTCAGTGGAGGCTGAGGAGAAAAAGCGCTACGTGAATCTTAATTATGATATTAATCTGTGAGGCCTAAGATTGAGGCATGGTTCAGAACGTGAGTGCAGTACCTTACCAAATAATTCCGAAAATTAGGCTTATAAGATGATTACAGTATGTATGTGACAGTCCTGGGTGTGAATGTTTGGACATTAATAAAGTGTCTTTCCAGGGAAAAACAGTAAGATATATGGTACAAGTACAGTGATAATTAACAAATAACTGGGTGGCAGGAGGTAGACCCGGATTTTATGACACCAATTAACATACTAATAAGGTGATTTGGAAACACACCCAGCGAGTGAGTCGCTCTCCACTGTTTGAGCCACTGACGACGACGGCTGAACACGTGTCCAGATTGTGAGCCGCTCCCCACTGTTCGTGCAGATCCGAACCACTGACGACAACGGCTGAACACGCGTCCAGCTTGTGAGTCGCTCCCCACTGTTCGTGCAGATCAGAACTACTGACGACAACGGCTGAACACGTGTCCAGCGAGTGAGTCGCTCTCCACTGTTCGTGCAGATCGGAACCACTGACGACAACGGCTGAACACGCGTCCAGCTTGTGAGTCGCTCTCCACTGTTCGTGCAGATCAGAACCATTGACGACAACGGCTGAACACGCGTCCAGCTTGTGAGTCGCTCTCTACTGTTCGTGCAGATCAGAACCACTGACTACAACGGCTGAACACGCGTCCAGCTTGTGAGTCGCTCTCCACTGTTCATGCCGATCAGAACCACTGACGACAACGGCTGAACACGCGTCCAGGAAGTGAGTCGCTCTCCTTTTGCTCGAGCAGATCAGAACCACTGACGACAACGGCTAAACATGCATCCAGGAAGTGAGTCGCTCTCCACTGCTAGAGCAGATCAGAACCACTGACGACAACGGCTGCACATACGTCCAGCGAGTGAGTCGCTCTCCGCTGTTCGCGCAGATCAAAACCACTGACGACAACGGCTGAACACACGTCCAGGCAGTGAGTCTCTGTCCACTGTTCGTGCAGATCAGAACCACTGACGACAACGGCTGAACACGTGTCCAGGCAGTGAGTCCCTCTCCACTGTTCATGCAGATCAGAACCACTGACGACAACGGCTGAACACGTGTCCAGCTTGTGAGTCGCTCTCCACTGTTCGTGCAGATCAGAACCACTGATGACAACGGCTGAACACGCGTCCAGCTTGTGAGTCGTTCTCCACTGTTCATGCCGATCAGAACCACTGACGACAACGGCTGAACACGCGTCCAGGAAGTGAGTCGCTCTCCTTTTGCTCGAGCAGATCAGAACCACGGACGACAACGGCTAAACATGCGTCCAGGCAGTGAGTCGCTCTCCACTGCTGGAGCAGATCAGAACCACTGACGACAACGGCTGAACACACGTCCAGGCAGTGAGTCGCTCTCCACTGCTCGAGCAGATCAGAATCACTGACGACAACGGCTGAACACACGTCCAGGCAGTGAGTCGCTCTCCACTGTTCGAGCAGATCAAAACCACTGACGACAACGGCTGAACACGCGTCCAGGCAGTGAGTCCCTCTCCACTGTTCATGCAGATCAGAACCACTGACGACAGCGGCTGAACACGCGTCCAGCGAGTGAGTCGCTCTCCACTGTTCATGCAGATCATGACCACTGATGAGAGTGGCTGAACACGTGTCCAGGCAGTGAGTCGCTTTCATCATTCAAGTAGATCAGAACCATGGCTGATATGGCCCCCAGAATGTAATCTACTTCGGTTCCTGATCCTTTGTCTGACTCATCATTTATTCAATTCTCTCCAGTTCGATGGTTTGAGGAAGTTTCTGGATGCCAAATTTGAATCCGATCATTCCAGCTTGTCTACAACAAGATCCCATTCCAAGTGGATGTCTTCACTTTGCAGGTTTACCGGTCTGCTTAATACCTCCTCTCCCATATGATCTTCCACTTAGCTTATCCTCATCTTGGCATCTACAGCAATCCTCATTTGCTTGGAGAATTCATTCTGGAACCAGGACACCGATGACAACTTTGTGGACTCGTTCAAGAAATCTTACACGTCGTACATCGAGACTGGAATCAAGAAGGCGACGGAGGCGGACATTGCTGTGTTGATAAATGAACAAGGTGGACGTCCCATGACTGCTCAATTCAAAGCGAAGTTACACCTGATTATTATGGATCATCGTCTCCGTAAGCTTCATAGTTTCTATTCACACTCGACGTTCCTAATCACTTTTGTTCATCTAAATACAGCCCACCCCGCAGATCAAGATGCAGCCTGACCTCCGAAATGATCATAGCCCTATCAACAGTAGTATACCGAAGAACGTTCTGCGTTTGTTTCTAGTATTTGGGTTTGTCCGCAAAGTTGGTGCTCGCCCCTATTCCCTTTTGCCCCAGCGGCCTTTGATATACTTCGTTTAAACGCCATACCGGATTGGACATCGTTAGCGACTAACCTACCATATTTCTCCAAATTTTGGTCTGGTTGACTGGTGGATCGACGACAGTCACTCTGGAGTGAATGTGCTGAAAAACCATTGGGGAAGGCTCACTGAGCGGAGGTAAAATTCTCCCAGAAGGTCGCATAGGGGATCGGACATGGTATTCTCCAAGTAGCGAGAGGGTTGGCTTGTTGAAGAGACAGGACGAGATAGCCGGTCAAAAGCTTGGGGTGACGATACGGATATGCATATGAGAATGTTAATTCGTGCATCAACCACGCCCGGCAGATCGATGCTTGTTTCATTTCTGTTGAATAAAACCTAACTCGGCGTAAAGGTGAAATAAGTCCATGGAACGGAACACAGGAAGATAACGAAAAACAGAGTAGGTCCTACATTCAGTATCAAAACATCCGTCAGCGAATTGGGTTGGCAGCGAGACGAGAGAACCAGGGTGGTGTTGAGTCAAGGACTTGTGATTCAGAAGCGACGTTCCTTCAGCCAACAGCATGCCAGAGTGTTTCCGAGCTCCTTCAGCCCAATCGAGCATATATTGCGGGTCACTAACTAAAGCCTCATGTTAAACTCTAAGTTTATTAAACCGGATAGTACCCCGTATTCAGCGGATTGGGACTCTGGTGTCCAGCTGAATGGGAAGGACGAGACTAAGGGGCATAACCGAGGGGCAGTGCACGACAACTACGACACCTCGAATCACTTTCAAAACAAAACAACCAAGTTACAAAAGGAAGGCTCTCAGATCAAAGGCAGGACAGGAAACAGTACTCCAAGGCGCAGACGCATTGGGTTGGACTCACGTAGACATGGATGAATGAACGCAGTGAATAACGGTCGATTGATACGCGATGGCACTTGGAGCTGACTACATCATGGTCCTCGTTGGAAAGGGGAATTCAAGGAAGAAATGGACCTGATACCAAATCGCGAGTCAGCAGAGTAAATGGTGGCATCGTTCAGATATCAGGTACAAGGAGCGTTCAACGGAAAAAAAAAAATCCTGGGGTTGGATCTGCCCCAGTTAACCCGCAAGAGAGTCATATCATATTCCAGTGGCTATGGGTGCATATGCCTGCGGATGGAATGAACAAATTATCTTGGCCGCTTAGCGCGATCGATCCCGGGGGTTTCGTGGTGGTTCACGCATTCAGATCTCGTTCGGGATACGGAAAAAGACGAGCCGCGATGGGGAAGGGGATGGGTATCAGGATGGCTTTAGCCTTCCGATGGGAAAACGACAACGATTGGGGAAGCGCATGCAGAGAGCTGAAGAATATTTTGTAACGAGCTCCACCAAATGCCATCATACAAGAATGAAGGACAAGATGAAGATGGTAATAGAGCGGAGGACCGCATGCTGCATCCGCGGCCGAAACCTCCCCCATGATGAGGTAGGCATTGATAGGCAGAGAGAGGAGTACACATAGGCGAGATGACGGGGGAAGGATGAAGAACGAAGAACGGAAGAGATGTAGAAACGACGGAAACGCACCATCCGACAGAGAAATTTATTGAATATGTATATGACACCGTCCCGTTTGCCCATCTCAATGACGAATTCTGCCGACCATAACCTAGACAAAATTTGAACATCGACATATCGACATGTCATGGAAGGACATCACGATCTCACACACCTTGAACAGCGCCACTCTCCAGAGAATAAAAGCAGTGGCCGTCGTCTGGGCCCGGGACTGTTGAGTGCATTGGTGATTGTAAATTTGGTTGGCGCAGATCGGTGATCGATGCCGTAGCATCACCTTTGATCGATTCCAAGATGGTCGATCCGGACAACAGAGACAGATTGGCCACGTTTATACCTGTGAGGTGAAGTCAGATAGAGAAGATCTAGAGAAAGAAAGGCGGCGGGTGAAGAAGGAAGAAGGAAAGGGTGGCGATAAAGTTTTTAATCATCATCCAAATCTAAGAGAAATAAATACCCAATCATATAAGTGAACATGATAGATGACACGAAACGATGGATCTAATACCAAACCCGACTGGTAGGAGGACGATGGCTACCTCGGAAGGAACGGGGAATCGTGCTCGAAAAAAAATAATAGACTCCAGTCCATATAATTTTGTAGAGCGAGTCGGAGATAAATAGAACACAGGGAAACAATAAAAAAGAAGTCAGCGATCTGGCTGAAGGTGAACGTTCAACGTTCAACGTTTGAACTTGAGTTCATGAAATCGTATATGACACCACCAACATGTGGGGCGAACTATGGAAGCTTGATGTGGTTTGAAACCACCCAGAAATTCACCGCAAAAATTGAGCAAATAAGAGTCTAGGGTGGTGTATTAAAACGCCATGAATAGTCCGCCCCACAGGGATGCATACATGCACTTCAGTGACCCCCTTTGACCTTGCATCTAGCAATGTTTAACTCCTAGATTAAACCTTGCTAGATGCAAGCCTAAAATCTTTTTGTACATTATCATATGTTGTGAAAGCTTTTCTTTTCTTCAAA
>Ga0307513_10001150_pt1 | contig 38405 bp, 40 predicted proteins | sample 15_EM_MG_FD_202174 | JGI IMG/M metagenome (GOLD analysis project Ga0307513, IMG submission 202174) | Populus trichocarpa ectomycorrhiza microbial communities from riparian zone in the Pacific Northwest, United States - 15_EM | ecosystem: Host-associated > Plants > Roots > Unclassified | place...
ACAGGAACGAACGCGCGGCGGCCAGAGGGAATGGTGGAATCTGGGGCGAAACCAGAGCCAGCACCAGGGCGCGACCAAGGGGGGACGAAGGGGGGAGGGGACGACACCTGAGTGATCCGATCCACAGGGTGGATGCTACCTGCAGGAGGTGCATAGTCTTCGTCCGACGATCGGTCCAATCGGAAGTTGGCATATAACTTCCGCTCACCGGAGGAAAGTCGCTCAACAGGGGAGGGAAGACGCCGTTGGCTATCGTCAACCTCAACCACAGAAGGAACGTACATGGGGTCCTGGGATCGGTCCTCATCAATGGACGGCCAGGATGCGGAGGGGACCATGGGATCAGACGCCATAGTCGAATGAAATTCCGAGCTCACCACACGGGAGCTGGACGGGGCGAAGGACTGGGAGGAGCCCTCGGGGGAGTGAAAACGGGCGTAAAAACCCAAAGTAGAGGTGCGGTCGACGTGGCAACGCGCAGAGGAGGTGTCACCGGTAACGCAACAGCCGCGAGCAGCCATTATCCCGGTGCAAACAGTCTCGACAGAGTCGAAGGCACGAAGGTCGAGGTGGGCAACAATAGCTCGAACCTCAGAAGTAAAAAAAAGGGAGTCATTCTGACATCCCGAAACATGAACCAAGTAAAGGCCTTGGTAGGCTCCACCCGGCGCGGCGTAAGACAGCTTGACAGCCGGGATAAGTCCACGGCCATCAGAAGTGGGCATCCTGCCCGGGACAATCTGGGTGCCCGGAGCAGGGGAGGGGGAAGGGGGGGAAACAAAGTCACCCATCGCGAGAATTCACCTGTAGCAAAAGGCCAGGCGAGCCACCGAAAAAACGTAAATTCACCGGTAATAAAAGCCCGGCGAGCCACTAAACGATACCGCCCGAAGGCAAAGCAAAACAAAAGCGCCCGAAGGCAAAGCAACACCAAGGCGCCCGAAGGCAAAGCAACACCACCGGGAAAAAGTTAAAGACTTTGTAAACTATCGCGAGCGTGGCAAATCAATATTATTGGCCAGAGGCGAAAAAGTAGGTGGTGAAAGACAATAGTGTGCTTGACTTGTGTGTTGTGCCTGCTTGTCTAATTACAGAAGGTTGAAGAGGCTATATACAGAAAATTCTGCACGCCAAGCTATCTACTAGGTGGGTGAGTCACCACAGGGCTCAACACCAAGTGTGACCGTCTAACTACCCCATGATATGACCCTACCCCACACAGGTACACTTACCATTTTAGGCAATTTTAATGCTTATTAATCAGAAAATATGAGGGAATATTGGAGAAAATTAGGATTACCCTTCCTTTGAGACCTGTTTTTCGGTGGTAGGAAGAGGGGTTTTGGTATGTAACATTCAGCTCATCCCCCATACAAAACTCTCCAACTTCAAACCATTATAACTCCACAACCAGTTCTCTTTTCACAGGTTTAAGAGCGACCACTAATATAGTACATCAAGTAGTATATAGTTTCGCTCTTAAAAACAATATAGGTCAGATTTTGGTGGAGTAGTAGACCTTCAAAGTTGGGAACACTTTTCACGAAAAATACCCAGGTTACTGGTGACCGGCACTATAGACTTGCCAGATCAACCCAAATTATTTCGCTGCGTATTATTCTTTGGTGTAATTCGGGCTGGATAGGAGGTTAAGGGAAAGACCATAGCTTCCGAAATGCATTATTGCTCCTAAATACTCTGTTTAATTTTTCGGTGGAACGCACTGCTCTCTCTGAGGTCTCCACTGACACTAGTGTGCTGTGTGGGGGCGGTGTTGTTACTGCAGTAAAAATGCCAACACCATTTCCTATAACATTGTCTTTACCACTTATATGCATCCATGAGTGGCTTCTCAGAGAAATTGAGGTTTCAAACCACTCCCGCACCAGCTCTAAATCGTGGAGCCTCTGGCTCAGGGACGAGAACCTATTGAAAAATCGTAAAGGGTATTTATATACCAACCCTTCAAGCCTCCTTCTACCATACCTCGCCAGAACCTTGCTACAGTATTCTTCCATCGGCGTGGATTTATACGTAGGAGCGTAGTTTCATTAGATAGAGTTCAGTGCGAGCTGTAATGAGCTTCCTTCCTTCACAAATCATGATTCGTGGAACGCTGTTCCACATACTACGCCTGTTGGCGTAAACCAAGTCACTAAGCATCCCTAGTCATCACTAGACCCGATAGCGGGGAGACAATATCGATGGAGACTCCCGAAGCTGCATTTCCAACCTCCACACCTCCTCTGCAACCCCACCGAGAGCTATCCCTATCACCACCGCACCGCAACCACTACCGTTAGGAACGTCGTCAACATGTCGGGAGCCGGTGTGAGTTCTCCTTCCCGCCCATCACTGCAAATTATATCTAATCCAGCCAATCGTTAGAACCGCGAAGCAGTCTTCGCAACCCGTCAGTCTTTGGGCTTAATGAAATCCAAGCTCAAAGGCGCCGAAACAGGTTCATCGCCCATCCCCCACCCCCCATCCCCTTCCACAAGCGCACAACCAAATCTAACAGGAGTGTCCAAACAAAATCAAACAAAGGCCACAGTCTGCTAAAGCGAAAATCCGAGGCTTTAACCAAACGTTTCCGCGAGATAACCCACCGCATCGATGAAGCCAAGCGAAAGATGGGCCGCGTGATGTCGATCGCTGCCTTCTCCCTCGCGGAGGTCACGTACGCTACGGGCGGCGGCTCTAACCTCAATTACCAAGTGCAGGAGAGCGTCAAGACGGCTAGGTTCCGCGTGAGGACCAAGCAGGAGAACGTGTCCGGTGTACTGCTGCCCGCATTCGAGAGCTACATCGCGGAGGGGAACTCTGATTTTGGTCTCACGGGGCTGGGCAGGGGTGGGCAGCAGGTGCAGCAGTGCAGGGAGGTTTATGGGAAGGCGGTGGAGACATTGGTTGAATTGGCGAGTTTGCAGGTATGTTTTCCTTTTTCGCCTTAAATATGAGGGGGAAAAGGATGGATGTATGGCTAACCGCATGGCTATGATGGGGAAAATAGACGGCATTCGTAATCCTCGACGACGTTATCAAAGTCGTTAACCGCCGTGTTAACGCTATCGAGCACGTTATCATCCCCCGCACGGAGAATACGATCAAGTACATTAACAGCGAACTCGATGAACTGGACCGCGAGGAATTTTACAGGCTCAAGAAAGTGCAGGGGAAAAAGCATCGTGATGCTGAGGAGGCAGACAAGGAACATCGTGCTAAGATGGCGGAAGCAGGGATTACTGCAACTGATAAGACTCGCGAAGAACGCGAGGGCGCTCCGGATATCTTGGGAGACAAGGAGGATGAGGATCTCATTTTTTAGAGATAAAAATGATGGCTTTCTTTGCTTGGGCAGCAGAGCACTCTTTTCCCTCTTTCTTTCGGATGAATACTTTACTGTTGACTGTGACGGGCTTTCTTTCTTTTTTCCTTTTTTTTTCGCATATCTTACCTTTTTCCTTCCCCCCTTTTTGCACTTTGTAAATACCCCCCAGCACCTCTCATCAATTCCATCAATCACAGGCAGACACCGAATCCAAACCCTCCCCACACACAGTCAAGTTACCCTCCCTTACTAGCTAGGTCCCATCTCCCACCTCCCGCCCACCTCCAAAAACCCCGCCAAAGCTCTCAGAAGCTCCGAACTCAAGCTGCCCCCCCCCTCCCTCCCCCCCTCCCCCACCATCAAAAATCAAAAAAAAAAGATCGACAACAAAAAATGACCGACGCATCCACAACACCAACAACCCCTCACCTCCTCCAAAAGTTAAACTCGCTAACAAACACACTAACAACCCTCCTAAGCGAATCGCGTAAGAACACCCTCGCGCAGAGGCGCACGCACAAGCTTCTCCTACGGCTGGAATCGCTGTCGCTCGAGAACGCTTGGATCCGGCACACATTCCCGACAACACCGGTGCTCACGGACGAATTTTTTGGCGGGGACGTTGAAGGTGACGTGGATGCACTACGAGAAGAACGGGCGCCAGAGTTCGAGAGGAGGTATGGGATTACGAAGGAATGCTTGGGGGGTATCGGTTTGTTCCCTCCCTCCCTCCCTCCCTCCCTCTTGCTCTGCTATGCTAAAGAGGGGATTTTGGGGGGATACGCTAACATTGGATAGTACATCGGGATGTGTTGAGGGTTATCTCGCGAAGAGGGAGTTTGGTCGTTGTCTGCGACGGGGTACTGAGCAGGGAGTGGGAGGGCATGTATCGGGGGTTTTTGGAGGGGTGGTTGGAGAGGGGTGATGGCGAGGGTGCGCTCACTGAGGAAGAGGTTAGGGTTGTGAACCGGTTGTTGGAATACGTTCCTAAGGAAGGTGGTGGTGGTGAGCAGGATGATTTTAATGTTGTGGATGCGGGGAGAGCGATTAATGGACGGTGGGAGGATAGGAGGTTTATTCGGGGTGAGTGATGTGGGATGACTTGGTCCGTTCCCGCCCTATTTATTTTCTCCACCATATTTGTGTCTATGATTGTCCTTTTTTGTAACGCTGGGATGGGGCGGGATGGGATGGTTAAGCATAGCATATTGTAGAATTAACTGTGCCCTGCGTCGTTCGAGTTATGATACCTCCCCCAGTAAGATCTGTTTATTTTTTTACTCTCTATTTGTACTTTCTTAGAGGGGTCCGAACAGATCACCTTATGCTGTGTTTTTTTTTTCGCCCTCTTCCTGAGAAGGAAACTTTCTTTAGACTAACCTAGCGCACTGTTCAATCATTTGAGGTCTTATGGCCACTAGATATTGGCGGTTCAATCTCACTGCTTCATACGAGTAAAACATGGCCATAAGGGTGGGTGCGGGAAGGGAGAAAAAAATGTGGTCAATTAACAGGCGAGGCTGCCAGATAAAGACCAAGATCAAATATTCGTAAAACATGCATCTCCACAACTCCACTCAACCCCCATGTGTCTAATCGTTATGACAACCCCCAGATGCTCCCCCTCACATGCACACACTAGGCCGGACTGCAAAGAAATTAATCTGTACACAAGGAAATGAAGAATAAGAATAAAACATAAACTGCTGACGCCAACCGACACCGACTACCGCCCAGTCGCATGGAGTCGCATTCCCTCACACGGGGATTGAAGTAAAATAATAATAGAAAAGAGAAAAGAGAAAGAGAAAGAAAAAGTATCATCCAGTTTTTATCTAGAAAGAAGCGAGGGCATCCATGACTTGTTAGCGTTCAGGGGCAGATGGAGAAGGGGTGCCAGAGGTGTTCATGCAGAAGGGAGCCTATCAATTACCCGGTTAGCCGATTTTATGGAGCGAAATTTGGAGAAAATGAGGGGGGAGTAAAGAAATGAACTACTTGCCAATACTCTCTTCGCATTGCATATCCTCCAGGCAAGGCGCCTGACATTTCCATCGGCTTGGACAACCTCTGGTGCGAAATCAACTCCAAACATCTCCTTGACGGCGTACACAATCCTCTTAGCATACTTTCCATCGCCTAGGCCTCCAAATTCATCTACGACATCGCTGGGTGCTATATCCTGGTCACTATCGAAACATCTAACAACGACCGGGAACAAGTGCTCCTCAACACTCTCCTGCATCTCGTGCATATTAATGAAATGCTCTTCTTCGGTCTTATCAGCTGCAAGTGCTGCCTTATTGATGACGACCTCGAAGGGCAATGAGATTGCCATAACCTTGTGCTTTCCGTCGTGGTGGTACCTGAACTCGTAAACCCCATTGCTCCAGAAGGCCTTGTCCCCGCCAAACTCTAGTTCGCCCGTCAGGACTTCCTCGTTAGGGTTCTCGGGCGAAAGGGTCTTGATGTCAGTGCTTATGATTCCTTTCTCCGCAATATCGGTGTCGTACTCGTCCTTGCAGAGGGCAGTCCAGCGGCCCATAGAAGCGATCTTCGTAATCTCCCGAGAGGCGTTATCAGCAATCCTGTAGAGTCCGATCCAATCTAACCTTGAATGGTCTACAGGGGCAGTCCAGGCAATTCTGATAGGCTGTCCAAACGGTACAGATAGGCCTGTTGCAACGCCATTGTTGGTCTCCCTAACAGCATTCAAAATGGTGATCGAGTATTTCTTTGCGTCGTGTTTGGCGAGGCCGTCCGTGAGGAATGTGAGCGACAACTTAGCAGGGTAGTGCGAAATAAATAGCTGGGTATCCTTAACGACACCCATGACACCGTGTGCAAGCTTGGGTTTTGCAGCTTCTAAAAACTCCTCAATGAATTCACCAACGTCCGCAAGAGCCTTATCAATCGATCCTTGGAAGGACCTCACACCATCAGCGACAGGTGGAGGCATGGCCTTCTTGATCGTCTTAACCACACCGGCCTCCTTGCGAATTTGACTACCATAAAGTTTCTCCATATGGGGTCGCTCTACGAATTGGATGAAGAGCAACAAGCAAACGTGAGAGAACAGACCCAACATGAAGATCTCCTGCGAAGAGGTGATCAGAACTATTCCCCAAATTCCTGCGCTACCAATCAAGCGCTCTGGGTTATTAAGGTATCTATAAATTCCAGAATAGGTAAGATGGGGTGTCGGTTGTTCAAAAAAGAAGTCACCAAAAAACCATCCAAACTCCCCAAGCGACTCATGGATCGAAGCGGCGGTCCACACTTGAAGGGCGAGAAGTAAGATGCCCAGTGTATGCCTGAATAGGACCATCCCTTCTTGCCCAGCTGGGTGATTGTAGAACTTCCATCCGGCAGCGAAGAATGAGGTGTGACACATAATTAAAGACACATGGTAGAGCCCTTTCCACTGATCCCAGGCCTCCTCCCTTGTTTGGCCGAATTTCAAAAAATGTCTGAACCAGGCCTTGCTATGACTCTGCCCGACAAGAATCGATCCGATACCGAGGGTATGCCAAACTCTCCACCCGAAAGCATGAAGCAAAAAAATCGCCTTCACCATAGGCGTATTCGGTATCACTACTGCACCGACCACTAGGTAGAAAACAAGGAGAGCAGTGCACAGATGCGTATTATAAAACATATCGAATTTCCCAGGAAGTTTGCGTTCCTTGACGACCTGAGTGTAATCGTCCCCCAAACTCGAGGCGCAAGACTCCCTCCCGTCCGAGGAGGGAGGCCTCACAGGGGGCGGCGCTGATCTGCGACGAGGCGCCGGAGGGTTGTATGTTTTATCAATATGTGGGTTTTCAACGATCGACAGAAATACGAATTGTGCGGCATGGGCAGCCAGTGATATAAACAAGACCGGATATGATGCTACTATCAGGGATATCCCCTACATCCAAAGTCAGCTGACGTGCCTCAACAGAATTCTCATGAAATTTTTGGCGTACGTAATAACCGGCGTACCCAACAGAGTACATAGGATGAGGTGCCATCTCGAAAACACCATCGAAGGTCAAATTCTGGTCAATCAAGAAAAAGAAGTCTCCCCAGTCTAGTTTTCAACAGTACCAAAGGCTGTTAGCACTGCCAAATCCCAATTGGAAGATACAATTTTTCATGGATCGAGGACCCCAAGCTACTGAAAATCGTCCTTGAATAGGACAATGAAAACTTACACCAAGCGTAGTCTTTCACAACTCTATGAGCATCAAGTTTAACCCATAAATTGAACATGAACAAGACAATTCCACCAACCCATCGTCCGGCGGTTAATCCCCATCCCTCTCCGGCAGGTACATGTGCACAAGATATGGCGAATAGCACATAGCTCACAAAATCACACATAAGGACAAGATCAACTACCCTCCTGAACACTAGCCAGGTATTGTATTCTATGGGGGCTTCCTCGAAAACATAATCCCCACTCTTGACCTCGTCAGATATCTTTGCCTCAATCTCGTGTTTAACAAGGGCACAGATGCGAGGGTTCCGCTCCGCATCAAAGATACCGGATTTTCGTGCCCACCATACCAAACGCCTATGATTTGATTGGTTGCGAAGTAGATAGCCAATGCCGAAATTATACGAAGTTCGCCAAAGGACAAATAGACAGCCCAAAACGGGCGACTGGAGTGATGGCGGAAGGAGAAACAAAAGAGAGATATGGATGGCGAGAATGACGAGGATGATAACGTCCGACAAATTCTTAGGCTGTTTAGGTGAGAGCAGAGTAGAGACCATGTCATGAGTCTGGGGGACAACGAAAACTATAGCAATTGATTCGGAATTAGTTAAAAAAGTTTATTCCCAGTAAAGGGAACGGGAACCCACCTTCTCCCCCGGGTGTCCGACCAAAAGTCTTTCTCGGTTTCGAGGCATCCTCGTTGTCAATGCTTTCGGCTACCTCCACCTCTTTTATCACGGTTGAAGTTTCGGTTCTCTCATCCCCCTTTGAACGATCCCTTAAGCTAGTGCCATTGGGCTCTTCCAAGGCACTGGAAGCCATGTGTGCAAAGATTTTTCTCTCACACGTGCTTCACTAGCCAAGGGCAAATTGGAGATCGAGAAACGGAGGATCCTGTTGAAGGATCTGGTGAATTAAAGGAATTCAAGAAAGAGATAAGAAATAAAGTAGGGAAAGATTGACGGATATACTAGTAGATGAGAAGGAGAAGGAGGGTGATCAAGTGAGAGGAGGAAGAAGAAGGTTTAAGATAAGGTGGCTGAGGAGCAGATTCTCAAATCTGTCAGGACAGAGTGGAGGTTCACCGGGCAGGGATAGGCAGGTATGGTTGTCCCGAGTGGCAACTTGCAAGTCTCTTCTTCTTTAAAGTGAAACACGTCGCTAGGTCCGCAGCACGAGCAGAGGGTCAGAGCGAGCAAAGTCAACAGAGTAGGCTGCAACGGAGCCAACGGGAGTGACGAAGGGAAAGTCACTCCCGAACATCAACGCCCCTCCGAGCCAGGACAGCGAAGTCAAGGCTAAGGAGGAAGTGGGTGGAGAGTTGCGATGTGTTCTCTTCAAAGGTCTCTGATCGCGCTAATATATATCAGGCTAGAGTGATCTGCCGCCCTCTTACAAAACACCCCCCCCCCCAACAACTCCACAAGTCACCGGCTCCCTTCAGCGCCTGACACGGGAACCTTCATCATACACCACCGGTGCCAGTACTGTACTCGTGCACTGTTGCTCGCCAGACCCCACCAAGCCCTTGTGTGTGAGGCTCTCAGAGCCCTACATTTTGCGAGAAACCTAAACCATGGCATGAATCAAAAACAGAAGCCTCTTCTGAAGAGGCTCCCGACACCCAGAGTTTGGCGCTTTGAGGCGATCCACACACCGACTGGCAAAGTTCCACGATACCGGGATGACATCATACAATAAACAAGCCAAACCAGTCTCTTGGCTCTCTCTTTCGAAGTCTTAAACAGTGTTGAGTGCTTGTGCTCAAGTAGAACCACGGATGGTTTGCGGGGCCCAAGATTTTGCATTGTTGATATGATAGGTCCAACAGTTTTCCACAACTGCACTATTTGTATCCCTTGCATGTGAAAGCCTCACCCCTTTTTGAACCGTTGACCGACCCCACACATTTCAGGTGCAGAGGTCGATTAAGTCAGCAGGGCCATGCAGGAAAACGCTTCCCCCAACAGTCCGATTATCAACACAAGTCGAACACTGCCGAAACCCATCGCCCATACCGGTAAGAGATCGGGAATCTCGCGCCGTAGGTAGCGAAAGAGAGTTTGGCCCTCTACCAGTATCTCAAACACTGATGGTGGCACGAAATTTCCAATACTTTGCCTGTCTGGGAAATAAAGTGCTGAGGACCCTAACCCTCAAATGCTTGTCAATGATAGCAAGTCCACGAAATCCCCCCCTCAATTCACGGAACTAACAATCCGGAGGCTTTTGGGTCAACCGAGGTTTCCACAGCCTTCTCACACCAGGCGCAAAGTATCGGACAGGATTGTTCCCCTGGTTGGGTGGCTATGTAACAACGGAAGTGCTTCAGATAATTATCGCCAAACACGAGTACAGATCTCACGAATATCTCCAGTAGTTTAAATATGAAATCTGCCCCCAGGTGCATCACGAGGCCCCTTGCTGCGCCAAGCACTCCTGTGTAGCCTCGGTTCATAAGTTACCGTAGGTCGGACTTCCTTGTTCTTCGTGGCCACATGCAGGGCTATACCGCTTTTGCTCCGACACCAATGGGGTGAAAAAGAACCTTGGAATGCGCTAGCAGAATCACGGGGGTTCCGTGTGGCAGGCTAACAAAATTGCGAATACCGGTAACGTATTTTACCTAGTTATGGGACACCTTGGAGGTATGGTGTCCCATTTACAAAAATATTTAATATCTCAATGAATGCAAAATCACTTGAGCTGCAAATCTGGTTATAGATAGCTAACATGCCCCTAAACCTGCTCTGGAAATGAGTCCCTTCTATTAGCAAAAATATATAAGTCATTGTACTAAGTGTAAAGAGTGTACTAATTAACTATAGAGTAACTAATGTGTTTTGTAAAAATATTGTTAAAAAATAGTAAAATCAATCTGTCTGCTGGAAGTGGTAGAGGAACCTCTTCTCCTGATCCTCTAAGTGGTAGAAAGTTGATTGCAGATCTGGAGAGCCCAAGTTGTTGATTTCAATAAGTGTAATCTTTCAAATACAAAAATATGCAATATTAGTATTTTGGATTTGACCTAACACATATATTTAGGATTGTAATAGTTTAAGAATTAAATTATTGATTCTTTTCTGTATCTCTAGATACTTTTAAACAGTTAGAACTGTTAACCAGATGTCATCAATTCTTAATAAAATACTAATATCTTTGCAACTTGAAGATTGGCTGTTTTGCAATCAACCTAAGGTTTCAAGACTTTCTATCTAAGTTTTACAATATATAGCATATGAAAAGATATGTATCTATATTAAAAAGGAGAAAATATAAATTTTATTAATAGAATAAATTTTCTGCTATATATATTGTTTTCCCCATATCTATTACTAAATAATCTCATTCTACCTCTATAATATTATGTAAAAAGTTGTAAAATCATATACAATGTTTATCCATTCCCAAAGTATAAATTTATCAGTATTAATACAAATATCCTCTTAGAATCACTTACTATTATATTAATAAAGCTTAATATAATGACTACTATCAATTTACTATTAGATTTATACTACCTTCAGTAAAGCTTTAAACTATAATTAAATTCTATTGTATTTTGCTTCTTAATTTCTTGGTATAATATACAATTTTCAACTGGCTTGCATAATATAGTACATAGACTAAGTAGTGTTCACAAATATTATAATAATAATATTTCTATACTCACCAACCATCCCTGATTTTATTAGAAAATCTGTTGAAATTCAATAAATTTCCATTATTGTGATAGGTTTTTTATAATAACTATTAAACTTGCAATAACTTGCTATAAAGTTATACTTACTATAATATAAAGTACTCAAGTATTCAAGTATAGTTATACTATAAAATAGCTAACCTAGTAGAAATATTAGGCTAACTAAGGCTAAGATATTTAAAAGAAGAAAAGAATAGTTATAGAGACTGAAGAAAACTTAGAAGAAACAAAAATAATTGATAAATAGTATTTGCTTTTTCACTTGTAATATTATCAAAGTCGCTTCTCTAATAGTTGATAAATGCTTTTCAATTATAAGAAGAAAACTCTACCTTTTATATTAATATTTATACAATTAGACTTTTTCTTTACATAAAAAGAAGTATTATTCTTATATTTATTATTATTAAAGGACAGGGTAAATTCTGTTTAATTTTAAATAATAGCTTTCCTTAAACTCAGAATCCTCTACTAATTCCTGATGCATTTAAGAATATTTTTACGACACTACTGTAAAAACTTAAATAATTAAACTGTTTGCAAAATAGTAAAAATGAAGTTTGAAATACTAAAGATATAGTATACATATCATGCAATATCAATCTTGGTATGTCTTGACATTTACTTTTATACAAAATTTATTTTTTCATCTTTACTAACACAAGCAGCTTTTTGAAAATCTTCTATATTTTTGCCATTACCATCACATTCTCCTCAATTCTTTATTCCTTAAGCTCATCCACTAGGACATTATTTGCTAACCTCTTAATAGATAACTCTGAATCTCTAATCTTATTAATAGAGGCTGAAAGATGAACAACATGGAAAGAATTTTAGATAACCTAAGCTCTCTCTGAATAAGAGGTTCTTTTGGCCTCTCCAGCTTCCTAAGTAATTGCAATCTGCCTTCTCCCAACCATACTCTCTACTAAGACTCTTCCTTTACTAAGTTGCAGCTCCTTCTCCACCTTAATCTCCTCTAACTGAATATCAATCTAAATTTGTATTTGTAGTAAATCGGTCTTCCTATAGTTTGTAATTCTTAAAAACAATAGACTAACTTTAAAAATGTTTTTAATTGAATGATTTATGGATATATCAAGAAGCTGTAACAGACAGGTATGACTTCCAAAAATTAAGCCAATGGTAATATCATAGGCTTAAAGGTATTAAGTACCTCTACTATTCAATATGGTTGAATGAAACTAATTGCAAGTAGTGTTGGCTGACTGTCTAGTATAGAGATTAATTGTTTTTCAAGCCACTAAAGCATGCTACTTAAGTTGGTATAGGCTGTTGAGTTACACTTTATGATAAACTGAGAATTATACTACTACTACTCTCTACCTATTATTGATCTAATACCCTATTTATATAAATGATCAGATGCAGAACACAGGAAATACCATCTGCGAAAATGGTAAGTTGAATCGTATCCTGCCTTTTACCCTAACCTGACCAGGAAGATTGTAGCTGTTTGACTTTTCTCCATCTAGATTGTCAGTTTGACTTTTCTAGTTATATACAACAGGTGTCTGATCTATATTGCGGATATTTTGCAACGTATAATAGCTTACTTTTGGTATGAATAGATGCTTCTCTCTCAGTTTACATCTTACTTATATGTTTACCTATTATGACAGTTGAACTTTAAGAGGTTAAGTATAGTTTCAGTAAAGTCTGCTGGAAATTGTATGCCAGTATTTGCCATAAAGCAAAGACTAATTTGCTGCAAGCAGAAAATTTTTCAAAACTAGTTTTTTAAGAAAGGATACATAATAGGATTTAGCTTTGGATAGTTAATAGAAAAAGTTCTCTGGTATGTTAAGAAAATCATCCTCACCACACCGGTCTCTCTATCATACTTTACCCCTCAACTTACTTCAAAATACATTTTCTATTACTTTCTACAATCTTTCCCTTCACTCTCTTTTGACCCACTACTGTTTAGCCTTTTGAGGTGTAAACTTACTTTCCACTTTTTCCACTTTCCAATACAGTAAATTCCCTACTGGAACTTTGAATCAGTCAACAGCCTTTTACTGTATTGCTTTTCTTACCTTTATTTGTCTACATAAAATCTTTATTCAACACTAATATGAAAGTGCTGTAGTTTGTAATACACAGTATATGAGAAGTAGGTGTTCAGGTTAGCCACGTACTTTTGTGGGTACTAGAGAACTTTAATCAGCAGACTCTAGGTTAACTCTTTTTTTTTTTCCCTTATATCAGCATGAAACTTGGCAGCTAATAGTTAGGATATATCAAGCTAGATATGGATATATCTGCTTTGCTTGCTAGTTCATCTTGTGAGAATTGTGTGTTTGTCTAGCTTATTTGTAGTTTTTTCTATGCTTCTTGAGTTTACTATTTATTGAATACACTTTATTATATATTTATATTTTTCTATCTTCTATTTATAATTAGAAAAGAATTAAGCTATTACTCTTTCCCAATTAATCTTTCGTCTTTTTATATATATTTACTTTCTTGTATTCTAAGTCAGTTTCTAAGGAGATATTGTTAAGTTTAGCCTTAAGCTATACTCTTAAAAGACACTTTAAAATACTAATTTCCCATTCTCCTTGTCTTAAACCTTATTCTAACTCTCAAAACACGGTTTTATTATTCAAGTTTTTCTGGTATTATCGTAAGTGTTTTTAAATTCTTTATCCTAATAAATCTATATTAAATATATAGTATAAATGCATACATACTAATAGTCTTACATGAAATCCAAAATTATTAGTTTTGATGGTTCTCTTTCAAAGTACTATATATTTGTATACATATATATCAAATATTGAGTAGAGTTTTTCTTTCTTATAATTTCAATCAAGTAACATTTTCCCAAAATATTAGCTCTTTCTAGCTTTCTGACTAGTTATTACTAATATCTTTATATAGTATGATACTTTTACTTTCAAAAAGTATTTAGATTCACATATACTATTATACCTTTATCTATTTCAGTGATATAATCGCTTACTAATTCAGATCAGCTATTCCTATATAGGTAATAGTATATTATACAAGTATGATACACTACTATTTTTTTCAGTTTAGGCCCTGTTCAGCATTTTACTTTTATAGCATAAAAATGACTTTTATAGTATAAATTATAACATATTAAAGTTTTTATATAGGGGAGTGTTCAGCATGTACAAAAATATCATGATATATTTTTATTGCGTTTATAAATTTTTATTTTATATATTTATTGTAGGGCTAAGTATCATATCATAAGATATAATTCATATTTCTATATGCTAAACTTGCAATAAAAAATAGCCTCATATTGTTTCAGAAAGAACTTATAATACTTGCATTTTAATATCAATTGTCCTTTATAGTCAAAACCTCAATAAAATACATTTTCAACTATTTTCTGGGAACTATACTCTTAGCATTAATAATTATCATATTATTTAGTTGAAGCCAACTTGTTTCCACTTGTATTCTCAATCTACTATTAGAGAATAATATTCTGCCTAATTATTTTTTATTTATATTATTTTTTCTACTTTTGCCCTAATCTATCTTAGAGGGTAAAGTTTATTTATTTTTAATTGAAAGTATAAAAGTTTGGCTGAACACTGATATATTTTTTTAACACTGAATATTTTTATTGACATATATGCCGTTTTTAACTTTTATCACAATATATTTTTATTGGTACATGCCGAACAGAGCCTTTGCTTTATCCAGCTTGTTCTTCATCATAACTGGCCCAAGTAGCCCTTAACTGCGTTTATTATAACCAGTATCTCCCATTATCTTGTTTTTGTTTTAGGCTGAAAAATATCTGAGCTATTCACAAAGCAAGAGTGAAGACTATTATATATCCCTATTGAAATATCTTCAGTACTTCAAAAGTACTCTAGTCTAGCTTGGTAGCAACAAGAGTATTGATACTACTGTTTACAAGTATTGTACCCAAGTTTGTAAAGCTTAATCAGCTATTAAGTCCTAGCATTAGCACTCTCATACTATAATATCCAATACTAGAAGGAAGTTATTAATGTAAAAACAAGTTATATTAAATAGTTAGAAGTATTATTTGTCTAGGTCTGGTAAGATAAGTCAAGTTGAAAATGAGCTATCGAAGATATAAAAACCAACTCATACTCATGAACTGGTATCTCTGTTTCCATTAAACCCCCCTGGAGTACTTTTAAGTCACTGAGAACTCTTGGGGCAGGAGTGTACTGTAGTCCTTGCTCCTGCTATTCAAACAGTCTTAGCTTTATCCAGCCTAAGACAAGGACTGGGCAATTGAAGGTACTGGTTGTAACAAAAGTTATCAAGCGCTGCCCTTACTACTTATTGGGACCGGGCTGGATGTAGACAAACTGGAGAGAATACAGGCATACCTGCACACTATGTGCACATGTTGCACACTACTCCTAAAATCATATCCCATGCAGGCGATCTGCGTCCATGACCATACTCTAGCACTCGAGTACATTGTGGGGTTAGCTGCGCAACCATCATCGCAGCAGGGCACACCCGAACCCACACAACGCATCCCAATCGAATCCCGACCGATTTCCCAACAAAAACAAGAGTTATCAGTGAATACAAAATTATTATTATTATGATATTGCCGAACACTAATTGGGCAATGTGCTGTGCTATTATATGTAGCCTAGTGGAAAATTCTCTACTCTAGGGAAGAGGCGAAAAGACAGCAGAAGGTGGCTCATTTTTCCCCTCTGAGCGGCATAAGAGGGGAAAAAAAGCGCCAAATCTTACCCGACGAGGCAACCACAACGACATGCTCCTTCGTCCAACTACAGTAGCGGTGTTCGAGCCTCTACGGTAAACCTAGCCGTCTTCCTTATCCAGCACTGCTCTTGCATAGTACTCAGCGCAGTCGAAGCTAGCCACGCCCTATCATAAAACAGTATTCCACTGGCATTATTAACATAAAATCCCGCCTTATCACCTCTCAGCCTCTAAGTTTCGCGAGACCTTTCTTTACCATTTATTATGGTATTATCAATAATCATCATCCCCTCAAGATCACCCGTCTTAAATATGCACAGTACAGCGCTGAGTTCAGCCAGCCTACAGGAACTACCAATGCTGGGCACTGATCTACTCCAGGGTATTGCCGAGACTAACGTGAATCTCACAGCGGATCCATGGCAGCCGTCATATTGAGCTCCATTAATAATAGCAAGTACTCGAGTAATAGCTCTTAGTTCTCTTACCGAGATCTCTTCCGAAACGGGGCACACGCATTTCAACTCATGCCGGTATATTACCGGCTGGGGGGGGGGGGGTGCGAATCTTATTCACACGTCAAGCGAAGGCCCACGCGACTACCCTATTCTGCCGAACTCAAGTGATGCATACGCGATGGGTGATGTCGTATTGGGGAGTCTTCTCCGTTGACACCTCAACTTGCGGCTTAGTTGCCTGCAACGGTAGTCGAGTCCATGTTGCGGGACCTCTGCAGCCGGAACAGGCGGACATTCATTCCAGCCTAGAAGCGGTATGTTACTCTGCCAAGAGTGGCCTTTCTTCTACAGGTTAATACGATTGAAATATCTGTTAACGGCTTTGCCAATGAAATTACAGGTGATTAACATGCCCTAGGCATTCCCCCTGCTGCTGCTACCAAATCTTTAACTTACTTCCAAACCCCGGTACCCCCATGAAAACTCTAGATATTCCTATTTTCTCTATAATATCAACACATGGAGGGCCATCCACTCTATAACCCAATAGAGCCATAATCCTCATTGGGGTGGTGGTTGAAGATGGACAATATTTTCCCGATAAAGCACTCCGGCTAGAGGCGTCCCTACCCCCAGTAACGATGCGGGATCAAAGACAAGACAAGCCCCCATGGCAGTGGGAATACACATAGGCTTCTCAGTAAACATAGAGAAGCACCGTCATTCGCGCATGGAAATAACACTAACTTTGTCAAATTCTTCATACCTTTCTTTGCCGACCTACATCCCCTAAATATCAGGCTCTCTCGGATCTACGAGTGATAGTTTGTGATGGGGGATTTATATAATGCTGTTTATGAACTTAGCAACCCCACCATCAGTTTAATTCTCACGTTTTAAAAAATTATATGCTAATCCACACCGCCCCTACACTACGGGGGGGGGGGGTCATAAGCATGGTTTTGCAGATGCCATAGTATACTAGTAGGGTGTGGCCGGAGCATCGCTGCAGCGCCTGCGAACGATATAATCGCTTGAAATTTGCTCCAGCTTTTATCTAACTCTACATTGCTCGGTAACCTAATAGGATTTTTAGCCTATCGAACCATAATATGCGCTCTTACATCTGCACACCGCAGTCTAAGGGATTCTACTACGAAATCTGTGAAAATTTACTTACGATCCACAGTATCATAATAATATTATGTTATGATACGTGAGCGTAAAGCTTGAGAACATGGGTTGCACATGTCAGGAACTTTTCACGGATAATGAGGGTTAGGGTTGAGGGCTGCTGACATAACGGGCAACGGTTATCTTCCCCGGCCAGACTCTCCCGCCATCACAACCTCAACTTTTATCATCACAACATGTCGGAAGGAGAAGCGGCAGTCGATAAGGACACCCTAGCGGAGCTAGATAGGGAAGCATCCGATTACCTCAAGGTGAGACTTTGCCCAACCTCCTCCCTCTATTCCCCCCTTTTCTGTTTTTTCCCTCCTTCTCCAGAGAAGGTGAGGGAAGAGAAGAATGGAAGAGGTTTAAGGTGCATAAGAATGATAATGATAGTGAGAGGCCACCGACTAATGCGCTCACCCGTTATTAGGATGCCGAAATATCTCGTATTATCCACCCTCCTCCCTACTCCCGCGCCGTAGGAAGGGGGGGGAGGCGCAAACATGACTTTGCGCCTCCCCCCCCCCCTCGCTACGCTCGATTCAAGAGAATGCGCAGGTGGAAGAAAGAAATAAAGAGAGAGATAGCTAACGGCCCACAACAGGAATCCTGAATGCTTTCAAACTAGATGCGTAAGAACCCCCTCTCTTCCCTCCTCCTCCACAAAAAGCACGCATAAATCCTAAAACGAGCAGGAGAGAGAAAACAGCTACGCAATCCTAGATCTAAAACCTGGCGTCCCAGAATCTGACATCAAACTCCAATTCCGCCGCAAATCCCTCCTCATCCACCCGGACAAGACCAAGAACCCACAAGCCCCCGATGCTTTCGACCGTCTAAAGAAGGCACAGGGCGTGCTCATGGATGAGAAGGCGCGCACACGCCTGGACGAAGCAATCGCCGACGCGCGCATGCTACTCATCCGCGAGAAGAAGTGGACCGTGGATAATCCGGAACTCACTGGCGATGTATTTGCCGTGGAGTGGCGGGAGAAGACCAAGTTTGTCCTGATTGAGAGCGAGTTGAGGAGGAGGAAGCAGGTCAAGGCGCAGATGGCTGAGGAAGGGAGGGAGAAGAGGAAGGCGGATGAGGAGGTTGAGGCGCGGAAGAGGAAGCGGGAGAATGAGGTTGCCTGGGAGGAGACCAGGGATCAGAGAATTAATAGCTGGAGGGATTTTAAGAAGGGTGAAGGGAAAAAGAAGAAGAAGAAGGCCAAGCCATTGGGGTGAAGCTCTCTCTCTCCTTTCCTATTTCTTTCCATTTTGGGGCAAAATTCTTAATGCCCTTCATGTCTCCTCCTGGTGGTCTACATTCATGTCTTTGATGCGCTTTCTTCCGCTTTGTTTCTATCTTCTTTTCTTTTCTTGCGATACACATATTTCCCCCCGCTTTTCTCCTCCTCTCCTTTTCCTCTTCTCCAACCAGACGGAAGGCCCAAGTTATATTCCACCAATCCATAGAACATTTCAAAGTCTTCAAGTATCACATCAATAAGCCGTCACCCTTCTCCCAAAAATGACGAATTCCCAAAAGGGGCATCCCCGAACATTAATGCATACCTACTACATACAACCACCTGCTCATACATAGCTAGAAGACAAGACTAGCGCGTAATCTGGTATGTGCTCGAAAGGACCTTGCGCGGGCCATTATTGCCGAGCTCTTGTAATTAGATTGGGCGCACCGGGTTCTTGATCGATCCGGAGGAAAAAAATACCTTAGCGTAACACCAACGATGATAATGACGACAATGCTGCTGGTGCTGGTGCTGGTGCCAGGGTTGATGATTTAAACAAGGGGGAGGTGCAGTACCGTAAGTTAATCGCACCTCAACTTACTACAATAGTACAAATACTAGCTTATCAATTTACAGAGCCAACCCAATGGACGATTGAAGTTGAAATGTAGAAAAATTATAGTACACTAAATTAGCCTTACCCCCCCCCCCCCCCTGTACTCCCTCATGCTCGTGGTTCAAAACCATCCCAACCAAGTAAAATAAAATGGCTACATACAAAAAGTATCAACTCGCTTATGCTAAAGTCGCTGTATAAGTAGATAGGTAGGGTATATAAAAATTCCGAGAAGAAAGGGGGAATAGCCAAAACGGGATATTGAAGGAGAAAAAGAAAAAAGAAAAAAGCATGATACAGGAATTGGACTAAATTTCAGAGGGAGGTAGAAACAGAAGCGTGAATGGAAGGTTTGAAGGAAGCAAGGAAATGCACTTCATACAGTAGTGTGAAAGTTAAAAGTGGAGCAAGCGAGGAAACGCGATAATCGATGATAATACAAATCCAGTACTGCCAGCAAGCACCGTATCGTACGCACGATGCACACCATAAGTTATTATCGGTAAAAGGGTGAAGCAAGTATGATACTGCACTGTGACAGAACGGAGAGTCGGGGTAGGCGATCAGAGCTTGAGAGGAAGCCGGAAGGAAAATGTGGGAAAGGAAGGAAAGTAATAACAAAGTCACACCCTAGCTCCCCTTGTTCAATCTTTCCTTTTCTTCGGTTACACGCGCGCCGAATTCCCGACAGAGAAGTCGAGAGAAAGAAGAAGTGGATATGTTAGGGGGAATGAATGAATAATGACAGCGAAAGGTTAAATAAAAGAGAAGGAAGGAAATAAAGGCTGAGCATAGGAATGTTGGAGATGACGGAGAAAGTGCAAAAATGCCAGAGGAATAGATAGAAAATGTTATATTAAAAAGTAAGCAGGAGGGAACGATTGAGTGATGGGGCCGGATTGAGTTGGGGACAATCGACCGCATGCCGGTAGGATTAGGGCATGGCAAGACATAAAAGTGAGTCAACTTGGGATTTTTTTCCTCTCTGCGCACACTGTACCGATGACCCCGATCCTGGGGAACGAGAGAACAGATAGATAGCACCGTAGTTAGAAGAGATGAGCAAGGGCATGATGGCACTCTGCGTGGTTTTGGTATTCGATCCAGTCTCCTGTTCTCTCGTTGTCTCGCTGTCTCTCGTCTTCTCTTTAAGACTCCTATTCCCAACATCTGCCTCCTACTCGTGCCCATCTTTTCGTTGATTCCTCCTTCTCGCTCCTGTTATTCCGCTTTGGCCCCAGGGTCCCACAGGCCCACCGATGCACCCATAGGTCCGCCAACTATGGGCTAGGAACTCTGAATCGCCGGATACATCCATTATTTTATCGGGGAATTTTGCCGCAGCAGTGAACAGGTGCGACGCGGAAAATCCAAGGGATATCCTACCCGGAAGGGATAAGAGAAAGAAGGGATAAGAGAAAGAAGGGGGGGGAGCTGGTCCCTCTTTTTGTAATCCCAATGCTGTGTTTCTTTCTTTTGGACCCATAAGGCCCCCCCCCTCCCTCTATTCCAATGACATCTCTTTTTTCAACTCTACGTAAACCCTCCTCTCTGAAACCAACCCGCTAGGATAAGAAAGAAAAAAAGCACATGCGAAACACAACGCCTAGCAAAACAAACTCCCTCAAGTGCCCTCTAGGACCCTCGTCACTCGGATGCCGATACCGGGCGCCTCATATGCTGAACGTTTGAATATCGCAATTCTTGCTCTACCCATTCCCGCAGCAAGTGGCGCACCATATCACCAATATCTACTATTCCAGCATTTCCTGAACGCCGATCCGCTCCCTCCTTGGTGTGCTACTGGTCTGAGTCCCATCGCTTGAGGCACTTAATGGATTCCTCGCCTTATCATCTCCACCAGAATTCTCAGAGATCCCTTTCAATTGTAACGGGGGCAATTGAAGATCATTCTTCAATTCCGCGTTCTTATATATCGAACCGGAAGTTGATGTCGCAGGCGAAACAGGCCGACGCACAGAAGGGAACCCCGCAGAAGCGGGCGACGGGGCAGACGCATATTGCGCTAATGACGGGAATGTGGATTCTGACTGCAGCGTTCTTGGTCGTGAATCCATGGGGGAAGAAAGCGCGACACTCGGGTGTAGTGGGTATGGCGACTGCGGACCCTGGGGTTCTCCCTGCAATTGTCGCTGCTGCGGTGCTAAAAATGGCGGTGAAGTGAGGGGCGGCGGGGGTATTTGTTGACCCGGCGTATACACACGGGATTGGGATCCAAAGGAGGATTGTGATGAATTGAATTGGAGTGGGGGTGGAATCCCTGTCACTAGCGAAAATACAACAACAACAAAGAAAACAGAGGTTTTGGCCAGATTTATTTTGATCCGTGTACGGAGGAAATGGCCATCAGGACGGCGGAGGTGAAGGTTTTCTTGTATATCTTTTGAACCATGGATGGCGCTAGGGATATCTGCTTGGTTAACACTTTGGATAGCCGAATACAATGAATCCGGAGAAACTGGTGGCCGGTAATTCGGTTCCCTTTGGGTAACTTCTTCCTGGATCCTCCTTGATAAACGATAAAGCTTGTCCCTATCGCTCGGTAAGACAATATCATACAGGCTCCGGACCCGATTCAGCTCATGTTCAGAATACCCCAGAAGCTCCCTTACGTTCTCCGATGATTTGGCAACAACCAGCTCCGTTGTCAGATATGCCGTGGCATTTGGCACCGGGGATGGCAGGTTCAATCCTCGAGACCTAGGCAGAGGCCTGTCGCTAAAATAGCTTCCAGATTGGCCTAAAGTTTCTTCGCGAGGTGTGAGAGATGTTCTTCGATTGTATCGGTGTGAGTCGGTTGGCTGCGATTTTAATACACGATGATGGCCTGTTCTAAACGATCGTGTGGTCGGTGAAGAAAGGGGAGACACGTTCTCAGGGCGATGCGACTGCAGTGCACCCATTTGACCAACCTCAAAGCTGTGAGTCCTTTCGTCCCGGAGTCTTGGTCTCCCACGTTTTTTGTGCTGAACATCTTTACAGGTATCCTGCCAGACAATTAGCTCACTCACGGGTTTTGGCTCTTTCGTCTTCAATATACCTGTTTACCAAGACCAACACACCGAGGACAAGGTCGTCGAACTAAGCCAAGTATGTTAGCACCATCATCATATATCACTCTACAATCAAAATATTGGAAAAAACGGCCGACCGGAATGATGGGATCAGAAGCCGGGTGCGGAACAGGCTAATATTAAAGCCTGGTCACGTGATCGCCGAGACAATCACAAACACTCCCATGCGACAGCACCCCATGATTCCCGGCCAGCCGGTCACAGAAAGGCAAAAGGAGAATGCAGGATAATTATTGGGGTCGGGTCACAATGACAGAGGGAATGATAAAGGGGATTAGGGGGGGAAAGCGAGGAAAACAGGAAGAAAAGGCGCATCTCCTCTGTTCAGTCAGAGTGGTTCCCGGAAACAAAAAAAAGCAAATATTCAATACAAAGCGAAGAGAAATTAAAGAGCGAAAAAGACCAGAGTCAATAATTCGCAATCCTCTCGCGTAATTGGCTAAAAGCGGCCTGGAAAACCCGAAACCATCGGACGAACTTATGGGGTAAACACCGAACGCCGCGATTCCCCGTTTCCGGTGCGAATGGCCCTCTCGTCTTGTGACCGAAGCGTCCAAGCCCATGGCGGAGTCTGCGCCTGCGAGACGACAAAACACAAAGGTGGAATAATTGAAGAAAAAATCTCCGCAGATAGCAGTCCTTTGTACTAAGGGCAGGAAAAGGAAAGGAAACTCTCAAAGGAAAATGAAAAAGGAGAAAAAAAATCTCAAGAGGGATAGAGATTAATTGAATCGAGTTGCTGCAACATACCATCGCAGGCCAAATGTGCCTTCTTACAGTTGACGCATGCAGATGCAACATGAGATTTAGTCCTCCGTGGAAGCTGAGGTGGCGGAAACGATGGTGGGGAAACGAAAGGTGTCCTTCGCCCAGGGGATGTGACTGGGAGCTGTGACGAATGGGCATGAGAACCCTCATGGCTGTTGATGGATGGAAAAGGTGTCGGAAAGTGCTCGCTGTCAGCAGAGGAGGAAGTGGCACTCACTGGCCCCTGGTGATGTTGCTGCTGTTGCTGTTGCTGCTGCTGCTGCTGGGAATACTGAGAGTCGTGGTGGGAATACGAGTGCTGCTCCTGAGCTCGCCCTGGTAGTCCCCTGACATCCTGCGGTATCGATATCGAAGTCGATGGTCGCCGCTGAGCATCCTGCTTAGGTGACAGAGGGTGCAAAGGGGGAGGAGAATGGGACATTGGCGGTGAAGGATAAGGCACCGTATGAGCAGCTAAGGAGGCTCCAGGGCGGGCCGGACCCAGGTCGAGAGAGAACCTAGCTAAGTCGTGCGATATCGATCGACGTTCTCCGAACGAAGGATATACCTGTGGCCGTCGGGGGGGAGAGGATTGCATGGGAACCTGCATATAGCTGTAGTAGGTTGGAGGTAAAGGGCCTAGGTATGGAAGGGGAACCTTGAGACCTGATTCCCTGGAAGTAGTAATGCTGGGGGCGGAGGAGGGGTTGAATGGGGGAAGGTGTGCGAAAGAGTTGCTTGCTCCAAAGCTAATCGAAAACCAGGGGCGGTTGAGCGGCGGCGAAGGTTACAAGTCTTAGCATGAATCTGCAAGTCGATCAACTGTTGGTATGTACGTTATGTATGTAACAGCGGGCGGGCTCAGTCGGTAGCGAAAAAACAAGGAGGAAAGTATGTGGAGAGTCTGGGAGGAACATGTGAGCATACATATAACGTCGCCTCCGCTCCGCACCGTCACCCGTGCCTGGGAAAGCCTGGAGCGATACACATACCTAGCGCAGGAGCAAACCAGGACTGAAAAATAAAATGAAACTGAAGGTGAAAAAAAAAAAAAAAAAAAAAGACCAGCAGTGTGGGACGGATGAATAGCGCGTAAATTGTAATTGACGGGGGGTGGACCGGTCTCGTGTTGCTTTTTTGTCACCGCTGGAATAAAAGTCGAAAGGAAAATTTATACAACGTTTCGGGAAATAGCGGTATTGCTCAAAGCACCGGCTGGGGGGAGGCGTGGAGGAACAATATGATACCAGGCAAAAGTAGGGTGTTAGAAGTCGGGAAAGTGAAGGGAAGGGAAGGGAAATACGGCAACTAAGCAACGACAAAAGGAGCAGAAACTTCACTAAGAAACGACTAACGGAACAAGGCGCGGGCGGGAAGGGTGTTGTGATTGAGGGAAGGTTACATACAGCACAATTGAGGGAAAGTGGGTGGTGGTAATGGTTGGTGGGGGGGAAGGAGTTGGGCAGATGAAGGGAAATGGGAATAAGGGAAGATGAGGGGAGGGGGAGAGGGAGAGGGGGAGAGGGGTGGGCAGTCGAATGGCAGCCAAAACTACCCACTGGATAACTGACAGTCCAGTGGTACCCCAGATAGCGTAGCTGGACACTGTTATGGTAGCTTTTCCGGTTGAATGGTTGGCAAGCTCTGCTAGTTATTGGGGGCAATGGTCAAAGTGGGCCCAGCTTTCAAGGGCCGTCTGACGGATGATCGACAATTGATTGGCCGAATTAAGGGAAGAGGGAAGGGAAAGATGAGGAAGGGCTGGATGAGCCGAGGAGGACAGAGGCAGGGGGGGTTGTATGACGGATGGAGGGGATGAGGGTAGAGAGGGACGGGATTCGAGGACAGCAGCAGCGAGTAGCAAGCAACACGCAGGAAAGCACCAAACAGGAAGCAACTGATTCGAGATCCAACGTCGATGATAATTGCTATGGGTGATGGTGTAACGTGGAAACAGGCAAAAAAGGGAAGAGGAGGAAGAAGAAAAGGGAAAAAAGAAAAGAGGCGAGAAAAGAAACAGAAGGAGAGAAAGAATAGGATTCTGTAGGGTACCGGTAATGCAGGCAGGCAGGTATGATACAAGTAGATAGGTGGGTAGAACAGACAGTCAAGCAAGTGGGCAATAAAGCTGGCCACCGGGGAGGCAAAGGGGAACAAACAGGAACGAAATAAACCAAATATCTCACCTTGTTTCCACTTCCTTTTCCACCTTTTCCCATCCATCCATCCTCACTTCCCCCAGCAGTTTGGTAGGGACACCTGCACCGGTGTCCGTCCCTCTACCAAGAAAGACCGGAAAAGGGGAGCAGGAAGAGAAGGCGGCCATCCCAAACAGCAGCAGCACCTTGCCAGTGCAACACCAACGGGGGGGGACCAATGGCAGAAGGGTCAGAATCAGAAGCAGGAACGGGAGACAAGAAAGTACCGGTGCACAATCAGCATCACAGTCAAAATCAGAGCAACGGACAGGCTAGAATTTCAGACTAAAACAGATGATCATTTTTTATTATTCCCAAGACCCTTCCTCGGAAAGGGTTTAGCTTTTTGGGTCGTCTCTAATTGACAGGCTTCTGCAGACAACCGGCGCTTGTCCCCGGTTGCACTTCAACTGACTTCACCCTGAACCTGGCCTATCGCGGCCCCCGCAAATCGGTCGAGCCAGTAGGAATTAGGGGGCCTTGTGGATGGCATTTTGCCCGCGTGTGCGTGCCCACCATTTCACGCTAAACCTAAAACTGTCATATGCAATGAACGATTGTTGACCTCTCCTCCTCCTCCTCCTCCTCCTCCTATCCTCCCATCATACCCCATAGATATATTCCCGTCCAAAAGAAGCACCACTACACATATACACCGAACATTGCTGTATTCCCTCCACATTCCCTCTGATACTAATACCCCTCACCCGCGTACTCTACTTCGTGCCTTCTGGCAAACTTAGGCAGTAGCCCGAAAAGAAGGAGACCAAAAAGTAGCGTAATAAACCGAGTCCATCGCACGAGCTTTCCCAACCCAAGTTAGGGACGCGCAAGACACAGACATACTAGTGCATTCATAGTGCTACTCACACAGCACGGTGGATGGCAAGACAGTCCTCTGTTTTGTTCTGTCTTGCACACTCCCATTGCATCATGGTACTTACCTCCCGCCCTTCCTGCTTCATACATATCCCTTTTGCTCATGTCTCGGAAATATTTCTCCTCCTGCCTCCTTACCAGCAGCTCATAACCCCCGCCTCCTCTAGGGAGAAAAAAAGGAACCCCTTTCTTTTTTCCACTACCCCTTCTGGATCTTTCCTTTTCACCACTGCCACTACCCCTCCTTCTACTCCGATTTCACAGCAAGCAGTTTCCCCCACAAAAATAAAACATCAAGTAGACTACCTATCGAATTGCGGAATTTATATGGATGTGTGTGCGCGTGTGCTTGCTCGTGTTTCTCTATCAATCACCACCGAGAGTGAGGAAGGGAAGATAGAAAGGTATGAACCGTCAACCGGAATCCAAAACATACTTCACTCCTACGCACTGTTCGCTGCTCTGAGACATAAGCTGCGGCGGGAGAGAAGATCGAGGGATGCACATTGCACAGAAAAGCAGCAGGACACAACGGGCGACATGGGATGACACAAGCAGTGCCTACTATTGGAGCCGGAAGGAACGCTGGGAAAGCAAATCAACGATCGACGGCTTGAGAGATTAGCGGTGAGGACCTCAGTTTGTAAAAAATAAAAATAAAAAAGAGACCCAGGATTGGGAGGGGGGGCAGGAGAAAAAAAAAGGGCGAGGATGAGAAAACCCAGAAAAAACAAAGGAAAGGGGAAAAGAAAAGAAAAAAAGTGAGAAGCATCAGTCTAGTCTGGTGCAATTCATGATAGAGGGCTAGAAAGCCTCAAAAAGGAAAGGACACTAAAGGGGAGGGAGGGAAAAACAAAATAACACAGAACCTTTTCCTTCGACACCAACAATCCGAGAAATCCGAAACTAGCCAGCCGGAATGGTCGATCGCTTTTTCTCGTCAGCCATCGCTACCGTCGAATGAATTCTCCGTCTCCAGTCGGGTGATCCCTGAGCGAAATAGAGAAAAAGGGTCATTGCTTACAGTGCCCACACCACATCCAATATGGGATTGCTAACCTAGTGAGGTCCTCCCCGATTGGAAAGGACGCAACAGCGGGAGATGAATGTGGGTGCCCAATCGTGCGATGATTTGGCAACCTACAGCCCTACAGTGGATGCTACTGAGTCTCTGAAATCGGATAGAAGAGCGGAGTTTGTCCGGCGTTGGTGCGCCTCAATTGCAAGACGTGTAACAAGAAACTGCCTTCTCTGTTGGAGACCAACCTGCTATTTAGCACGAGAGGCCCTGCCAGCGAATCCCGGGAAGGAAGCGGACCAGCCAAAGAGAAGCACGATGGGTCGAAATCCGTTTGATATTGAGTACGCATTCGGATTCCCCTACTCACTCCGTCTATATCGCCCGGAGGGAAGGGCAGGTGCAGGAGGGGATATGCATAGTCAGTATGATATGTGCTCCCTCCGGGGGCGAACAGAGGAGGATTAGAAAAAAAAAAGCTTCTCGGGGGACGTAAAATCGGTCAGGCCTACGCAAGCTCTGAGCTTTGAGCTCCAAAGCTCCGAATCCTTCCTACACAACAAGGAAGCCCTTCCCGCTCAGCGCCCACAAGGATGTCTACATGTAATTTGTTCAAGGAGTGGTCTCGCACAGCAGAACGGACGAACCGAGGGAAGGCTTAATTGAGCAATCAATCAAGGATTATCAATTTTAATATGCGGCCTCGTTATACTCGTGCCTCCACGACCACGGCATTCATTCGGAGCATCGTACAGTTTGAGGTGAAACAGATATCAATTGTAGATATGTATCGGTGCCGCTGGCATAGAACACAAATACCACAAAATACAAAGTTGATCCGGGGGAAAGGCTGTGATAGAGCCCCCAAACCGCATGCAGAGGGCCTTTTTTGTGGGGTCGCCTGCGCCTCAGATCGGGAATTTGAGCCTATCACGCCTTCATCCATGGTCCGAAACTTCATCGTCCCCAGGAGTATCCCAGGGGCTCCTGTGGAGCTTCCTTTTTTTTCCCTCTTGCGTTTGTCCCGGGTCGCGAATAGTCTTTTTTCTTTCCTTTTTTCCCTTTGAAGTCCGTCGACTGAGCCGAGTACACGAGTACTGGTACAATCCACACTGGGGATAAAGTGGACTACCGGCAGTCGTAGGCCGAAGGGAAAACCGCTACAATTTTGAGACACGACATAAGGGATACCAGGTGCAAGGACTCTTCAGGGTTCGGAAGTTTCGTGAGGAAAATGAAGGGGAAATATTTTCCCATGTTCTTCCCTGCGCGCGCGGAGTAACATGCGTGCGCGTATCCAAAGCGTAGCATATGGGGAAGGGCATCGTATCCAAGGAAGGGGAGAAAGGATCTTCGAGGAAGGAAGTTTTCGGAACACACCCATCTGATTTGGCGAAACGTCTGGGGTTTGAAGGATTGAGTGAGATGGAACTGGCCAAATAGTCACGTTTCGCCCTCTCTGCGGAAGTGGTTCAATGCCTGCAGCGGCGTCGTGCAACGGTCACAGACCTTTTGTGACCATTCAAGTAGGCGAAAGCATAAGGGGGGGGAGCAGAGGGATGCCTGTGATTGACGGATAGGCTAATTCTTATCATTATAATTTTGATTTTTCTGCTTAGTTCCTCTGAGCTTTTCTCTCTGCTTCTGTCTACGAGTTGGATGTCGGCATTGCACCGCAAGAAAGGAGAAACATAGGGAGGAGCTGTGATATTCGGGATGAAGCGGTCGCCTTAATGTCAAACGGGTATAATACTGCCAAATTGCAGGATGAAGCGCATAGATCTCCATGTTGTGCAGCTGTCCCTTGCACAGTTGCGCTGGGTAAGAGATGGGGGCCCGGTGGCCCTGGCTAAAGGTTTCAAGCTTCCCAACTCCCAGTAGCCGAGCTCGATGACCTGCCGAGAGCGGGCTAACAGAGTTGGTGCAAGGACGGTTTCAACCGAGATTTGTCGAGTGGGATTGAAAGTCTTCGGCCGGCCATCAGCCGGCCTCGATTGTGTCTGACGCGCTTTAGACAGTCTTCTACGGTACTGCGGCGCTGCAGGGCTCACCGATCCTGGAGAGCTCCTTTGTTTTCCTGTGCGCCTGTTAGCGTTGGAAGAGAATAAACCCAAAGGAAAAAGAAAAATGGATAATGCAAATATATGCCCGACTAAACGCAACTACACACGAGCTTGACAGAGAGTACGGTATTCAGACTTAGGCCTCGATGGACCCACATACCGGTAATGCTGTATTATCGTTGCCGGCGTCCTACATAAACTACTACAACAGGCGCGCATACAATATATGTCACATGGTTCTCATGGGATTAGCGAGGTTCTAAAAGGCAGCTAGACGAGCTCTTTTCTACTGGGTTTTACAATGGCGGCTCCTAGTCTAGAACATTTGGGATGGCATTCGCTCGCTTCACCTATTGTTAACTCCAATTTGTGAATAGATGGGTGGGCTAGGTGCCGGCAAAATAGACAGCGAAAAAAACCAGACCCGACTATTTACAGATGACCGAATAACCAAAGGTAGGGAGAGAGTTCAGACGGGAGCGGGCGAGGTGGACGAGAGGGATTTACGAGAAGCCGAGTTGGAAAGGAGAGAACAACAACAAAAAAAAAAAAAGACATGTAACCTCCGCAGCGCGTGAAAACGTGGCTGGCGAACCGAGGGTTACGTAGAAGTGTCCCTTCAACCCAATTCCCGGTCCCGCTACCAAAGTTCGCTTCATAGCCGAAAACCAACAAAATAGACATTACCGAGAAAGAAAAGAAGATTAGAGAAGCGAGGTCTAATCCGGCAATCACCTGTCTTGGCCAAACCGCTAAGTGGGGCGCCATTGGATTGTAAGGGCTTTTCACTCACTTTTGGGAGAGCGACGATAAAATCGATATGCATGTTGTCCTAACAGGAACCCTCGTCACTGATACAAGTACAGTTGCACCTGGCTATAATGAACGCCAAGAATTAGTGTCTCAGACCAGTTCCTGCGAGCACGAAAGTCAATTTACACCGAAAAATAACTTGTCATAGTGAACACCCCATAGTAAAAATCGGTGAACGCAGCCCGAAGTACTGATTCTTGGCGTTCATTATAGCCAGGTGCAACTGTATTGTACTCTTACGAATAGTGGTCAAGAGCGTTATGCGTACGAGTACCGTATCTCCAAGTCGCCGAAACCGTTCCCGTCCCAAGCAATTATGGCGACATGTGTGGGGAAAAAAGGGCCATGCGCTAACACCAGCGCTGCCGCCGCCTACAGTACTCGAGTACTTTGTCATGCTCTGGGTGGCATGATCAGCCGGAGCGAAAAAGCAACTCTGAAGGAAAAAAAAAAGAACAGATTCAACAATGGGGTGAGCATGGGTGTGGGAAGAAAGGTGGTGGTAGTGGGAGGAGCTAAGGATTCAGGAGAGGGTTTGAGAGGACTTGGAGGAGGCAAAATGAGAATAAAAAAGCAATAGCGCGACGGGGAAGGAAAAAAAAAACGAAAAAAACACATAATCAGAGACACAAAATGTCATTCCTATCTTACTAAAGCCCGCCTCATGGCTATTTCGTCTGGCCTACCGTGCCGTTGCTTTCGAGGATCCTCCCCGCTGGGGCTTGCACAGCAATGGACAAGTGAATGGCCTGGTGGTCTTTGGGTTCCCTCGAATGAACAACTACCATAGGATATTCGACACCCTCGTCGGCGACGGCGTTCTCCTTTTGAACCGCCCCGCTGATCAGGCCCCCCTTTCTCCATTAGGACCACCTTCGTCTGGACTTCCTGTTTCCCGGACAATTGCACGATAAAGCACGGCGCAGTACTCTACTGTAAGATGCAGTTACATCAGTACCGTACATACAGCACAGGATATAATATCACAAATTATCATATGCTTGTGCCCGCCGCCGCCAGAGGGTCGGAAGGGGTTTGCCCAATCCCGTGTGGTTCGACAGAGGCGTGCGAACTGGGCTAAGGTTTTATTTAAGCTTCCAAAAGTGGTTTGTGCCCCCCATTTTTCGAGCTCTGGCGGAAAAGCTTTTTCCTGCGCAGGAGCACCGGTACCGTACATATACCGTACTTGTATCTAGCAGGGAGCATATGAGAGTGAAGCAGGTTTTTTTTTTGCTGGTGGGTGGTTGTGCAGCGGTGGCCGTATTTTTCAGATGCTTCTTGCTAGATACAAGTACCACTAGAGCAGCGCAATTCCGTAGCTTGGAGAGTTGGCATTACGAGCACTCTGCTCTCTGCAGAAACACTTCTCCGGTCATGTTAGCTCAATCTCTTTATCCACTATATAACTAGTGGGGACATGCTAGCGTCGAAATCCCCGATTGAGCCCTCTTCTCCGGGTCATTCGTACGAGTTTTTCGGGCCATGTGTAATAGCTTGGTGTACGATATGATACCATAGCTTTTCTATTATTTCTCCCCGGCGCGGCGACCAAAAACTAACCTACCGTACAGCTCACCTTTCTCCCGCATTTCCAGTTTGTGTTGATACTGGGTTGACAGAGAGTAAAGCAAAGCCCCCCCCCCGAAAAAAAAGAAAGCAGCAACACGGATACACCCTCCCCTCCCTTCATTCCCCGTTCGCTCTCGTTCCTTTTTGATGATCGACATAACTATGATAATATCGCAAGGGCATCTCATCCAATTGGTGGCGGGCGGAGAGAATGTTGCTCGGGCGCTGGGATCCCTTCGGGCCTTGCCAGGGTGCCATTTACCGGTTATCATATGGGACGAATCGAAACTAAAAAAAGGCCTAAGTTAAGTTTGAAGCTGCCACCACCACACATAGACAAATTTCCTTCCTGTTTCTCGGAGAACCCCATTCAGTTTTTGTATATGAGATATCGTAGGTGCAAGAGCACTGGGACTTGTGCACACCCATGAGTTCACTACCGTAACTTCCGGCGTTGCTTTTTTTCCCCTCCTTTATTTCTTATTCTCATTCTACTGTGGTTCTTTTTGGCTGATGATACCGGTACGGTATCATATGGTAGGGCTACCGCACGAAGAGGAATGGGCTAGATAGAGAGAGATTGAGGGGGCGGGAGGGACTGGGAGGCAGCCTTTTGCACGATTGTGAATCCTCATATCGCTGCTACCCATATATACTTTTCTCACTTGACCTTGACCTTCTAATGACCTACACAACAGCACTCCCCTATTGATAGCTAGTTAGAGACAGCAAGAGCCCATCGGGATGCAAGACCAGGGATGGTCAGCAACATACCGGTACGGTATGGTAGGTTCAAATGCAAATGTAAGCCGGGCCGAAAAACAAGCCTCCCCCCTCCAATCATAAAATTTACAGCATTGTAATAATAAAGCAACGAAATAAAACAATGGAATAGGATAAACAAGAATCACAGTAATCTAGCGGAACGGCAACCTCCACCCAGAACATCCATGATTATCAACTCATATGGTACGCTGCCCCGGCGAGCAAAAGAAAGTAATATAAAAAAAAGCCATCGCGATAAGGTCAGCAAACCACGTCCATCCAGTCCAGCCCAGCGCAGCACAGTAAAGTAGATCGTTAATCCGCACAAATCCCCCGGAGAAGGAGGTACACCCCCACCCACTCCCTCACTCCCTCCATCCTGCGCGTGCAAGTGCAGGAATGAGTGGAGGGAAGGGAAAAAAGGACGCGTGAATTCCCGTTCTGTGTGTATTGTGCGGTAGTACGGATATAGGAAGAGAGAGCTCCCAACACCAGGTTTTTACTGTACTCGAGTACGAGTACTCGAGTGCAAGTATGTGTGATACCTACTCCACCTACCTGCCTACCCACGGTATCTATCGATCCACCAATCCACCCACCCATCCATCTGTGGTGGGCAACAAATCCACCACAAAAGCGGTGGGTGCCGGCAGAGTACAATGGACATGCGGTGTACCTATAATATAACTCTATGTAGACTTCGGCTAGAAATATCACTTCCCCGCCGCCGGGGTAGGAGGGAGGTCGGGGTGTGTGTGTGGGGGGGGGATGTTTGTGGGGAGTGGCTTACCTACCTACCTACTTACCTACCTACTGTACCTACCTACATACCGGACCTACCTCCAGCACCAGTACCGTAGAGTACAACACTCCTAACCGAACCAAGTTCGTAAACACACACACACACACACACACACACACACACTGCCGCCGCCAAAATCCAGTTCAGATCTCTGGTGCGTCGCTCGGTGGGGTGGGTCGGTCGTGTTCACAAACGTCGTTCAATTATGATATTGCACGGGTAGTTGCTTGCTTACTTACCCACCCCCCCGTTACCGGTAAATATTATACCCTGCTCACTCGCTCGCTCGCTCACTCACTCACACTCACCTCGGTTACCGTACTTCATGCCTTCTCGTCCAAACTATGCGGAGGCGAGACCGGATACGGTAGGCAATATTTGTAAGGTTGTCTGGGACTGACTGACTGACTGACTGACTGACTGACTGACTGACTGACGTCGGGGGGCTGGTTATGTATGATATGCAGTGTGCACATGATGTGTGTGGAACTGAACTGAACTGGAGTGAAGTGAAGTGAAGTGAAAAGTGGAAGGTGGGGGAATTACTTGTTTTGGGGGGTTGGAAGTTAGGTTTGGGTTGGGTTGGGTTGGGTTGGCTGCTGAAGGTGGAGGAAGGTAATTAGGGTGCAGTGTTCTTTTGCCTTGTCCTGCGTGGAGGTCGGTTAAGGCTGTGTGGCAGGTGGGACTTGTGCTTGCTATCTATCTCTAGAGGGGCGGAAGGGAGGGAGGAAGGAAGGGAGGAGTCCGGAAATGTTGGGTGTAGAGGTTGAGTTATGAAGGAAGGGTTGTTGTTGTTGTTGTTGTTGCTGTTGTTGCTGTTGGTTGCTCTCGGGAAATGAAAGTATCACTACCGTAGTTGTAGCTATTATAGTGAAGGAGGCTAATTAATGGTGCTAACTTGAAGGGTGGGATTATGGGTTGTTGCTTTAATTATGGTAGACTTGGGGTGTAATGCTAAATGTTTAAAGGGTTTGGACTTGCTGGATGAGGCTGCATAGAAACTCTAGCGAGAACAGGTATCATACTAGCTTTACTCTACATCGAAGGGCACCTGTAGCAATTTAAGCAGAATATAAGATACTTGTGATGGTTATGGCGCATTAGATACTCCTTAGAAAATAACACTGCAAGTATTAATTCAAGAAGATAAGTATTATACAGGCATGCTTTTCAAATAATATTGCAGTTTCTACTCTTCTTTAATAATACCTAATAACGTTATCTAATAATAATTCAAGCTCTCGTCAAACTAGTATCAATCCTCTGATAAAACTTGAACAAATGAGATCCAGTTTAAGATCTAAACCCTATTCCGTTATACTAGCGGTTCAAGTCTGACTTTATCTAGATAAATTACTAGTAGTACAATTGTATAGCATACACATATCAGCATATAAAAAAAACTCTCTCAAAATATTAGGTATTTTACTACTATCACCCATTTCCTTCTTACACTAGGAACTGGGCCCTACAGAGAAGGTTGGTTATGATAAATAGAAAGAATAGACCTATTCACCTTACTCCAAGTATTCCCTCTTACATGAAATATTCTAGCCGTGCCCTTATTTCAAATTTCCGAGCTATTATGATGGAAGACGTTACCATAAGAGTATATCGACACACCTTCAAGAGACGAACAGTTATGCAAAAGATCGTGAATAATAATAAAAATTAAAACCTCTCTCCTCCCCTTCACTACAAAATATTCCCCGAGAGTTTCCCCTTTCCCCGGGGGGCCCTCATCTGAGAACCAAATCATAAATCCCCTTTACCACAATTGAACTTCGGAAGGATTACTTGTTTCCGAATAGGGGGGGTATTTAAATTTCTCCTCCCTTGGTCCAGTTTTCCCAGCCACTGGCATGGTCTGCCTTCTATTTAAGTTACTTACAGTACTCGCCAGGATTCTCCCGTAATCACGAATAACACCAACCCCAAGCACTCGGCAAGAGGAACAAAAACAAAAAACAAAAACGGACCAGATCAGACCAGACCAACCCTCCGAACGGGACGAGACGGGAAACCCTCTTGTTTGTTATTTATCTTCGGTGAATTACCAAACTGGTTCGGTAACGGCCGCGATAATGATATAGGGGGGGGGGAGGGAATCTACGAGGTTATTGTGAGTAAGGGAGGGGTCAGCGCATGTGTAAAGTGCTCCCCCCGTACAGTTACTCGCACAGTAGCACTCTGCTCTGCGGTAGGATTATAAGTAGACTAACTACCGGTACTTGTATTGTAACGATAAAACCGCCGTCTTGCAAGTGTGATACTCCAGTGAGAGGTTGTTACTGGTAACGAACGATACGGTCTGGGACACCATGTTTTCCTTTCCTCCTTGGGAATCCCCTACCCAGGGACTAGGGCAGCGCACGGCAGTCAAGGGACACCGCGCCCAGCGGGTAAACTGCCTTCCCACTTGCCCCGTGATACTCGCCTCCCCATCTACACGGTCCACGGCTGTCAATTGGACAGGTGACAGTGACAGCCTGGGTATGGAGCTGCGATGGGGAATGCTGGTGTCACGTTGCTACGGTGGTCATTCCGATGAGCGGCGTCGCCGCACCGTGCTTCCACTGCAAATGCCCGCGAGGAGCGGTGAAGATGCGAGGGCGACGGGGGACCGGGGGGGAGGAATGGAAGAAATCGGAGAGTTTTAGAACCTATATACCGGGCTATAATAATATCATCATTACCAGTTGAGGGATCGGGTGATGCATTATTTGAGTGTATGTTAAGAGATGTTATGACATGGAAGACGCGGGAGAATACAAGGGAAGTGAAGGGGAAAAAGAAAGAAAGCAAGATCGCGAGGTGAGTTGATATGTAATGTGACAAACTAAGCTAATGGAAGGGATGTAAACTACAATTCGGCTCAGTCGAAGCAAGTAAGACGCACTACTCCCCGCCTTTCATAGTATCCTACTGCAGTCAATCATAGTCGGCTTTCGAACGCCATGTTTTCTTCACCAACGGTCCATTCGGGCCAGACTACAACTCAGTTAGTTTACGGAGAGAGAACGAGTCGGAGAGCGAGGTGCATACCATGCTTAAGCGCCTCCCACACGCTCCTACAAGGACAAGGCCGAGGATAAAATCAGTAAATATTCCATATCTCGGTTATGACCTGTCATGGGCTCAAATGGGGTTCCGTCGCTTACCTCACATAGATTATCTCGAGCCCATTCTTGACTTCCTCAGGGAGCTCACGTACTTCCTTCCTATTGTGCGCAGGTAAAAGTACCGTCTTTACACCGGCAGTTAGAGCTCCTATCAGTTTTTCTTTAATCCCGCCTGCGAAACAAAAAAAACAACTCAGGTTAGCTGAAGCTAACTCCCTCCAGTGCACTTTGAAAATATAATTGGATAGGGGGATGGATTTTAGTAACGCACCGACGGGGGTGACTCTTCCTCGGAGAGAAATTTCACCTGTCATAGCAAGCGTGGGTGATACTCGACGACCAGAAAACATCGATATCATGGCGATCGTGAAGGCAACGCCTGCGCTTGGACCATCCTGCGGTGATAAAAAAGTCAGCTGATAATTGCCTAACGGGAGGGAGGGAAGGAAGGAATTGGAGGATCGATAAGCTGCGAGTCAACAAATCGCGAGCAACTAACCTTTGGCACCGCGCCTGCAGGACAATGCACGTGCACGTTCCTGTTCTTCGTAAGATCCTCGTCCAGATGGTTCGTAAGTCCCAGGACGTAGGCATGGGCTTTCACCCAGGTTAATGCTACCTCAACGCTTTCTGTATGGTGGGTTGGACAAAAAAAAAGTGTTGTCAATCGGTTAGGTTCTTCATGCGTTGTGACTTGTTGTGCATTTAATCACAACATGATTGGTGGACGGGGAATCTAAAACATGGGACGAACCTTTGATTACTTCACCTAATTTCCCCGTTAACTGCAGCCTTCCGCTACCCGGCATCTGTTCGGCTTCTATAAATAATATAGAACCGATGCCACCGATGCTGTAAGCAACCAATCCCGTGACGACACCGGGCTTGTTGCTCCGTTCAGCAATCTCCGAGTAATACTTTTCAATCCCGAGTATGTTCTCGAGCTCCGAGACCTCAACCTTGGGGTTGTACGACTCTTTTCTGTGAGCGTCCTTGGCTTCGGCATATTCAACTGCCTTGGCTCGGCAGACGCTCCCTATTTCCCTCTCTAGGTTTCTGACTCCTGATTCCCTGGTGTACGACGTTATGATCTTTGATAGCACATCGGCCGACAGCTCTACCTGGCCAGCGGCTAGGCCATTGGATTGTAACTGCTTAGGAATGAGGTACTGGGATGCGATATGCATTTTTTCCATGGATGTGTACCCGCTCAACTGGATCCTCTCCATACGATCGAGGAGTGGAGGCGGAATTGTGTCCACAGAATTCGCTGTAGCGATAAAGAGCTGATATTACCCAGTTACCAATATTAGCCTAGGATTAGGGAAGTACATATCCCGCCAACAACGGAAAATGTTTTTCCAAACAAAAAATAGCCAAGCGGCGGCTCCCCGCATGCTCCCCCCGGGCACAGGAGCACTAGGGGAAAGTCGGAGAACGGAGTCGGTGACACGATAAGGGAGTGGGGGTGAGGGATCAGGAGGGCCCTTGTAAGTTCACGGGGTAGGTGCTTCTTCGGCCGAAAGTGAAGCAGGGGTATTGGGTGGGGTACGAGTATCTTCCGAGCCAAATCCCCAGTAACAAAAATCGCGTGCGGAAAATTAAAGAAATAATTAAGATCAAATGGGAAGGGTGGGAAAACGGGACTATGAGACCGGGGCAAGCGGTACAAGGGAGGGAGGAGGGGGGAGGGAGGAGTACGAAGGTACAGCACGTAAGTTTTGAATATTTTACTAGCAGGGGGTGTTACGCTCGCAGGGGCCAAGGCAGCAAATTGGGTACAAGAACGGCGAATTGGGTATAGTGGTTACCCAATTCACCTCCTCACCCCTGTTAGTCGAACATCCCCTGCTAGTAAAATATTCAAAACTTACGTGC